>Ga0070741_10001836_pt1 | contig 60945 bp, 60 predicted proteins | sample Coa_R1_4_FD_66440 | JGI IMG/M metagenome (GOLD analysis project Ga0070741, IMG submission 66440) | Surface soil microbial communities from Centralia Pennsylvania, which are recovering from an underground coalmine fire - Coalmine... | ecosystem: Environmental > Terrestrial > Soil > Unclassified ...
TCCTGCGTTCCTGAGGAACAGGGGGTGTTCCGGAGGAACGCAGCTTTGGAGTGCCCCGCTAGTTCGAAGACGCATCACGAGCGAAGGTCGACGACGAGCCGGGCGGGTTGGCCCCTCCGGCCCGGCGTTCGGGACTTTCGGCCCTCTGGGGGCTGACCTCCGCCCCCTGCGGGGACCGGGGCCGGTCTTCGATGCTGGATGGAACGAGGAGACGACGATCCATCCGAGCGAGGGATGTCCGGCATGGTCACCACCGATGACCGTCGACGGAGGCCCGCCGAAAGGAGCGACAGATGAACGCACCGGCAGCGCGCTTCGAGGAACTCGACCGGGACACCTGCCTGGAGCTGCTGCACCGGAAATCGGTGGGCCGCCTCGCCGTCGCCCGGCCCGGAGGCCCGCCCCATCTCGTCCCGGTGAACTACACCCTCCTGCGGGGTTCCGTCCTGTTCCGCACCCCACCCGGGACGAAGCTCACCCTGCTCGTCACCGAACCGGTCAGTTTCGAGGTCGACGAGTGGGACCCGGTGGACGGGACGGGGTGGAGCGTCGTGGTGGAGGGGCTCGCCTACGAGGCGTCCGACCGGGAGATCGAGGTCGAGAACGTGCACCTCGACAGCGCCGCCGAGGTGCAGAACGGCCGCTGGGTGCGTCTGATGCCCGAGAAGGTCACCGGCCGGCGGGTCGGACGCCCCGACCGCGGTTCCGCTCCCCCCGTTCTCGTCCCCGACCCGGGTCTCGCCTCCTGGCACGGCGGCGGCTCGGCACGGTTCCCGTCTTGAGCCACCGGGCCCGCCCGATCCCCGGCGACGACGGCTCCCTCCCCGCCGACGGGTGGAGGACGATCCGGCACTTCGCCTACGTGGAGCGGGACTTCCCGGCGGTGCGGCGCTGCCTGGAGGCGCGGCCGGAGCGGATCCCGCTGGCGGGACCGACCGAGTTGCACGTGCGGCGGGCGGGATTCGACTTCGGCCGGGACGTGCGGATCACCGTCGGGCCGTGCCAGGCCGGCACCTGGAGCGCCCGCCTGCCGGTGCGGTGGGAGGACGCCACCCTGCCGGGGCTGTTCCCGCTCCTCGACGCCACCCTCGAGGTCACCCCGGTCAAGGCGGGACGCCGGCCCATGACGCAATTGGGGCTCTTCGGGTCCTACCGGCCGCCCTTCGGCCGGCTCGGTGCCCTGACCGACACCCTCGCCGGGCGTCAGATCGTCGTCGAGTCGGTGGACCGCTTCCTCGACGACCTCGTCGAGCGGTTGCACACGACCGTCCCGGCCCCCGCCCCCGACGACGTCTCGGATCGCGATCCCGACCGCCCCGAGCGACCGGGACGGCGCCGCATCATCCTCGGGGTCGGTCGGCTGGACCAGGCGCGGGGCGGGGCCGTCGGCCTCGCCCTGCGGCTCCAATCGGCGCCCGGCGTGCTCGACGCGTCGGTCAACCCCCGCACCGGGCTGGCGGAGATCGACTACGACAGCGCACTCTGCGGCCCCGGTCAGCTCGCCCGGCTCCTCGAGGAGGAGCCCGCCGGTCCCTGAGCCGGGCGCCAGGTTGCGGCTCGCACCCGACCCGACGGCGGGCGGGGCCTACCGGCCGGGGACGGCGGCGCCCGAGGCGCCGAGCGCCCGGGCCAGCGAGGCGGGACGCGGGCCGGCGGTGTCGATCGTCGAGGACGACGGCCAGGGGTCGAAGCGGCCGGCCATCACCGCCGCCACCGCCGGGGTGGCGTCGGACGGGCCGGCGCCGCCCGCCCGCCGCCGGCGGATCCGCTGCTCCGTCACCGCCGCGGGAGCGGCGCAGCACAGCTCCACCAGGTCGCCGGCGGTGGCGTCGGCCACCGCCGCCGCCTGCTGCCGGTGCCGGTCGGAGGACCAGCTGGCGTCGAGGATCACCGACTCCCCGAGCCCGAGGGCCGTCGTGGCCCGCCGGAGGAGCTCGGCGTAGGTGGCGTCGGTCACCGCCGGCCGGTAGAGGCCCTCGTCGGGGGCGGCGGGCGCCGGGTCGTGTGTCCCAGCCCGGCGAGGTCCTTGCGGACCTCGTCGGAGCGCAGCACCGACCAGCCGGTGGCGTCGGCCAGCGCCGCCGCCAGGGTCGACTTGCCGGTGCCGGGCAGGCCCCCGACCAGGACCAGCCGCACCCGGGCCGCTTCCAGGTGCCGGGCGGCGAGATCGAGGAGGGCCCGGGAGGCGCCGGCCGCCGCGGCGTCGCCCTGGGCGTGGCGGAAGCAGGCGACCTTGCACCGGACGTGGGCCCGGGCGGCGATGTAGTGGTCGGCCAGGGACGGGGGGTAGGTCTCGCCGGCGAACTCCCGGTAGCGGGCCAGGAACCGGGCGGCGGCGTCCGGCGCGCCGAGTCGTTCGAGGTCCATGGCCAGGAAGGCGACGTCGGCCAGGACGTCGCCGTGGCGCAGGCGGTCGTTGAATTCGATGCAGTCGAGGATGCGGGGACCATCGTCGAGACAGAAGATGTCCTCGGCCTGGAGGTCCCCGTGGCCGTCGCGCACGGCGCCGAGGGCGATGCGGTGGTCGAAGAGCGGCGCCCGTCCGGCCAGGTAGCGCCGGACGAGGTGCTCGACCCGCCGGCAGGCCTCGGCGTCGAGCACCGGGCCGGTGAACGGTGCGAGCTCGTCGAAGCTGGCCTCCCAGACGGCGCGGACGGCGTCGCGCCGGCCGGCGGCGGCGATCTCCTCCGACGTGGCGGCGCCGGCGTGGAAGGCGGCGATGCGCCGGGCGATGTCGCCGAGGACGCCGTCGACGGGCCGGCCGTCCCGGACGAGTTGGGCCAGGCGCAGGTCGGCGGGCATCCGGCGCATGACGACGAGATGGTCGCAGGGCCTGCCGTCCTCGCCGAGGACGTCGGCCACGCCCAGGTAGACGTCGGGGGCGAGGCGGCGGTTGAGTTCGACCTCCCGGTGGCAGGCCCGCTCCCGCAGCGTCCGGTCGGAGAAGTCGGCGAACTCGAACGAGACCGGCTTCTTCAGCTTGTAGACGCGCTCCCCGATCGAGACCAGCACCGAGATGTGCGTCTCGGCGATGGCGGCCGGGCCGGCCGTCATGCCTCGGGTCGGGCGCTGTGGACGAGCCGGGTCAGCTCGGCCGGAGGATCGACGGCGAAGTCGTCCAGGGTCACCATGGCCACCAGCCTGCCGCCGGCGACCACCGGCAGCCGGTGCAGGGTCCGGTCCCGCAGCAGCTGGAAGGCGTCGGCGGCCCCGGCCGTGGCGTCGACGGTCACGGGCCGGGGGGTCATCACCGACTCGACCGGGGCGTCGCCGGGCAGCCGGCGGGCCAGCCCCCGCACGACGAGATCGCGCTCGGTGACGATCCCGACCGGCCGGCCGTCCTCGGTGACGGCGACGGCGTCGACGCCGTGGAGGTCCATCAGCTGGGCGGCATGGTGCAGCGGAGCGTCGGGGGCGATGACGACCAGCGGCCCGCGGGCGACGTCGATGACACGCATCCCGACCTCCTCGGCGACGGATCGGCGGCCATGGCCGGCCGCCACACCTCCACCCTCGCGCTCGGGCCCCGGTCCCGCAGCAGGCGATGGTCCCCAGTGGGAGGGGACTAAGGGCCCTACCGGCGGCGGGGCGCATCGCGGTACGACTAGAAAGACGTCCGAGGCGACGGCCGCTCCGGACGTGCCTCGGAGGACGGGCTGCGATGACAGTGACGGTGGGAATCAACGGCTTCGGACGGATCGGGCGGGAGGCGCGGCGATGAGCGTGAAACGCATCCTGGTGGGGACCGACGGCTCGGAGCACGCCCAGCGGGCCGTGCGCTGGGCCGCCGAGCTGGCGGCGCAGACCGGCGCCGAAGTGGTGGCCGTCCACTCCGTCGGCCTGCTGGTCACGACCCCCGACGGGCCGGTGCCGAGCTCGCCGTTCCACGACCGTCTCCGGAGCCAGCTGGAGGGAGAATGGACGGCGGACCTGCGCCGCGCCGGCGTCCCCGTCCGCTGCCGGCTGGTGGAGGGCAGCGCCGTCACCGCCCTGCTGCAGGCCGCCGAGGACGAGGCGGCCGACCTCGTCGTCGTCGGCAGCCGGGGGGCCGGCGGGTTCTCCGATCTCCACCTCGGCAGTACCAGCCATCAGGTCGCCCTCTACGCCGACCGGCCCGTGACGATCGTCCCGCCCCTCGGGCGGCTCCGGCCGCTCGGGTGACCGGCGGTCCGACGCCCGACACCGGGGCGGCCGTCGCGGTCCGGCTGACCCGCCGCATCCCGGTCCTGGCGGCCGAGGTGACAGCCCGTCTGTGCGAAGCGCCGGCCACGCTCCTCGGCCACCCCGCCCCCGAGGCCGGCCGGAGCGCACCCAACGAACGGCATCTGCTGCCCCTGAACGTGCGCGTGGCCGGCGTCCGCTTCGACCGGACGGCCGCCGTCGGCTTCGGCCCCCTCGTTGAAGAGGACGACGGATCCCGCCTGCTGCCGCTGTGGTGGGAGGCGGCCGAACATCCCGGACTCTTCCCCACCTTCGCCGGCGGGCTCGAGATCCGCCCCGTCGACGGCGGCACCGAACTCCGCCTCGAGGGTCAGTACCGACCGCCGTTCGGCATTGCGGGAAGGCTCGTCGATCGCACCGTCCTCAACCGGGCGGCGACGGCCTCGCTGGAGACGCTGCTCGACGACCTGGCCTCGAGGCTGGCCCCGGCCGATCCGGCTATCGGGCCTGCGGCAGGCTCCGGTCGCGGGTGAGGGCGGCGGCGGAGACGGCCACCACGGCCGCTTCGGCGATCAGCGACCAGATCCCCAGCGTCTCGGTCCAGTTGCCGATGTCGTCGGTGGCGGCCGGCAGGCCGGTGGTCCGGGACAGGCAGTAGCCGGCGAAGGTGGCGGCGGCCAGCCCACCGGCCAGGAGGAAGCCACGCCGGTCGCGCCGGACGAGGAGCACGGCGGCGGCGATGCAGCCGACGATGAGGCCGATGTAGGCCACGCCGAGGTAGGGCGTCTCCTCCAGCTTGTCGCTCAGGTCGAGGAGGTGGATCCAGGCGATGCCGGCGAGTCCGATGATCGTCAGCGCCTCGAAGATCGGGACGCTGACCCGGCGGGACGGACGCACCGTGGTCGCGGCTGAGCTCATGCGCGGGTCTCCTGGTGAGAGGGGTTCGGCCACAAACCGGTCGATCATGGGCAAAAGCCACTGCGGCCATGCTGAAGCAACCTGAAGCGGTCTTCAGCGGACGGGCGGGGCCGGCCGGAGGCCAGAATGGCGGGATGCGGATCCTGGTCGTCGAGGACGAAGAACGGATCGCCGACGCGGTGAAGCGCGGGCTCGAGGCGGAAGGCTTCGCCGTCGACGTCGCCGGCAACGGGACCGACGGCCTGTGGCTGGCCACCGAGAACGACTACGACGCCATCGTCCTCGACATCATGCTCCCCGGCGTGAACGGGCTCCGCATCTGCAAGACGTTGCGGGAGAAGCGGATCTGGACGCCGATCCTCATGCTGACGGCCAAAGACGGCGAGCTCGACGAGACGGAGGCGCTCGACACCGGCGCCGACGACTTCCTGTCCAAGCCGTTCTCCTACCCGGTGCTGCTGGCCCGGATCCGGGCCCTGCTGCGCCGCAGCGGCGGCGAGCGGCCCACGGTGCTCGTCGCCGGCGACCTCGAGGTCGACCCGGCCACGCGCACCTGCCGCCAGGCCGGGGCCGAGGTCAAGTTGACCGTCCGGGAGCTGTCGGTGCTCGAGTACCTCCTGCGCCGGGCGGGGGAGGTCGTCCCCAAGGGCGACATCCTCCACCACGTCTGGGACTTCGCCTATGACGGCAGCGACAACATCGTGGAGGTCCACGTCTCGGCCCTGCGGCGCAAGCTGGGAGCAGCGGCGGTGGAGACCGTCCGGGGCGGCGGCTACCGGGTGCCGGTCGGCCGCCCGCCGGCCTGAGGCCGCCGGTGGCAGGCGCCGATCGGCGCTGGCGGGGGACGCTGCGGGTCCGGGTGACGACCGCCGCCGCCGTCCTCGTGGCCGTGGCCCTGATCGTCAGCGCCGCGGCCCTGGGCGTGTTCCTGCGGGCCACCCTGGCCAGCAGCGTCGAGCGGCACCTCGACCACCAGGTGGACGAGATCGTGGCCCTGGTCCGGCGGGGCGAATTGCCGGCGGTCATCCCGCCCACCGGCCGGGAGAGCGGCCAGATCCAGGTCATCGCCGCCGACGGACACGTGGTGGCCCGGTCGTCCGGCGTCGCCACCACGACCCGCTTCGACGTCCTCGCCCGGCCGGCTCCCGGTCGGCGGGTCGGCGCCACCGTCGACGGCGCCCGGGTCGACGGGGACCGCGGCGAGCAGTACCGCGTCGTCGCCCGCGCCACCGACACGCCCCGCGGTCCGGTCGTCGTCTACGGCGTGTCGACGCTGCGGGGCACCGGCCGGGCCGTCCGGGCGCTCCGGGCCGCCTCGGTCGTCGGAATCCCGATCCTCGTGCTCCTGGCGGCGCTGTTCGCCTGGCGGGCGGTCCGCCGGGCGCTGGCGCCGGTCGACGCCATGGCGGCCGAGGTCGACGAGATCGAGGCCTCCGCCCTCGACCGGCGCCTGGCCGCCCCGGCCGGCGACGACGAGATCGCCCGCCTGGCCCGCACGCTCAACCACATGCTCGACCGGCTCGACCACGCCGTCCGCCTCCAGCGCCGCTTCGCCGCCGACGCCTCCCACGAGCTGCGCAGCCCGCTGGCCGCCGCCCGGGCCCAGCTCGAGGTCGGCCTCGCCTATCCCGACCGCACCGACTGGGCGGCCACCGCGGCCAACGTCCTCGACGAGGTCGGCCGGCTCGAGCGCCTGGCCGGGGAGCTGCTCGACCTCGCCCGTTTCGACGCCGCCGCCGCCGGCGACGCCACCGGGATCACCCCCCAGTTCCAGCGGATCGACCTCGCCGCCCTCGCCGGCCAGGAAGCGGAAAGCCCGGAGTGGCGCCATCTCCCGCTCACCACCCGGTCGGGCCCGGCGCCGGTCGTCGTGTCGGCCGACCCCGAGCTCATGACCCGCCTCCTCCGGAACCTCCTGGCCAACGCCGGCCGTCACGCCCGCTCCTCGATCGTCCTCGAGACGGGTGCCGCCGGGGGGGAAGCCTGGCTCCGGGTCGCCAACGACGGCCCGCCCATCCCGGTCGAGGACCGGGACCGGATCTTCGAGCCTTTCGCCCGCATCGACGGGGCCCGGGCCGCCCGGCGGGGCGGGGCCGGCCTCGGGCTGGCCATCGCCCGCCGGATCGCCCGGGCCCACGACGGGGACCTCGTCCTCGAACCGGGTGACGACGGCGCCGCCTTCCGCCTCACGCTGCCGCTGGCCCTCCCCTCACGCCCCGAGGTGGACGAGGAACCAGGCGGCGAAGCCGATGAGCAGCCAGCCGAACGCCCGGCGGGCAACGGCGGCGGGAAGGCGCGGGGCGAGGGCCGCCCCGGCTGAGGAGCCCGGGACCAACCCCGCGCCGAAGGCCAGCGCCACCGGCCAGTCGATGTGGCCGAGGGCCATGTGGGTGAAGAGGGTCGGCAGCGCCAGCGCCGACACGGCCACCATGCTGGTGCCCGCCGCTTCGGCCGAGGTGAGCCCGAAGGCCACCACGAACAGCGGAACGAGCAGGAACCCGCCGCCGTTGGCCAGCACGCCGGTCAGCACCCCGACCACGAACGCCGCGCCGGCCACCAGCCCGCTCCTCCCCCGGCGGGCGACGGCCCGGGCCGGTGAACCGGCGGGATCGGGCAGCACGACCCGCAACCCCACGATGAAGAGGATCAGCCCGGACAGCACCAGGAGTCGCTGGCCGCCCAGCGCTCCGGACACGAGGGACCCCAGCACCGCCCCGGGGAGCCCGCCGGCCACCGACCATCGGGCCGTCGAGCGGTCGAGCGTCCCGGCCCGGAGGTGCCGGCGGGCCCCGGCCAGGGCGGCGGGGAACATGGCCGGCAGCGGAGAGGCCACGGCCAGCACGCCCGGCACCCCGGCGAGGGACAGCACCGGCGTGGCGAACGCTGACCCTCCGGCGCCGAAGAGGCCGAAGACGACGCCGACCCCGAGGCCCGAAACGATGATGGCGATGTGATGCACACCCCGATCGTCGGCCACCGTCCACCAGAAGTCCAAGGCATGCTTTTTGTATCTGTCATAAGCTTCAGTTATGGATGTCCGCCGGCTCGAGATGTTCCTCGCCGTGGTGGAACACGGCACGTTCACCCGGGCCGCCGCCGCCCGCTACGTCTCGCAGCCGGGCCTGTCGAAGGCCGTCCAGGAGCTCGAGCGGGAGGTGGGAGCGGCGTTGTTCGACCGCACCACCCACGGGGCGCAACTGACGAGCGCCGGTCGGGCCCTCGTCCCCCACGCCCGCCAGGTCCTGCGGGACGTCGAGGCGGCCCGGGCGGCCGTCGGCGCCGTCCTCGGCGTCGAGACCGGCTCGTTCGAGCTCGGCTGCCTCCCGACGCTGGCCGTCGACCCCGCCTCGTCCTGGATCGCCGACTACCGCCGGGCCCATCCCGGCATCGAGGTTCACCTCGCCGCCCCCGACGATCCCGCCGACCTGCTGTCCATGGTCCGCAACGGCGCCGTCGAACTCGGGGTCACCGAGCGCCCCGCCGATCCCGCCGGCCTCACGGTGCACCGCGTCGGCGACCAGGACCTCGTCGCCCTGCTCCCTCCCGGCGCCGACGAACCCGCCGCGCCGCTCCCCCTCGGCGCCCTCCTCGACTGGCCGCTCGTCGTCACGCCCCCCGGCACCTCGAGCCGGCGGATCCTCGACGAGGCCCTGGCCCGGGCTGGGGTCGCGCTGCGGATCGCGGTCGAGACGGCCCAGCGGGAGGCGATCGTCCCCCTCGTCCTCGGCGGCGCCGGAGCCACCGTCGTGCCGGCCGCCGTGGCCGCCGCCGCCACCCTCCTCGGGGCCGTGGCGGTCGGCACCCGGCCCCGGCTCCATCGGGCCGTGTGCCTGCTCCACCGCAGCACGCCGCTCTCGCCCGCCGCCGCCGCCTTCACCGCCGACCTGACCGGCCGCCGGAGACCGGTCGGGCGACCCGGTTAGTGTCGGGCCGGTGTCGTCCCCCGTTCTTGCTCCGTTCTTACCCGGACCCGGTAGACCATGCCCATGAGCCGGGTGCTCGTGGCGGAGGACGACCGGGCGACGCGGGAGTCGGTCGGGCGCGCCCTCGAACTCGAGGGCTACGAGGTCAGCACCGTCGGCGACGGGGCCGCCGCCCTCGACGTCCTCGAGCGGGACCGGCCCGACCTGCTCGTCCTCGACCTCATGATGCCCCGGGTCGACGGCCTCACGGTCTGCCGCCGGCTTCGCTCCCAGGGAGATCGCCTGCCGATCCTGGTCCTCACCGCCCGCACCGAAGTCTCGGACCGGGTCTCGGGCCTTGACGCCGGCGCCGACGACTACATCCCCAAGCCCTTCGTCCTCGACGAGTTCCTGGCCCGGGTCCGGGCGCTCCTGCGCCGGGCGAGCTATGACGAACCGGAGCAGGCCACGACCGTCGCCGACCTGCGGGTCGACAGCGCCGCCCGCCGGGCGTGGCGGGGAGAGCGGGAGCTCGACCTGACGAAGACCGAGTTCGACCTGCTCGACCTGCTCGTCCGCAACGCCGGGATCGTCCTCACCCACACGACGATCTACGAGCGCATCTGGGGCTATGACTTCGGACCGGACTCGAAGGCCCTCGGCGTGTACGTCGGCTACCTGCGTCGCAAGCTCGAGCAGGACGGCGAGCGGCGACTGCTCCACACCGTGCGGGGCGTGGGCTACACACTGCGGGCAGCATGACGCTGCGGGCCCGGCTGGCGCTGGCCCTGGCCGTGCTGGGAGCGGTGTCGGTCATCGCCGTGTCATGGCTGGGCTACGTGGCCACCGTCCACCGTCTCAACGCCGAGACGGACGCCGGCCTCATCAGCTACGCCGACCGGCTCTCCGATCCCGACGGGAAGCTGGCCGCCATCCTCTGCGGACGGGTCACCGGGTTCGACGACCCCGACGACGGCGGCGTCCTCCCCGACCTGCCCGGGGCGTCGGTCGAGTGCGAGCCGGCCCCGGCCGGTTCCGCCGCCGGCGCGCCGACCCGGGTCGTGCGGGGAGCGGTGACGCTCGGGACCGTGACCAATCACGGCACCCGTTACCGCCTGCTCACCGTTCCCCTGGCCGACGGGCGGACGATCCGCATCGCCCGCAGCGAGGCCGACACCGACCGGGTGCTCGACTCGCTGTACCGGCGCTACGTCGGCGTCGGCCTGGCCGCCATCGGCCTCGCCGCCCTGGCCGGCTGGCTCATCGCCCGCCAGGCCACCCGGCCGGTGGCCCGCCTCACCGGGGCGGCGGAGGAGATCGCCGCCACCGGGCGCCTCGACATCCCCGTCCCCGGCGCCGGCCGCGACGAGATCGGGCGCCTCTCGGCAGCGTTCGCCGCCATGCTCACCGCCCTCAAGCGATCCAAGGAGCAGCAGCACAGCCTGGTCCAGGACGCCGGCCACGAGCTGCGCACCCCGCTGACCAGCCTCACCGCCAACGTCGAGACGCTGCTGCGCCATCCCGGGCTCGACGGCGAGCTGCGGGGCCGCATCCTGGGCGATCTCGACAGCGAGCTGCGGGAGCTGGCCGGGCTCGTCGACGAACTCGTCGCCCTAGCCACCGACCAGCACGACGGCGAAGCTGTGCGGCCGGTGCCGGTCGTGGAGCTCATCGAGCGCGCCGCCGGCCGGACACGCCGGCGGACGGGCCGGGAGATCGTCCGCGACACGGAGCCGTGGACGGCGGTCGTAGCCCCCGACCGGCTCCTGCGGGCGGTCGGGAACCTGCTCGACAACGCGGCCAAGTTCAGCCCCGACGGCACGCCGATCGAGCTGGCCACACGCCCCGGGACGATCTCGGTGCGGGACCACGGCCCAGGGATCGACCCCGAGGACCTCCCCCACGTCTTCGACCGTTTCTACCGCTCGCTGGCGGCGCGGAGCCTGCCCGGCTCGGGGCTCGGCCTGGCCATCGTGCGCGACGTGGTGGAGCACGCCGGCGGGACGGCCACCGCCGCCAACCACGCCGGCGGGGGGGCGATCCTGACCCTCACGCTGCCGGTGTCAACAGCGGCGGCCGAACCGCTCGAACCGGCGGAGGGCGAATCTCTTACCGAGTTCTAGGAATCGCTTCGATCGGTCCTTACCTCGGGCTCCGACACTCGACGTGTATCGGATCCCAACCGAGGAGACGGCCGTGGCCAACCGAAGACGCATCGAAGCCCGCGACGCCGGCCTCGAGCGCCTCTCGAAGCTGACGCAGGCGGTGCTGTGCGGCGGATTCGTGGCCTCGGGGGTCGTGGCGGTGGCCGCCGCCCACAGCTTCGCCGGCCACTCGGCGGCGGCGTCGTCCCCGTCCGTCTCCTCCGCCGGGTCGACGGCGGTGGTGGATTCCCCCTCGGCGGGGGTGCAGGGCGACGACGCGCCGGTGCAGGGGTGGGGCGCCCAACCGGCCCCGCAGCCGGCGAGCGGATACGTGCAGAGCTCCCCGGTCCCCCTGCGGCGGTGGCACACCGTCTCGCGGGGCTCGTGAGGGCCGGGAGGTCGACGTCATGATCGGCGTTGCATCCACGGCCGCTCCCGCGGCGTCCAGAGGGCTGTGGTATCTCACCCGCGGCACCGGCGTCGTCAGCCTCGTGCTGCTGACGATCTCCATCGTGCTCGGCGTCGTGACGACCGTACGCTTCGAGCACCGAAACTGGCCGCGCTGGATCATCGAGGGGCTGCACCGGAACGTCTCACTGCTCGTCGTGCTGTTCATCGGGATCCATGTCGCCACCACCGTCATCGACGGATACGCCCCCATCGGCTGGCTCGACGCCGTCATCCCCTTCCGATCCCCCTACCGGCCGCTGTGGCTGGGCCTTGGCGCTCTCGGCCTCGACCTGCTCCTCGCCGTGGCGCTGACCAGCGTCATCCGGGCCCGTCTCGGCTACCGGCTCTGGCGGGCAGTCCACTGGCTGGCCTACGCCTGCTGGCCCGTCGCCCTCCTCCACGGCCTGGGAACCGGCAGCGACGCCCGGCTGCCGTGGATGGTCGCCACGGTCCTCGCCTCGGTGGCCGGTGTCCTGATCGCCCTGGCCTGGCGCCTCGCCGTCGCCCTGCCCCTCCTGGCACCGACGCAACCATGAGCACCGACCCCACGACCGGCATCATCGGCGACCGGCGGCCCGACGTCCCGGGGACCAACTTCCGGCTCCTGTCGGGCGCGGGACCCGGCGGAACCGCTCTGCCGCTCGCCGAGCACCGTCGCACCTACCCCGCTCCTCCCCGTTCCCGCCGAGGCCGCCCCGACATCGTCGGCACCGTCGAGCGGGCGGGGCTTCTCGGCCGCGGCGGCGCCGGGTTCCCCACCGGCCGCAAGCTGCGGGCCGTCGCCTCCGGCCGGCGCCGGCCGGTCGTCGTCGTCAACGGCACGGAGGGTGAGCCCGTGAGCGGGAAGGATGGGCTCCTGCTCCGCACCGCGCCGCACCTGGTCCTCGACGGCGCCGCCCTCGCCGCCGCCGCGGTCGGGGCCCGGGAGGTCGTCGTCTGCGTCGACCGGGCCAACCACCCGGCTCTCGCCGCCGTCGAGTGGGCGCTGGCCGAACGGGCCGCCCGGGAGCCCGACGCCGTCCCGATGCGGTTGGCCGCCACCCCGCCGCACTACGTCAGCGGTGAGGAGTCGGCGCTCGTCCACTGGATCAACGGCGGGGAGGCCAAGCCCACCCGCGTCCCGCCCCGGCCGTTCGAGAAAGGCGTCGAGGGCCGGCCGACGCTCGTCGACAACGTCGAAACCCTCGCCCATCTCGCCCAGATCGTCCGCTTCGGCGCCGAGTGGTTCCGCCAGACCGGCACCACCACCGAACCGGGGACGATCCTCGCCAGCGTGACCGGGGCCGTCGGCCGCCCCGGCATCTACGAGGTACCGGCGGGCTCGTCGCTGGCCGATCTGCTGGCCCGGGCCGGCACACCCGATGGCCTATCGGCCGTGCTCGTGGGCGGCTACTTCGGCTTCTGGCTCGGCGCCGCCTCGGCCCGGGAGGCCCGGCTCTCCCACGAGGATCTGCGCCGGCGAGGCGGCGGCCTCGGCTGCGGGGCGGTCGCCGTCCTCCCCGCCGGCGCCTGCGGCCTGACCGAGGCCGCCCGGGTCCTGAGCTGGCTGGCCGGGGAGACCGCCGGCCAGTGCGGCCCCTGCGTCCACGGACTGGCCGCGCTGGCCGGCACGCTCGGCGAGGCCTGCCGCGGCCGGGGGCGCGGCGACGTCGTCCCCAAGCTGCTGCGCTGGTCGGCCCAGATCGAGGGCCGGGGCGCCTGCCGGTTCCCCGACGGGGCGGTCCGCTTCCTGCGCAGCGCTCTCGATGTCTTCGGCGAGGACCTGCGCCGCCACGCCTCGGGGCGGCCCTGCCCCGGATCGGCCCGGGCCGGGCTCCTCCCGATTCCCGACACGAGGCGTGCGCCGTGGCGATGACCTACCGTCTCGTGGTCGATCCGATCGCCTGCACGGGCCACGGGATCTGCGCCGACATGCTGCCCGAACGGATCACCCTCGACGACTGGGGTTACCCGATCGTCGACGGCGCTCCCCTGTCGGGCGAGGTGCTCCTCCACGCCAAGCGCTGCGTGGGCGCCTGCCCGGCGTTGGCGCTCCGGCTCGAGCGGTCGAAGCCGCCGAGCGGCGCCTGATCCTCGAGCTCGACGCGCCTCCGGAGGTCGTTCAGGCCCGCCGCAGCGCGTGGCGGCCACCCTCGCCGCCCGGTGGTACCGCGACGTGCAGGCCGCCTGGCTCCGGGCCTGCGGCAAGGACCGGACGGTCGAGTTCTCCGGCCTGTCCGTCCTGCGGCTCTGCGAACTCCTCCCGACGGCCCAGTTCGTCGTCGTCCGTCGGCTGAGGCGGGCGGTCCCCCGCTCCCAGCGCTTCCCGGTGACGGGCCGGGAGCGGATCCTCGAGATCGACTCCGGCCGGGCCGCCGAGCCCGAGACGCTCCGACGGGTGCTCGCCTTCCTGGGCGAGGGGGCGGAGCAGATTGTCCCCGACCTCTCCGACGAGCGCCTGGCGGCCGCTAGCCCTGTTGGCCCACGAACCCCCCGAGGTGGGTTACGAGGTCGGCGAGGGTCCGGGTCTTGTCCAGGATGCCGTCGGCGGCGTCGCCGCCTTCGGCCGACACGGTGGCCGGGTCGAGCGCCGTGAGCAGGACGATGGTGGCGCCGGGCGCGGCCCGCCGCAACGCCGGGAGTGCGTCGACGCCACTGGTGCCGGGCATGGCCACGTCGAGCAGGATCAGGTCCGGCCGGCACTCCCCGGCCAGCCGGACGGCCCGTTCGGCGCTGTCGGCGTCGCCGACGACGGCGAAGCCGGCTTCGATGTCCAGGGCGCTGCGGAGCACGGCCCTCGTGCTGTCGCGGTCGTCGGCCAGCAGGACCCGGACGTCGCCGGCCGGTGACGGCACCGCGCCGTCGGGGGACGGGGGCGCGGCCGGCAGCCCCGGCCACCGATCGAGCTCCTCGACGTTGACCGGCGCCAGCCAGCTGTAGCCCTGGGCGAGGTCGCAGCCGAGCTGCGACAGCCATTCGAACTGGTCCACCGACTCCACTCCCTCGGCCACGACGTTGATCCCGAGGGCGTGGCCGAGGCCGATGACGCTGGCGGCGATGGCCCGGTCGTCGGCGTCGGTGGCGATCCCGGCGACGAAGGACCGGTCGAGCTTCAGCTGGTCGACGGGGAAGCGGCGCAGGTACGACAGCGACGAATAGCCCGTCCCGAAGTCGTCGATGGCCAACCCGACGCCCAGGGCTTTGAGCTCGTCCAGCCGGGCGATCACGCCCTCGGTGTCCTCGACCGTGGCGCTCTCGGTGATCTCGAGCACCAGCGCGCCGGGCGGGAGCCCGGATTCGCTGAGGGCGGCGCCGATGTCCCCCACCAGTCCCGGATCCTGGAGCTGGCGGGCCGACACGTTGACGGCGATCGTCAGGTCGAGGCCAGTGCGGCGCCGCCACCGGACCGCCTGCTCGCAGGCCCGGTGCAGCACCCATCGGCCGATCGGGACGATCAGCCCGCTCTCCTCGGCCAGATCGATGAACTCCCCGGGGCCGAGCAGCCCCCGCTTGGCGTGGTTCCAACGGAGCAGCGCCTCGAACCCCCGTACCGCGCCGGTGCCGACGTCGATCACCGGCTGGTAGTGGATCACGAGCTCGTCCCGCTGCAGCGCCCACTCCAGGTCGGTGCGCAGCCCGGACCGTTCCACGGCGACGGCCCGCATCCACGGTTCGAAGAACTCGCTGCGGGATTTGCCCCGGGCCTTGGCGACGTACATGGCCGTGTCGGCGCCGCTCAGCAGCTCGTCGGTGGTCTCGCCGTCCTCCGCCAGGGCCAGGCCGATGCTGGCCCGGGCGTGGACCTCCTCCTCGAAGGTCCGGAAGGGGCGGGCCAGCCCGGCGATGATCCGTTCCGCGATGTGGGCGGCGGTGCGGGCGTCGGCGACCTCGAAGAGGAGGGCGAACTCGTCGCCGCCGAAGCGGGCCACGGTGTCACCTGGCCGGACCGACTCCACCAGGCGCTCGCCGATGCCCCGCAGGAGACGGTCACCGGCCGTGTGGCCGAGCGTGTCGTTGACAGACTTGAAGTCGTCGAGGTCGAGGAAGGCCACGGCCAGCGGCCGGCCGTCGCGGGCCCGGCGGGCGAGGGCGTTGTCCACCCGGTCGGTGAACAGGGCCCGGTTGGCCAGCCCGGTGAGCGGGTCGTGCCAGGCCCGCGTGCGCAGTTCCGACTCCAGCGCCACCCGCTCGCTCACGTCCCGCGAGTTGAGGACCAGCCCCCGGACGCCGGGATCGCCGTAGAGCGTGGTGACGGCGGTCTCGACGTCCCGCCAGGCGCCATCGCGGTGGCGGACCTGGATGGTGACGAGCGGGGCCGTCTCCCCTTCCCGAGGGGGCGACGCCAGCACCGCCACCAGCGCCGCGCTGTGCTCCGGATGGAGCCAGGCGGCCAGGTCCCGCCCGATGACCTCCTCGGGCCGGTAACCGAAGACGCGCTCCACCGAGGCGCTCTGGTAGGTCACCCGTCCGTCGGCCCCGACGATGGTGATGACGTCGGACGAGTTCTGGGCCAGCGACCGGAACCGGGCCTCGCTGCCGGCCACGTGCTCCAGCGCGGCGCCGGCCAGCGTGGCGATGAACTCGGCCAGCTGGATCTCCAGGTCGCCGAAGAGGTCGTCGACCTGGTGATGGGTGACGTAGAGGCAGGCCACGACCCGGCCGTCGCTGACGATGGGAGCGCACAGGGCGCAGCGGAGGCCGGCCAGCAGGAGGCTTTCGCTGGAATCGCCCTCCGCGCCGCCGCCGGCCACGACCGGGACCCGCCGGGCGACGGCCTCGGCCAGCAGCGTGCGGCTGAGGTCGTCGAGCGGGTGGCCCGAGACGGTGACCGGCGCCGCGCCGGCGTCGGGCCCGACCTCGATGACGTGACCGCGGTCGCCCCGCAGCAGGAGCACGGACGCCTCCCGCACGCCGTCGTAGATGGCGGACGGGGACGGCGCGGCGCCGATGCGCCGGCTCACCAGCAGCAGCGACTCGAAGCGGTCGGCCAGCGACAGCGACCGGCCGTCGTCGGCCAGCGGGTCGGCGGCGCCGTCGGTGGGGAGCGGCTCGAGCGCGGCGCGCTCCGCCCGGGCGGCGGACAGCTCGGCTTCCGCCCCCGGCCGGCGCCGGGCCCGCGCCAGGCGGGCGGCGGCCTCTTCGGTGAGGCGCACCTCGTAGTCGGCCCCCTGGGCCCGGGCGACGTCGAGGCTCTTCGCCAGCAGCCGGTCGGCCCGCCGGTGCCGGCCGGCCATCGCCGCCACCAGGGCCCGCTCCCGCAGGGCGTGCGGGAGGTTGTTGCGATAGGACCGTGACAGCCGGAGGGCCCGGCGGGCGACCCGGGATGCCCGGCGCTGCCGCCGGGCCCGTCCCCGCCGATCGAGGGGGTCGGCGGCCTCCAGCTGGAGGCGCAGGGCGGTCGCCAGCCAGGGGAGGACGGGGGCGACGTACTCCTGGCGGAGGCCCGCCCGGGCCGAGACGGCGGCGGCCTCCTCCAGCCGTCGCACCGCGGCGTCGAGGTCACCGTTGTGCAGCAGCCGGACGGCGTCGGCCAGGCGGACCTCGACCGCGGTCTGGGCGTCGTCGTTGTCGCGGGCCAGCTCGGTGGCCACCAGCTCGGCCGGCACCGCACCGGCCGCCGCCCGGGCCCAGCCGCTGAGGATGACCCCGGCGGTGGTCTGGTCGCCGATGGCGGTGGCCGAGGCGTGCAGCCGGCGGGACACCTCCACCGCCGTGGCGAGCTCGCCGAGGCGGTAGTGGGCGAAGGCGAGGTGCCAGGTGGCGGTGTGCTGTTCCCACCGGTCGCCGGTGCGCTCCAGCAACCGGACCGCCTCCCGGCAGTGGTCGATGCAGTCGCGGTAACGGGAGGCGGCGTAGAGCACGACGCCGCAGAAGGACAGCGACTGGCCCTGGCCCCACACGTCGCCCAGGTCCCGGCGGATGGCCAGCGACCGCTGGGCGTAGCGCAGGCCCCGGGAGTACCACGGTGCCATCGTCATCACCGGGGCGTGCTCGGAGTAGGCCTGGGCCAGCTCCGGCGTCGGCGGGTAGCGCTCGGCCAGGTTCATCTCCCGCAGGTGCGCCCAGGCGCAGGGGACCTTCCCGGCCGAGAACCAGTAGACGTAGGCCAGGCGGCTGTAGAGCCGGATGGCGAGGAACTCCCGGTCGGCGCCCTCCCGGGACCGGCGGGCCAGGAACCGCTTCGGGAACAGCGTGTGGAGGGCCTGGACGAGGGCCTCCTTCACCGCTGCGGCGGCCATGCCCGCGCCCCGGCCCGGTACCCGGCCGCCGAGGTCGCGCAGCGCCCGCTCCAGATGGCGGCGGGCGAGGGCCTGGTCCCCGGTCTTGAAGGCGACGTCGCCGAGCTTGCCGTCGAGCACCGCCCGGGTCACCGCCTCGGGGCAGCGGTCCAGCGCCTGGTGGAACAGACGGGTGGCTTCGGCGTACTCGCCCTTCAGGGTGAGGACGTCGCCGAGGCCTTCGGCGATGCGGGTCTCGAGGGCGGCGTCGCCCTCCGAGCCGGCCCGCCCGGCCACGGCCCGTTCGGCGATGCGGTAGTGGGTCAGGGCCACGTCGAGGGCGTGGCGGCGGCGGGCCAGCTCGGCGGCGGCCAGGGCGTAGGGCAGGGCCCGGGCCGGGTCGCCGGCGGCGTCGAAGTGGTAGGCCAGCTCGAAGCAGCGCTCGGGGTCGCGCCGCTCGATCAGCTCGGCCGCCCGGCGGTGCAGGGCGGCCCCTTCGGCGGCGTGGAGCCGGGACAGCAGGGACTCGCGCAGTTTGTCGTGGGTGAACGAGGCGCGGCCGGCGTCCTCATCGACCCAGACGATGCCGCGGCGGCGGGCGTCGGCCAGGGCCGGGGTCACCTGGGAGGCCCCCTGGCCGGTGAGCGTGACGGCGAGGTCGAGGTCGAACTCCTTGCCCAACACGGCCCCGACGGTGAGGAGCCGGAGGGCGTCGGGCTCGAGCAGTTCGAAGCGGCGGGCCAGGAACGCCGCCGCCCGCCGGGACGTCTGCACGTCACCCATCGGCCCCGGGTCGATCTCCCAGCCGGTGGCGCCGTCGCGCAACGCTCCGGTCTCGACCATGCCCCGCAGGACCGCCGACGCCATGAACGGGCTGCCGTCGGCCAGTCCGGCCACCGCCGCCACCGCCTCGGCCGGCAGCGGTCCCGCCATCGAGGCGCACAGGGCGGCGACGTCGTCATCGCCGAACGGGGCGAGCCGCACCTGGGCCGCCGTGCCGATCGCCCGCAGCGGATGGCCGGCCGGAACCTCCTCCGACCGGAAGGCGGCCACGACGAGGACGTGGACGTCGCCGCCGTCGTCGTCGCCGTCCCGGGCCGCCAGCCGGCCCTGCCACCGGGCCAGCAGGGCCACCGTGAGGCCGTCGGCCCACTGGCAGTCGTCGAGCAGCACCAGCGCCGGACCGGCGGGACGGCCCAACACGTCGAGCAGTACGGCGAGGGCCTCGACGCTGCGGGTCTCGCCGTAGGCCTCCGGGCCGGCGTCGGCCCTCCGGGCCAGGCCCAGCGGGTCGGCCAGGTCCGGGAGGGCCACGGCCACCGCCTCGTCCCAGTCGCCGAGGCGGCGGCGGAGTTCGGCTCCGGACGGGCCGGCGCCGCCGGGCGCGGCGATCGCGCCGACCACCCCGTCGAGGACCTGGAACGGACGGTGGGCGGCGTGGTCGACACCCTGGCCCCGCAGCACCCAGAAGCCCTGCCGGCCGGCCTGCAGCGCCAGCTCGTCGAGGAGGCGCGTCTTGCCGCCGCCCGACTCCGCCTCCACGAGCACCAGGCCGCCCCGGCCCCGCTCGGCGGTGTCGAGCAGGGCGGACAGGGCGGACAGCTCCGCCGCCCGGCCCACGAAGGACGGCTCGGTCAGGGCCCGCCGGCGGTCGTGGAGGCCGGGCATGACGGCCGGTTCGGCGATGCCGGCGGCCAGCTGGGCCTCGATCTCGCCCAGGTCGGCGAGGACGGCCGCCGCCGACTGGTAGCGCTCGGACGGTTTCTTGGCCAGCAGCCGCTCGACCACGCCGTCCACCGCCCGGGGGACGTCGACGCCGAGGCCCCGCAGCGACGGCGGCGCGGTGTTGAGATGCTGGCGCAGCACCTCACCGACCGTGTCGCCGCCGAAGGGCGGCCACCCGGCCAGGCATTCGAAGAGCACGACGCCCACGGCGTAGAGGTCGGAGCGGTGGTCGACCGGGGCGTCGATGAGGCCGGCCGCCTCGGGGGCGAGGTAGCGGACGGTGCCGACGCGCTCGTCCCGCAGCGAGGGGTCGAGCCGTGCGCTGCGGGCGAAGCCGAGGTCGATCAGGACGGCTCGGGCTCCCTCGTCGGCCACCACGATGTTGGCCGGCTTGACGTCGCGGTGGAGCACACCCTCGTCGTGGGCCACCTGCAGCGCCTCGAGCACGTCGGCGGCCACCCGCAGCGCCCGGTCGCGCCGCAGCGGGCCGCGGGCCAGGCGCTCGCTCAGTGTCTCACCGGCGACGCGAGGCTGGACGAGGTAGAAGCGGCCGCCGTCGTAGCCGCTGGCCACGAGGGGCCGGAAGGCCTCGGTCCGGAGCCGTTCCAGCACGTAGGCCTCGTGCTCGAGCCGCAGCCGCAGCGCGGCCGACACGCCGGCGGTGGCGACGGTCTTGACGACCACCGGCGACCCGTCGTGCGTGTCGAGGCCCGCCCAGGTGTCGACGCCGTTGCCCTCCTTCAGGCGGCGCACGAGGTCGAACCGGCCACCGAGACGGTGCCGCAGGGCTTCGCCGTTTGATTCCCGGGGCGGGCGCGACTCGGCCACTGGCCTCCTTTCGTGCCAGCGTGGCGCCTCCGGCCGCGCCGGGCACCCCGGCGCCGTCAGATACGCGCCGTTTGCGGTGAACCGCCGGCAGTTTTGGCCGGCGCACGGTTGAGCAGCGTTGAGAAAGCTCCACGCCGAGCGGCTGAGAGCACATCAAACCGGCGTTCTTGAGGAACACCTGTCGTTCCTCAGGAACGCCGGTCCATCGCACGCGTTGCTCCACCACTGGCGAATCGACAGCGAAGCCCCGGAGGGGGCCCACCGGCTCCGCCCACAATCGGAACCGGTGCTTCTCCGGAGCCGCGCTGCAGGCCTCCTCTCAGTCAGCGGTGTCGGGATCCTTCCGGTCTCGAAGAAGGGGAACGTGTGGATGATGGCGAGGCGGACGGGTCGACGTAGGTGTTCCAAGACACGCCGGCCGGCGGAGGTGCGCGGTCGGGATCGTCAAAGACCTTGCCCGCCCCGGGAGCCTTCGCCCTCGAAGGACGCCCGGGGCAGGTTTCTCAGCGTGGCCCGGGAGACAGCCCCCGCCAGGTTGGCGACGCTGAACCGGAGGTTGCTGCGCTCGACGGGGGCCGAGCCGGTCTTAAGCGAAGCCCTCGTCCCGAAGTTCGCCTGGGGCTGCGACCGACGTCGACGCCTCCCACACCGCCGCCCGGGTCACCATCAGCCTGCAATGCCATCGCCCCGACGGCTCCTCCCGGCTCCTCCAGGAGGAACTGGCCCGGCCCGGGGGCTGACGCCCCCGCGGCGCGGGTCGTGAGGGCTCAGGCCACCGCGGCCGGTTGCTCCAGACGGGAGGCCATGACGCCGACCAGGGTGCGGAGGCTGTCCTCGGCGACGGTGTGCAGGACGGCCTGGTCCAGCATCCGGCCCACGGCGCCGAAGGGCGGCTCATAGCGGCCCAGCAGCCACAGTTCTGCCGAGCCGTCGCTCAGGCGGGTGAGCTCCAGCTCGCCGTCGAAGCTGGGGTACGCCGCCGACGGCCAGGTCGCCTTCCATCGCACCGGCACCGCCACGATGCCGTTGCCCTCCAGCGGACGCCCGATGTTGACGGCGACGTCCTTGCCGATCGGGAGCCCGGTGAGGGTCAGCATCATTCGCCGATCCCACGCCGGACCAACCGACAGCATTCGGGTGCGGGCCTCGTCGTAGGGAAGTGCGAGCCTGGTGCAGGCATCGATGTACATGTCAATCCCTCGTTTCCTTGGGTCAGGCCCCGGGGACGATGACCACCGGGCAGTGGGCGTGCAGCAAGACCTGCTGGCTGACCGAGCCGAGGAGCAGTCCGGCGAAGCCACCCCGGCCGCGGCTGCCGACGACCAGCAGGTCGGCGCCTTTGGCCGCCGCGAGCAGCGCCCGGGCCGCACCCTCCTGGACGAGGATCGGTTCCACGGCCGGGAGGCCCTTCAGGGCGGGCTCGGCCAGGGCCCGGTCGAGAACGGTGCGGGCGTCCCGCTCGAAGAGGGCCACGTCATAGCGGCCGGTCAGGTAGGGGTACCCCCCGGCGTACGGCACGTGCCAGGCGTGCACGATCTCGAGCACCGCCCGGCGCCGGCGGGCTTCGTCGGCGGCCCAACGCAGCGCCCGCCGCGACGGCTCCGACCCGTCGACCCCGGCCACGATCCGTTGCATCGGTCCTCCTTCGGTCGGTTCGAGCTCAGCTTCCGTGCAGGTGGCGGTATCGCCAGGCGCCGAGTGGAGCGAAGACGGCGATGATGACGGCGAACCAGCCCACGGCCTGCCAGACATCGGTGGCGGTCGGACCGCCGAGCACCAGGCCCCGCACCGCCGACGCCGTCACCGACACCGGCTGGTGCTTGGCGAATGTCGAAGCTCACGTCGTCGAGGGCCACAAGGTCCCCGAACCGCTTGATGAGGCCGTCGACGGCGATGGCGGGACCGTTCATGGTCCGATCGTCGGCCGGGCGGGCCGTCCCATCCCAGGGGCCGAAGGCCCATTGGCCGGGACTTCCGGCCCCTTCGGCTCGCCTCAACGGGCAGCAAAGGGCCGCACGCCTCTACCGGAGGCGACACCCCGGGCCGCAGGATGGTGGTGTGAGGCGGAGCGTCATCGCCGTGACGGCCGCGGTCGTCGTGTTCGGCGCCGCGGGGGGACTCTTCGCCGTTACGCGTCACGGCCGCCGTCCCCTGGTGGTGTCCTCGGAGACCACGACGACGGCCTCGACCGCCCCGTCCACCACCACCACCACCACCACCACCACCACCGTGACGTCGCCGTCCCCGCCACCACCGGCGGAGCTGCGGACCGGCGCCACCGGCCCCGAAGTCGTGCGGCTGCAACAGCGGCTGTCCGGCCTCGGGTTCTGGGTGGGATCGACCGACGGCGTCTTCTCCACCGCCATCGCCCACGCCGTCGTCGCCTTCCAGAAGCTCGCCGGGCTCACCTCCGACGGGATCGTCGGCGCGGCCACGAGCGCCGCGCTCGAGTCGGCCACCGCGCCCCGCCCCCGCAGCAGCACCGGGCACGCACTCGAGATCGACCTCACGCATCAGGTCCTCATCGTCGCCGACGCCGGAACGGCGACCGCCGTGCTCGACATCTCGACCGGTGCCGTCGCCGGCACCACTCCGACCGGCCGGTTCACCATCACCCGCCAGGTCGACGGCTACGACCACTCGCCTCTCGGCGTCCTCTACCGGCCGAAGTACTTCTACCGGGGCGTCGCCGTCCACGGCTATCCGAGCGTGCCGCCCTACCCCACCTCCCACGGCTGCGTGCGGACGATCGACGCCGCCATGGACTGGCTGTGGTCGAGCGGCGCGGCGCCGGTCGGCACCGCGGTCTGGGTCTACCGGGCCTGAACGATCGAACCCGTCACCGGGCGCGCACGGCGGTGACGGCGACGCGCTCGACGGTGGCCACGTGGCCGCCGGTCTGGGCCGCCACGACGAGGGCGGGCCGGCAGCAGGCTTCGCCGGCAGTCGTCGACCCCTGCACGGCGCGCACCTGGACCTGATGCTCTCGTCCACCCCGGAGATCCGCCCGCCCCGGTGGCCGTGCGGCCGGCAGCGGGGACGCGCTCCACCAGCTCTGCGTCGAGGTCGGCCGGCTGGCCGACGAGATGGCACCGCTCCGGACGCGCCCGGCCCCCGATCCCGTCAGAGCATCACGGGGTGACCCTCGTCGTCCCAGCGGTAGGGCGCCCACCGGATGACGCGATCGGCCCAACCGGGATCGGCCGACAGCTTCTGGTGATAGACGGCGTAACGACCGGCGGCCGTCTCGACGAAGCAGGCGTGCCCTCCGTGGAGCCCCAACGGGTCGGGCCGCTTGCGCCACGACCTTGGGCGGAGGACGTCGCCCCCCTGCCACTCGAGCAGGCCCATCTTGTAGGCCGGTGTCCAGCTGGCGTCGGCCGAGTAGACGATGAACAGCTTTCCCTGCTCGGGGTTGCGGAGGATCTCGGGGGCCTCGTTCACGGCCGCCACGGTCATCTCCCAGTCGTGCTCCGGAGCCGAGATCAGCCGGCGCTCCCCCGCCAGGGTGCAGGGGTCGGCCATCGGCGCGATGTAGAGATTCTGGGGGAACTTCTCGGCCCCCTCCCGCCCGGACCACACGGCGTAGAGGGCACCGTCGTGGTGCAGCACGGTGAGGTCGATGGCCCACCGGTCGTGGTGGGCGTCGTAGATCCGCCCCGCCTCCCGGTAGGGCCCGAGCGGATCGCCGGCCTCGAGGACGTAGGTGCGGTGGTTGCGGCCGTATCCGTCGCTGGCCGAGTAGTAGACGTACCACCGTCCGCCGATCTGGTGGAGCTCCGGCGCCCAGATCTGGCGGCCGTGGTCCGTGTCGTCACCGGGCTCCCAGATCACCGTCTCGGAGCACCGGTGCATGTGCTCGAGGTCGGGGAAGCGGCGGATGACGATCCTCCGGTCGTCCCCCGCCGACTGGATCAGCAACATCGAGCCCTCGTAGGGCACGATCCACGGATCCTGTCCGGGGAACGGCTCCGGTTCGGCGAAGACGTCGAAGGCGCTCATCGCTACGGCATCCACAGCGGCCGGGCGACCCTGTCGGCCTCCAGGGCGAGGAGCCAGCCCGTCGTGAGGAGAACCCACACGGTCACGCTGGCCTGGACGATCCGGATGCTGTCCCGGTCCGAGAGGTATCCGGCCAGGGCCCTGGGCCAGAGAAGACTCCGGAGAAGCCGCCGGACGGGATGGAGGTGGAGATCGGCCGACATGGCATCGACGCTGTAGACGACGAACGCCATCGCTCCCTCCGCCCCGCCGAGGAAGACGGCCGTCGACCCGGCGCGGTCGTGGATGAGCGCCAGGAGCCAGCCGCCCGTGACGAGGAGCCAGACGATGGCGGCGAAGCGGGCGATCTTCACCAGATTCCGGCGGGTGAACCACCGGGTCAGCGTGACCGGCCAGACCAGGCTCCGCACCACCTGATCGAGGACCGGCCGCGGCGGCCGGTCCTCGTCTTCTCCCGCCTGATCGGCGCAGTGGACGACGAAGGCCAGCGTCGCCTCGAACACCAGAGCCACCGGCAGCGACTCGTTCACCGAGTGCCTCTCCTTGGGCCACGCGCCTTGAAACGCTCGTCCCCACCATCGGCTCCGGGCGCTCGGCGCGCCAGGGGCAACGGTCACAACCACGGCGGCAGGACGGCGTGCCGACGGTCTCACCGACGGCCCACCGAAAGAGGCCGAAGGCCCCTATCGGCCTCGTCGCAGGGAGTGGAGCATGCAGTCGAGAGGGGAGGAACGGCGTTGAGGAGGCGGCCATGACCACCGTGCTGAGAAGAGTCACCCGGGCCGGGCTCGTGTTGTCGGGCGCCGCGCTGCTGCTGCGGCCCGAGGGCCGGCCCCGCAAGCTCCTCCGAGCGGCGGGCGACCGGCTCGCCCGGGAGGCCCGCAACTGGAGCGGACAGTGGGAGGGCGTCAGCTACCGCCTCGCCGGCCGCCGGCCCGACCCCGGCGTGAGCGACAACGTGCTCGCCGACCGGATCCGGTCGACCATCGGCCCCCTCGAGCATCGCCTCGACGTGCCGCGCGTCCACGTGATGGTCGAGGACCACGTCGCGTTGCTCCACGGCGACGTGGGCCGCGTCGACGAGGCCCGCCGCATCGAAGAGACGGTGGCGGCCGTCCCCGGCGTGGAGGCGGTGGAGTCGTACCTCCACGTCGGCCTGCTCCCGGGCGACACCCGACCGTCGGAGGGTCGGGCCGGGCCCGCCGAGTCCGAGGCCCGCAAACGGCTCCTCGCCGCCGCCGTGCGGGCCGGCGTCGCCGAGTCCGACGCCCCGACCGCGGTCCGGGTCGTGCTCAGCCGCTTCGCCGAACGGCTCCCCGCCGGGGAGCGCCGGCATCTGTTGAGCCACCTGCCCGGCGATGTGCGGACGATGCTCGACGCGCCCCGCCGGCTCGGACGTCCGCCACGGCTCCGGTCGCTGCCCGACCTCGTCTTCCTCACCCTGGTCTCGACCAACGTCATCCCGCCCGGTGCCGGCCGGAGCGTCGTGACGGCCGTCGTCGGCGAGTTGCAGGCCCTGGTCCCCGAAGAAGCGGCCGACGTCGCCGCCGTGCTCCCGTCCGACCTCCGCCGCTTCTGGCAGGCGGCCCCCCGACGGCCTCGGACGCGACGATGAACGCGCCTCCCTTCCAGGACCGCGCCGCCGCCGGGCGCCGCCTGGCCGCCGCCCTGGCGCCGTTGCGGGACGAGGATCCCGTCGTCCTCGGCCTCCCCCGGGGCGGCGTCGTGGTCGCCTGCGAGGTGGCCCTGGCGCTCGATGCGCCGCTCGACGTGATCATCGTCCGCAAGCTCGGCGTGCCGTTCCAGCCGGAGCTCGGAATGGGGGCCATCGGCGAGGACGGCGTCCGCATCCTCAACGACCGGATCGTGCAGCAGACCGGGGTCACCGCCGACGAGCTGGCCGACGTGGAGCGCCGGGAACGGACCGAGCTCGACCGGCGGGCCGCCCGCTTCCGGGGCGGCCGGCCCGGCCTGCCCCTGACGGGCCGGACGGTCATCATCGTCGACGACGGCGTCGCCACCGGGGCGACAGCCCGGGCGGCCTGCCTGGTGGCTCGCGCCCGGGGCGCGGCCCGGATCGTCCTCGCCGTGCCGTGGGGCCGCCGGCGGCCCTCGCCGAGCTGCGGCCCTTCGCCGACGAGGTCGTCTCCCTGGAGCTGCACTGGGACTTCTACGGGATCGGCCAGTTCTACGCCGACTTCGGTCAGACCTCCGACGAGGAGGTCATCGCCTGCCTGCAGCGCGTGACGGGCGAGCCGCCGGCGAGCGTGGTCGTCGGCCCCGACCCTCATCCCCGGGTCGACGACGCCGACGTCGTGATCGCCGACGGCGCGGCGCTGCTGCGCGGCCGCCTCGCCGTGCCGGACCGGGCGCCGGGGGTCGTCGTCTTCGCCCACGGCAGCGGAAGCAGCCGGCACAGCCCCCGCAACCGCTTGGTGGCCGCCATCCTCCAGCGGGCCGGGATCGGCACCTTGCTCTTCGATCTCCTCACCCCCGGCGAGGAGGCCGACCGGTCCAACGTGTTCGACATCGACCTCCTCACCCGGCGCCTCCTGCTCGCCACCGGCTGGCTGCGCGAACAGCCCGGCCTCGACGATGCCCCGCTGGGCTACTTCGGGGCCAGCACCGGCGCCGCCGCCGCGCTGCAGGCCGCGGCCGGGCCCGGGCCCGACATCGCCGCCGTGGTCTGTCGCAGCGGCCGGGCGGACCTGGCCGGCGCCCGTCTGGCCGCCGTCCGGGCCCCCACGCTGTTGATCGTGGGGGGCGACGACCACCGCGTCCTCGAGCTCAACCGGACGGCCTTCGCCGCCCTGCGGTGCGAGAAGCGGCTGGTGGTCATCCCGGGCGCCTCGCACCTCTTCGACGAACCCGGCACGCTGATGGCCGCCGCCGGCGCCGCCCGCGCCTGGTTCGCCGGCCACCTCATTCCGGCGGCCGCCGTCCCGCCCCTCACTCGCCGGCGGTAGGGGTGGTCGCCCCGATCAGCCCCTTCAGGGTGGCGCCCGCCTGCTCCGAGTAGGTGAGCAGGGGCTCGGCCCACGACGACAGGTGCTCGGCGAAGGCCCGCTGGGTCTCGGCCCACGACTCCACCTCCTCGGCGAACTTGCGGTGCCGTTCGGCCCACGTCGCCATCTGGTCGGCGAAACGACGCTGCTCCTCGCTCAGTTTCCGCACCGGCTCGATCCAGGCCGTACCGAGGTCGACGACCTCCTCCGCGCCCCGGCGGATCTGCCCGAGCACCCGGCCGGGGTCGGTGGCCACCGAGCGCGCCTCTCCCGCCGCGGCCAGGGCCAGGGCCGTCATCTGCTCCGTGAAGGCCCGCAGCGCCTCCAGGGCCGCTCCGGCGTGGTGCCCGATCTCGGCCAGGTCGTCGTCCGCCATGGTCCTCTCACCTCCGTGCGCCGATATGGTCCGAGCCTGCCGCGCCCGGGTGGTGGGCGCCAGGGCCGAAGGGCCGTGACGGCGAGCCGATCGTCACAGCGCACGAGGCGTGACCGCGGCGCCGCGGACCGCAGCACCGAAAAGGGACTTTCGGCCCTAGCCGGCCGGTGTGCCGCGGCCGAGGATCCGGTGGTGCGTCCACTACGAACCCTCCTGGTCGACGACGACGACGAAGCGGCGCGCTGGGTGGCCGCCGAGCTCGAGGGCCAGCTCGGCCCGGTGGTGGTGGCCCGGGACGCCTACCTGGCGCTCGACCGGGTGGCGACCGAAACCTTCGACGCGGTGGTCACCGAGGTGGCCCTTCCCGGCGCCAGCGGCATCGAGCTCCTCGTGCGCCTCCAGGGCCGGGTCCCGGCCGTGGTGCTGAGCTGGCTCGCCTCGCCGGCCATCGTGGCCCGGGCTCAGGAGGCGGGCGCCCACGCCGTGCTCGGAAAGCCCTGCGAGACGACCCGCCTGCTCTCCTCCGTCCGGAGCGCCGTCCACCGGGCCGAGCGGGCCCGGGCCGAGCGGCCCGTTGGCGCTGGCCTGAGCTCCACCGGCGTCAGTTCACGTCCCGGCGGAGGGTCAGGAGGGCGCCGAGCCCGGCGGTGACGCCGCCCCAGGCGAGGAGGACGAGGGCGCCACCCCACCAGGGCAGGAGGTCGGTGCCCCCGACGTTGGCCGGTTGGATCATGGCCGTCGAGGCGTTGCCGGGGAGCAACCGGGCCAGGCCATCGAGATGGACCCAGTTGAAGAGCAGCGTCAGCAGCCCCCCCACCACGGTGACGAGGACGATGGCCGACACCACCGCCGCCACCTGGTTCTTGAGCAGCGCCCCGAAGCCGAGGCCGAACACCGCCCACACGGCCAGGCCGAGCACGGCGACGGCCAGCGTCCTCGGGACGCTGTGGCTCGTGAGGAGGACGGGATAGCCGCGGGCGGCGATCAGCACGGCGCCGAGCCCGGCAACCACGGCGGTGATGAGGACCCCCATGGCCAGGCCGACGATCCCGGCGGCGGCGGCCTTGGCGGCCAGGACGCGGCCCCGGCGGGGCGTGGCCAGGAACGTCGGGGTGATCGTCTGGTGGCGGAACTCGCTGCAGATGAGCAGGACGCCCAGCATCAGCGGCATCAGGTAGCCCACCTCGAGCGGGACGCCGTACACCGTCCGCACCGCCGCCGGGTCGCTCAGGCTGGGCAGGCCGTTGCCCCCCGCATCGGTGGTGCCGGCGGTGAAGACGATGACGGTGACGTAGAAGGCGACCAGCGCCAGGCCCCCGAGGGTGAGGCCCATCCACGTCCTGGTCGTCCGGATCTTGCGCAGTTCGGAGCGGACCAGGGCGGTCACGGCTGCTGTCCTTCCGCCCCGCCATCGGCGCCGGTGAGCGAGAGGAACACGTCCTCCAGGTCGCTGCGCTCCCCGGTCAGCTCGCTCAGCTCGATGTGGTGGACGAAGGCCAAATGGCCGACCAGGGCGGGATCGGCGGTGCGGGCCACCACCGCGCCGTCGACGGCGTCGGCCGCCAGCCCGGCCTGCCGCAACGCCGCCAGGAGGCGATCGGGTTCGGGGCTGCGGGCCCGCACCGCGCCGGCCCGGCCGACGAGCTCCGCCAGCGGCCCGCGGCGGACGAGCCGTCCGCCGGCGATGATCACGATGTCGTCGGCGATGTGCTCCATCTCGTCGAGGAGGTGGCTGGAGACGAGCACCGTCTTGCCGAGATCGGCGGCGAAGTACCGCAGCAGCTGGCGCAACCAGGTGATCCCCGCCGGGTCCAGCCCGGTGGCCGGCTCGTCGAGCACGAGGACGGCGGGATCACCGAGGAGGGCGGTGGCGAGCCCGAGCCGCTGGCGCATCCCGGTGGAGAAGCCGCCGACCCGGCGGTCGGCGCTCTCCTGCATTCCGGTGAGCCCGAGCACCTCGTCGGCCCGGCCGTCGGGCAACCCAGCGGCGGCGCACAGCACCCGGAGGTGGTTGCGGGCCGTCCGCCCGGGATGGAAGCTCGACGCCTCCAACGCCGCCCCCACGGTCTGCAGCGGTCGGGCGAGGTCGGCGTAGCGTCGCCCGCCGATCGTGGCCGTCCCTTTCGTGGGGCGGATCAGGCCCAGCAGGCAGCGCAGCGTCGTGGTCTTCCCGGCGCCGTTGGGGCCGAGGAAGCCGGTGACGGTGCCCGGTTCGGCAGAGAAGCTCAGGTCGTCGACGGCCCGGATTCGCCCGTAGTCCTTCGTCAGGTGGGAGACGACGATGGACCCGGCCCGATCGCCGTCGGTCCCCACCCGTTCGTCGAGGCCCGAAGCGGTGGTCAGCACCACTGCGAGGCCCAGCTGTCGATCGGCGGCGAGATCTCGGCGCCGCCTTCGGCCGCGGTCATGGTCACTCCTCGGGTCGCTTCCCGCTCCAGGATCGAACGCCCGGGCACCCCGCCTGCAGGGCCGAACGTCACAGGCTCCCGGGCAGCAGGTCCCAGAGCGCGAAGCGCCGGGCCCCAAAAGGTCCTTCGACCCTAGAGACGGCCCTCGCCGTCGCCGTTCACTGGCGACATGCGACAGGGGGACCGGTCATGACGGTCGGCACCCGCGCCGCCCCGGCGCCGGGCGACGCCGACCTCGATCCCCGGGAGCCGGCCGAGCGGCTGCTGCGCGACCTGCGGGCCGGCCGGTCGGGGCTGAGCGAGCGGGAGGCCGCCCGCCGGCTCGTCGTCAACGGGCCGAACGAGCTGCGGCGCAGCCGCCGCCGGCACCGGATGCGAGACCTGGCCCGCCAGTTCACCCATCCCCTGGCCCTGCTGCTGTGGATGGCGGCGGTGCTGGCCGCCTTCGCCCACACGCCGGTGGTGGCCACCGCCATCGCCGCCGTCGTCGTGCTCAACGCCCTCTTCGCCTTCGTCCAGGAGCAGCAGGCCGAGCGGGCGGTGGAAGCGCTGGGCGCCTACCTTCCGGCCCAGGCCGTGGTCCGGCGGGACGGGCGGCACCGGTCGATCGATGCCCGGGAGCTGGTGCCCGGCGACGTCGTCGTCATCGCCGAGGGCGACCGGGTGCCGGCCGACGTCCGCCTCCTCGACGGGTCCCTGGAGATCGACAGCTCGGCCCTGACGGGCGAGTCGCTCCCCGGCCTCCGCTCGGCGGCGTTCACCGACACCGACGTCCCGTTCCTCAATGCCCGCGACCTCGCCTTCAGCGGCACGACCTGCACCAGCGGCGAGGCGGAGGGCGTGGTGTTCGCCACCGGAATGCGCACGGAACTGGGGCGCATCGCCGCGTTGTCGGAACGCCTGACGACGGACGAGAGCCCGCTCGAAACCCAGGTGCGGCGGCTGGCCTGGCTCATCGCCGCCGTGGCCGTGGCCGTCGGTGTGGCCTTCATGCCCCTCGGCACCCTGGCCGCCGGCCTGCCCTTCAGCAGCGCCCTGGTGTTCGCCGTCGGCCTCCTCGTCGGCAACGTCCCCGAGGGCCTGCTGCCCACCATCACCCTGGCCCTCGGCGTCGGCGTCAAGGTCCTGGCCCGCCGGGGGGCGGTGGTCAAGCGGCTGTCGGCGGTCGAGACGCTCGGCTCCACCACCGTCATCTGCACCGACAAGACCGGCACGCTGACCGAGAACCGCATGCGGGTCACGTCGATGTGGACGGCGGCCGGGGAGGTCGAGGCGGCCGGCCTGGCCCACCGGCCGTTGCCGCCTCCGCTCGAGATCGCCGCCCGCGTCATGGCCGCCGACAACAGCGCGGAACTCGACCCCGCCCGGCGCCAGGAGGCGATCGGCGATGCCACCGAGATCGCCCTCCTCGCCGCCGCCGCCGACCTCGGGGCCGACATCACCCTGGCCCGCCGGCAGGAGCAGCGCCACACGCTGTTCCACTTCGATCCGGGCCGCAAGCTGATGTCGACCGTCGACCGCATCGACGGCCGGCTGTGGGTCCATGCCAAAGGGGCACCCGAGGCGGTGCTGGCCCGGTCGTCGCGCCTGCTGGCCGCCGACGGGACCGAAGTTCCGCTCGGCCCGTCCGAGGCCCGGGCCATCGCCACCGCCCTCGACCGCTACGCCGGGCAGGGCCTGCGGGTGCTGGGCCTGGCCCGGCGCCCGGTCGAGTCCCCGCCCGACGGCCGGGACGACGCCGAGTCGGGCCTCTGCTTCTGCGGGCTGGTGGCGATGTTCGACCCGCCCCGGCCGGAGGTGGCCGCCGCCGTCGGTCGCTGCCACGAGGCCGGCATCCGGGTCATCGTCGTCACCGGCGACCACGGCCGCACCGCCACCGAGGTCGCCCGGCGGGTCGGGATCGGGGCGCAGCGCTGCGTGACGGGCGACGAGCTCGACCGGATGGGCGAGGACGAGCTCGACGAGCTGCTGGCCGGCGGGGAGGAGATCATCTTCGCCCGCAGCTCACCGGAAGCGAAGCTCCGCATCGCCGACGCCCTCCGGGCCTTGGGCGAGGTGGTGGCCATGACCGGCGACGGCGTCAACGACGCACCGGCCTTGCGGCGGGCCGACATCGGCGTGGCCATGGGCCGGGACGGCACCGACGTCGCCCGGGAGGCGGCCACGATGATCCTCACCGACGACAACTTCGCCACGATCGCGGCCGCCATCGAGGAGGGACGGCGGGTCTACGCCAACATCCGCAAGTTCGTCTTCTACATCTTCGCCCACGCCACCCCGGAGGTCGTCCCGTTCCTCCTCTACGCCCTGTCGGGGGGGTCGATCCCGCTGCCGCTCACGGTGCTGCAGATTCTGGCCATCGACCTCGGCACCGAGACCCTCCCCGCCCTGGCTCTGGGCCGGGAGCCGGCCGAGCCCGGCCTCATGGACCGGCGCCCCCGCCCCCGGGACGAGGGCGTCATCCGCTCCGGGATGCTGGTGCGGGCCTGGCTGTTCCTCGGTGTCCTCACGGCCGGGCTCGCCCTCGGCGGGTTCTTCTTCGCCCTCGGACGGGCCGGGTGGCACCCCGGCGACGCGGTCGGAGCGGGGAGCCCCCTGCACCACGCCTACCAGCAGGCCACGACGATGACGTTCCTCGGCATCGTCGTCTGCCAGATCGGCACCGCCTTCGCCGCCCGCACCGAACAGGCGTCGCTGCGCTCGGTCGGCGTGCTGGCCAACCGGCTCCTGCTCTGGGGCATCGCCTTCGAACTGGCCTTCACCGCCAGCCTGCTGTGGGTCGCGCCGCTGCGCCACCTCTTCGGCCTCGCGGTGCCGACCGGCGCCGAGCTGGCCCTGCTGGCCCCCTTCCCCCTCGCCGTCTGGGGCGCCGACGAGCTCCGCCGATTCCTGCTCCGCCGGAGGTCAACACCATGAAGGAAACGGGCGATCCGGCACCGGAGGTCGACGACGTCGTCCAGGCCGCCCGCCGGCTCGGTGCCCTCTACCATCCGACGAACCCCATGGACGCCTGGTTCTGCCGCCGATGCCAGGTGTTCGGCTTCGGGGGCCGCGACTGCTGGTCCTGCGGCACGACCGCCCTCGACCGGCAGTGGATCCCCGCCCTCGGCGGCGGAAGCGAGAGCGTGACCTGGTTGCACGACGCCGCCTGAAGGTCGCGCCCGGGAAAGGAGCGGTCATGGAACGCATCGTCGTCGGGGTGGACGGGTCCGAGGGGGCCCAAGCGGCGCTGGGCTGGGCCGTCGACGAGGCCCGCCGCCGCCGGGCCATCCTCGAAGCCGTCTACGGCTGGCACCAGGTGGCGGTGGCCCCGACTCACATTGCGGGCGACGTCGACTACTTCGCCGGCAAGGCCATGGAGGTCGTCGATGCCGCGCTCGCCTCGGCCGACACGGCCGGCGTCGAAATCGAGCGCAAGGTCATCGCCGGCAGCCCGGCGCAGGCGCTCCTCCACGAGAGCAGGAAGGCGGACCTGCTCGTCGTCGGCTCCCGGGGCCGGGGCGGGTTCACCGGCCTCCTGCTCGGCTCGGTCAGCCAGCAGGTCGCCCACCACGCCCGCTGCCCGCTGGTGATCGTCCCGGCCAACGCCGATGCGGGCATCGAGCCCGTGGAGGAGCAAACGGCGCGTTCCTGACGGCGGGTGATTCGGGACTTTCGGCCCTGCCGCCGAGCATCCCCGTTGCTGCATGCTCCGTTCATGAGGACGACGGATTCCCTGCTGGTCCGGCCGGCCGGGCCCCGGGGCGATGTCGAGACGGCCGCAGAGCTGGCGGCCTGCCTCCGGCGCTTCCTCAGCGCCACCGCCGACGAGCAGACGATGCGCCGGGCCGAGGCCGCCCTCGAGTCGTGGGACGCCCGAGATGACCGGGGTGCGGCATAGGGCCCACGCAGGTGGGGTCCTTCGGCCCCGGGATCGACCGGTGGTCGAGGACGCCATCGGGTGCGAGAACGTATCCGAGGTGCTCGACCGGGCGCTGGCGGCGCTGATCGACGACAGCTGGAGCGGGCCCACGCCGAGGGGTACGCCCGGCTGCCCCAGGGCGGCGAGACGGCCGATGTGGTGGAGCCCGGCGTCTGGGCCGATCTTCCCCGGGGCCGAGGAGTGAGCCCGGGACGGAGGCCCTGGTCCACCCCCTGGACTCACGGAAACGTCCGGCTCTGCCTGTTACCTGTTTGGTTACCTGAACACCGTGGACGACGAGGAAGTGGATGATCAACGTCGAAGTTGGGGGCCCATGGGGCTGGTAAACCGTTCCAATTGGCTGTTGCGCCGCCCCCCAGAGGCGGCTCGTCCCCGGCCGGGGTCCCTGGCTGAGCTGCCGTCGTTGATGACACGACGCATTCAGCGTGCCCGGCGGGATGGCCGGCGACTGGGCGGGGCGGCATGAGCCTCCAGAGTCCCGGCGAATCTATGGCTGATCGGCCGACGGCGGCGCGGGGCCCGAGTTCGGTGTCGACCGGGGTGAAACGGCTGGAACTTCCTGCGAAGGGTGGGCCGTGGAGTGTGCGGCGCTTCTCTGACCGCCGCGACGCCGACCTCTTCTACTGCCGCCTGGAACGACTCGAGACTGGCCACACCCCGCCGGTCCACCTCGCCGAACCGCTCCTCGGCCCCGACGGCTCGCTCCTGCCCGCCGGGAGCTGGATCGTCCTCTACCGCCCCATCCTGGGCCTGCACAGCGGCGTCGCCTGAACCGGAGCACGCAACCGCAGAACTACAACAACAGGGCCCGGCAGCAATTACCAGTCCGGTCCCGTCCAGTCCAGTGGCGATGACAACGCTTCGTTCGATGCGGGGCGGATGACTCCCGGAGGCACTCAGGGTCTGGTACAGCGGGGTGTCCTCGGCGACGAAGGCGATGCCGTCGAGTGCCTCGGGCGATCCCGGCGCTCTGCCGTCGAGGACCGCGATCTCCCCCGCGGTCCGTCCGGTCAACCCGACGGCGAGTTGCAACAGCGTCGTCTTCCCGGCGCCGTTGGGGAGAGATCGTGGAACCCACGCCGCCCGGACAGGAGGGGCGGCAGCGACTCGCAACCGGTCTCCAGGAGACCCTGGATGGCATTCGGCAGCTGATGCTGTTGCGGGGCGGCGACGACGAGGAGCAGTCCGTCCTCAAAGGACGACGCGGGTCCTGGGCGGGCTCGTCATCGCCGCCATCGACAACGGCATGGGCCCGCAGGGCTTCAGCGCCGCCTCGAAGTACGCCGTCACCGCCGTCCTCGTGGCGGCGGTCACCATCGACGCCCTCGCCCGCCGCGGCCGGGCCCCCTCCCGCTGAGGACCGGGAGCGGGGATCGACGGGGTGGCGGCGCGGCCCTACGGCCGGGGTTCGCCGGCCGGGCCCAGCGTCGTCAAGCGGATCTCTCTGATCGTGCCGTCGAGGAGTTCGATCGCCTCGACGAGCCGTTGTTGGGCAACGGGGTCGTTGACGATCGTCCGGACGCTGTCCAGCAGGAGGCCCGCCTCGAAGATCCGGTGGACGATCGTGTGGCACAGGTCACCGGCGATGCGTTCCCGTTCGTTGAGCAGCTCGAGCTCCCGGACGTGCTGATCGGCCGCTATCCGTTGGGTCTCGTCGCGGGTGATCTTGGCGAACCCCCGGAGCGACCCGTCCTCGTCGAAGAGGGCGGTGAGCGTCATGTTGGCCCAGAACCTCGTGCCGTCCTTGCGCAGCCGCCAGCCCTGGTCGCAGAGCGTGCCGTTGGCCGCCGCGTCAGCGAGGTTGCGGGCGGGGCGCCCGGCCGCCATTTCCTCCGGCGTGTAGAAGACGGCGAAGTTCCGGCCGATGACCTCCTCGGCCGCATACCCTTTGAGCCGGGCCGCGCCCTGATTCCACGTCATGACCCTGCCTTCGGGATCGAGCATGTAGATGGCGTACTCGTCCACCGCCTCGACCAGAAGGTGGAACCGCTCCTGGAGGTCGCGAAGTGCGCTTCGGCCGAGGGCTGAAGGCCCCGGCCTTCGGGTCCTTCGCCCCTGACGGAGCAACGCCGGGCCCCGGTACAAGGGGAGCATGGAACTCCACCTCGACACCGGGCAGGCCGGCGCGGTGCGCGAACTCGAGCGCCTCCGGACCGAGGTTCCCGCCCCGCAGCCATGACCGGCGCCGCCCGGCCGGCGGTGCTCACGGTCAATGCCGGCTCCTCCAGCATCAAGGTGGCGGTGTTCGAGGCCGGGCCGGGCGAGCCCCGGCGCCTGGCCCGGGCCGAGGTGACGGGCATCCGCAAGCTGGCGTCGCTCGTGACCGAGGTGTGCGGCGAGGCCCCGGGCTCCGTCCCGCTGCCCGGCGTCCGCAGCCACGACGATGCCATGGCCCCGCTGCTCGACTGGGTCACCGGCGCCCTCGACGGGCTGGAGCTGGTGGCGGTCGGGCACCGCATCGTCCACGGCGGCGAGCGCTTCACCGGGCCGGTGGCGGCCACTCCCGAGGTCCTCGACGCTCTGGAGCGGCTCTCGCCCCGGGCGCCGATGCACCAGCCGGTGGCGCTGAACGCCGTCCGGACGCTCGGGCGCCTCCTCCCCGACGTCCCCCAGGTGCTGAGCTTCGACACCGCCTTCCACGCCACGATGCCGGCGGCGGAGCGGTCCTTCGCCCTGCCCCGGGAACTGGCGGCCGAGGGGATCCGCCGCTACGGCTTCCACGGCCTGTCCTACGAAGCGGTCGCCCGGCGTCTCCCCGAGCACCTCGGCGCGACGGCCGGCGGCCGGGTGGTCGTGGCCCACCTCGGTTCCGGGGCCAGCCTCTGTGCCCTCCAGGACGGACGCAGCGTCGCCACCACCATGGGCTTCACCCCTCTCGACGGGCTCCCCATGGGCACCCGCTGCGGCGCCCTCGACCCCGGCGTTGTCCTCCACCTCCTCCGGGAGCGGGGGATGACGGTGGCGGAGGTGGAGGATCTCCTGTACCACCAATCCGGCCTGTTCGGCCTGTCCGGCGTCAGCGGACGGATGGAGTTCCTCCTCCAGGCCGGCACCCCGGCCGCCGACGAGGCCGTCGACCTGTTCGTCCACCGCACCGCGGCGGGGATCGCGGCCATGGCCTCCGCCGCCGGCGGGCTCGACGCCGTCGTGTTCACCGCCGGCATCGGGGAAGGGAGCCCGGAAATCCGGAGCCGGATCCTGCGGCGGTGCCGGTGGCTCGGTGTCGAGCTCGACCCGGCGGCCAACGAAGCCGGCGGCCCGCGGATCACGACCCCGCAGTCGCCGGTGTCGGCCTGGGTCATCCCGACCGACGAGGAGGCGGTCATCGCCCGGCAGGCCGTGGCCACGGTGCAGGGCCCCGTCCGGACGGCGGCCCTCCCCGGCGGTCGGACGCTCACCGTGCGCCGCATCACCCCCGGCGACGCCGACGAGCTCGCCCGCCTCTACGAGGGGCTGAACGAGGACGACCGGTACCGCCGCTTCTTCTCGATGTACCGTCCCCCGCGGGCGGTCATCGAACGGTGGGCGGGCGACAACGAGGCCGGGAAGCTCCGGCTGGGCGCCTTCGTCGATGGTGCAGAACCGGGCGGGGAGCCCCAGCTGGTGGGTGACGCCCTGTGCGTGCCGCTGCCCGATGGCGACGGGGAGTTCGCCCTGGCGGTCGAAGCGGGCTGGCGGGGCTGGCTCGGCGCCTACCTGCTCGACTGCCTGGCCGAGGCGGCCGCCGGGATGGGGCTGCGCAACCTGCAGGCCGACATCCTCACCGAGAACCGGCGCATGCTGGCCGTGGTGGAGTCGCGGGGTCACGCCATCCTCGGCCACCCGGACTCGAACGAGGTCCGCGTCACGACCGGGACCGGGCCGACGACGCCGGCCTGGCCCGGCGGCCACGCCCGGCCGCGGATCCTCGTCGAGGCCCGCGGCTTCCGCTCGTCGCTCCACACCGAGCTGACCCAGGGCGGCTTCCAGGTCATCACCTGCCCGGGGCCGGGCCGGCGCTGCCCGGTGCTGGCGGGCCAACCGTGCCCGCTGGTCGCCGGGGCCGACGCGGTGGTGTTCGCCGTCCCGGCCGACGACCCCGACGCCGCCGCCCTCGTGGCCGGCCACCGGCGGCTCCATCCCCGAGTCCCCCTCTGCGTCGTGGACCGCCCCGGCACCGATCCGACGGACTGGCCGGCGGGTGCGCACCACCTCACCGCCGGCTCGCTGAGCGACGATCTCCGTTCGGGACCTTTGGCCCTACCGGAGGGCGGCAGCGGAGCGCATGCTGCATGAGAGTCCGCCCCGTCGTGGGGGAGAGCCTCCCCCCTCCCCCACGGCGGGGCCAAGCCGCGCCCGCCGTGACCACCCCCCGGAGGCGGCCGGCCTCTCCGACGTCGAGGTGGCCGAGCGCGTCCGGGCCGGGCTCGTCAACGACGCCCCCCGCCGCCCGACCCGGACGGTCGGCGAGATCCTCGCCGCCAACCTCTGCACCCGCTTCAACGCCATTCTCGGCGCGCTGCTGGCCGTGGCGGTCGTCATCGGTCCCTTCCAGGATGCGCTGTTCGGGGTCGTTCTCGTCACCAACGCCGCCATCGGCATCGGGAGCGAGTGGCGGGCCAAACGCACCGTCGACCGGCTGACCGTGCTCACCGCCACCCGGGCCCGCGTCGTCCGCAACGACGGCCGGCGCGACGTGGCGGTGACCGACGTCGTCATCGACGATCTCGTCGAAGCCGCCCCGGGCGACCAGTTCGTGGCCGACGGGGTCGTCGTGACCGCCCGGGGCCTGGAGGTCGACGAGTCGCTCCTCACCGGCGAATCGGAGCCGGTGGCCAAGCAACCGGGCGACGAGGTCCGCTCGGGGAGCTTCACCGTCGCCGGCTCGGGGCTCTTCCGGGTGACGCGGGTCGGCCCCGACGTCTACGCCCGGCGCATCGCCGACGAGGCCCGGGTGTTCCGGCTCGTGCGCTCGGAGCTGAGGCGCGGCATCGACCGCATCCTCCGTCTCGTCACCTGGGCCATGGTCCCCGCCGGGGCGCTCCTGGTGGCGTCCCAGGTGGCGCACCACCAGTCTCCGGCCGACGCCGTGCGGGGATCGGTGGCCGGGGTGGGCAGCATGGTCCCGGAGGGTCTGGTCCTGCTCACCAGCACCGCCTTCGCCGCCGGTGTCGTCCGGCTCGGACGGCGCCGGGTCCTGGTCAAGGAGCTGGCCGCCGTGGAGGGCCTCGCCCGGGTCGACGTCGTGTGCGTCGACAAGACCGGCACCCTGACCGAGCCCGACCTGGAGGTGGCCGGCATCATCCCCGTCGGCCCCGCCGGAGCGGACGGCTCGACGGCGAGCCTCGGCGCGCCGCCGGACGAGGTGCTCGGCGCGCTGGCCGCCGCCGACCCGGCCGCCAACCCGACCCTGCGGGCCCTCGCCGCCCGCTGCCCGGCACCCGCCGGCTGGACGGCGACGGACGCCGTGGCCTTCTCCTCCGCCCGCAAGTGGAGCGCCGTCAGTTTCGAGGGACGGGGGTCATGGGTGCTCGGAGGGGCCGACGTGCTGGTCTCGGCCACGGGGCCGGTTCCCGCCGCCGACGCCGAGGCGGCGGCAGGTCGGCGGGTCCTCCTGCTCGCCTCCGCTCCGGACGGGCTGGACGGCGAGCGGTTGCCACCCGGCCTGCGCCCCGTGGCGGTGGTGACGTTCGAGGAGCGGCTCCGTCCGGAGGCGCCGGAGGCGCTGCGGTTCCTGGCCTCCGAGGGCGTGGCGGTGAAGATCCTGTCCGGCGACGACCCGCGCACCGTGGCCGCGGTGGCCGATCGGGCCGGCCTGGCCCCGGCCGGCGCCCCGGTCGACGCCCGATCGCTTCCCGGTGACGTGGCGGGGCTGGGCGAGGCCCTCGAGGCCTCCGCCGTCTTCGGCCGGGTGACCCCCCATCAGAAGCGCAGCATGGTCCGGGCGCTCCAGGCCCGGGGGCACGTCGTGGCCATGACCGGCGACGGGGTCAACGACGTCCTGGCCCTGAAGGAGGCGGACATCGGTGTCGCCATGGCGACCGGGAGCGACGCCAGCCGGGCCGCGGCCCGGATCGTGCTCCTCGACAACCGCTTCGACGCCTTCCCGGCCGTCCTCTTCGAGGGGCGGCGGGTGATCGCCAATATCGAGCGGGTCGCCGGCCTGTTCGTGAGCAAGACCGTCTACGCCCTGCTCCTCGCCCTCACGGTCGGCGTCGCCCGCCTCCCCTTCCCGTTCTATCCCCGCCACCTCACGATCGTGAGCACCCTCACCATCGGGATCCCGGGCTTCTTCCTCGCCCTCAGCCCGGGTGGCGAGCGGGCCCGCCCGGGCTTTGTGGGGCGGGTGCTGCGCTTCGCCGGTCCCGCCGGCCTCGTGGCGGCGGGCGCCACGTTCGCCGGGTACGCCCTGTCCCGATCCCAGCCCGGCGCATCGCTCGGGGAGGCCCGCACGACGGCCACGGTCGTCCTCTTCCTCGTCGGCCTCGAGATCCTGCTCATCCTGGCCCGGCCGCTCACCGCCCCCCGCCGGGCCCTGATTGCCGCCATGCTCGCCACCTTCGCCGCGGTGCTGGCGGTGCCGGCGGCACGGTCGTTCTTCGCCCTCGACGGCCCGGCGCCGGTCGTGCTCCTGGCCGCGGTCGGCATCGCCGCCCTCGCCGACTCCCTCCTCGAGACCGGCTGGCAGCTCGTCGACCGCCTGCTCCGGGGCCGGCGGTGACCCCGCTCAGGCGGCCGTCCCGTCCTCGTCGACCGGCCACAGCCGGGCGAGGCCGGCGACGTTGGTCATCACCTCGACGAACGAACGGGGATCGGCCAGGAGCCACGTGTGCTTGCCGGGCACGGTCACGACCTGCTCCGGGTCGATGCCCGCCGCGGCACAGAGCGACTCCATCGACGCCTGGGGCAGCACCCGGTCGGCCCGGCCCCACAGGACGACGATCGGCAGGCCCCGGGCCCGCAGGCCTTCGAGTTCGGCGGTGAGGTCGGCCTGCCGGGCGAGCCCGGCCACACGCCACAGCGACCGCGGGTCGCGCATGACGTTGGGCACGACGTCCTCCAGGACGACCGGGACGACCCGGGTCAGCTGCCGGACGGGCAGCAGGTCGAGCGGGAGGTGGATCCCCCAGTCCCACAGCGGCCGCTCGGTCAGCGAACGCAGCGCCGAGCCGTGGCGGGCCCAGGCCGAGCCGCCGACCGAGTTCACCAGCACGAGGCTCCGGACGCGGTCGGGGTGGTCGTGGGCGAAGCGGATCCCCACCCCGCCACCGAAGGAGTGCCCCACGACGGCCACCGGCTCCTCGACGCCGATCACGTCGAGGAAACCGGACACCCAGTCGGCGTAGCCGGCGAACGACAGGGCCCCGGCCGGGAGCGCGGCGTTCCCGCCGAAGCCGGGGAGGGCGGGGGCGACGACTCCGGCGCCGAGGCCGGCCAGGCTTTGCAGCGCGTGCCGGTAGGCCCGGTAGCCGAGCCCCCAACCGTGGAGGAACAGCAGGGGCGGCCCGTTCCCGGCCGTGCCGTAGTGGTAGCTGCGGCCCTCGGCCGCCACCCGCTTCCACGTGAGCCTCGGCCCGGCCACCGGCGCCGGGCTCACTCGCCCGGCCAGTGCCGGAGCGTGTCGATCACGTCCCGGCGGACGGCGGCGACGCCTTCGTGGAAGCCGGCCTCGTCCCACGCCGAGACGTCGACCGGCGCCAGGACGGCGACGTGCACGGTCCCCGGCCGGACCAGCAGCGACCCGCGTGGCATCAACACCCCCGAGTCGCGGATCACGACCGGGACCACCGGCACCCCGGCCTGCTGGGCCATGTGGAAGGCACCGGTCTTGAACGGCGCCACGGCGCCGGTCCTCGACCTGGTCCCCTCGGGGGCGATGGCGATCGACACGCCGGCGCCGATCCGGCCGACCACCTGATCGAGGGCGGAGAGCGCCTGCGTGTGGTCGCGGCGGTCGACGTAGGCCACACCCGCCAGCGCCCCGAGCACGGCGAACCGGGGGTCACGGGCCGCCTCGCGTTTGGCCACGCCGGTCACGTCCCGCCGCAGCAGGTTGGCCATCACGACGACATCGAGGGCGCTCTGGTGGTTGAAGGCGAACACCGCCGGCCGGTGCGACCACAGCCGGTCCTCGCCCATCACCTCGATCCGGATGCCGGCCAGGGCCAGGCTGAACTCGGTCCCCGCCGAGGCGAGCAGGTTCACCGCTTCTCGCCGGCTGCGGTTGAGGACGCCGAGGCCCAGCGCCGCGGCGGTGGCGGCGGAGAGGCCCGCCGCACCGGCCGCGGTGCGGAACAGGGCGACGCCGGCCGGACCCGGATTGAGTCCCATGGGGTGATCTTCGCCCGCCGGAGGGCCGGCGGGCAGAGGCGAAGGTCCCCTGCCGGCCGGCCGAGCGGCCCGGCCCGGCCCGTCACGGCCGCGACAGTGCCGCGGCGGCGAGCGGCGGGGCGTCGAGGGCCGACCAGTCGCCGGCCCGGAGACGGTCGAGGACGGCGGCGACGTCGCGGTCGTCGCGCAGGGCGGCCAGCGCCCGCCGGGCGTCGTCGGGCCGCCCGAGGGCGACGAACCCGGCCACCCGGCCGTCGTCGCCGACGACGAGCTTGGTGTAGGCGCCGCCCGGGCCGTCCCGGACCACGACGCGGTCGCCGGCCCCGGGGGCGACGCGCCCCGCCGCCGTCAGGTCCAGCCCCACGCCCTTGAGGATCGCCACCGGCGGATCAGGGACGTAGCGCTCCCGGCCGCCGAGGGCGTTGAGAGCCGCCACCTCGGCCTGGGCCACGGCCACCGGCCACAGGCCCACCACCCGGCCCTCGAACTCGGCGACGTCGCCGGCGGCGAAGACGTCGGGATCGCTGGTCCGCATCCCCGCATCGACCACGACCCCGCGGTTCACGACCAGCCCGTCGTCACGGGCCAGCTCCACCCGGGGAGCGATGCCGGCGCAGACGAGGAAGAGGTCGGCCGGTACCGTGCCGCCGTCGCTGCCCACGACCCGCTCGACGCGCTCCGATCCCGCCACCTCGTCGATGCTGGCCTCGCAGCGGACGGCCAGCCCCATCAGGGCCAGATGGTCGGCGAGAAGGGCCGAGGCCCGCTCGTCGATCTGGCCGGCGAGGAGCCGGGGACCGCGTTCGACCACGACCACCCGCAGCCCGAGCTGGTGCAGTGCACAGGCCGCTTCCAGGCCGAGCAGCCCTCCCCCGGCCACGACGGCCCACCGGGCGGCGCGCTCCTGGGCGTAGCGGCGCAGGGCCAGCGCGTCCTCGGCGTCCCGCAGCACGAACGAGCCCGGCAGGCCGAAACCGGTGATGGGCGGAACGGCGCTGGCGCTGCCCGTGGCCAGGATGAGCCGGTCCCAGCGGATCCGCTCCCCGGCGGCCACCACCACCTCCCGGGCCGGCCGGTCGATCGCCTGCACCTGGGTGTTGAGCCACAGGGAGATCCGCTGGCGCTCGGGCCAGTCCTCGGGCAGGAGCGAGAGACCCTGCATGGCGGACCGCCCGTGGATGAGGCGGGAGATGCCCATCCGGTTGTAGAGCGGGAAGGCCTCCTTGGCGATGACGTGGACGTCGCAGTCCGGATGGTTGCGGCGGACCGCCTCCGCCGCCGTGACCCCGGCGACTCCGTTGCCGATCACCACCACGCTGGAGATCCCCCGGTCGACGGGCACCCTCCCGGCCGGCACGGCCGGTGCCCCGGACGGCGACCCGGGCGCGGCGGCCGTCCCGAGCGCCACCCGGACCCGGCCCCGCACCTCGGCCGAGCAGGCCAGCCGGGCGTTGGGTCCCGCCCCGAGACGGACCAGCGTGGCCGCCTCGTCGGGCCCCATCGGCGAGAGGTGTTCGGCGCCCTCGAGGATGGTGACGGGATCGGCGCCGCAGAGCCCGAGCCGGCACCCGGCCTCGACGGGCACGCCGGCCCGCTCGGCCGCCTCGAGGATCGTGCAACCCCCCTCGACGGAGGCGGGACAGTCCCATCCTTCGAAGGCGACCTCGTCACCCGAGCGGATCGACACCGGCACCGGTGACGGTGCCGGAAGCGTGGCCGGCGCGAACGAGGCGGCGAAGCGCCGCTCGGCGAGCACCGTCCGGATCACCCACACCAGCCCGAGCAGGGCCGTCACCACCCGTAGCGGCACGACCAGCCAGCCGAGGCGCAAGCCCGTCACCTGGCGCAGAGCCCCGAGGAACAACGGCGCGTTGAACCAGTAGAAGATGTTCAGCGCCACGGCGCCGTAGACGGCCGCCAGCTGGCTGCGGCTCAACGGCGTCTTGGCGTCGAGGGCGATGAACGTCGACACGCTGAGCAGGGCGTAGCCGGCGAAGGCCAGGTACACACCCGCCACCGGAAGAGCGGGCGGCGACGGAACCCGGAAGAAGCCGAGGACGATGCCCGGGAAGGCACCGGCGAAGAACTCCCGGGGACTGCGCCACCAGGGGTGCGGCTCGAACATGTCGGCCTGATAAGCGGTGTGGGGGTTGAGGTCGTAGCAGTTGCGGGTGCAGGTCACGCACGGATCGCAGTGCTGGTTCTGCACCGTGACGAACGGCGTCTGGCCGTAGAGCCGCTGGACCGGCAGCAACGGGCAGATGCTGCTGCACCACCCGCTCTTGCCCTTGAGGGCGACGCCGCCGCCGAAGGCGCAGACGATGACCCCCGCCAGGAGGGCCGCCAGTGCCGGTCCGTTGCCGTTGAAGAGGACCTTGCGGGTGGGAACGATGAGCAGGAAGAGGGAGATGGCCACCACGTAGCCGCGGTCCCGCAGGAAGCGGGGGGCGGTGAAGGCCCGGGTGAAGCCGAACCGGCGGGGCGCCTGGTTGGCGGCGGCGAGCGGACAGACGTTGCGCCACAGGCCGGGAGCGACGAAGAACAGCATCGGCAGCACCGGGACGACCAGCCGCCAGAAGATGAACAGCCCCGCCGGCGGCCGGAGCACCAGCATCACGCAGAGGCCGAGAAAGGAGCCGACGCTGAGCAGCTGCACGCCCGGCCAGAGGTGGGAACGAGCCGGCGCCCCGGCGACTTCGGGGGACTCCGCCATCCTGTGCTCTCCTCCGATCGCAGTCCGTGGTCCCGGGTCGTATCGTCGGAAGGCGAGGGGGGCGTTCACCCAAGGTTCGGTAAAGGTCCTCAGCAGAAGGGATCAACGGAGCGATGCGAATCGAGGAGCACGACATCGACGCTGCCGGCGTCAGCGTCCACACCCGGCAATGGGAGCCGGACGGGCCGGCCCGGGCCGTGGTGTGTCTGGTGCACGGCCTCGGGGAGCACAGCGGCCGCTACGGCCACGTCGCCGCCCGCCTCACCGAGGCCGGGTACGCCGTGTCGAGCTTCGATCTCCGCGGCCACGGTGCGTCGGGCGGCCGGCGGGGCGACATGCGCTTCGCCGAGACGTTCGGCGACATCGATCGCCTCCTGGCCGGCGCCGCCGCCCGGTGGCCCGGCCGCCCGTTGTTCCTCTACGGCCACAGCCTCGGCGGGTTGCTGGTCATCGCCTACGCCCTCGCCCGGCGGCCGGCGGTCGCCGGCGTCGTGGCCTCAGGGCCGGCGTTGCGCACCCCGCTGCGGGAGCAGAAGGTGAAGGTCGCCCTGGTGCGCCTCCTCGCCCCCCTGCTCCCCCGTCTCGCCCTCCCCTCCGGGCTCGACGACAGGGGCATCAGCCGGGATCCGGCCGTGGTGGCCGCCTACCGGGCCGATCCGCTGGTGCACGGGCAGGCCAGCCTCGGGTTCGCCCGCGACGCCATGGACGCGGCCGACGCCGCCCTGGCCGGCGCCGCCCAATTTCCCGTGCCGCTACTCCTGCTCCACGGCGGGGCCGATTCGCTGACCGATCCCGGCGGCAGCCGGGCCTTCGCCGCCGCGCTGGGGCCCGCCTGCACCCTCACCGTCTACGACGGCCTCTTCCACGAGATCCACAATGAGCCGGAGCAGTCCCGGGTGCTCGACGACGTGCTCGCCTGGCTCGACCGAGAGACGGCGGCGGCCGGACCCGACGGCGGGTCGGCTCACCAGTCGTAGTCTTCAGGGCGGGGCGGCGGAAGGCGCCGGAAGGGGCCGCGGCCCCGGGCGAGCGAGACGGTCATGGCGTCCCATTCCTCGGCGCCGTTCTCGAGCGCGATCGACCCGGCCGCGGCGTCGCCGTCGTCGCTCTCGACGGCGACCGGGTCCTGCGACGCACCGTCCGGGCCTCGCATGGCGGCCGCCTCCGGGCCCTTCCGGCGGTTCAAGTCGGGAGAGATCGCAGACATGGCAGCCTCCTCAAACGCTCCGACCGGCGGAGAGGACCGTACCGAGACGCGCCCTCGCGCCTCCGGCCCGGCCCCGAGGATATGAGAACTTGCGCATATAGGCAAGGACATTGAGGGGAGCGGCCCCGGCGGCCAGACGACTCCGGGCCGAGCAGCCCTGCCGTCACCCGCCGTTTCCGGCCGTGGATGCGGCGGCCGGGACGCTCAGACGGTAACCCACGCCCCGGGCCGTTTCGATCCAGCTGGCATCGCCCAGCTTCCGGCGCAGCGATGCCACATGGACATCCAACGTCTTCGTCGGGCCGAACCAGTGCGGATCCCACACCGCGTCGATGATCTCTTCCCGGGTGCGCATGGCGCCGGGGTCCGAAGCGAGGAACACCAGGAGGTCATACTCCTTGGGGGTGAGCGCCACCGGCCGGCCGTCGATCGCCACGCGATGCGTGCGCCGGTCGATCTCCAGCCGGCCCAGCTGCTGGACGGCGCCGCCGTCCGGTTCGGGCTGCCGGGCCGTCCGCCGGGTCACGGCCCGAATACGGGCCACCAGCTCTCGGAACCCGAACGGCTTGACGACGTAGTCGTCGGCGCCGAGCTCGAGGCCCACGACGCGGTCGACCTCCTCGCCGCGGGCGGTGATGATGATCACCGGAACGTCCGAGTCGGCCCGGAGCCGGCGGCACACCTCGTAGCCGTCGACGTCGGGCAACCCGAGGTCGAGCAGGACGAGGTCGGCCGGCGGGGCGGCGAGGGCCGCGGCCCCGGTGACGACCCGTTCGACGGCGAAGCCCTGGCGGGAAAGGCCCTTGACCAGCGGCTCGGCGATGGTGTCGTCGTCCTCGACGATGAGAACCCGCATGGTCGAAGCATCCCGCTCCCCCGCCCGCAGGGGCTGCGGCCGATGGTCCCGTTACCGAGGGTCGAACGAACCTTTACCGGGCGCTAATCCCGCCATGGCCGGCCTCTGGGGGGCACGTCCGTACCGTGGGCGGAGCACAGCACTCTCGTCGAAGGAGCAGGGACCATGGAACGTCGTCGGGCCATCGCCGTCTCCGCCGCCACGGTGGCCATCACCCTCGGCGCCGGGGCCGCCGTCGCCGCCAACTTCGGCCTCCTCGGCCGGGGGCCGGGGTCGTCGACCCCCCTCGGCCAGCTCGACGCCGGGCGACCGGCAGCCGTCACGGCTCCTTCGGCGTCGAGCCAGCCGGCGCCGAACGGCCCGGTGCGCTACGAGGACATCTTCGTCCGTGTCCCGGCCGACTCCCCCGCCGCCACCCCGACCACCGCGGCCGGAGCCGCCGCCGCCGGCGGCGCGCCGGTCGCCGCCACCGTCTCGCCGGGATCCGGCGACACCGCACAGGCCGAGGATTCCGAGGAGCACGAGTCTTCGGAACACCGGTCCGGGAAGTCCGACGAGAGCCGGGCGGAGGAGGAGGATGACTGATGAGCGCCACCCGTCCCCGTAGGCACCCGGCGGCGGCGGCGAGGATCGTCGCCGCCGGCGCCAGCGCCGCCACCGCCTTCGGCCTCGTCGCCGTCATGGGGGTGGCCGGGCAACCCGCCGCCGGACAACCCACCGCTCCCGCCCCCGACGGCGTGGCGGCCGCCTCGCCGGCGGCCGCGTCGCCGGCGACGACGGCGCCGGAACCGGTCGTCGTCCGCCGGTACTGGCTGGAGCTGCCGTCCGGAGCCGTCACAGCGTTGACCGACGCGCCCCCGACGCCGGCGGCGACGGCGGTTTCGTCGCTGGCTGCTCCGGCACCGCCCGTCGCCCCGGCCGTCCCCGCCGCACCGGCGTCCCGACCCGTCACCCGGTCCCATGGCAGCTGACCCGCACCTGTGGTGGTACGTCGCCCGGGCCAGCGGGCTGGTCGGCTGGGCGCTGTGCACCCTGGCCGTCCTGTGGGGGCTGCTGCTGTCCACCGGCCTGTTCGGGAAGCGGCCGGGCCGGGGATGGCTCCTCGACCTGCACCGGTTCCTCGCCGCCCTGGCCACGATCTTCGTCGCGGTCCACATGGTCGGCCTGGTGGCCGACAGCTACGCCCACTTCGGGCCGGCCGAGTTGTTGGTGCCGCTGACCTCGTCCTGGAAACCGGTCCCGGTCGCCTGGGGCGTCGCAGGCTTCTACCTGCTGGTGGCGGTGGAGGCGACGTCGCTAGCCCGTCGGCGCCTCCCGGCCCGGCTCTGGCGCCTCGTCCACATCGCCAGCTTGCCGCTGTGGATGGTCTCCACCGTCCATCTCCTCACCGCCGGCACCGATGCCCGCAACCCGGTCCTCCGGTGGACGGTGTTGCTCTCGACGGCCGGGATCCTCTTCACCACGCTCGTCCGAATCCTCTCGCCCCGGTCCGCCCCCCGCTCCGCGGCGGCCCGGACCGCGGTCGCCGCCCGCCGATCGGCCGCCTCGCCCGAGGCGGCCGAAGCGGCCGAGGCCGCCTGAGGACAAACGGGTCATTCGGCGGGAGCGGAGGCCGCCACTGCGGGGTGTGGGAGAAGTCCTCGCCGGGGCAGGGTCGGACCCCGCCCGCCGTCGACCAAGCGCGACCGCAACCCCGATGAGGTCTGCCTCCTCCCCGGCCCCCGTCAGCTCTTCACCACGATGGCGGTGGCCATGCCGAAGTAGCCGTGCTCGCTCTCGGCGTGGTTGAGGATGTGGCAGTGGAAGAGCCAGGTGCCGGGGTTGTCGAGCTTGACGAGGGCCGAGATCCGCTGGCCGGGGGCGACGAGGATCGTGTCCCACGACTGTGGTGCGGGGTCGGGGTTGCCGTCGGTGGCGATGATTTTGGCCTCGAAGCCGTGCATGTGCATCGGGTGGATCTGGTACCCCTCGTTCATGAAGTGCACCAGGACGTAGTCGCCCGTGTTGGCCACGATCGGGGTGGTGGCCGGGAACTGCTTGCCGTTGATCGAGAAGCTCATCGTGCCGTAGTCGTCGAGGATCAGCGGGATCTCCTGGCTCACCTTGACGCCGGCGGGGAGGGGCTCCTCGCCGATCAGGAAGGCGCCCTCGAGGCCGAGGGGGACCTGCTTCTGGGAGTCCTGGTGGGCGTGGTACATCCCCACCGCCGGGCCGACGGCGGTGAACTGGTAGGTGTACGACTCACCGGGCTTCACCGGCGGCTGGGTGACCGAGGGCACGCCGTCCTGGTCGTTGGGTGTCACGATGCCGTGCCAGTGGATGCTGGTCGACTCGGGAAGCTCGTTCTTGAGCACGACCTTCACCTTGTCGCCGCTGTTGACCTTGATCGTCGGGCCGGGGACGACACCGTTGTAGGAGTAGGCGTCGGTCCGCTTGCCCGGGGCGTACTCCCACGACACCACCTTGGCCGTCAGGTCGAACTCCTTGGTGCCGTCGGGGAGGACCTTGGGCTCCATGACCTGGGCGCCCTGGCCTTCCGTGAGCGGCTTGGCCGCGTTGGCCAGGAAGTCCTTCACGCTCTTGTCCGTCTCGGAGTCGATGGCGGCCGGGTCGACGGCCGCTGCCGCCGAGGTGGTGGCGGCCGGCGACGTCCCCACGACGAGCGTCGCCTTCATCCCGGCGGCCTCGTGGCCGGGGATGGTGCAGATGAGCGTGTAGGTGCCGGCCGTCAGCGTACCCAGGTCGAGGGTCTCCATCTTCCCCGGGTCGACGAGCGGCGTCGTCTTCTTGGTGTCGTCCTTGAGGGCCAGGGTGTGCTGGATCGCGCCGGCGTTGTGGAGGTCGATCCGCACCGCGCCCGGTGTGGCGTTGAGCGTGTCGGGGTTGAACTTGAACTCGGCGGCGGTCACCGTCAGCTGGCTCGGGGCACCGCTGGCCTCGGCGGTCACCTTGGCCCCGGCCTTGTCGTCGGATCTCACCAGGGCGAGCGTGGCGATGACCAACGCCCCGACCGCCGCCACGGACGCGAAAACAGACCAGATGGGTCGCTGCTCGTGCATCGGAAAGCCCCTCCGCGTTGCTGCCGGCCCCGGCGGCCGGTGACTGAAGGGCAAAGGTAAGACATCGGCCCGTCCGGGTTTTAGGGCCTTTCGGCCCTGTACGCCGGGACCACCGCCCCTGGGACGGGTGGCCGGAGAAGGCCGAAGCTCGGCCCGACGACCCGGACCGTGGAGGAACCGTGATGGCACCCGAGCACCCGGCGGACGAGGACCGCCTCGCCGACCCCTACGAGATGACCGATGCCAGCTTCGGCTACCAGGTCGTCCTCGGCGCCGCCGTGGGGATCGTCGTGACCTTCGTCGTCATGACCGTCGGCCTGATCACCACCACCGGGATCGGCTCGGCCGTGCCCGCCATGGCCTGGGCCTCGATCGTCGGCGGCGGCTTCTTCGGCGGAACCGTCACCGTCGGCCTGGCCATGGGCCGGGCCGAGAAGGCCGCCAAGGAGGCCCGCGCCGCTCGGTTCGCCGAGAAGGAGCGCACGTCCGCTCCCGGCGAGCAGGCCGCCTGACCGCCGCCCGCCACCCGGCGGCCCGATCGCCACCTCCGGGCCCCCGGCCCTTTGGACGGAGAAAGGGCCGAAGGCCTCTAACGCCACCGGCCCGGCCGGCGGATGATGGAGGCGAGAAAGGAGGTGCACCATGGCCGGACTGCTGAAGCAGGAGACGAAGACAGTCGAGCCGTTCGGCTGGTTTGACCGCATCTTCGACGAATGGCCGGCGATGTTCCACTTGCGGCACATGCCGACGGCCTGGTTCGACGACGGGATCAGGGTCGACGAGTACCGGGAGAACGGCCACCTGGTCATCCGGGCCGAACTCCCCGGGATCGACCCCGCCCAGGATGTGGACGTGACCGTGTCCGACGGCAGGCTGCACATCAAGGCGGAACGGCGGGAAGAAGAGAAGGCCGAGGAGAAGGGATACCGGCGTCGCGAGCTGCGCTACGGCTCGTTCACCCGGACCCTCCCGCTGCCGGAGGGTGTCTCCACCGCCGACGTCACCGCCGGCTACAAGGACGGCATCCTCGAGATCCGCCTGCCGTTCCCCGAGCCGCACACGAACCCGATCGTGAAGATCCCGGTGACCGCGAGCTAACTGACGAGAGACAGCGGGCCCGCCCGGGGGCGCCCGCCAGGACGGGCGCCCCCGTCACCGGTGGAGGGCGGCCTGCACCGTCCGCAACAGGGCCTGGTCAGTGAACGGTTTCTCGACCAGGAGGACGTCTGGTTCGAGGACGCCTTGGTGGGCGATGACCTCGTGGCTGTAGCCCGAGATGTAGACCACCGGCAGGTCGGGGAACTGCCGGCCGATCTGCTCCGCCAGCTCCCGGCCCGAGGAGCCGGGCATGATGACGTCGGTCACCAGGAGGTCGGCCGAGACCGCACCCGACCGGCACAGTTCGAGCGCCTCGACCGGCCCGGCCGCCTCCACGACCACGTAGCCGTGCTCCTCCAGGATCCGGGCCGTGACCTGGCGGACACCGGCCTCGTCCTCGACCACGAGGACGGTCTGGCCGCCGCCCCGGGGCACGACGTCGTCGGCATTGTGGAGCCGGGCCGCCTCGCCGGCGGCCACCGGGAAGGAGATCTTGAACACCGTCCCCTGGCCCTCCTCCGAGTAGAGGTCGATCTGGCCGCCGGCCTGGCCGACGATGGAGTACACGGTGGCGAGGCCGAGGCCCGTACCCTGGCCCTTCGGCTTGGTGGTGAAGAACGGCTCGAAGACCCGGGTCCGCACCTCGGGCGGCATCCCGACGCCGGTGTCGCTCACCGTCAGCCGCACCATCGGCCCGGCGGGTTCACCGTCCCGGGGCCGGTCCTCCACCACGGTCTCCGTCCGGAAGAGCAGCAGGCCGCCGCCGGGCATGGCGTCCCGGGCGTTGACCGACAGGTTCAGGACGACCTGCTCCATCTGCCCGGGATCGGCCAGGATCGGCGGGAGGCCGGAGGCGAACTCCGTCCGGAGCTCGATGTGCTCGCCGATAGTGCGGCGCAGCAGCTTCTCCATGGAGGAGACCACCTCGTTGAGGTCGAGGACCTCGGGGCGGATCACCTCCCGCCGCCCGAAGATCAGCAGCTGCCGGGTGAGGGCGGCCGCCCGGTCGGCGGCGGCCAGGATCTCGGCCACGTCGTCGGAGAGCGCCGGGTCGTCCGCCACCTGCCGGGCCACGAACCGGCCGTAGCTCGAGATCAGCGCCAGCAGGTTGTTGAAGTCGTGGGCGATCCCGCCCGCCAGCTGGCCGAGGAGCTCCATCCGTTCCGACTGCCGGGCCTGGAGCTGCTTCCGTTCCGCCTCGATCCGCTTGCGGTCGCTGACGTCGCGGATGGCGGCCGAGACGATGATGGCGTCGTCGATCTCCAGGGCCGACAGGGAGATCTCGGCCGGGAACTCGCTGCCGTCCCGCCGGCGTCCGGCCAGGTTGAGACCGGCCCCCATCGGCCGCGTCGTCGGATGGGCGAAGTAGCGGCTCCGGTGGCCGGGATGGAGCTCCCTCACGCTGTCGGGGACCAGGATCTCGACCGGCTGGCCGACCAGCTCGTCCCGGCCGTAGCCGAAGAGCCGTTCGGCCTGGCCGTTGACGAGCGCGATCCGGCCCTCGGCGTCGACGCCGACCACGGCGTCGGGAGCGGCCTCGAGCAGGCCCCGGAACATCGCCTCGGCCCGGCGGCGCTCCGTCTGGTCCCGCACCGCCGCCACCACGAACCGGCCCTCTTCCGTCTCCAGCGAGCTGAGGCTGATCTCGGCCGGAAACGCCGAGCCGTCGGCCCGGAGCGCCGTCAGCTCCCGGCCGGCCCCCATCGGCCGGAAGACGGGGTCCTCGACGTAGCCCTCCCGCAGCCGCGGGTGGCCGGCCCGGGAGCCTTCGGGCACGAGCACCTCGATCGGCCGGCCGACGACCGACGCCCGGCGGTGGCCGAAGAGCGTCTCGGCCTGGACGTTGAAGAGCCGGATCTCCCCGGCGGCGTCGACCACGACGGCGGCGTCGGGCATCGAGTCCAGAATCGAGGCGACATCGGTCAGACGCATCCCAACCTCCCGATCCGCCGGGCGGTGCCGACCGGATCCGCCTAAGTTAGGGCCGCGTGGCGGGAAAATTCATTCTGGTCGCCGACGACGAGCCGCGGATGCGCCGTTTGCTGCGGCGGATCCTGGGCGACGAGTTCGGCGTGATCGAGGCGGGCGACGGCGAGGAGGCGGTGGCCCTGGCCCGGGCCGAACGCCCGAGCGTCGTCCTCCTCGACCTCGAGATGCCGGTGCTCGACGGCCACGGCGCGCTGCTGCAGCTGCGGGCCGAACCGGAGCTGCGCAGCACGCCGGTGCTGATCGTGACCGGGGCCGCCACCGGCGGCGACGACGCCGCCGCCTGCCTGCGCGACGGCGCCCACGACTTCGTCCGCAAGCCGTTCGAGGAGCCGGAGCTGCTGGCCCGGGTGCGGGCCGCCTACCGGCACAAGGCGTTCGAGGACGGGCTCCGCCGCCGCAACGAGGAGCTCGAGACCTTCGCCTCCCAGGCCGCCCACGACCTGAAGTCGCCCCTGGCCGGCATCATGATGATCACCGAAGTGCTGAACCATCCGAAGCTGGCCCAGGATGGAGAGACACGCCGCCGGATCCAGGACGACATCCGCACGCTGGCCGAGCGGGGCACGCAGCTCGTGACCGACCTGCTGGCCGTGGCCCGCCAGGACTGGGCCAGCGACCTCGGGCTGACCACCAGGGTCGACGCCGAGAGCCTGGTGTGGTCGGTCCTCGACGACGCCAAGCTGGCCGACGCCGACGTCACGGTCCTCGGCGACTGGGCCAAGGTCCGCATCCCCGAGGGCGAGCTCCGCAGCGTGCTGGCCAACGTGATCGGCAACGCCTCCCACTACGGGCGCGGCCCCGACGGCCACCTGGACCTGACGGTGTCCGCCGCGCCGGCCGGCGACCGGCTCGCCATCACCGTCGAGGACCGGGGCCGGGGCATCGATCCCGCCCTGGCGGCCCGGATCTTCGACCCCTTCGTGACCGCCGCCGACAGCCTCGACCGGAACCCGTCGTCCACCGGGCTCGGCCTCGCCATCGTGAAGCGGACGCTGGAACGGCGCGGGGGAGGCGTCGAGATCGTCGCCCGGCCGGTGGGCACCGCCTTCCGGATCACCGTTGCGCTGGCCGACGGTCCCGCCTGAGGCGGTGCCGGTTCGTCCCGGTTCAGGCCCAAGGACTCCCCGAGAATCCTTCTGACGCCTCTATAGCCCGCCCCCGCCGAAGCGCAGCGTGGGTGACGTACGAGCGGCCGCCCGTGCCGCCTCCGTACCAACAGAGGTGAGGCATGGATGCGCTGAAGACAACCCTTCAGTGGTTCGCCAACAACATGTTCAACGAGGTGGCCATCCTGATCGGCCTGATCGTGCTGGCCGGTCTGTGGCTGCAGCACAAGAAGGTCGAGGAGATCGTGGCCGGCGCCATGCGGGCGACGATCGGCATCTACGTCTTCCAGGCCGGCATCAGCGTCTTCGTCGCCGGGCTGACCGCGTTCCAGACCATCCTGGCCAGCGCCTTCAGCCTCAACCCGCCGACGGCCACCGGCTCGATGGACAACTTCCTCAAGGACCAGGGCGGCACGATCGCCATGGTGATCACCGTGGGCTTCCTGGTCCACATCCTGGCCGTGAGACTCCTGCGGCTCCGGTACGTGTACCTCACCGGACACCTGATGTTCTGGATGAGCTTCGTGGTGGTGGCTTCGCTGCTGACCTCTTGGAGCAGCCTCACCCAGCTGCAGCTGGTGCTCATCGGCAGCGCCATCGTGGCCGCCTACTGGACCGTCCAGCCCATCTACATGGCCAACAAGATGCGCAAGGTGACGGGCGGCGACGAGTGGGGTTACGCCCACACCAGCTCGTCGAACTGCTACCTGGCGGCGGCGGCCGGCCCCTACGTCGGTGACCCCGAGACGGAGGACGCCGAGAAGATCAAGCTTCCGTCCCGGCTGTCCATCTTCAAGGACATCAACGTCGCCACCGGCCTCGTGATCACCGTCATCATGCTGGTGGCGATGGCCTTCGCCGACAACACCGTGCGGGTGGCGCAGGCCGCGGCCTACAACACCGACATGAACCCCTGGGTGTGGGGCGTGGTCCAGTCGCTCAAGTTCGCGGCCGGGATCGCCATCCTGCTCTTCGGGGTGCGGATGTTCCTGGCTGAGGTCGTCCCGGCCTTCAAGGGCATCAGCGACCGGGTCATCCCCGGCGCCCGCCCGGCCCTCGACTGCCCGACGGTGTTCCCGTCGTCGCCGTCGTCGGTGATGATCGGCTTCCTGTCGGCCACGGCCATGTTCCTGGTCCTGATGGCGTTCTTCGCCGCCATCGACTGGATCGTGATCGTGCCGCCGATGATCATGCTGTTCTTCCCGGGCGGCGCCGCCGGCGTGTTCGGCAACAAGCACGGCGGCTGGAAGGCGGCCGTCCTCGGCGGTGCCATCACCGGTGCCTTCCTGGCCGTCGGCCAGGCCGTCACCTGGACGCTGCTGTCGCACACCGCCCCGGAGCTGGCCACCCTGGCCGACCCCGACTGGTACATCATGAGCTGGGTCCTGCTGTTCATCCACCACCCGCTGGCGTGGGGCAGCTTCGAAGAGGCCTTCGTGACCTGCTTCGGCTGGCTGACCATCGCCGCGGTCGTGATCGCCGGCGCCATCGCCGGACGGCGCGGCCTGACCCGCCGGCACCCGGTCCCCAAGGCTCCGGCCCCGCAGGACCGCATCCCCGTCCGGATCTGAACGATGCAGGTGACCAACTCCCAGGGCCCGGTGGACGAGCTGACGGTCCTCACCGTGTGCGGCGTCGGGATGGGCACGAGCCTCATCCTGCGGATGACCGCCGAGAAGGTGTTCGACGAGCTCGGCCTCCGGGCCCGGGTCACCGCCACCGACGCTTCGTCGGCCCGGTCGATGCCGGCCGACGTCGTGATCGGCCAGGAACTGCACACCGCCGAGTTCGAAGGACGGGTCCCGGTCGTCGTGACCGTCGACAACTTCCTCGACACCGACGAGCTGCGCCGGAGGCTCCTGGCCGCCATGGACGGTGCCGGATGGCTCGTGGCCTGACGACGAGGGCGGCGGTGTCGGCCCGGGTGCGGGTCGCCGCCGATTCCTGGCCGGCAGCCGTGCGGGCGGCCGGCCAGGGTCTCGTCGATACCGGGGTGGCGGAGGAGCGCTACGCCGAACGGTGTGTGGCCCAGGTCCGCCAGGAGGGGCCCTACATCGTCGTCGCTCCGGGCATCGCCCTGGCCCACGCCCGGCCCGAGGACGGGGCCCTCGCCCTCGGCGTGTCGGTCGCCGTCCTCCAATCCCCGGTTTCGTTCGGACATCCCGTCAACGATCCCGTCGACGTCGTGTTCGCCTTCTGCTCGCCCGACCGGGACTCCCACGTCGGGCTGCTCGGTTCCCTGGCCCGGCAGCTGGTCTCGGGACTGGCCGACCGCCTGCGGGCCGCCCCCGACGACGAGGCCGCCGCCGGGCTCCTCACCGAGGTGATGCGAGATGCCTGAAGTCGTCATGCCCGATGCGCGGCGGGCCGCAGGGTTCGGGGCCGCCATGCGGGACCACCTCGAACGCGTCGAGGCGGCCAATGCCGCAACGCTCGACACCGTCGCCGACCGGATGCTCGAGGTCGTCCGCGCCGACGGCCTGATCTACGTCGCCGGCACCGGCCACTCCATCGGCAGCGTCCTCGAGACGTTCTACCGGGCGGGCGGCCTGGCCTGCGTCCAGCCGCTGTACCACCCGTCGCTGCTGCCGCTGCACGGCGGGCAGGAGAGCACGCTCTGCGAGCACCTGCCGGGCCTCGCCCGGCTCATCGTCGGGCACTGCCGGCCCGGGCCCCGCGACCTCGGCATCGTGGTGTCGAACTCGGGCATCAACGCCGTCCCGGTCGAGATCGCCGAGGCGCTGGCGGAGCGGCGCACCCCGGTGGTGGCCATCGTCTCGCTCCGGCATCTGCGGCGGGCCGAGGCCCGGGCCGGGCGCAAGATCGACGAGATCGCCGACCACGTCCTCGACACGCTCGTGCCCTATGGCGACGCCGCCTACCCCGCCGGCGAAGGGGTCACGGCCGCCGGGCTCTCCTCGCTGACCAACGTCTACCTCTGGAACCTTCTCCTGACCCGACTGATCGACCGGGCGGAGTACGCCGGTGTCGAGCTGCCGATCTGGACGAGTTCTAACGTCGCGGGCGGCGAGGAGCGCAACGCAGCGCTGTTCGCCCGCTTCGGGCCCCGGGTCCCGACGCTGTGACCCGGGGCCCGCTGGGCGCCGCCCCACTCCCCGGTCCCGCCCGCCACCGGCCCGGGGAGTGCATGGCGGCCGAGATGGCGGAGATCCCCTCCTCGCTCCGCCGGCTGCTCGCCGCCCGCTCGGACGTCGCCGCCCGGCTGCGCCACGCCCCCCGGCCCCCGGCCGGGGTGGTGCTCGTCGGCCGGGGCTCCTCGGAGCACGCCGCCCTCTACGGCCGATTCCTGCTCGAGATCGCCACCGGCCGTCCGGCATCGCTGTTCCCGCCGAGCCTCGCCGGCCGTGCCGGCGCCTACGGCGGCTACGTGGCGATCGCGGTCAGCCAGTCGGGCGAGACCGCCGACGTGCGGGCGGCCCTGGAGGCCCTCGGCCGGGCGGGCGCCTTCACGGTGGCGGTCACCGCCGGGCCGGCCAGCCCGCTCGCCGCCGTCGCCGACGCCGTCGTCGACGTCCGCTGCGGCCGGGAGCGGGCCGTCCCCGCCACGAAGACCTTCGTGGCCAGCCTGGCCGCCCTCGCCCTGATCGCCGAGGAGCTCGGCGCCGCCCCCTGGGCCCCCGAGGGGTGGGGGTGGGCCATCGGCGCCGTCGAGGACGTGCTCGCCGACACCGAACCGCTCTCGCGGGCGGCGCCCCGGATCGGGCCCGACGACGCGGTCGCCTGCGTGGGGCGGGGCCTGCTCGAGCCCATCGCCCGGGAGGCGGCCCTCAAGCTCCAGGAGGCGGCCCTCATCCAGGCCGACGGCCACTCCTCGATCTCCTTCCATCACGGCCCCATCGCCACCGCCGGGCCCGGCCGGCCGCTGGTTGGCTTCGCCGCTCCGGGACCGGAGGGTGACGACACCCGCCGTCTCCTGCGGCGGGTGCGCCTCTGGGGCAGCCAGACCGTGCTGGTCGACGAGTCGGCCACCGCCGACCTTCCGCTGCCGCCCCGGGTCCCCGCCGGCCTGCTGCCGCTGTTTGCCGCCGTCCGGGCCGAGCAGCTGGCACTGGCCGTGGCGAGGGGGCGGGGGCTCGACCCCGACGAGCCGCCCCGGCTCACCAAGGTGACGAGGCCATGAGCCCGGCCGGCGCCGGCCCCCGCCGGGCGGTGCAGGCCGAACGGGTGGTGGAGGTCGCCACCACCCTCGGCCTCCACGCCCGTCCGGCGGCCGCCTTCGCCGACGCCGCGGCAGGCTTCCGGGCCACCGTCACGGTGGCGAAGAACGGCGCCGAGGTCGACGCCACGTCGGTGCTCCTCCTGCTCACGCTCGACGTCCGCCGGGGCGACCGGCTGGTGATCCGGGGCCGGGGCGACGACGCCGAGGAGGCGGTCGACCGGCTGGCCACGCTCCTGGCCGCGCCATGAGAACGCTGCGGGGCATCGCCGCCGCGCCGGGGACCGCCGTCGGGCGGGCGTCGGTCCGCCGCCGCCAGTCGCTCGATCTGGACCAGCGCCGCTCCCCGTCGGGGGCCGTGTTGTCGGGCGCCGCCATCGACGCCGCCCTCGACTCGGTGGCGGCGGACTTCGAGGCGGCGGCGGGCAACGCCGCCGGCGACGCGGCCGACATCCTCCGGGCCCAGGCGGCCCTGGCCCGTGACCGGGCGCTGCGCTCGGCCGCCGTCCGCCGGTGGCGCGACGGCGCCGCCCCCGCCCGGGCCGTCGTCGAGGCCGCCGAGGAGTTCGCCACCCGCCTGTCCGGCACGGGCAACGCCTACCTGGCCGCCCGGGCCCCCGACCTCCGCCACATCGGCACCGCCGCCGCCCGGGCGGTCCTCGGTCTGGCGCCGGAGGTGCCGCCGCCGCCCCCACCGGGCAGTGTGCTGGTGGCCGACGACATCACGCCCGCCGAAGCCGCCGGCCTCGCCCCGGCCGCCGTGGTGGCGGTGGTGACGGGGAGCGGGGGGCTGACGAGCCACACGGCGATCCTGGCCCGAGGGCTCGGGATCCCGGCGGTCATGGGAGTACCGCACCTCCTTGACGCGATCGGCGACGGAGTCCTGCTGGCCGTCGACGGCGATGCCGGCGACGTCCACGTCGAGCCCGACGACGCCACCACCGCCCGCCTCGCGGCGGCGGGCTTCGCCCGTCTGGCGGCACGGGAACGGGCCCGAACCGAAGCCGGCCTCGGGCCCTCGGCCACGGCCGACGGCCACTGCGTGGAGGTGGCGGCCAACATCCGGGGCGTCGACGAACTCCAGGCGGCCCTGGCCGAGGGCGCCGAAGGGGTCGGCCTGCTGCGCACCGAGCTGCTCTACATCGACCGGACGGCCCCGCCGTCGGAGTCGGAGCAGGTGGCCGAGCTCGCCGCCATGCGGGAGCTGCTCGGCTCCCGCCGGCTGATCGTGCGGACCTTCGACATCGGCAGCGACAAGGCCGTCCCGTTCCTGCCCGCCCGGCCCGAAGCCAACCCCGAGCTCGGTCTCCGGGGCATCCGGCTCGCCCGGCAGCACCCGGAACTCATCGACACCCAACTGGCGGCCGTGGCGGCGGCGGCGGCCGACGGGCCGGTCGGGGTGATGGCCCCGATGGTGGCCACGGTCGACGAAGTCGACTGGTTCGTCGAACGGGTCGGCAAGGCGGCCGCCGCCCATGCCCTCGAGGTCGGGGTGATGGTCGAGGTCCCGTCCGCCGTCCTCCTGGCCGCCGAGATCGCCGAGCGGGTCGACTTCGTCTCGATCGGCACCAACGACCTGTCCCAGTACCTCCATGGCGCCGATCGCCGCAACGCCGCGCTGGCGGCCCTCAACGACCCGTTCGACCCGGCGCTGCTGCGGGCCGTCGAGCTCGTCGGACGGGCCGCCGCCGGCCGGTGCTGGGTCGGCGTCTGCGGTGAGGCCGCCGGCCGGCCCGCCTGGGCCGTCATCGCCGTCGGCCTCGGCGTCGCCGAGCTGTCGATGCAGGCGGCGCAGATCGTCCCGGTCCGGGCCGCGCTGCGCACGGTGACGCTCGAGGAGTGCCGCGCCCTGGCCCGACGGGCCTGCCGTATGACCGACGCCGGAGCGGTGCGGGCGGCGGCCGAAGACCTTCTGCGAGAGAGGAGTGCGCGATGAGCCCACAGCTGCTCGGCGTGGAGAGCGCCCTGGTGGAAGGCCGCGTCGTCCCCGGCGACGTGGCCGTCGACGGCGAGGTCGTGGTCGAGGTCGGCGTCCGCTCGACGGGCGGGGCCGGGACCGCCTGCCCCGGCTTCGTCGACCTCCAGGTCAACGGCTTCGCCGGTGTCGACTTCCTGGCCGCCGACGCCGGCGGCTACCGCCGGGCCCGGCGGGCTCTCGCCGCCACCGGCGTCACCGCCTTCCAGCCGACGCTGATCTCGTCGCCGGCCGAGGTCTACGAGGCGGCGCTGGCCGTCCTGGAGCAGGCGCAGCGCGAGACCGGGCCCCGGATCATCGGGCTCAACTGATCGTTTCGTGGGTGGCTCCCTGACCCGGGCGTGAGTGCACGCCGTGTCCTGTCTACGTTTCCGGCTGTTCGAAGGCTGGCTCGTAGAAGGACGGCGGCGTGCGGGT
>Ga0070741_10001837_pt1 | contig 60924 bp, 61 predicted proteins | sample Coa_R1_4_FD_66440 | JGI IMG/M metagenome (GOLD analysis project Ga0070741, IMG submission 66440) | Surface soil microbial communities from Centralia Pennsylvania, which are recovering from an underground coalmine fire - Coalmine... | ecosystem: Environmental > Terrestrial > Soil > Unclassified ...
CTTCGGCACGAGCTCCGTCTCACGCAGCCAGCCGGTCGTCTTCGCGGAGGTGACGAACCACTTCGCGTGCTTCGCGCCCATGTCGCGGTCGATGCCGGCCTTGATCGACTCGGCGCCGAGCTTCGCGATCGCGTCGCGCGGGTCGACGCCCTTCGGGCAGCGCTCGGTGCAGAAGTAGCAGCGCGTGCAGTCCCAGATCCCGTGCTCGACGTTGTACGCCTCCAACCGCTCGACCGTCTGCTGGTCGCGCGCGTCGCCGACGAAGCGCATGCCCTTGGCGAGCGCGGCCGGCCCGAAGAAGTCCGGGTCGGACTCCATCGAGTTGCACTCGGAGACGCAGCAGCCGCAGTTGATGCAGAGCGCCTCCTTGTGGATGACGTTCATGCGCTCCTGCGAGATGCGGAACTCCTTCTCCTCGTCGGGCTCGTTGTAGCCCGGCTCGAGCCACGGCTTCATCGCCCGCAGCTTCTGCCAGAACGGGCCCATGTCGACGACGAGGTCCTTGACGACGGGCATGTTCCCCATCGCGGAGATCACCGGGACATGGCCCGACTCGACGATCGGCAGCATCCGCTCCTTGCAGGCGAGCACGGCCGCGCCGTCCATGCGCATGCCGCACGAGCCGCAGATCATCATCCGGCAGCTCTTGCGGAATGCGAGCGTGCCGTCGACCTGGTCCTTGACGATGTCGAGCACGTCGAGCAGGCACGCCCACTCGGGCGCCTCGACCTCGTAGTGCTTCAGCTCGCGTTCGCCCGATTGCGAGTCGAAACGCCAGATCTTGAGGGCTACGTCCATGCCTACTTTGTCCCCTTCGGTGCCGTGACGACCACCCGAGTCCCGAAGTCGTAGTAGTCGCGCCGTGTGACCGAGCCATCGTGAAGGTTGCCGTGATGGAAGATCTCCCGCCGAACGATTCCCCTGTCGTCGACCCAGAGATCGAACGGACCGGAGACAGCGGCGCCAATGTGAATCGACCCGGCGTAGTGCGTCACCACGACGCCATCGATCGATGAGGTTCCGGTCTTCCTCCACCGGTCGGCGATTGGCCGGAGCTCACCCACGATAGTTGCCGGATCCGCAAACGCCGCGGCATCGCATAAGCGATCGACGTCGGTGGCACGGGACCGCCGCCACCCACCTCCGCCGAAGCGCCGCCAGCAGAAGTCCCCGAGCTGCACGATCCGGAGCGTCGCAGCCGGTGTGCCAGCTGTTGTCGTCGTGCTCCAACCACGCCGCCTTGTCCAATCGAACGCCCCGACGGTCTTCATTCGGAGCGCGTCGCCGGACACGTGGAGGGTCGAGTGCTCAGCGAATCGAGCGGAGAGATCCCCAACTGCGTTCCTGCCTTCCGACGATCCCGTAGAGCCGGCGAAGGTCATCGCGGACATCGCACTCGCGCTAGCCATGACCCAGAGGGTCATGGCTAGTACTTCCTCTCCTGCGGCTGCCACTTCGTCACCGTGACCGGCTTCCAGTCGAGGACGGGGCGGTCGGCGACCCAGCGGACGATCGTGTGGCGCATGTAGCTCTCGTCGTCGCGGGTCGGAAAGTCGTACGGCCGCGCGTGGGCGCCGCGGCTCTCCTTTCGCGCCATGCCCGAGACGACCATGCAGTCGGCGAGCTCGAGCAGGAACTCGAGCTCGAGCGCCTGCGTCAGGTCGCTGTTGAAGACAGCGCCCTTGTCGTCGACGACGACGTGCTCGTAGCGCTCGCGGAGGCCGGCGATGAGCTCGCCCTGGCGCTCCATCTGCTCCTCGCGCCGGAACACGCCGAAGTTCTCGTGCATCGTCTGGCCGAGCTCGTCGCGGATCTTCCAGGGGCGTTCGCCCTCCGCCCGGTCGAGGAGCCGCTTCAAATCGCGCTCCGCGTCCGAAACGGCCGACGGGGGCACCGTCACCGTCGTGTGCGAGAGCGCCCACTCGGCCGCGTGCCGGCCGGCGCGTTTGCCGTAGGTGATCGTCTCCATCAGCGCGTTGCCGCCGAGGCGGTTCGCGCCGTGGACGGAGACGCACGCGCACTCGCCGGCGGCGTACAGGCCCTCGAGCTCGGTCTTGCCCCAGACGTCCGTGTCGATTCCGCCCATGTGGTAGTGGGCGCCCGGCCGGACGGGAATCGGGTCGTGGATCGGGTCGATGCCGACGAACGTCATCGCGAGCTCGCGCGTCCCGTGCAGCCGCTCGACGATCTTCTCCTGGCCGAGGTGGCGCAGGTCGAGCAGGACGTTGCCGTCGATGCCGCGGCCCTCGTCGATCTCGGTCTGCTCGGCGCGCGAGATGACGTCGCGCGAGGCGAGCTCCATCGCGTTCGGCGCGTAGCGCTTCAGGAACCGGTCGCCCTCGGAGTTGAGCAGGTACGCCCCCTCGCCGCGGCAGCCCTCGGTGATGAGGACGCCGCTCGGCGCGAGCGTCGTCGGGTGGAACTGCATCATCTCCATGTCCTTGAGCGGCACGCCGACCCGCAGGGCCATGGCCATTCCGTCCCCGGTGCACGAGTAGGCGTTCGTCGTGCCGACGTAGAGCCGGCCGGCGCCGCCCGTGCAGAGGATCGTGGTCTTCGCGCCGATCGTCTTCAGGCCGCCGTTGAGCAGATCCCAGCAGATGACGCCCTGGCAGCGGTCGTCGTCGACGACGAGCCGCCACGCGAAGTACTCCTCGTAGACGGGGATGTCGCGCTTCATCACCTGCTCCCAGCAGACCTGGATCAGCACGTGGCCCGTGATGTCGGCCGCGTACGCGGTGCGCGGCTCGCCGGCGGCGCCGAACGGGCGCTGTGCGATCCGCCCGTCGTCGGTGCGAGAGAAGACCGCGCCCCAGTTCTCGAGCTGGTAGACGTCGCCCGGCGCCTCGTCGCAGAGAACCTGGATCGCATCCTGGTCGCCGAGGTAGTCCGAGCCCTTGACGGTGTCGAACGCGTGCTTCTCGGGATCGTCCTCGGAGGCGTTCCCGAGCGCCGCGTTGATCCCGCCCTCGGCCGCGCCCGAGTGGCTGCGAACCGGGTGGATCTTCGAGATCAGCGCGACGTCGGCGCCCGCGTCGAACGCCTCGATCGCCGCTCGCATCCCGGCCAGGCCCGCGCCGACGATGACGACGTCGTGCTTCGCCTCCACGACAACGGAAGCTACCCGATCCGCCTCGCCGTCCGCAGGTAGAGGAACCCGCCGAGCAGGAGCACGTAACCGACCGCGAGGAAGGACAGGCCGATCAGGCCCCAAGGCGCGCTGATCGCGCTGCACCCACGCTGGAAGCCCGTCCGAAGGGCGGCGGGGGGAGACCCGCTGAAGACATCGACGATCGAGAGCGAGACCGCGACGAAGATGTCCGCCGGAGGCGCGTGGAGGCCGAGCGCGGCGCCGAGCGCGAGGTGGCCGGCTCCCGCGAGCTGCAGCCGGCTCTCGCCGAGACGCCGCCTCGCCAGCCCGACCGCGATCGCCGGCCCACCCACCGGACGACGATCCACGTGCCGGCGACGACGAGGGGCGCCGCATCGGCCACGAGCAGGAGCGCCATCGCCGCATATGGAAGGGCGAGGCCAAGCAGGGCTGCCGCCGAGCACGTGCTCACCCATGCTGATGCGGACGAATGCGAGCGGCGACGTCAGGGGAAGGCCGACGCTTTCGTCGTCGCTCAGGATCCGGTCGACCCAGTTTCGACCGGGTCGTGACGGGGGCTCGAGGCGTCCTATGCGTAGAGCAGGAGGTTCCCGTCGCCGACGCTCAGCGGTGATCTGGCCCTTCGAGCCGCTCGATCAGGCCCTCCACATCGGCGAGGGTAACTCCTGGCCGAAGGCCGAGGTCCCGGGCCACGACGGTGAACGTCCGCGGCGCCCTTTCGTCGGCGAGACCGCGGCGCGGCGCCTCGTTCACGACCACTACGAACGGCCGGCCGCTGCGCCGGGCTTCTTCGCGCAGCCGATGGGCGACGTCGTCCTCGCAGCGACGCATCATGATGCTTGGCCTCAGGATCTACGCCTGCGGTGCCGCCAGGCGCCTCTGAACGACGGCGGCAGCCTCGACACGGTGGGGCGGGAGGTCCTCCCACGCCGCGTCCGGATACGAATGGAGGAACGCCCTGGCCTGTTCGAGATCCTCGAATCCGTCCCGGTCGTCGACGACCAGGCCTCGTGCGTCGAGTTCGAGGATCGCGTAGCGGAGGCAGGGCTCACCCGCGTCGAGCTCGAGCTTGCTCGGGTCGACCCGGGCAAGCTCCGCATCCCGGACGCGGCGGCCGCCCGGGAGCACGAGGTATCCCTCGGGGTCAGGAAGGAAGGTCTTGACGAAGGTCTCGTACTCGTGGACGACGACGCCGGCGACGCCCCGGTCGAACTCGCCTTCGCGGAGGTCGGACCGGAGGTCGGCGAAGAACAGCAGGCGCCCGCGCTCCGGGATCGGACCCGTCAGCTCGACGAGCAACGTGTGGCGCTACGCGCGCGGCCCGGCCGCGGCGACGTGCTCGCCTGCGGTCTCCGCGAATTGCTGGAAGTTCTCCCGGAACATCCGGGCGAGCTCGCGCGCCTTCTCGTCGTACGCCGCCGGGTCGGCCCACGTCGAGCGCGGGTCGAGGAGCCTCGAGTCGACGCCCGGCACCTCGACCGGAACCTCGAAGCCGAAGACCGGATCGACGCGGTACTCGACGTCGGCGAGCTGCTCGTCGAGGGCGGCCCGCAGGAGCGCGCGGGTCGCCGAGATCGGCATGCGCTCGCCCTCTCCGAACGGCCCGCCGGTCCAGCCGGTGTTCACGAGCCAGACCGTCGCGGCATGCGCGTCGAGCTTCTCGCCGAGCATCCGCGCGTAGACGGCCGGCCGCTGCGGCAGGAACGGTGCGCCGAAGCAGGTCGAGAAGGTCGCCTGCGGCTCGGTGACGCCGATCTCGGTCCCCGCCACCTTCGCCGTGTACCCGGAGAGGAAGTAGAACATCGCCTGGTCGCGCGAGAGGCGCGCGATCGGAGGCAGGATCCCGAACGCGTCCGCGGTCAGCATCACGACCGCCGTCGGGTGGCCGGCGCGCTTCGTCGGCAGCGCGTTGGCGATCTGCTCGAGCTTGTACGCCGCGCGCGTGTTCTCGGTCTTCGCGTCGTCGTCGAGGTCGAGGTTCCCGAGCTCGTCGATCGCGACGTTTTCGAGGATCGTGCCGAACGTCTCCGTCGTCCTGTAGATCTCCGGCTCAGCGGTCGGCGACAGGCGGATGACCTTCGCGTAACAGCCGCCCTCGACGTTGAAGACGCCGGTGTCGCCCCAGCCGTGCTCGTCGTCGCCGATCAGAAAGCGCTCCGGGTCGGCCGAGAGCGTCGTCTTGCCCGTTCCGGACAGGCCGAAGAAGATCGCGACGCGACCGTGCTCGTCGACGTTCGCCGAGCAGTGCATCGGGAAGACGCCGTCGAGCGGCAGCCGGTCGTTCATCACCGTGAAGATCGACTTCTTGATCTCGCCGCCGTAGTAGGTGCCGCCGATCAGCACCTCCGTCCGCGTCGGGTGGAGCGCGACGAAGACCTCCGTGCGCGTGCCGTCCTCGTCCGGGTCGGCCTCCACGGCCGGCGCGTGCAGGACGAGCGCCTGCGGCTCGAACGACTCGAGCTCCTCCTCGAGCGGCTCGATGAACATCGTCTTCGCGAAGAGCGCGTGGTACGGCTGGGCGGTGACGACGCGCACGCCGATCCGGTGCGCGGGATCGGCGCCGGCGAACGCGTCGACGACGTAGAGCGGATCCTGAACCTCGAGGTACGAGACGACCTTTTCGCGCAGCCCGTCGAAGTGCTCCTCCGAGAGCGGCTGGTTGACCTTCCCCCAGTCGATCCGCTCCTCGGAGCCCTGCTCGCGGACGACGAACTTGTCCTTCGGCGAGCGGCCCGTGAAACGGCCGGTGTCGACGACGAGCGGCCCGCCCTCGGCGAGCCTGCCCTCCTCGCGGCCGAGCGAGTGCGTGTACAGGAGCGACGTCGTCGGCTGGCGATGGACGCGGCCGGACGGGTGCAGGCCGTGCTCACCGAGGTCGACGCTGTGATGGCGGGTGATGATGGCGATCGGAACCCCTCCTGGTCCGTTGCCGGCAAACGCGGAAATTCCCGGTAGTCCGTAATCGTATTCCGCCGGCCGTCTTCCGGCGGGCTTCGATCTCCGTTCCCGTTGCGGTAGCCTCTTCCTTCGATGCGCAGGGTCCTCGTCGCTCTGGTCGCGGTCGCGGCCGCGGTGGCAGCGGTCACGGTCGTCCTCACGCGCGGGAGCAGCGCGCCAAAGCAGGTTGTGGCCGCCCGTGCTGTGGCGGTTTCGGACCATCCGCCGGTGACGTTGAAGGAGGCGCTGAAGGTCGCCCGCCGGCTCGGCCCGACGGCATCCGGTCGGCGGCTCGTGCTCGTCGTCTCGCTCCGCATGGCGAACGGGAAGGCGGTCGACCGTCTCTTCCAGACGAGCGGGACGGCGGGAGGCGCTGCGCCGAGCGCCGGGCAGGTGCGATCGGCGATCGCAGAGCTCCGCCGCGCGGGCTTCCGCGTCGACTGGCACGCAGGCGACCCGCTCGCGTCGCTCGACGGCTCGGTCGCGCTCGCCGAGCGGTTCTTCCACGTGCGGCTCTCCGACTACCAGCTCGCGAGCGGCCGCCGCTTCTTCGCGCCGGACCGCGACGCGACGATCCCGCGCTCCCTCCGGCGCGCGGTCTCGGCCGTCGGCGGGCTCGACAACTTCGCGCAGAAGAACATCGCCGCGATCCCGCGCGGCGGCGTCTCGCCGGCCGACGTCCTGTCCTTCTACAACATCGATCCGCTCCGCAAGGCCGGCCTGGACGGCTCGGGCGAGACCGTCGTCTTCCCCGAGCTGAGCAGTCCCGGCGACGTCCCGCAACTCCGGAAAGACCTCGCAGCGTACGCGGCGAAGTACCACCTGCCGCCGTTCGACCTCTCGACGCGGTCCGACCCGAGCTGGCAGCCGCTGCCGAAGGGTGACCCGTTCGGGTCGTCCGCCCTCGGCGAGACGGCGCTCGACCTCGAGATCGTCCACTCGATCGCGCCGAAGGCGAAGCTGATCATCTACGAGATGGGCCGGAACCTGGCCGTCGGGACGAAAGCGGAGCTCGCGATGGTGAAGGAGAACCCGAAGGCCGTGATCAGCGACAGCACCGGCTTCTGCGAGGCGATCATCCCCAACCTCGCGACGCTGAAGATCCTGCAGGCGCCTTGGGTCGCGCAGGCGCAGCGGAACATGACGCACTACGTCGCCTCCGGGGACTCGGGCGCCTACGACTGCGACGAGGATCACCCGCCGTCGGTCGATTTCAGCTCGTCGGTGCCGGTGAACACGTCCGTCGGCGGCACGTCGGTGTTCCTCGCGGCGAACGGCGGCTACTTCAAGGAGGTCGCCTGGGGGAACGCGCTGAGCGAGTCCGGCACCGGCGGCGGCATCTCGGGCTGGTACCTGCGGCCGTCGTACCAGAAGGGCAAGGGGATTCCGGCGCCGAGCGGGAAGCTGAACCGCCGGCTCGTCCCCGACGTCGCGGGCCTCGCCGACAGCAACACCGGCTGGTTCATCGAGGTCGGCGGCCAGGCCCACCAGATCGGCGGCACGTCGGCCGCCGCCCCGCTCTGGTCCGGCATGACGGCGCTGATCAACCAGGATCTCGTCAAGAACGGCCTGCGCCGGGTCGGCTTCGCGAACCCGGCGCTCTACGCGATCTCCGCCCAGCAGGCGCGGTTCCACGCCTTCCACGACGTCACCGTCGGGAACAACCTGCTCTACCGGGCCACGGCCGGCTGGGACGCCGCGACGGGCCTCGGCTCGCCGGACGCCGCTGCGCTCGACGCCGCCTGGAAGACGTACATCAAGGCCGGCGGCAAATAGAACGTGGGGGAAACAGACGTTTCCCCCACGAGCCCCCTTCCCTTCAGAGTCACGCGACTTCGCGCGAAGTAGCTGCGGCCGGCGAAGCCGGCCTCCGCAGGACCAGGCCCACACCTAGCCGACGTGAGAAGCCTGCCGCAGGAGGTGTAGTTGTGGAAGATCGGGGTCGAGGTCAGTTGAAGCAAGGCGTTAGCAGGGGCATGGGTGGAAGCCGCACCGCTTGGCTCTTGGCCGCCGCCTGCGTTGCAAGCGTTGCGGCGTTCGGAGACACGAGTGCCGCAAGCATTCGCCTCAAAGCTTCTGGCGGAATCACTGGGCTGGAGCGGGTTGTCGTAATGAGCAATACCGATTCGAAGAACAAGGCTGTGACGGTCACATGCCCGGTGGGGAAGAAACTCATAGGCGCGGGAGGAGACATCATCCCGTCGAGCGGACCGGCGGAAGTGACACTGCACCAAATCCGTCCAAACAGCAGCCTGACTAGCGTTCGATTGCAAGCGCTCGAGATCCAAGGCAATTCGGGAGTAATCTGGCGTCTCGACGCAGTCGCGATGTGCGCGGATCCGCCACCTGGTCTTCAGAGGGTCTTGGTAACCAGCCCGTCTGATTCTCTGGACAAGAGCGTCTCGGCAACCTGTCCCGGAAACACGCAGCTACTCGATGCCGCGGGTGCGGTCACGGGAGGCCAGAACCAGGTCTCTCTCAACGACGTCGCCGTCGAAAAAGGACTGAAGACGGCTACCGTACGGGCTCTCGAGGATCAGGATGGGACGAACGACGTCTGGGCGGTCACCGCCTATGCGATTTGCGCCGATCCCATCGTCGGCCTTTCACGCGTTGTCGCCGAAAGCTCCAATAACTCTCCGGACACAGAGCTCGCCATCTGTCCCGACACGATGGTCGTGACAGGCGGCGGCGGTGCGATCGGCGGCGGCGATGGCCGCGTCGGTCTGAGCGAGCTTAATCCCTTGCAGACGACCGGCGATCCCGGCGGATTCCGAGTGGGCGCGCTCGCAGATGTACATGGCAATGTCGGGCACTGGTTCCTTCGCGCCCTCGCAATCTGTGCTCCGAGCGGATAGCTGCTGCTTCCAGCTCCGGTCGTTCTTGTGCTCACGAGGCGTCGGGGTAAACGAGCGCCGACGTTTGGCTCAGCATCACCGGGAGGAGAGCGGCAACGTCTTCTCGTTCAGCCCCAGCCCCGACGATGGCGACTGCGCACGCCTGCCTGTTCCCGCGGAGGCCGGCTCCGCCGGCCGCAGCTACGGCGCGCGAAGGCGCGTGAGCTGAGCGAGGGGGCTCACGGGGGGAACCGGGTTCCCCCCGTGCTTGGTTATTCGCCTGGCCAGCGGAACTCGGTGAGGCCGTAGTCGGCGTCGCCGGCGCCGACGATCACGCCGTTCCCCTGGTCGAAGGGCAGGAGCGCCATGACGCGGACGGTCAGAGTGCCCTCGCGGGCGACGATGACGCCGATCCTGACGAGCAGGCCCTGCCCGCCGCCGGAGGAGGGCAGGAGCGTCGCCGCGTAGAGCTCGCCCGTGCCGTTGACCCTTCCGATGTGCGCGCCGCGGATCGGGCCCGCGGGCTGGATGTCCGGCAGGCGCGACCGGTTCAGGCTGCCGATCCGCTCGCTGATCAGCTGCACCGGCGAGGCCGTCGAGCGGAGCCCGACGACCTCGAGGATTCCCGCCTTGGTGGTGAAGAGCGCGCCGTCGGGCCCGGACTGCTGCACCGACCAGTCGCTCGAGTAGTCGACGCTGAAGCCGAACGACGAGCTCTTGAACGTCCGCTCCTCGGCGAGGCCGGCCGAGTTCGCCGTCGCCGCCCTCACGTTCGCCTCGGGTGGCGGGCAGTCGATCGTGCACCGCGGCTTCGGCGAGGCGTGGAACGCCCACGTCACCGTCGCCGCGAGCAGGCCGACGAGCCCGACCGCGATCAGCGAGCCGATGAAGAAGACGAGCGCGTTCAGCCGCCGGCTCGCGACGGCCTCCTCCGGCGGCCGGCGGACGAACGGCGACGCAGGGCCGCCGGAGCTCATGTTCCCGCCAGCAGCTTCCATCTCACGGTGGAGACGACCGATCCGGCCTCAGCGGCGAACGTCTTGAACGCGTTCGGCGTCGACGTGTAGTGGATCGCGACCCCGACCCGCCCGGAGAGGCCGACGAGGAGCACTGTCACGACGGGGATCGCTTGCCCGTTCTGCGGCACGATGTTGTAGCAGAGCGGGATCCCGATCCCCTTCGGCCCGTTCGGGACCTTGACGGCGACGATCTTGCCGCAGATCTTGCCGCCGGTCGTCTTGTTCAGCGTGCCGTTGACGAGGCCCTGGGCGTACTGGACGAGGTTCGGCTTCGAGAGCGGGCCGCTCTCGAACTCGAGGATCCCGATCTTCCGCGGGTCGAGCAGGACGATGTGGAACGAGTCCTTCGCGGCCACCTTCCAGCCTGCGCCGGGGCTGACCGCGACGGTCTGGTTCGAGACGCCGGCGCTGCCGCCGGAGCTGCTCCCGCCGGGGACGGTCGGCAGCCCGCCGCTGTGCGTCTGGAGCTGAGCCGAAGTCGGGACGGCCGGCGGCTTCGGCTTCGAGTTCCCGACCGCGAGCAGGATCCCGACGAGGGCCGCACACCCGAGCAGCAGGAAGATCCCGAGCGGCAGGAGATACGGATTCAGCCGGTGGGGCGCCGTGGCGCCCGGCCGGGCGATCGGCTGCGGAACGGTGCTCATCTACGCCTGCCCCCCGGCCGGAGCCGTCGCGGCCGGTGCCGTCGAGACCGGAACGGCACTGCGCGTGTGGTACGGCACGGCCGACAGCGCCTGCCCGCAGATGGGGCAGAAGCCCTCGGCCATCACGTTCACGTGGCAGTGCGAGCAGTACTTCTCGGAGAGCCCCATCGTGAGCGCCTCCTCGAGCAGCGCGTAGTGGAGCATGATCCGCATGAAGAGGAGCAGCCCGAACGCGACCGCGGCCTGCCAGGCAAGGGTGATCGCCTGCGACCAGCCGTGGTTGATGAAGAGCTGGCTGACCGTGGAGAAGAGGATGTGCCCGCCGACAGCGAGCGCGATCGCGAGGATCGCGAGCACGTCGACGCGGCCGAGCGCGAACCGCCAGAAGGCGGCGCAGACGAGGCCGGTGCAGGTCGCCTGCACGAGCGGGACGAAGAGGGCGAACGAGAGCAGCTGGAAGATCCAGTCGCCCGGGTCGGTCCGAACCGGCAGGTCGACGAGGATGTGGGACAGGCGGACGAAGCTCTCGCCGACGCCGAACCCGAGTCCCGCGGCGATGCCGAAGACGAGGCCGTCCATCGTCTCGTCGCGGAAGATCGGGCGCGTCCGGAGGCTGAGCGCAGACAGCGGCTTCGCCGCTTCCTGGATCAGCGGGATCGCGACGCCGATGATCGCGAGCGAGCCGCCGGTGATCGAGAACGAGAGCCGCGCGCTCGTCGAGATCAGCTCGTTCGTGCCGAGCGTCACGCCGATGCCGACGCCGACGCTGGCGATCGCGAGCGCGAGCATCACCGGCACCGGCTCCTCCTTGTACACCTGCGCCTCGTAGAGGTAGAGCAGGTAGAGCACCGGGATCAGCAGCACGGCCACGCAGAGCGCGGCAGTGATCAGGCCGGCGAAGAAGAGCGCGAAGATCCCGACGATTCCGCCGAGGAAGACCCAGCGAAACTCGTGCACCTTGCGCTGCCCGAGGTGCGGGAAGATCGTCGTGAAGATCGCCGGATGGAACAGGTGCTCGCCTGGATGGGCGGCGTACCGGTGATGCCGCCGCGCCGGGCTCCCCGCGTCAGCGGTGCCCTGGTGAGCGCCACAGTTCGTGCAGAAGACCCCGTCGGGGACCTCCCGCCCGCAGTGATCACATCGCATATCGCGTCCCCTCCCTACCGGTTCCTGAGGTCAAACCCGCCCGATGATACCTCGCTCGGTGCGGCTTTTCGCGTGCCGCGCGGGGTAGGCTCGCCACGATGAGGACCGCGCGACCGGCCACGCCGCTGACGGACGGCACCATCGTGCTGCGCGAATGGCGCGACAGCGACGTGCCCGCCGTCGCCGCCGCCTGCCGCGAGCCGGAGATCGCCCGCTGGCTCGACCAGGTGCCCCAGCCGTACTCGGATCGGGACGCCCGCGAGTACATCGCCTCGACCCGGCGCGGCTGGCGGGAGCAGACGCTCGCCTCGTTCGCGATCGCCGACGCGCGAACCGACGAGCTGCTCGGGTCGATCAGCATCCACTGGCTCGACCACGAGCACGCCGTCGGCGAGGTCGGCTACTGGGTCCACTCCGACGCGCGCGGGCGCGGCGTCGCCACGCGCGCCACACGGCTGATCGCTCGCTGGGCGATCGAGGACTGCGGCCTCGAGCGGCTCCAGCTGCGGGCGGACGTCCTGAACGAGGCGTCGCAGCGGGTCGCGGAGAAGGCCGGCTTCACGCGCGAGGGCGTGCTGCGGTCGGCGCGCTACAGCCCTCGCGCCGGCGCGCGCGTCGACTTTGCCATGTACTCGATCCTCCCGACCGACGTCGCCGCCGCCGAGTTCAGCGATTCGTAACCTCGCCGCACGCACAATGTGCGCGTGACGACGATCCTCGTCGTGGACGACGAGCCGACGATCCGCGAGGTCGTCGTCCGCTACCTCCAGCGCGAGGGTTACGAGACGCTCGAGGCGGCCGACGGCAAACGGGCGCAGCAGCTGATCGAAGAGCGCTCGCCGGGGCTCGTCGTCCTCGACGTGATGCTGCCGGGCAGCGACGGGCTCACGCTCTGCCGGTGGATCCGCGCCCGATCGTCGCTCCCCGTGATCATGCTCACCGCCCGCGGCGACGAGACCGACCGGATCGTCGGGCTCGAGCTGGGCGCCGACGACTACGTGACGAAGCCGTTCTCGCCGCGGGAGCTCACGGCGCGCGTCCGGACGGTGCTCCGCCGGGCCGGCCCGGAGACCGACCGTGACGCGCGGATCGAGCTCGGCCCGCTCACGATCGACGCCTCCGCGCGCCTCGCGACGCGCGGCGGCGCGCCGCTGAAGCTCACGGTGAAGGAGTTCGATCTGCTCTGGTTCCTCGCGAGCCACGCCGGCAAGGTCTTCTCGCGCGACCAGCTGATGAGCCGCGTCTGGGGCTACGCGGCCGCCTTCGACACCGGGACGGTGACGGTCCACATCCGCCGGCTGCGCGAGAAAATCGAGGAGAACCCGTCGCAGCCGCGGCACCTCGAGACCGTCTGGGGTGTCGGCTACCGGCTCGTCGCATGATCGAGCTCGCGTTCGTCGTCGCGGCCGCGACGCTCGCAGCCGGCGGGGTCGCGGCGGCGGCGCTTCGCCTCCTCCCCACGCTGCGCGGCCGTCTCGCCGGCCTCGCGCTGACGGCGGTCGCGCTCCCGCTCGCGGCCGTCCTCCTGTCCGGGATCGCCATGTTCCACATGGGCGCGGACGTCGTGATCCTGGCCGTCGCGGCCGCGTCGGCCTCGGCCTCGATCGCCGCGGCGCTGCTGGTCGCGCGCTCGCTCTCGGCCGGCGTCGAGCGGCTCGCCTGTGCGACGGCCCGCTTCTCGCGCGGCGAGCTGACGGCGCGCGCGCCGGAGACCGGCCCGCGCGAGCTCGCCCAGCTCGGCTCGTCGTTCAACGAGATGGCCGAGCGAATCGAGGAGCTGTTCGACGCCCGCCGCCAGCTCGTCGCCTGGGCGAGCCACGACCTGCGGACGCCGCTCGCGTCGCTGAAGGCGATGCTCGAGGCCGTCGAGGACGGACTCGTGGAGCCGGGCCACTACGTCGCGTCGATGAGCCGCCAGGTCGACACCCTGAGCTCGCTCGTCGACGATCTGTTCGAGCTCGCACGGATCGACGCGGGCGCACTGACGCTGGAGCTCCGCGAGGCGGCGCTCTCCCCGCTCGTCGACTCGTGCCTGCGCGGCCTCGAGGCGGAGGCGCTCGCGCGGCGCGTCCAGCTGGAGGCGAGGATCGAGGACGGCGTCCGGCCCGTGCTCTGCGCCCCGGACAAGGTCGAGCGCGTGCTCTACAACCTGCTGACGAACGCGCTCCGGCACACGCCCTCCGACGGGGCCGTCGCCGTACTCGTACGGCCGGAGCCGGAGGACGCCGTCCGCGTCAGCGTCGAGGACACGGGCGACGGCCTCACGGCCGAATCCGAAGAACGGATGTTCGACCGCTTCTGGCGCGGCGATCCCGCGCGGGGCGGCGGCGGCGCCGGGCTCGGTCTGGCGATCGCGCGCGGGCTCGTCGAGGCGCACGGCGGCCGCATCTGGGCCGAGAACCGCCCGGGCGGCGGCGCTCGCATCTCGTTCACGCTGCCGGCCGTCTGACCGCCGCCCCGAACGGGTAGGCCTACGCCGCCCGGCGCCGAATCCGGCGAGGTGGACGCACGCTCCGCCGTCGAGCGGTTCCTCGACTCGCCGCGCCTCGCGGCGGCGACACGGCGCTCCTATCGCTTCGATCTCGAGCCGTTCGCCGCGTGGCTCGAGGCACGGGCGCTCGGCCTCGACGGCGTCGACGCCGCCGTCCTCGCCGACTACGCCGCCGAGCTTGGGCGCACCCGGCCGCGACTCGCGCCTTCCACGGTGGCACGCAAGCTCGCCGCCGTGCGCTCGCTCCTGCGCTTCGCGCTCGGCCCCGCCCGAGTCCCGGAGCTCTCCCTCGGCCCGCGGCGGCGACGGCGGCTACCGGACGCGCCGCGGCAGGCCGACGTCGATCGAGAGCTCGCGCTTCTCGAAGGCAAGGATGCACTTGCCTTTCGCAACCGAGCACTTGTCGAAGTGCTGTACTCGGCGGGCTTGCGGAGCCGCGAGGCCGTCGATCTCGATCTCGGCGACGTCGACTTCGAGCAGGAGCGTCTCCTCGTCCGCGGCAAGGGCGGCAAGGAGCGCGTCGTACCGCTGGGCGAGGAGGCGGCGTGGTGGGTGGCCCGCTACCTCCGCGACGCGCGGCCGCGACTGGCTCGCGGCGCCGAGAACGCGCTCTTCCTGTCCGCGCGCGGCCGCCGATTGGACACGAGCACCCTGCGACGCATCGCGCCGCACCCGCACCGGTTCCGCCACGCGTTCGCCACCCACCTGCTCGAGGGCGGGGCCGACCTGCGCGTCATCCAGGAGCTCCTCGGCCACAGTTCGCTGTCGACGACGCAGATCTACAGCCACGTCGACGGCAAGCGGCTGCGCAAGGTCTACGACCTGGCCCATCCGAGATCGTGAGCCGCCGGTCGGCGACAAGCGTCGAGACGTTCCTCGCCGTCGCGGCGGCACGGCTCGCTCCACGGACGATCGACAGCTACCGCCGCGACCTCTCGGATGCGTCCGCGGCCATCGAGCACCCGCTCGTCTCGGCCACGAGCGAGGAGCTCGAGCGCTACCTCGCCGGCCTCCGCGCCCGCGGGCTGTCGCCGGCCACGATCGCGCGCCGGCTCGCCGCGCTCAGGGCGTTCTTCCGTCACCAGCAGCTGCTTGGCACGCGCGCGGACAACCCCGCCGCCGAGGTCGCACAGCCGCGCCGGATCCGGACGCTGCCGCGGACGCTCTCGGCGTCGGAGGCCGAGCGCCTGATCGACGCTGCCGCCGGCACGACGCCGCGCGCGCACCGCGACGCGGCGCTCGTGGAGCTGCTGTACGGCGCGGGCCTGCGGGTCAGCGAGGCGGTAGGCCTCGAGAAGAACGGCGTCGACCTCGAGGAGCGGCTCGTCCGGTGCGTCGGCAAGGGCGACAAGGAGCGCATCGTCCCGATCGGCCGGCAGGCAGCCGCTGCGCTCCGTCGCTACCTCTCCCGCGGGCGGCCGTACCTCGACCGCCGGCACCGGCCGGAGCTCTTCCTGAACGCGCGCGGCGGTCCGCTCACGCGCGCGGGCGTCTTCCTCATCCTGCGCCAGCTGGCCGCGAAGGCCGGACTCGAGCCGGAGCGGATCCACCCGCACCTGCTGCGCCACTCGTTCGCGACGCATCTGCTCGAGGGCGGCGCCGACCTGCGAAGCGTCCAGGAGCTGCTCGGCCACGCGAACCTCTCGACGACCGAGCTGTACACGCACGTAACCGATCGGCGGCGGCGCGAGTTGTACTACCAGGCGCATCCGCATGCGAGGCGCCGCTCGAGAGATGACGCATGACCCGCACATCGCAGCCTTGTTCGCGCTCACGACCGGAGCCGGCGGCCTAATGACGCTGGCCGGCCTCTTCAAGAGCGGCCTCGAGCGGCGGCGTCACAGGCGCATCTGCCCGTCGTGCGGGCGCCAGATCGTCGGCCGCTCGTGCGCGTGTAGCCGGTAGCGCGCCTGAAGGCCTAACGCGCGGGTCCGGCCTTCTTCCGCAGCGTCGCGGCGACCTTGGCCGCCGCCTCGCGGACCTCGCGCTCCTGCCGGTCGTCCTCGGAGAGCCCGGCCAGGAGCGCGATCGTGTCGCGGTGCGGCGAACCGTTCCGGAGCGAGACGATCGCGAGCCGGCGGACGGCCTGGTTGTCGTCCGCATTCGCCATCCGGTGGAGAAGCGGGCGCACGGAGTTCACGGCTGCCGGCGCGTCCCGCGACAGCGCCTCGAGCGACACGAGCGCCGACCCGCGGCACGCCGGGCTCTCGTCCTCGAGCCCGCGGCGCAGCAGCTCGAGCTTCTGGCGAAAGCGAAACTGCCCGACGGCCCGGTAGCCGACGGCTCGCTCGCGGTAGTCGGCGGCGCGCACCGACGCCTCGATCTCGTCGGCCCATTGCTGGCGGAGCTTCGCCAGCTCACGCTCGTCGCCCTGCTCGGCCAGGGCCTGAGCCTGCGCGGCTGCCTGCTGGAGGGTCAGCTGCCCGTGGGAACGTCGCCGTTGAGCCTGCGCGGCGCCGGGCCGACGTAATTTGCGGACGGCCTGAAGAGACGCCCGGTGCGCTTCTGCTCGAGAATGTGCGCCGACCAGCCGGCGACCCGCGAGCAGCCGAACATCGCCGGCGCGAGCGCGGGCGGGATGTCCGCGATGTCGAGGACGATCGCCGAGTAGTACTCGACGTTCGTCGCGAGCACCCGCTCGGGATGGCGTTTCTGGAGCGCCTCGAGCGCAACGCGCTCGAGCTCCTCCGCCACGTCGACTCGCGCCGATCCCAGCTCCTGCGCCGTCCGCTTGAGGAGGCGCGAGCGCGGGTCCTCGGCCCGGTAGATGCGGTGCCCGAACCCCATGATCCGGCCGCCGCGCGCGAGCAGGTCGGCGACGTACTCCTCCGCGTCGCCGGCCGCGGCGACCTCGTCGAGCATGGGGATCACGTACGCCGGCGCGCCGCCGTGGAGCGGCCCCGAGAGCGCACCGACCGCCGCGGAGAGCGCGGCGCCGCAGTCCGCGCCGGTCGAGGCGACGATCCTCGCGGTGAAGGTCGACGCGTTCAGGCCGTGCTCGGCCGTGCAGATCCAGTACGTGTCGATTGCCCTCGCCGCGCGGTGGTCGGCCTCGCCGCGCCAGCGGAGGAGGAACTTCTCGGCCGCGGTCTTGCCCTGCGCGACGACGTCGTCCGGCACCTGATCCGTGTGTCCGTCGGCGACGCGCGCCGAACGGGCGACGATCGACATCATCTGCGCCGACAGCCGGCCGAGGTCGACGCGCGCCTGCTCGTCCGAGATCTCGTTCAGCTTCCCGAGCCCCCAGACACCGGACAGACGCGCCGTCTCGGTCTGCAGGTCGGAGGGCGCGTTGCCGGTGAGTCCACGCGGCTCGTACGACTCCGGGTCGGGCATCCGCGAGTGGACGTCATCGTCGACGAGGAGCCCCCAGACGTTCTCGTACGGGACATGCCCGACGAGCTCTTCGATGTCGACCCCGCGGTAGCGGAGCGAGCCGCCCTCGCGGTCGGGCTCAGCGATCTCGGTCTCGACGGCGACGACACCCTCGAGCCCTGGCCGAAAGTCGCTCATGCGCAGTGGAATCTACCCCACGGGCGCCTCGCGAAGCACCGAGTCCCGCCGCGGCCGGCCGGCGCCGGGGCCCGACTCTGCACCCCCACCCAGGATGCGCACCCCCACCCAGGGTGGGGTTGAGAACCCTTCACGAACGGTAGCGGCAAACCAGTGACGCGTCTGTGCCGACTTCGTGCCGATTCGGCCCGAGGTCGTCCACAGGCGGCTGCCCCGCGCGCCGCACCGGTGGATCCCGGCCGCCCACAGACCCGGCGGCGCGAGCTCGGGCCAGCCGCCGGCGAGGCCGGTTCCTCCCCCGCCGACGGGCGCAACCAAGCAGCTAGAGTCCTGCGCCGTGGCGCACCGAGTGACGCTGATCCCGGGCGACGGCACCGGCCCGGAGCTGACCGAGGCGACGCGCCGCGTGCTCGAGGCCACGGGCGTCGAGTTCGACTGGGACGTCCAGCACGCCGGCACCGACGTCATGGAGCAGTACGGCGGGAACCCGCTCCCCGACCACGTCCTCGCGTCGATTCGCGAGAACGGCGTCGCCCTCAAGGGGCCGATCACGACGCCGATCGGCGGCGGCTTCCGATCGGTCAACGTCGGGCTGCGAAAGTCGCTCGACCTGTTCGGACAGGTCCGTCCGTGCAAGTCCTACCCGGGCGTGCGGTCGAAGTTCGAGGACGTCGACCTCGTGATCGTGCGCGAGAACACCGAGGATCTGTACGCGGGGATCGAGTACGAGGAGGGGACCGAGCACGCGCGCGACCTGATCGGGTGGATCGGGCAGCGCGGCGGCCGGATCCGTCAGGACTCCGGGATCTCGATCAAGCCGATCTCGATCGAGGGTACGCGCCGCATCGTCCAGTTCGCGTTCGACTACGCGCGCCGCAACAACCGGAAGAAGGTCACCGCGGTGCACAAGGCCAACATCATGAAGTTCACCGACGGCCTCTACCTCCGCGTCGCGCGCGAGGTCGCCGCCGAGAACACCGACATCCAGTTCGACGACCGCATCGTGGACAACATGTGCATGCAGCTCGTCCAGCGGCCGGAGGAGTACGACGTCCTCGTGCTGCCGAATCTCTACGGCGACATCGTCTCCGACCTCTGCGCAGGGATGATAGGCGGCCTCGGCGTCGCGCCCGGCGCGAACTTCGGCGAGTACGCGGCCGTCTTCGAGCCGACGCACGGCTCGGCGCCCAAGTACACGGGCCAGAACAAGGTCAACCCGATCGCGCAGATGCTTTCCGGCGTGCTGATGCTCCGCCACCTCGAGGAGGCGAGCGCGGCGCAGGCGCTCGAGCTGGCGATCGCCGAGGTGATCGCCGAGGGCAAGAGCGTCACCTACGACATGAAGCCGACCCGCGACGATCCCACCGCCGTGGGCACGAGCGACGTCGCGGACGCGATCATCGACAGGTTAGGAGCGCGAGTGGCATGACGGGAAGACGCAGGGTCACGGTCGTCGGCGCCGGGAACGTCGGAACGACGGTTGCGCAGGAGGTCGCCCGCCGCGACTACGCCGACGTCGTCCTCGTCGACATCATCGAGCACCTCCCGCAGGGCAAGGCGCTCGACCTGAACGAGGCCGGGCCGGTGCTCGGCTACGAGCCCACGATCGTCGGCTCGAACGACTACGAAGCCACGGCCGGATCGGACGTCGTCGTGATCACCTCCGGGAAGCCGCGCTCGCCCGGCATGAGCCGCGACGACCTCGTCACGACGAACGAGAGCATCGTCCGCTCCGTGACCAGGGCGGCCGTCGAGGCGTCGCCGGACGCGATCGTCCTCGTCGTCACGAACCCGCTCGACGCGATGTGCCACGTCGCGAAGCACGCGTCCGGCCTCGCGAAGGAGCGAGTCTTCGGGATGGCGGGCATCCTCGACACCGCGCGCTTCCGGGCGTTCATCGCCTGGGAGACGGGCGCGTCGGCCAAGGACGTGAGCGCGATGGTGCTCGGCGGCCACGGCGACCAGATGGTCCCGGTCGTCTCGGCGACGACCGTCGGCGGCATCCCGCTCACGCAGCTCGTCTCCGCCGACCGGATCGACGCCATGGTCGAGCGGACGCGGAAGGGCGGCGGCGAGGTCGTGAACCTGCTGAACACGTCCGCCTGGTACGCGCCCGGCGCGGCCGTGGCGCAGATGGTCGACTCGATCCTCCTCGACCAGAAGCGCGTCCTGCCCTGCACCGCGCTCCTCGAGGGCGAGTACGGGATCGACGGCCTCTACATGGGCGTTCCCGTGAAGCTCGGCCGCGGCGGCGTCGAGGAGGTCGTGGAGCTGGAGCTGACGGATGACGAGCAGGCGGCCCTGGGCTCGTCGGCCGACGCGGTCCGCGAGGTCGTCGGAGTCCTGACGCTCGACTGAGCGATACGGCCGCCCGGCCGAGTAGCCAAACTGATCCGGATGCTCAGGGTGTTCACCCCGGTGCGCGTCGCGCTCGGGCTCGCCGCGGCGGCGGTGATCGCCTTCGCCGTCCTCTGGTTCACCCCGTCCGACCAGTACCTGCTCCTGCCGGACAAGGCGCATCCGGTCGCGCCGCTGATCAGCGTCAAGGGCGGCAAGGAGCCGACCGGCCCGGGCGGGATCTACTTCGTCGACGTGCTCGTCCGGAAGGCGAACCTGCTCGAGTCGTTCTTCCCGGGCATCCACGAAGGCTCGTCGCTGCTCCCGGCGGCGGCGATCAATCCGCCCGGCGTCAGCGAGTCGGCGCGGATCCAGGAGGACCAGCAGGAGATGCAGCGCTCGCAGCAGATCGCGGCGGCGGTCGCGCTGACCGCCCTCGGCTACAAGGTCACGGCGAAGCCCACCGGCGTGCTGATCGAGCAGGTAGCAGGGAACGCGCCCGCGGCCGGCAAGCTCCAGCCGACGGACGTCGTCGTGGCGGTCGACGGCAAGCCCGTCCGCACGCCCGCCGAGTTGCGCGCGCTGATCAGGCTGCACAAGCCGGGCGAGACCGTCCGGCTGAGCGTCCGCAGGGCGACCGGCCTGCGCCAGGTCGTCGTGAAGACGATCGCGGATCCGAACGATCCCTCGCTGCCGATCATCGGCGTGATCGTCACCCAGGCGGCGCAGATCAAGCTCCCGGTCAAGGTCAGCATCGACGCGGGCGGCGTCGGCGGCCCGTCCGCCGGTCTCGCGTTCGCGCTCGGGCTGATGCAGGAGCTCGGCCGGAACGTCGACCACGGCTACAAGGTCGCCGCCACGGGCGAGATCGGCCTCGACGGGAGCGTCTCGGCGATCGGCGGCGTCGAGCAGAAGACGTTCGACGCGCGGCGCGCGAAGGTGGATGTCTTCCTCGTCCCGGCTGGGGATAACGCGAAGGAAGCGCGCCGCTTTGCGCACGGCCTTCGGATCGTCGCTGTGCAGAGTTTTGCACAGGCGTTGCACGCGCTGGCAACTCTGTCTGCGAAGCGATAAACCGCTGCAAAGACGCATAATCCAAAACGGCCGGAAATTGCGCCGTTTTCTTCCGCTGAACACCTTGCTTCCTCTGTACAGCGTCCTATGATCCTCGCCTGTCCGGTACGAGCCGGACGGGCCGAGGACAGGTGAGGGAGCCGATGAAACGCGTCGAGATCACGTGCGAGGACTGCTACTTCCGGAGGCTCGATCTCTGCGCGCTCCAGCTCGAGAAACCGTGCCCGACGTTCCGCGCGTACCAGCGCGGCGCGCTCGTCCCGCCGCCGCAGCCGCCGCTGATCGCGCGACCCGGCTACGAGCTGGCGGCCGCCGGCCGGGCGGCGTAGAGTCCCCCGCATGCAGCTCGGCAGGCGCCGGCGCGACGACTCCGCTTCGGAGACCTGGCAATTCCGCCTCTATCTGAAGCTTCTTGTGATCGCGGCCGCGCTCGCCTACCTCGTCGCGTTCGTGGTCGAGAATCACCGCGCGACGACGGTGCACTTCGTCTTCGGGACGACGCACGTGTCGCTGATCTGGCTGATCCTGCTCAGCCTCGCGCTCGGGATCGCGGCCGGCCTGCTGCTCTCGCAGCTACACCGACGCCGGCGTCAGCGCCGGCACGAGCGCGGCGAGCCGGGCGATGCCGTCCCGGATCTCGTCCACGGAGACGAAGCTGTAGGCGAGCCGGAGGGCGCTGCGCCCACCGCCTGAGCCCGGCACGAAGAAGTCCGTGCCCTTCACGAACGTGACGCCGGCCGCCTCGGCCCGCGGCAGCAGCTCGCCCGCGTCCGCCCCGCCCGGCAGGTCGAGCCAGAGGAAGTAGCCGCCCTCGGGACGGCTCCACGTCGCGCCCGTGCCCTCGAGTGACTGGTCGAGCGCCCCGAGCATCGCGTCGCGGCGCTCACGGAGCGCGCCGCAGACGACCTCCAGGTTCGGCTCGAGCCGGCCGCGGCGGAGGAACTCGTGGACGGTCGCCTCGCTGAGCAGCGAGGGAGTGAGCCAGAAGTCTGTCGCGACGGCCTCGATCGCCTTCGCGATCTCGGGCGGCAGCACGAAGAAGCCGACCCGGAGCCCCGGCGAGACGATCTTCGAGAACGACGACGAGCGGAGGACCCGCTCCGGATCGAGCTCGAAGAGCGTCGGCAGCTCCTCTCCGTCGAAGCGGACCTGGCCGTAGGGGTCGTCCTCGAGGATCGTCAGCTCGTGCTCGCGCGCGAGCTCGACGAGCCGCCGCCGGCGTTCGAGCGGGAGCGTGCGGCCGCTCGGGTTCTGGTAGGTCGGGAGGACGTACAGGAAGGCCGGCGTCCCGTCGCGGCGCAGCTCCTGCTCGAGCGCGTCGACATCCAGTCCGTCGGCGTCCTGCGGGACCGCGCGCAGCTCTGCGCCGAGCCTGCCCGCGACTCGCACGGGGCGGTCGTACGTCGGCGCCTCGACGAGGATCCGGCCGCGCTGTGCGAAGTGGCCGAAGACGAGGTTCAGCCCCTCGAGCGAGCCGTTCGTCACGATGACGCGGCCCGGCTCGACGCCGTGCAGCTCCGCGATCCACTCGCGCAGCGGCGGGTAGCCGCCGGTCGGCCCGTAGTTGAGGATCGCCTGACCGTCGCGCTCGAGCGCGGCCCGCGCGCAGTCGGCGAGCTCGGCCACGGGAAGCAGCTCTGGCGCGGGAATCCCGCGCGCGAAGGAGATCACGGCCACGGGCGCAGTCTAGTTGCCGTGCTTGCGCGGGCGCCCGCCGACTGGCATCCTGCCGGCGCGCTCGGGGGGAACCGGTCGCTCGCCTCGCCCAGTCTCGATCAGGAGGAGCCTGAATGCGGAGGGCACTGGCTTTCCTCGCCGCCTCGGCGGCGCTCGTCCTCGCGGTCCCGGCCTCGGCCGCGCCCGGAGACCTCGACCAGTCGTTCGGCAACGGGGGCATCGCCACGACGCGGATCCCCGGTACGGACGTTGCGAGCGCGATCGCGCGGCAGCCCGACGGGAAGCTGCTCGTCGGCGGCCACGTGGACGGGAGGCGCCAGGATCCGGGGCAGGCTTTCGCGATCGCGCGCTACAACGCGGACGGCACGCTCGACGGGGCGTTCGGGAGCGGAGGCCTCTGGCGGCTCGACGGCTCGGGCCTCCTCGGCGACGACGAGGTGAATGCGGTCGGTGTCCAGTCGGACGGCCACGTCATCGCGTTCGGCCGCGAGCACGTCACGAGCCCGAGCCATCCGTTCGGCAACGTGATCCGGATCGCGGCCGACGGCTCGACCAGCGACGAGACGCTCGCACTCCCGAGCATCGACAACCCGAGCGAACTGCTGGGCGGCATCGTCCAGGGCAACGACTCGATCGTCGCGATCGGGTATCTGAGCAACGGAGCGAACACGGACCTCGGGATCGTCCGGTTCCAACCGAACCTCGACCCCGACACATCGTTCGGTACGGGAAGCGGCGGCGGCTTCACGCTCGTCGACCTCGGCTCGGACGAGCGCGGCTACGCCGTCGTCAGCACCGGCACGAAGTACTACGCCTGCGGCTACACGGGCAACGGCTCGAGCCGGAAGTTCCTGCTCGTCCGGTTCACCTCGACCGGGCAGCCCGATACGACCTTCGGGACGGACGGGATCGTGACGACGGCGGTCGGCTCGGGGCACGCGCAGGCCTCGGCGCTCGCGCTCGCGACGGACGGGACCGGCGACATCCTCGTCGCCGGCCGCGCGTCGAACGGCGCGAACACCGACTTCGCCATCGTCCGCTACACGTCGACCGGACAGCTCGCCTCGAACTTCGGGAACGGCGGCATCGTCCTGACGGACTTCCACGCAGGCGACGACGCCGCCAACGACATCGTCGCGGCGGGCACGGAGTTCGTCGTCGCCGGGCGCGTCCGCAACGGCGCGAACAACGTCATGGGCTTCGCCCGCTACCACGGGAACGGCTCGCTCGACTCGAGCTTCGGCACGATGGGCAAGCTCGAGCGCGGCATCGGAAGCGACGCGGTCGCCACCTCGCTCGTCCCCTACGGCTCGGGCTTCGCCGCGGCCGGCTTCGGCACGCCCTCGTTCCTGCCCGACTTCGCCGTCCTCCGCTTCGACTCGGCCGGCGGGCCGGTCGGCGGCTTCGGCTCGACCGGCCTGGTGACGTCCGGCTTCCCTGGCACCGGCGGCGAGGCGAGGGTCGTCGGTCACCAGTCGGACGGGAGGCTCGTCGTCGGCGGCCGCGGCCTCGTCGGCTACGGGCCGGCGTCCGGGTTCGTGCTCGTGCGCTATGACGGCGACGGCACGCTCGACACGAGCTTCGGCTCGGACGGGTTCGCGACGCTCGACGACCTGCCGCTCGGCAACCTCAAGGCGTTCGCGATCCAGAGCGACGACCGGATCGTCGCCGTCGGAGACTCCCCGGGCATTCCGGGCAGGTTCGCCGTCGTCCGCTTCACGCGGAACGGCAAGCCCGACGGCTCCTTCGGGACGAACGGCGAGCTCGTCTCGCGGATCGGCTCGCTGGCCGACGTGGCAGGCGTGGCGATCCAGGACGACGGAGCGATCGTCGTCTGCCTGACAGACTTCTCCGACTCGACGGCCATGTCGGCCCTCCGGCTCACGAGCGACGGCCACGTCGACACGGGCTACGGCCAGGGCGGCGTGGGCAGCGTGCAAGCGCCGAACGGCGACAAGACGGGCTGCAGCTCGGTGCAGATCGACGCGCGGGGCCGAGCCGTCCTCGCCGGTCAGCGCCTCGACGGCTCGGACTGGGACCTCGCCGTCGCGCGGCTGACGCGCACCGGTCATCCCGACGCGGCGTTCAGCAGCGACGGCTACGCGTCGCACGGCTTCGGGGCGAACGAGCGCGCGCACGGCCTCGCGCTCGACGGAAACGGCCGGCTCGACGTCGTCGGCGAGAGCAGCGACGCAGCCGGCGACCGGTCCGCCTTCCTGCTCGCGCGCTGGAACTCCGACGGCTCGCTGGACACGGGCTTCGCGACCAACGGCAGGGTCAGGCGGCATTTCGGCAGCGACACGATCGACATCGGGACGGCCGTCCGGATCCAGGGCGACGGGAAGATCGTCGCGACTTCGTCGACCGGCAGCCTCGGCGACTTCAGCCACGTCGCCCGCTTCACCTCGGCCGGCGCGCTCGACGCCGGCTTCGGCTCGAGCGGCCGGACGAAGGTCGCGCAGCCTCAGGACCTCGTCGGGCTGACACTGCAATCCGACGGCAGGATCGTCGCCGTCGGGCCGGGCACCTTCAACGACGGGACGATGCCCGTTTTTCCGTTCTTGGCCGTGCGCCTGCTGCCGTAGGCGCGACGGACGAGGGAACTACCGGCCGAGGCGCCCCGCGACGAGCTGAGCGACCTCGGTCGGGCTCGACCCGACCCGGACGCCGGCCGCCTCGAGCGCCGCCTTCTTCGCCTCGGCCGTTCCGGACGAGCCCGAGATGATCGCGCCCGCGTGGCCCATGGCCTTTCCGGGCGGCGCCGTGAAGCCGGCGATGTAGGCGAGCACGGGCTTCGACATCTGCTCGTGGATGAAGCGGGCGGCCTTCTCCTCCTCGTCGCCGCCGATCTCGCCGACCATCACGACGAGCTCGGTCTCCGGGTCGGCCTCGAACTTCCCGAGCACGTCGATGAAGGACGAGCCGACGATCGGGTCGCCGCCGATCCCGACGATCGTCGAGTTCCCGAGCCCGAGCTGAGTCAGCTCGTGGCCGATCTGGTAGGTGAGCGTTCCCGAGCGGCTGACGAGCCCGATCGACCCCTCCCTGAAGATCTCGGCCGGGATGATCCCGACGTTGGCCTTTCCGGGCGAGAGCGCGCCCGGGCAGTTCGGCCCGAGCATCGTGATCCCGCGCGGCCGGATGTAGTTGTAGATCCGCAGCATCTCGTGCGCGGGGAGGCCCTCCGCGATGCAGATGACCGTCGAGATGCCCGCGTCGACGGCCTCGTAGATCGCGTCGCCCGCGAAGCGGGCCGGGACGAAGACCATCGCGGTGTTGGCAGCGGTCGACTCGACGGCGCCCGCCACCGTGTCGAAGACGGGCACGCCCTCGACGTCCTGGCCGCCCTTCCCGGGCGTCACGCCGGCGACGACCTGCGTCCCGTAGCGCTTGTTCCGGAGCGCGTGGAACGAGCCTTCACGGCCGGTGATCCCCTGGACGACGAGCCTCGTGTCCCGATCGACGATGATCGCCATCAGCGCTTCACGCCCTTCAGCGCGATCCGCTCGAGCGTGACGCGGCCGTCCGCGATCCGGTCGGCGAGGAGCTCGCGCACCCGCGCGGCCGCCTCGCCCTCGCAGCCCGCGCGGGCGAGCCACGGCTCGAGCTCGATCGGCTTGTCGAAGATCCGGACGTCCTCGGCCCGCAGGCCCGCGTCCGCGGCGAACCGGCGCCACTCGTCCTCCGTGTAGTTCCGCACGTGAGACGGGTCGCGCAGGCGCTCGGCCTCCTCGACGCGCTCGCCGAGGAAGAGGTTGTCGACGAGCAGCAAGCGGTCGCTCGTGACTCTGGCCATCTCCCGGACCGCGGCGGCCGGGTCGGCGAAGTGGTGCGCCGCGACGCGGCACGCGACGACGTCGAAGCTTCCGTCTGCGAACGGCAGGTCCTCGGCATGGCAGATGACGTCGGGCTTCATGCCCGGCGCCGGATCGCTCGTCACGACCTCGAGCCCCGCCTCGCGCAGCCGCCTGGCCACGTGGCCGCCGCCCGTCGCGACGTCGAGCGCCGTCCGCGCGCCGGCCGCCCACTCGACGATCAGATCGAGATCGGGCCCCTCGCGGTGCGCCTCGCTCTCCCGATACGCCTCGGCGCGATCGCTCCAGACGTCCGTCATCGTGACCTCGGCTCCCGCGAAGCCATCAGGCGCTCGCACCCGTCGCGGCTAGGCATGTCCCCTCCGGACACGGTTGGTGCCAGGCGCCAGACGAGGGACATCGGCCGTGCGCCTGCCGCCGCCGGACGACGGACCACCGATCGAGCTGGCCGTCATCGCGAGAGCTCCACCGCGCGCCGGGCGGCGTCGAGCATCGTCGGCTCGGGATAGAGGTTCGGCGGCGCGGCCTCCGAGAGCAGCCGCCGGCCCTCCTCCGCGTTCGTGCCGTCGAGCCTGACGACGATCGGGTGGTCGATCGTCAGCCGCTCGAGCGCCGCGAGGATCCCACGCGCGACCTCGTCGCAGCGCGTGATCCCGCCGAAGACGTTGAAGAGGATCGCCTTCACCTGCGGGTCGCCGGTGATGATCTCCAGCGCGTCGACGACGCCCTCCGCGTCGCCGCCGCCGCCGAGGTCGCAGAAGTTCGCGGCGCGGCCGCCGGCGATCGCGACGACGTCGAGCGTCGACATGACGAGCCCGGCGCCGTTCCCGAGGACGCCGATCTCGCCGTCGAGCTTCACGTACGTGACGCCCTTCTCGCGCGCTGCGCGCTCCTCGGGCGGGTACGCGTCGGGATCGCGCATCTCGGCGATGTCCGGGTGGCGATAGAGCGCGTTGTCGTCGACCGTGAACTTCGAGTCGAGCGCGCGCAGCTCGCCGGCCGGCGTGACGATCAGCGGGTTGATCTCGCAGAGCATCGCGTCGCAGGCGACGAAGCACTCGTAGAGCTGGCCGACGAGCGCGAGGATCTGCTTCTGCTCGCTCGGGTCGTCGACGCCGGCGCCGAAGACCAGCCGTCGAGCCTGCCACGGCTGGAAGCCCTCGAGCGGGTCGACGTGCAGCCGGACGAGCGCCTCCGGCTTCCGCGCGGCGACCTCCTCGATCTCGACGCCGCCCTCGGTCGTGAACATGAGAAGCGACCGCTTCTCGCCGCGGTCGAACGTGATCGAGAGGTAGTACTCCTTCGCGATGTCGGACGCGCGCTCGATCCAGAGCCGGCGCGTCACGTGGCCGCGGATGTCGAGGCCGAGGATCTCGCGCGCCTTCGCCTCGGCGTCGGCTGGACCGTTCGCGAGCTTGATCCCGCCGGCCTTGCCGCGCCCGCCGGTCAGGACCTGCGCCTTGACGACGACCTGCCCGCCGAGCGCCTCGGCCGCGTCGCGAGCCTCTTCGGGCGTCGTCGCGAGCCGCCCCTCCGACGCAGGGATCCCGAACCGGCGGAAGAGCTCCTTGCCCTGGTACTCGTAGAGATCCACGGCGGCGCAATCTACCCTCGGGCCGGTGGCCGCCGCGCCGCACCCCACGCGCGTCTTCGTTTCGGCGAAGACCCATTCGTCCATATCTGTCGAGCCTCTAAACTCACCCACCCGACTCAGGAGGCGAGCATGCCCGCACTCAGCACGACGCTGGTCGACGACGAGATCCTCTCGCTCCGCGCGGAGGTCAGCGACCCGGACGACGACGATTCCGACGGGACGGACGCGGACGGCACCGACGCCGACGACGCGGACGACGACGGGACGGACGACGACGACAGCGACGGGACGGACTCCGACTCGGACGGCGCCGACGCGTGACGACCGCGAGGGGGTCGAGGCGGCCGCAGCCGCGCGCGGACCGGCGGCTGAGGGGCCGGTGAGCGCTCCGCCCCGGGCGACGCGCCGATCCGAAGCGCTCGCGCGCTGCCTCGACCCCTTCCCGGTCGACGAGTTCTTCGAGCAGCACTGGGAGCAGCAACCGCTGCTGATCTCCCGCGACGAGTCGGCCAGGTTCGAGGATCTGCTCTCGCCCGCGGAGATCGAGCTGCTGCTCTGCTCGGGCGGGCTCCGTTACCCGGCGTTCCGGCTCGTCAAGGCCGGGTCGCAGATCTCGCTCGGCGACTACACGAAGGACGTGTCCTGGCGGCCGAAGCCGTTCGGCGGCATGGCCGAGCCGGAGCAGGTCGCGGCGCACTTCGCCGACGGCGCCACGATCGTCCTCCAGGCGCTCCACCACAACCGGCTCCCGGTCGCCCGCTTCTGCCGCGAGCTCGAGCAGGCGCTCGGCCACCCGGTGCAGGCCAACTCCTACTACACGCCGCGCGCGTCGCAGGGCTTCGCCGTCCACCACGACACGCACGACGTCTTCATCCTCCAGTGCGCCGGCGAGAAGCGCTGGCTCGTCTACGACCCGATCCTCGAGCTGCCCCTGAAGAACCAGCGCTGGTCTCGGGACCTGGGTCGGCCCGGCCCGGTCGTGATGGACGTGACCCTCCGCGCCGGCGACACGCTGTACCTCCCGCGCGGCTGGCTCCACGAGGCGCTGACCTCGGAGAGCGACTCGCTCCACCTCACGGTCGGCGTCGTGCTCTACGCGTGGATCGACGCCGTGCGCGAGGCGCTCGACGCCTGCGCGGACGACGTCGAGTTCCGCCGGTCGGTTCAGGACGCCGGCGAGCTGCCCGCAGAGTTGGTCTCGAAGCTCGCCGCACAGCTGTCGCCCGACGCGGTGTCGTCACGCAGGCGACGCCGCCTGATCGCCACGCGCCGGCCGATCCTCGACGGGCAGCTGTCGGAGGCGCTCGCCGCGGCCGACGTGGACGGCGAGACGCTCCTCGAGCGGCGCGACACCGTGCTCGCGGAGCTCGACGGCGACACGTTGCGGTTCGACGGCAAGGAGCTGACCTTCCCCGAGCAGAGCCTGGACGAGCTCCAGGCGATCGTCGAGGCGGAGCAGCCGTTCCGCGCCGCCGACCTCCCCGGCGACCTCGACGTCGACGGCCGGCTCGTCCTGCTCAGGCGGCTGATTCGCGAAGGATTCGTGCGGCGTACCGCGGCGGCCGGCTGAGCCGGTCCGCCGAGCAGGTCAGGTACGTGAGCTCGCCTCGCGTCGCCGTGACGTCCACCTCGTAGAGCCGGCCGCCGGCCCGGAAGACGATCGGGCGCTTCGAGACGAGCTCGAGCTCGTCGAAGCCCCTGAGCCCGGTCTCCTCGCGCACGGCGCGTTCCGCCGCCTGGACGGCGAACGCGTAGCACGCGCGGCCGCGGTAGAACGGCAGGTGGATGCGCCCGGCCAGGTACTCGTCGAGGATCGCCCACGTGTCGGCCGGGTCGACGCGTCCGAAGTAGAGGCCCTCCGGCAGGCAGACGACGTTCCCCGCGAAACGGTCGCCGCCGACGTGGCTGCACTGCCACACCCAGTCCGCGTCGGCCTGATCGGCCAGGGCCTCGTAGACGGGCCGACCGTAGCGCGCGCAGCAGCGGTCGTGCTTGCCGTGCGTGCAGGCCAGGAGCAACGGATGCCCGATCGCCTCGCCCGGCGTCGTGAAGTCGAGCCCGACCAGGTCGTCGGGCCCGGCGAGATCGGCATACGACAGCCGTCCGCCCCGCTCGGGCGAGCTTCCCCAGAAGACGCGCAGGCCGTCCCGCGTGCGCCTCTGCGGCCGGCGGATCAGGAGCACCTTCGTCCGCCCGAGCACGGCGGCTTCGCGCGCGAGGTGCCTCTTGACCTCGCCTGGAAGCGTGCTCGCCGCGACCGCCTCCGAGCCCCAGAAGCCGCGGTGCTCGACGAGGATCCAGTGGTCGACCCGGCTGGCCGTGGCGGCGAGCGGCTCGCCGCTCTCGGCCGACGCCTCGGCGCAGAACGGCCTACGGCGCTCCATCGGCCCCCTTGACCAGCACGCAGATGACCTGGCCGGTCTTGACGGGCTGCCCGGGCTCGACGGAGAGATCCGACACGACGCCCGCCCGGTGCGCGCCGATCTCGTTCTCCATCTTCATCGCCTCGACGACGCAGAGGAGCTGACCCGCCTCGACGACGTCCCCCTCGACGACCTTGACGTCGAGGACGGTTCCCTGCATCGGGCTGACGACGGCGTCGCGCGCCGCGCCCGCGCCGCGCACGGCCGCACGCGTCCGCTCGCGGCGCCGCCGCGCGAGCTCCGCGTGCGGCGGCTCCGGAACGCGGATCCTCACGTCGAACCGGCGACCGTCCACCTCGACCGGATACAGGCGCTCCGCCGTCGGCGCGGCCGGCCCGGCACCGTCCGAGCCCATTGCTAGGGTTGTTGTCCGATGAGACAACTGCTTCGCCTGCTCCGCGAGAAGCTCCGACTCGACCACGCCGTGGCACGTCGCCCCGTCGACGAAGCACGGATGGCGAAGCAGCGCGCGGTGAAAGCCGAGGAGCGTCGCCACGCCGCCGATCTCGAACTCGTCGAGTGCGCGCAGCATCCGTGTCCGCGCATGCTCGCGGTCGACGCCGTGGACGATCAGCTTCGCGATCATCGGGTCGTAGAGCCCGGCGATCTCGGAGCCGGCCCCCACGCCCGAGTCGACCCGTACGCCCGGCCCGCCAGGCTCCCGGTAGGCCGTGATCCTCCCGGGCGAAGGCAGGAAGCCGTTGGACGGATCCTCCGCGTTGATGCGGCACTCGATGGCGTGCCCTGCGAGCCGGACGTCCTTCTGGTGCAGCCATAGCGGCTTTCCGGCCGCGATCAGAACCTGCTCACGGACGAGATCGAGCCCGGTCACGAGCTCCGTCACGGTGTGCTCCACCTGGATGCGGGTGTTCATCTCCATGAAGTAGTAGGACCCGTCTGGCGCGAGCAGTCCCTCGATCGTTCCCGCCGAGCGGTAGCCGGCGGCGCGAGCCGCGTCGACGGCGATCCGCCCGATCCGCTCGCGCAACTCGTCGCCGACCGCTGGCGAGGGCGTCTCCTCGATCAGCTTCTGGTGCCGGCGCTGGATCGTGCAGTCGCGCTCGCCGAGGTGGATCACGTTGCCGTGCGCGTCGGCCAGGACCTGGACCTCCACGTGGCGGGGGTTCTCGAGGTACCGCTCGACGTAGACGTCCGGGTTCGCGAAGTAGGCCTTCCCCTCCCGGCGGGCGGACTCGAAGGCGACCGCCGCCTCCTCCGGGACACGGACGACCTTCATGCCCTTGCCGCCGCCGCCGGCAGCCGCCTTGATCAGGAGCGGGAACCCGAGCTCGCGGCCGAGGTCCACGACCTCCTCCGGGGAGCTCACCGGATCGGTGGTGCCCGGGATGATCGGGACGCCCGCGGCTCTCATCGCCTCGCGGGCGGCCGTCTTCGAGCCCATCAGCTCGATCGCGGCGGGAGGCGGCCCGATCCAGACGAGCCCGGCCGACTCGACGGCGCGCGCGAACCCGGCGTTCTCGGCGAGGAACCCGTAGCCCGGGTGGACCGCTGCTGCGCCGGACCGGCTGGCTGCGTCGATCAGGCGCTCGGGGACGAGGTAGCTCTCGGCAGCCGGGCCGGGACCGATCAGGTACGCCTCGTCGGCGACACGGACGTGGAGCGCGTCACGGTCGGCTTCCGAGTAGACGGCGACGGTGGCGACGCCGAGCTCCCGAAGCGTCCGGAAGATGCGCACGGCGATCTCCCCCCGGTTGGCGACGAGGACCTTCTCGAAGGGAGGCTCCGGCATCGCCGCTTATTCTCCCCGAGGGATGAGCGTCGCCGATCAGCTGACGGTGGGACGGGCGGCGATCGTGCCCCTCGTGGTCGGGCTCTACGTCTGGAGCTTTCCCGGCCATGCCTACTGGGCGACGTCGATCTTCATCGCGGCCATGGCGACCGATCAGGCCGACGGCTGGCTCGCACGCCGCTCGGGTCACTCGACGCCGCTGGGCTCGCTCCTCGACCCCGTCGCGGACAAGATCCTCGTCCTCGCCGTGCTGATCGTCCTGATCGACGACGGCGTCTTCCGCGGCTGGATGGTGGCGGCGATCGTCGCCCGGGAGTTCCTGGTCTCCGGCCTCCGGCTGGCGGCGCTCGAGCGGGGCGTCGTCATCCGGGCACGGGACCTTGGGAAGCTGAAGACGTGGGCGCAGGCGACCGCCGCGGCGATCGGCGGCTTCGCCGCCGCGGGCGCCTGGGGGACATCTCCGGCCTGGTGGGCGCTCCTGATCGCCGTCTTCCTGACGTGGCTCTCCGGCCTCGACTACGCCCGCGTCGCGCCGCAGCTCCTGCGCGGACGAGCGCCCGCGTAGGCATCCGCCGGCACGGGCGTGCGGGGCGGCCCGCCGCCGAGGTCACCGTTCGTCGATGTCGTTCACGTCGGGCGGAGCGTCCGCCCACGTCGCAGCCCGGGGCGCAGGGTGGTCCTCCGCCGCGAGCCGTGCCAGCGCCGCCGCGATCGCAGCCCGCTCCTCATCCGAGGGCTCGGGCCGGATCTCGAGGTCTTTCACCCGTTCGAGGGCGCTCGTTCCAGTGACACTCGAATCAGCGTATAGCCGCAGCACCGAGCCTGCCGATCCGACGGACGATGCGCCGACTCGTGGCAGCCGCGCTCGCGGCCACGGCTCTCTCGCTCGCGCCCGCCGCCTCGCCTTCGGCGGCAGCCCCGGCGTCCTGGGCGCAGGCGCAGATCCGCGAGGTCACCGCGGCCGGGCTCATGGGTGGTGACGCGGCGAGCTTCCGAGCTGCCGACCCGATGACGGCGGGCGACCTCGCCGACCTCGTCAGCGGGCTGACCGGCCGCGCGCCGGTCGACCCGGCCGAGCCGGACGCTCCCGTGTCGATGGCGCGCCTGGATGCGCAGCTCGTCCGCGCACTCGGACTCGATACCGCAGCCAGGGAGTTCGCGACAGCGCTCCGCTCGGTCGGACTCGCTCCCCCGTCGGCGTTCGGGACCGAGACCGTCGCACGTCTCCTCGGCCTTCGGACGAACCATCCCACGCGGCTCGACGCGCTCGAGCTCCGGCCGCAGGACGTTGCGACGCGCGCCGAGGCCGCATACTCGGCGGCGCGGATCCTCGAGCTGGACGACGGCGATCTCGCCGCCCTCCGCGCGTCCGCAGACGCCTTCGCGCCGGGGACTTTGGATGAACCGGAGCGAGAAGTGCTCCGGACGGCGGTCTCGCTGATCGGCTACCCGTACGTCTGGGGCGGCACGAGCGAGAATCAGCAGGCGCCGTTCGGAAAGACGGTGCCCGGAGGCTTCGACTGCTCCGGCTTCGTCTGGCGCGTCTACAAGCTGGGCGCCGCCGCCGGGACACCTCTCGCCGACACGCTCCGCGGCCGCACGACCTACGAGATGAGCGGCGAGGTGCCGCGGGCAGAGCGGATCCCGTTTGCCGAGCTCGAGCCGGGCGACGTCGTCTTCTTCGGCACGCACGGCCCCCGCTCGCGGCCCGCGGAGGTCTACCACGCCGGGATCTACCTCGGCGGCGGCTGGATGATCCACTCCTCGGACTTCGGCGTCGCGCTGGCGCCGATCACCGACGGCTGGTATCGGGCTGCGTTCGCCTGGGCGCGTCGCCCGCTGGCGGAGGCCGGCCTCACCGGCTGACCTCGACTCCGCGGACGACGGCCGCCATACGATTGCCCGGTGTCGGCGGTCCTGCGCAGCTCGCCGCACGACCGCGAGATCCTCCGGCTCGCCATTCCGGCGCTCGGCGCGCTCGCCGCCGAGCCGCTCTACGTGCTCGCCGACACCGCGATCGTCGGGCACCTCGGCCGGCCGCAGATCGCCGCGCTCGGGCTCGCGGGCACGGTCCTGTCGACCCTCTTCACCGTCTTCAACTTCCTCGCCTACGGCACGACGGCGGTCGTGGCGCGGGCGAGCGGCGCCGGCGACGACGAGCGCGCCGCCCGCCTTGCCGCCCAGGCGCTGTGGCTCTCGCTCGCGATCGGACTGGCGCTCGTCGTACTGACCGAGGCCGCCGCCGGGCCGCTGCTCGACGCGCTCGGCGCGCACGGGCGCTCAGGGCACTTCGCCCTGGTCTACCTCCGGATCGGAGCGCTCGGACTTCCCGCTGCGCTGGTCACCCTGGCCGGCCAGGGCTATCTGCGCGGCATCTCGAGCCTGCGACGTCCGTTCGAGATCGTGCTCGCCGGGAATGCGGCGAACCTCGTCGTGGAACTGCTGCTCGTGTACGCGTTCGGCCTGGGGATCGCCGGCTCTGCCGCGGGAACGGCGATCGCGCAGGCCGGCATGGGCGCGGCATTCGTCCGAGAACTGCTTCGGCCCGCAAAGCAGAGCCGCCGGCCGAGCCTCGCACAGATGCGCCCGATGCTGCGGGTCGGGCGGCAGATTCTCGTCCGGACGACGGCGCTCCTCGCGGCGTTCGTGGTCGCGGCGTCCGTCCTCGCGCGGGTCGGAGATGCGCCGCTCGGCGCCCACCAGATCGCGTTTCAGCTGTACGTCTTTCTCGCGCTCGTCCTCGATGCCGTCGCGATCGCCGGCCAGGTGCTGGTCGGCAGGATGCTCGGCGCCGGCGACACCGCCGGCGCGCATGCCGCGGGCGCGCGGATCATCGGGTGGTCGGTCGCGGTCGGCGCCGCGTTCGCAATCGTCCTGCTCCCGCTCTCCCAGTGGCTTCCGCGTGCGTTCACCGACGACGCCGCCGTGCTCCACGAGACACGCCTCCTCTGGCCGTTCTTCATCGCGATCCAGCCGCTCGGCGGAGCCGTCTTCGCGCTCGGCGGAGCCGTCTTCGCGCTCGACGGGATCCTGATCGGAGCCAGCGATACGCGCTTCCTGATGTGGTCGATGCTCGCCGCAAGCGGACTCGTCTTCATTCCGATCGCGTCCCTCTCGCTCGAGCTCGATTGGGGCATCGTCGGCGTCTGGAGCGGCCTCTTGGCGCTAATCGGCGCCCGTCTCGTCCTTCTCGGCGCGCGCTTCACGAGCGGGCGCTGGGCAGTCGCCGGTGGTTGACCAAAGGCGCTGTCGCTCGGACGACGTTGCGAAGTTGGCACAGAATCGACACAGACGAGTCACACGTTCTCGATTAGCCTTCTCGGTGGGGTTCACTCCCCACCCAGGGTGGGGGTGTCGAGGCGGCAAGGCGTCGGCGCGGGCGCTCTCAGATCAGAGCGGAATGTTCCCGTGCTTGCGTCGCGGGCGAGGTTCTCGTTTCGACGCGGCGGTTTCGAGGGCGTCGATCAACACCGGCCGCGTCGTGCGAGGCTCGATGACGTCGTCGACGTAGCCGCGCTCGGCGGCGACGTACGGGTTCGCAAACCGCTGCCGGTAGTCGGCAATCAACTCCGCGCGCCGCCCCTCGGGATCCGCGGCCGCCTCGAGCTCGCGCCGGAAGACGATGTTCACCGCGCCTTCGGGCCCCATCACCGCGACCTCCGCCGTGGGCCACGCGAAATTGAAGTCTGCGCGGACGTGCTTCGAGCTCATGACGTCGTACGCGCCGCCGTACGCCTTCCGCGTGATCACGGCGAGCTTCGGCACGGTGGCCTCGCAGTACGCGTAGAGGAGCTTCGCGCCGTGCCGGATGATCCCTCGCCATTCCTGGTCGGTCCCGGGCAGGAAGCCGGGTACGTCCACGAACGTGACGAGCGGAATGTTGAACGCGTCGCACGTGCGGACGAACCGCGCTGCCTTTACCGACGAGTCGATGTCGAGCACGCCCGCGAGGGCGCGCGGCTGATTGCCGACTACGCCGACCGGCCGGCCACCGAGCCGGGCAAAGCCGCAGACGATGTTCTCGGCGAACCGCTCGTGCACCTCGAGGAAATCGCCGTCGTCGACGACCGCGGCGATCACGCGCTTCATGTCGTAGGGCTTGGCCGGATCGTCCGGAACGAGGGTGTCCAGGCCGGGCTCCTCGCGGTCGCGCGGATCGGACGCCTCGAAGAACGGCGGCTGCTCGAGGTTGTTCTGCGGGAGGAACGAGAGCAGGTAGCGGGCATCCTCGAGGCAGGCGTCCTCACTGGGCGAGATGAACTGGGCGACGCCCGACTTGGCCGCGTGCGTGGCCGCGCCGCCGAGCTCCTCGAACGTCACCTCCTCGCCCGTTACCGTCCGGACGACGTCGGGGCCCGTGATGAACATGTACGACGTCTCCTCCACCATGAAGACGAAGTCCGTCATCGCCGGCGAGTAGACGGCGCCGCCGGCGCAGGGGCCCATCACGAGCGAGATCTGCGGCACGACGCCGGACGCCTGGACGTTGCGCCAGAAGATCTCGGCGTAGCCCGCCAGCGAGACGACGCCCTCCTGGATCCGGGCGCCACCCGAGTCGTTGATCCCGATCACGGGACAGCCGTACTTCCCGGCGAGATCCATCACCTTGCAGATCTTCTCCGCGAAGACCTCCGACAGGGAGCCGCCGAAGATCGTGAAGTCCTGCGAAAAGACGAAGACCTTGCGACCGAGGACCGTCCCGTAGCCGGTGACGACCGCGTCGCCGTACGGCCGCCGCTCGAGCATGCCGAAGCTCGACTCGCGATGGCGGACGTAGCGGTCGAGCTCGACGAAGGATCCGGGGTCGAGCAGGCGCTCCAGCCGCTCGCGCGCGAGCAGCTTGCCCTGTACCCGCTGACGCTCGACGGCCTTTTGGCTGGCCTGGTGGAGCGCCTCGTCCTGCAGCGCGCGGAGCTGGCCAAGCTTCGCTTGAGTGGAGTCCTCGGTCGCGGCCACGGCGCGGAGCCTAGCCCGGATGCCGGTTCCGCGCGACGCCGCCCACGGGCCGGTTCGCGGCCAGCCGTACCGACCCCTGCTCTGCGAGGAAGGCAACGAGGCCGTTGGCACGAGCCGCTGGGGTTCGCGCGCCCGCGCGCGTGACACCCCACCCAGGGTGGGGAGTGCTGCCCTAAGGAAAACGCTACCTCCGACGGCGTGACGTGTCTGTGCCAACTTCGTGTCGATTTTCCGAAACGCGGGACACGCGGCGCGCCGCGACCGGCATCCCGACCGGCACCTGGACGCCCGGGCGAGCGAGCGGAAGCCCAGACCCGACGCCAGTCCGCCACGTGCGGGCAAACGCCGCTCTCGAACGGAGCCCGTCAGCCGCCCGGCTGGCTCTTGTTCATCTCCTCCATGCCGGGCCTGGTCGGTTCCGGCGTCATGCGCATCATCCGGTCGCGGGCCCGCTGCGCGGCGTCCGAGTTCGGCTGCGTCAAGCCAGGCACGCTCCCCGGCGCCGCCGCAACCCAGATGCCGAGTGCGACGAGCAGCACAGAGAAGGCCGGCGCGGCCCGGTCGGCCCTCGGCGCGAGCTTCTGCACGAAGATTACGGCCGCGACGACCGCCATCCAGAACAGGCTCATCACGCCCAGAGCGAAGAGCACGACCATCAGACCCCAGCAGCAGCCGACGCAGTAGCCGCCGTGCTCGGCGCCCATCAGGAGCGCCCCGAGCCGGCCCTCGCGCCAGCCGCCGAGCACGTAGTGGAGCGGGCTTCGGCAGTGCCGCAGACAGACGTTCTTGAGCGGGCTCAGCTCGTACAGCCCCGCGAGTGCGACAGCGGCCCCGACGGCGTACGGGCCGGCACGATCCCAGGCGAGGTAGCCCGTTCCGGCTGCGCGCACGGCGCGATAGAGCCCGTACGCCGCCAGGCCGTACGCCGTCCAGACCGCGAGGTAGCCCGCGACGAACACCCACGGACGGACGAACGCCTGACCCCGCCGCCGCCGTTCGGCCGAGACGCGCGCGAAGAGGAGGACCATCGGCGCCGCCGACGGCAGCATCATCGCGCTCATCATCACGACCCAGATCCCGACGTACCAGCCGAGCCCGCCGAGGTCGGTCCCGGGCCCGGCGTCCATCCCGCGCATGCGCGCGACCGTCACGATCCACGCGGCGAGCGCGCCGCCGAGCAGCACGACCGCGGCGAGGACGGAGCGCGGCGGCAGCCGGCGGGCGACGACGGCGTACTCCACGCGCGCAAGAATAGGCCCGTGGAGGGTGGCTCGGCAATCGATCGCTCGACGATCTGGCCGTACTCGGACGGCAAGCCGGCTGCCTTCTTCTATTCGCGCTACGGGCATCCGACCGGCGCGGAGGCGGAGCGCGCGCTCGGCGAGCTCGAGGGCGGCCACGCCCTGCTGTTCGCGTCGGGCGCCGCCGCCGCGACCGCGGCCGTGCTCGCGCTCGCCGGCCCGGGCCGGACGGTCGCCCTCGCCGAGGGCTGCTACTTCGGGACGCCCACCCTCTTCCGCTGGCTCGAACGCTGGGGACTGCGCGTCGTCGAGTTCGAACAGACAGGCCCTCCGCCGGAGGGCGCCGACCTCGTCTGGCTCGAGGCACCGTCCAATCCGTTCCTGACGTTTCCGGATCTCGAGGCGGCGGCTGCCCATCCCGCCGTCGTGGTCGTCGACGCCACCGCTTCGACGCCGGCCCTCCTGCGACCGCTCGAGCACGGCGCCGACTTCGTCCTCCACAGCGCGACGAAGTACCTCTGCGGGCACCACGACGTCTTGCTCGGCGCGCTCGTGGCGCGCAGCGGGGACGATCTCGCGCGCATCCGCGAGCTGCGCGGACTGAGCGGGCCGATCGCGTCGCCGGACGCGGCCTGGCTCCTCCTCCGCGGCCTGAAGACGCTCGACCTCCGCGTTCGCCGCCAGTCCGAGAGCGCGCTCGAGCTCGCGCGCCGGCTCGCCGCCCATCCGGCGGTCGAACGCGTCCGTTACCCGGGCCTCGGTCCCGATCCGCTCGCCGCGCGGTCGCTCGACGGCGGCTTCGGCGGCCTCCTCTCGTTCGACGTGCGCGGTGACGCCCGGCGGGTCGAGACCGCCACCCTCCTGATCGCGAACGCGACGAGCCTCGGTGGCGTCGACTCCGTCATGGAGGCCCGGCACCGGTGGGAAGGCGACCGCGTTCCCGAGAATCTTCTCCGCCTGAGCGTCGGGCTCGAGGATGTCGACGCGCTCTGGGCCGACCTCGAACAGGCGCTCGCGCGGGCCGGAGAGCCGGAGGAGGGACTCGAACCCACGGCCTAGCGCTTACAAGGCGCTTGCTCTGCCAGCTGAGCTACTCCGGCGCGCTGACAGCGTAGTCAGCGACCGCCCCCTGCGCCGAGCGCGCGCCACTCCTCCGGCCGCGTCTCCGCGTAGTCGTAGAGGCTCCAGCCGAGGGCGCCGGCCGAGCGGGCGGCGGCGGCGAACGCCCGAACTTGCTCCGGCGTCGCGGCGCTCGCGAGCCCGCCGATCGCGTGAACCACGACTGCGGGATCGCCGGTCCCGCTGCGCAGCAGCTCGACGTTCGCGCGCGTGTAGGCGCCAGCGCCGCCCCGGAGCGTCGGCCGATAGGTGAAGTAGCCCATCGGCAGGAAGACGTCGGCCGAGCGCGCGAGTCCCTCGAACGGAAAGCCTGGCCAGTACGCCGGCAGCAGCTGCATCCCGCGCGGGGAAGGCACGATCGCGCCCAGCGGGACGGCCGCCGGCAGCGCCGCCCGCACCCGTGCCGCGAGCTCGGCGGCGCGCGCGCTCCGGAGCCGCGCCGTCGCGACCACCTTCGCCTCGATGTCGAGGGCCACCGAGTCGAAGCCCTGGCCGTCCGGCGTCCGGAGCCGCGCGGCGGCGAGCATCCGGCGTGCGTCGCGCCCGATGTTCGCGAGCGACGGGAGGTACCAGGCGACGATCCGCAGGCCGTTCGCATGCGCTGCGTCGACGAAGCGGTCGACGAGGTCCGGCGCGACCACGTCCTCCGGCCGGCGGTAGTTCGACGTCTCGAGGAAGAGCGTCCGGACGCCGCGCCGCGCCATGCCCCCCACGGCGGCCTCGGGGTCGGCCCACAGCTTGACGTCGTAGACATCGACCCACGTGCCGAGCCCGCTGTAGGCCGAGAGATCCCGGCCAGCCGTTGCGCCGCCGCCCGAGGCCCCGCAGAGGCCGGCAACGGCGACGAGCGCCGCGACCGCGGCGGCGAGTCCCGCGCGCATCGCGTCTACAGGAGGACCTGACGTCCGCGCTGGTGCTGGAGCACCTTGCGCTTCACGCGCTGGAGCGCGTTGTCGATCGTCTTCGTGTCGCACCCGAGCTCGTCGGCCATCTGTTCGTACGACGATCCTTCGAGGTAGAGACGCAGGGCGTCCGACTCGAGCCGGGAAAGACCCGTGCCGAGGCAGAAGACGAGGCTCTGCAGCTCCTCGCTCGAGATCACGCAGGTCGACGGCTCGTCGACGCTCGGCCCGGGCAACGCGTCGCCCAGGGTCACGTCGCTCTCCGGATCCTGACCGGCCGGAGCCTGGCTGAAGGAGACGTAGTTGTTGAGGGCGTGGTGCTTGAAGCGCGTCGCCGTCTTGATGGCGGTGATGATCTGCCGCGTCACGCAGAGCTCCGCGAAGCTACGGAACGAGGTCTCCTTGTCTGGCCGGAAGTCGCGGACGGCCTTGCAGAGCCCGATCAGCCCTTCCTGGAGGAGGTCCTCGGCGTCGCCGCCCGCGAGAAAGTAGGAGCTCGCCTTCATGCGGACGAAGCTCGTGTAGCGACGGATCAGCGCGTCTCGAGCGCCCTCATCGCCGTTGCGCGCGCGAAGGACGAGCTGCAGATCCTCGAGCTCACGTTGAGCTTTCTGCGGCGTCCGAACTGCAGTCGCTGATCGAGCTGACATCGCGTCTCCCTTTGGTTTGCGGCCTTTGTCGAGAACAGCAGCTGGCATGGCTCGGTCAACTCTCACCCTCAAGTTGAGGCTGGAACATAGCAGGCTGACGACCGAGTTACAAGCGTCTTTGCAAAGCGTCAGCACGCTCGGACTCGGAGAGGCTCTGAAGGCTTGCCTCCAGCACCCCCGACCCGCGCCGGTCTCCCGAGTCGGCACCGAGCCGGCCGCCGGCACGTCGAAGTTGGCACAGAATCGGCACGCGCGCGTGACACCTTCGCCGGTACCGTTCGAAGTGGGACCGATCCCCCACCCTCTGGGTGGGGTCAACGCGCGCACGGGCGCGCGTGTGCGCGCGGGAGATTAAGGGCGCTCGAACCCGAAGGTGGTGGACTGGGCCCGCAGTGGCTGCCTATCGGGGCGAACTGCCGCGCCTCAAGCGTTCGAGCCGCTCGAGCGTCTCGCGATCGACGCGGTCGGCAAGCGACCACTGCCGCCGGTCCCGGTGCTCGGCCGGCGGGAGGTCGCGGAGAAACGTCTGCGAGCTGAGCTGCTTCACCGCCCTCCCGGACGTGCCGCGAAGCGTCGAGTCCGACGAGACGAGACAGACGTCCTCGGTCTCACGGTGCTCGGCGGCGAGGCGCTCGAGAAGGGCGTCCGCATGCGGCGCGTAGCGGATCTCGAGCGGCCCGAGCGTCGCGTCCGCACCGACTCCGTCGAAGACGACGACGCCGCGGGCGCCCTCCATCGCGACGAAGCCCGCGAGGACATCGGCCAGCTCGCGAGCGTCGCGGAAGCCACTCGCATGAAGGAGGTTGTAGCCGTCGAACAGGTAGAGCACGGCGTCAGGCCGCGCCGCGCTGACGGCGCGCCTCGTAGAGGAGGACCGCAGCGGCCACGCTCACGTTCAGCGACTCGATGCGCCCGAGCTGCGGGATCGCGACCGCCGCGTCGCACGTCCGGCGTACGAGCGGCCGCAACCCCTTGCCCTCGGCCCCGAAGACGAAGGCGATCCCGCCGGAGAGGTCCGTGCTCCACATCGGCGTGCCGGATTCGCCGGCGGCGGCGAAGACCCACAGCTCCGGCCCCTTGATCTCGGCCAGGAAGCGCGCGAGGTTGGCGACGACCGCGACCGGAAGGTGCTCGACCGCGCCCGCCGACGCCCGGCAGACCGCCGGCGTCACCCGCGCGGAACCGTGCGAGGGGATGACGACGCCGGTCGCGCCTGCCCCCTCGGCGCTCCGGCAGACCGCGCCGAGGTTCCGCGGGTCGGTGACCCGGTCGAGGCAGGCAAGGAGCGGCCGGTCGCGAGCGAGCTCGTAGGCGTCCGCGTAACGATACGGCTCGCAACGCGCGACGACGCCCTGGTGGTCCGCCGTGCCCGCCAGCTCCGTCAACGCGCGTTCGGACCGGGTCTGGACGCGCGAGCTGCGCGTCTCACTCAGCCACGGCTCGGTCGAGAGCGCGCGCTCCGTCGCGAGGACCTCCAGCACCTCGCGCCGTCCGCGCAGCGCCTCGCGCACGGCGCGGCGGCCGTAGACGAGCTCGGGCGTCACCGGCGGGGAATCAGCCGGAAGCCGTCGGCGACATCCTGCACCTCCCACCCGAGGGCTGCGATCTCGTCCCGCAGTCGATCGCCCTCGGCGAAGTCGCGTCGTACTCGCGCCTCCTGGCGCCGCTCCGCCAGAGCCCGCACGTCGGACGGCACCTCACCCACCTCGGCCGGAACGGACAGGCCGAAGATCGACAGTCCGTGGTCGAGCAGCTCGAGCTGGCCGGACGCGCGCCAGCGATGCATGATCGCGAGCGCCTCGGGCGTGTTGAAGTCGTCGTCGAGGGCAGCTCCAAAATCGTCCCACGACGGCGCGTCCTCGACGAGATGCGCGACCCGGAAGGCGTCGCGGAAGCTCTCCCACTGCGTCCGCGCCGCCGCGAGCGCGTCGTCCGTGAAGTCGATCGGGCTCCGCCAGAGCCCGGTGAGAAAGTAGACGAGGAGCGTCTCCCGACCCCACTCGTCGAGCGCCGCCCGCAGCGTCATCACGTTGCCGAGCGACTTCGACATCTTCTCGCCGACGAAGCGGAGCATCCCGTTGTGCATCCAGATCCGGGCGAACTCGTGGCCGAGCGCCCGCGATTGCGCGAGCTCGTTCTCGTTGTGCGGGAAGACGATGTCGAGGCCGGCCCCGTGGATCTCGAACCGCGGCCCGAGGTACTTCTCCGCCATGGCCGAGCACTCGATGTGCCAGCCGGGCCGGCCGCGTCCCCACGGTGACTCCCACCACGTGTCTTCGCCGGGCTTGTTCGCCTTCCACAGCGCGAAGTCGCGCGGATCCTGCTTCAGCGGGCTCGGCTCCTGCTCATCGACCTGATCGGGCCGCTGGCCCGAGAGCTGCCCATAGTCCGCGTAGCGCGCGACGCGGAAGTAGACGTCGCCGCCTGCCTCGTAGGCGAAGCCGGCGCCGACGAGCCGGTCGATCAGCTCGACGATCTCGGGGATCGTCTCCGTCGCCTTCGGGACGACGTCGGGCACGCCGAGGCCGAGCCCGGCCGTGTCCTCGAGATACCACTGCGTCGCGCGCGCGGCGAGCTGCGCGCTCGCGCCGGGAGCCGCCTCGTAGATCTTGTCGTTGACGTCCGTGATGTTGTGGACGAACGTCACCACGTAGCCACGCTCTCGAAGCCAGTTCCGAAGCCACGAGAAGACGACGAACGGCCGCGCGTTGCCCACGTGCGCCCGGTCGTAGACCGTCGGGCCGCAGACGTACATGCCGATCGGCCCGGGCGGCGGCGGCAGCTCGTCCTTCCGCCGCGTGAGGGTGTTATAGAGCCGCATCGATCCGGACGTGTGCTGCCACACGCGAAAGGTACTCAGTACTGGAGCGTGCTCAGGAAGATGTCCGTGTTGCCGAAGTCGACCGGGCATTGGGAGATCACGTCCGGCGCAGCTTCGGTCTTCGCCCGGAACGCGTCAACGGCCGGGCAGGGCGTCGCGCGGCGCGAATCCGTCCACGTGACGTAGAGGCGCGGCGCCTTGACGTCCGCGAGCGCGGTGATGTAGTCGCCGATGAACTGCTCGTCGAGCGCGTTTGCGCTCGACCCGTCGGGGTCGGAGCTGCCCTGCGAGACGAGCAGCGGCGGCGTGAACGCCTTCGCGAGAGCCGGCTTCCGCGCCACGTAGAGGTCGTAGGCGACGACGCCGGCACCTGACGCGGTGCCGGCCGGCCGGTCGTCCACGGCCAGGAAGGCCACGTCCACCGCACCGCCCGCCTCGACCGCGATCGAGACGAAGAACGGCGTCCTGCCGGCGACATTCGCCACGGTTGCGGGCCGCGACCAGTGGCGGCCGCGGTCGAGCGAGCTCGTGAGGACGACGTCGCCGTGGCCGTTCGTGTGGCTGCCCCAGGCGAGGTAGAGGCCGCCGCGTGGTCCGGTCGCGGCAGCCGGAAACGCGCGCGCCTCGCGGAAGCTCGTTCCCGGCAAAGGCTTGGAATCGTCGGTCACCGGCGCCGCCTGGGCGTCCTGGATCGAGAACGTACGGCCGCCGTCGCCCGAGATCGCGATCCGCTGCCCCCTCGTCGGCGTCGCGGAGTCGAGCCACGCGACGAGGACGGTGCCGTCCGGCGCGACCTTGACCGCGGAGCCCTGCCGCTCTCCGCGCCTGGATCCGGTTTCCGAGCTGAGCTCGAACGGGGTGCTCCACGTGGCACCGTGATCGGTCGACCGCGAGAAGAGGATCGCGTCGGCGGTGCCCGGCCGCGACTCGGTCCAGACGACGTAGAGGTTGTCGCGATACGGGCTCTTCGGGCCGGTGTCGGACGCGATCGCCGGCTTGTCGTTCGTCGCCTGAGGTTTCGGCTGGTCGAGCCGGACGGCCGTCGTGTAGTGGCAACCGCCGTCGTCGGACTTCGCGACGAAGACGTCTGCATGAGCGAGCGGCTCGTCGGGCTCGAGGTCGGACGGGAAGGCCAGGGTCGCGTAGTACGCGCTCCCGCGCGTGTCGAAGACCTGGCCCGGGTCGCCGAAGGAGTATTCGCCGTGGGCGGAAAGGTCGAGCTGCCCCTGGCACGGCCAGGTGCGGCCGCCGTCGAACGAGGCGTAGAAGCCCGAGATGCCGGTGCCCGGGACGAACCGGCAGGTCGACGGCGCGGCGTCGGCGCAGGCGGGCTCCGCCGCCTCGTCGTTCGCGCCCGCGACGAGGTTGAGCGGCCGGACCGGGTTTTGGGCGAGGCTCGGCTCGTCCTGCTTGTTGGTCGGGAACGGCGCGCCGAGAACGGCGTTGACCTGAACCTCGGTGACGCCCGGCCGCTTTGCGGCCGCGCCCGCACTGCCGGCCGCGAGCGACGCCGCGAGCAGAAGCGCGAGGGCGAGTCGGCGCATCGCGAAAATGGTTCCGGGCGCGCGCGCAACCTCCGCCGCACCGCTCCCCCACCCAGGGTGGGGGGTGAATCCCTTGTTGAGAAGGCTACCGGCGAAGCTGTCACGCGATTGTGCCGATTTCGTGCCGATTCCTCGCGCGCCCATCCACAGGCGCACGCTGCGCGCAGCCGGCACGGGCCGTCCAACCGGCTCGGGCGGGGCCGCGCAGGCCGCCCGGTGGCTACGTCTCGAGGACACCGCCCCCCGCGAGGACGAGGCCGTCCGCGCAGCGCGCCTCGACGAGGCCGTCGCCGAACTGCTGGTGGTAGAGCTGCGCGTACCGCCCGCCGCGGGCAAGTAGCTGCGCATGCCTGCCCTGCTCGACGATGCGACCGCGCTCGAGGACGAAGATGACGTCGGCCGCCATGATCGTCGACAGGCGGTGTGCGATCGCGATCGCCGTCCGTCCCTCGAGCAGCGGCTCGAGCGCCGCCTGGACGAGCCGCTCGTTGGTCGTGTCGAGTGCGGAAGTGGCCTCGTCGAGGATCAGCACCTGCGGGTCCTTGAGGATGACGCGCGCGATCGCGAGCCGCTGCTTCTCGCCGCCCGACATGCGGTAGCCGCGCTCGCCGACGAGCGTGTCGTAGCCGTCCTCGAGCTCGAGGATCCGCTGGTGGATCTGCGCGGCCCGCGCGGCCGCCTCGAGCTCCTCCTGCGTCGCGTCCGGCCGCGCGTAGAGCAGGTTCTCGCGCACGCTGGCGTGGAACAGGTACGTCTCCTGGGTGACCATCCCGATCGCGCGCGCGAGCGTCGCCTGCGTGAGCTCCCGGACGTCGTGCCCGTCGAGCTCGACCCGCCCGCGCGTCGCCTCGTAGAGCCGGGGGATCAGGTACGAGATCGTCGTCTTCCCGGCTCCGCTCGGGCCGACGATCGCCGCGAGCTGGCCGGGCCGGACCTCGAGCGAGACGCCCTCGAGTGTCCACGGACGCGGGCCGGAGCCGTCGATCGCGACGACGCCGTCGGCGGCGGCGACGGCCGCGTCGGCCGGCTCGTCGTAGCGGAACCAGACATCGCGGAGGGCGATCTCGCCGCGGATCTCCCCCGCCGGCAGGTCGTGCGCGCCGGGCCGGTCGACGATCTCGTGCGGCAGGTCGAGGTACTGGAACACGCGCTCGAACAGCGCCATCGACGCCTGCACATCGACCGCCGTCTGCAGCATCTGGCCGATCGGGAAGAGGAGCCGCGTCTGCAGCGCGGTGAAGGCGACGATCGTGCCCGCGCTCAGATGCGTGTGGCCGGCGACGAGGTAGACCAGCGCCGGCGCGACCGAGAAGAACGTCTGGACGAGGGCGAAGAACGACCGGCCGACCATCGATTGGCGCAGCTGGAGCTCGGCGAAGCGGCGGCTCTCGGCGCGATAGCGCTCGACGGCGTCGCCGCGCCGGCCGAACACCTTCGTCAGGAGCACGCCCGAAACGGACAGCGTCTCCTCCGTGATCGACGAGAGCTCGGCGAGCGACTCCTGCGTCGACGTCGCGATCCGCCGGCGCGCGCGGCCGACCCGCTGCGTGAGGAAGACGAAGACCGGCACGACGCCGAGCGCGACGAAGGTCAGCTGCCAGGAGAGCACGACCATCGCGACGAGCGTGCTCAGCACCGTGACGACGTTCGCAAGGACTGACGAGGCCGTATTCGTCACGACGTTCTGGACGCCGCCGACATCGTTCTGGAGCCGCGACTGCAGCTCGCCGGTCCGCGTCGACGTGAAGAAGCGGAGCGACATCGACTGCAGGTGCTCGTAGAGCCGGTTGCGGAGGTCCTGCATCACGCGCTGCCCGACGAGCGTCGTCACGTAGGTCTGGAGGACGCCGATCGCTCCCGCGATCACCGGGATCACGACCATCGCGCCGACGAGCTCGTAGAGGAGCGTGAAGTTCGTCGAGTGGCCGCGCGGGAAGAGCGCGCGGTCGAAGACGACCCTCGTCAGCAGGGGGTTGGCGACGCCGAGGCCGCCGCCGGCAAGGATCAGGACGACGATCGCGACCACGTGCAGCCGGTACGGCCGGAAGAGCCGGGCGACGCGGCGGAGCAGGCGGGGGTGCGGCTCCATCCTCCTACGGTAGACACGGCGACTCCGGCCGCGCCGGCCGCGATACTCCGGCGCGTGCGCGAGCTTCTCCTCGGATGGTTTGCGGAGCACGGCGCCGACCTTCCTTGGCGCCGGACCCGCGACCCGTACGCGATCCTCGTCTCGGAGGTGATGCTGCAGCAGACTCAGGCCGCGCGGGTCGTGCCGCGGTACCTCGCCTGGCTCGAGCGCTGGCCGACGGCCGGGGCGCTCGCGGCGGCGCCGGCCGCCGACGCCATCCGCGCCTGGCAGGGGCTCGGATACAACCGGCGCGCGCTGAACCTTCACCGGGCGGCCGTGCAGGTCGTCGAGCAAGGGTGGCCGGACGACCTGACCGACCTCCCCGGCGTCGGCCGCTACACCGCCGACGCCGTCCGCTGCTTCGCCTTCGGGGAGGCGGTGCTCCCGGTCGACACCAACGTGCGCCGGGTCCAGGAGCGGACCGGCTTCGCGTTCGACCACACCTGCGGGCAGGCGTTGATGGACCTCGGGCGAGAGATCTGCCTCGCGCGCGTCCCGCGCTGCGGCACGTGCCCGCTCGCCGGACGCTGCCCTTCGCGCGGCCGGCGCTACGAGCCGCTGCGCAGGCAGAGCCGATTCGAGGGCTCGTTCCGTCAGCGCCGCGCGGCGGCGCTCCGGCTGGTCGCGTCGAGTCCGCGCCGGCTCGCCGACCTCGACGCCGAGGCGGTCGACTCGCTGAGCCGCGACGGCCTCGTCAGCGTCAGCGACGGCGTCGTCGCGCTGCCCGGCTAGGAGCCGACCGGCCGAGCGAGTTCGTGTAGGCACGAGCCAGGCCGCCGATGTTCGCGGTGAACACCCTCGCCCGCACCGTCTTTCCGAGGTCGGCGGCGGTCAGGGTGCAGGTCGTCCCGGTCGCGGCGCGGATCAGCATGCACGCGCTCACGCCGCAGCGTTCCAAGTGCTGGGTGAGGTCGGGCGCCGGGTTCCCCGACCACGTTCGGGTCGAGCGCCAGGAGCATGCCGACCTGTGGCGTTGCAAACCGCTGTCCGTCGAAGAACGGCTTAGCTGCGGCTACCGCGAGAGGTCGCGCTCGGTGAGCGAGGTCGTGTAGATGGCGGATCGCATGGTGCCGGGCCTGTTGTCGGTCCAGACCGGATGAGCCACGCTGTTCGTTCCGATCGCTAGGCCTTGGTAGTCGCCGTAGCCGAACGCGTCCGCGTCGCCGCGCGTGACGTCCGAGCGCACGGTTGCGACCGGACGCGGCAACTTCCAGCCTTGGATGCCGTCCCTCGACGCCGTACACGAGTAGCGGACGCTACGCCGGCTCGGATCGCCGCGCGTGTCGTAGAAGCAGACCCAGAGCGAGCCTGTGCGCGGATTGAGTGCTGCCACCGGTTCGAACTGATCGGACGCGACCTTCCCGTCCGGCGGGTTTACCTGGACGGGCCGGTGCACGCGCACGAGACGCGGGTCGAAAGCGACCGCACGGACGTCCTGCTCGCGTCTGTCCGACCCGGGCGCACCGTAGACGACGAAGACGCGAGAGACGTTCGCCACGACCGTCCCCGCGACAGTGACTCCGCGTCGAGGCTGGGCCGGGACGGCCTGGCCTCCATGCGGCAACGAGTCACCCGGCAGCCCTACGACAGTGTCGACGAGAACCGGCTGTCCGAAGCTCGCACCGCCGTCTGTCGACCGGGCGACGACGATTTCACGCGACGGGTCGGTCCAGGCGACGTAGAGATCGCCGTCCTGACCCACCGCCAGGCTCGCGTAGAACCCGACTCGGACGTCCGACGCGCGCACGACGGCAACGGGCCTCGACCAGTGGCTACCGTCGTCGTCGCTGTGACTCACGACCACGCCGACCCCATCCAGGACCGTCCAAGCGAGATAGACGCGACCGTGGTGCGGGCTCGAGCGCGAGACGTCCCACACGATCGCGGGCTTGTCGTTCTTGCGCCGGGCGTCTTTCCGCGTCGGTCCGGCGACGAGCACGTGCTTCCAGTTCTGGTCGGGCCTCGAGCGTTTCGAGACCCAGAGATCGACGTGGAATACCTGCGGCGCGACGACGATGTAGGCGATCAGCTGCTGGCCGGCAGCACTCGCGGGTTCGCGGGCGACACGGCTATCGCAGTCTCCGCGTTCCAGCCACCGTCCAGCGAAACCTTCACCTGCGGGAGCGGACGCGCCGCAGCCTGCGGCAGGCAGACGATCAGGGCGGCCGCGAGACCCGCGAGCGCAGCACGGATCACGCGGACTCCCGGCGGAGCAGCGCGACCGCCTCCGCCGCGAGACCCTCGCCGCGGCCGGTGAAGCCGAGCCGGTCGGTCGTGGTCGCGCGCACCGCGACGCGCTCCGCCGCGACCCCGAGCGCGCCCGCGAGCGCCTCCGCCATCGACGCCCGGTGCGGTCCGACGCGCGGCTCCTCGCCGATCAGGATGCAGTCGGCGTTCACGAGCTCCCACCCCGCCTCGCGCACGCGCGCCCAGGCGATCCGAAGCAGGTCGAGCGAGGACGAGCCGCGCCAGCGGTCGTCGCCGGACGGGAACATCGTCCCGATGTCGCCGAGGTTCGCGGCGCCGAGCACCGCGTCGATCAGCGCGTGCGCGATCACGTCGCCGTCCGAGTGCCCGGCGAGCCCGCGCGGATGGTCGAAGGCGAGGCCGCCGAGCACGAGCGGCACGCCGTCCGCGAGCGCGTGCGCGTCGATCCCGAGCCCGACGCGGAGCTCGCTCACCCGAGCGGCTCCTGTCGCGCACGGCGCCCGTCGAAGACCGTGACCGTCTCGTAGCCGGCCGTCCGCGCGAGCTCGAGCGCCCGGTCGAAGTCCTCGCCGACGAGCGCCGGCACGTGCGCGTCGGAGGCGATCGTGATCGGCGCGCCGGTCGCCGCCAGCAGCGCGGGATCCGGATAGAGCTCGCCGACCGGCTTGCGCAGGCCGGCGGTCGAGATCTCGAGCGCGACGCCGTCGAGCCGCGGATAGAAGGCAGCCGGATCCGAAGGACGCAGTCGGAAGATCTTGGCGAGGTCCGGGTGCGCGAGCACGTCGACCGCTCCGGACGCGGCCAATTCGGCCAGGGCCGAGAAGTACGCCCGCCAGACCTCCTCGACCGTCCGCCCCTCCCAGATCCCAGGACGCTGGTCGACCGCCAGGCCGTCGAGCCAGTGCACCGACCCGAGCAGGTAGTCCCAGGGATACGGCTCCAGGAGCTCGGCGAGCCGGGCCTGTCTCGGTCCGACGTAGTCGACCTCGAGCGCGAGCTTCACGGGCAGGCCCTGCCGCTTCGCCTCGAGGACGGTGTCGCAGTAGAGGTCGAGGTCGTAGACGCACCGGTCGGTCTGGTACGGCAGGTTCCAGAGCTCCCCCGTCTGCCGGAAGTAGTAGACGTGCTCGGTGAAGCCGATCTCGTCGACGCCGCGCGCCGCTGCGGTCTCGACGAAGCGCTCGACCGCCTCGACCGTGTGCACGATCCGTTCGTCGGGATCGCGCAGGTGCATGTGGTAGTCGACGATCATCCGGCGAGCCAGCTCTCGACGAGCGCCAGATCCTCCGGGCCCGTTACCTTCAGGAGGCGCTGCTCGCCCGGCACGACGGCGATCCGTCCACCGGCCGCCTCGACCAGCGAGGCACAGTCGCTCGAAGCGGCGACGTCGCCGGCGAACGCCCGCCTGAGGATCGACGGCTCGAAGGCCTGAGGCGTCTGCACCGCGACGAGCTCGGCGCGCGGCAGGGTCTCGACGACGGTGGCGTCCGCGACGCGCTTGATCGTGTCCGCCACCGGTAGCGCCGGGACGGCTCCGTCGAAGCCCGACGCCAGCGGCTCGAGCACGCGCTGGATCACGTCGTCCGTGACGAGCGGTCGCGCCGCGTCGTGCACGAGGACGGCGGCCGCGTCGTCGGCGATCTCCGCGAGGCCGAGCTTCACCGAGTCGCCGCGCGTCGCCCCGCCAGGGATGCTCGCGGTGACCTTCCCGCAGCCGAGCTCCTCGGCGAGCAGGATCGACGGCTCCTCCCAGCCGGGTGGCACGACCAGGACGATCGCGCCGATCCACTCCGACGTCTCGAGCCGTTCGAGGCTCTCGGCCAGGAGCGGCCGACCGGCCAGGCGCGCGAACGCCTTCGGCCGGTCAGATCCGAGCCGCTCGCCGCGGCCGGCGGCGGCCAGCACTGCCCAGACGTCTCCGGCCGCGCCGGGAATGCGCGGCGTTCCCGACTAGGACTTCCCGCCGACGGCGGAAAGCGCCTTCTTCTTCCCGTTGCCGCCGACGCCCGCCAGCACGTCGTCGAGCCACTCGGCAGCCTGCTGCTCGTCCATCTGCTTCGCGTACATCAGCTCGCTGGCGAGGATCTTCTTCGCCTTCACGAACATCTGCTTCTCGCCTGTCGAGAGCCCCTTCTCGTGGTCGCGGAGCGAGAGGTTCCGGACGACCTCCGCGAGCTCGAAGATGTCCCCGGTCTTCATCTTGTCGCGGTTGTGCTTGAACCGGCGATTCCAGTTCTTCGGCATCGTCGTGCCGACACCCGTGAGCGCCTTGAGGACCTTCTCCACGGTCCGCTCGTCGATCACCTTGCGAAGACCCACCTTCTCCGCGTTCTCGCTCGGCACGTTCACGGTCATGTCGTTGTGGAGGATCTGGATCGTGAGGTATTCACGGCTCTGGCCCAGGACCTCCCGCTGCTCCTTCTTCACGACCGTGCCTGCTCCGTGGTGTGGATACACCACCTTGTCGCCGACGTCGTACAAAACCCGCTCCCCTTTCGACTGCTCGTAGTCGCCAAGCCGCCGGCGGGAACGAGACCGCCGGCGGAACGACCGCCAGTATACCGAAAATGGCTTAAAAAAGCCAACTTTCCAGGGTTTTTGACGTCCGGACTGGCAAAACCCCTGCTGAGAGCGACCTATCCGGCGGCCGCCTCCGCCGGGGCGAGCGCGGCCGCGACCGCCGCCCGGATCGTCTCGACCTGGTGGATGCGCAGACGGCCCCGCGAGCGTGTGCCGGACGGCACGAGGACCGTCCCGATTCCGAGCTTCGCGCACTCTTCGAGCCGCCGGTCCGCCTGGCCGGCGGCCCGCAGGCGGCCGGTCAGGCCGATCTCGCCGAACGCGGCGAGGCCGTCGCGAAGGGGCGCGCCGCGCGCGGCCGACGCGATCGCGAGCGCGACGGCGAGGTCCGCGCCCGGCTCCTCGATCCGGACGCCGCCGGCGACGTTGACGAAGACGTCGGCCTGTCCGAGCGACACGCGGGCGTGGCGGCCGAGCACGGCGACGATCATCGCCAGGCGCTTCGGGTCGACGCCGGTGGCGACGCGGCGGGGCATGGCGAGATCGGTCTGCGCGACGAGCGCCTGGATCTCGAGCAGGATCGGCCGCGTGCCCTCGAGCGTGCACGCGACGGCCGCCCCGACCTCGCCCGCCACGGTCTGGCCGAACAGCGACGACGGGTCGGGCACGCCGACGAGCCCCGAGCCGGTCATCTCGAAGACGCCGAGCTCGTTCGTCGAGCCGAAGCGGTTCTTCGTCGCCCGCAGGATCCGGTGCGCGCGGTAGCGGTCGCCCTCGAACTGGAGCACGCAGTCGACGAGATGCTCGAGCACGCGCGGCCCGGCGACGGCTCCGTCCTTCGTCACGTGGCCGACGAGGAAGACGGCGACGCCGGCCTCCTTGGCGACGCGGAGCAGGCGCCCCGCCGCCTCGCGCACCTGGGCGACGGACCCGGGAGCGGAGCCGAGCTCGGCGGAGTAGAGCGTCTGGACGGAATCGATCACGCAGACGTCGGGCCGCTCGCGCTCGAGCGTGTCGCAGACGGCCGCCAGCTCCGTCTCCGCGAGGACCCGGACGTTCGCCCCGCCGCCGAGCCGCTCGGAGCGGAGCTTGACCTGCGCCGGGGATTCCTCGCCCGTGACGAGGAGGACCTGCCTCTGCAGGCTGATCGCCCGGAGGGCCATGAGCAGCAGCGTCGACTTGCCGACGCCGGGTTCGCCGCCGACGAGCACGAGGGACGCCGGCACGAGCCCGCCGCCGAGGACGCGGTCGAGCTCGGCGACTCCGGTCGGAATCCGCTCGGCCTCCTCGGCGACGACGTCGACGAGCCGCAGGAGCGGCCGCGCGGCGACCGCGAGCGGCCGGCCCGGCGCGGGCCGCACCTCCTCGACGAGCGTCCCGAACGTGCCGCAGCCGGGACAGCGGCCGAGCCAGCGGCCCGTCGTGTAGCCGCACTCGGAGCATGCGTGCTGAACTGCCGGCTTCGCCATGAAGCCAGTCTAGGAGTGGGGTCCGACGGTCTCCGTGTCGACTTCGAGACTTCTTTTCCTCAGGAGCCCGAACGGCGCCGGCTCGCGCAGCACGCGCGGCCTCAACCGCCGGAACGGCAGCGCGACGAGGCGCGCCAGCGTCGTCAGGCACATCGAGAAGAGGGGCAGCGGGTCGTCGCGCGACCACCACGCGAGCTCCTGGACCCCGCGGTACGAGCGCAGCCACGAGCGCGGTCTCAGCGTCCCGCCGCGCCAGTAGCGGAACGACGGCATGAGGTCGTGGCTCTCGAGCAGCCACTTCCGGCCGGGCAGCGGTCTCCCCGCCGCTACGGGCTCGCCCGCAAGGTCGCGATAGAGCGCGCGCACGACGTCGCAGCCGTTCGAGTCGACGAAGAGGCGGAACGTCGCACCGACCCGGGGGTTCACGTCGAAGACCTTGTAGCGCCCGTCGCGGGCGTCGAACCGCCAGCCGCAGTCCAGGATCCCGCGGTACCCGAGCTCCTTCATGAGCCCGCACGCCGCCTCCGCGACCGCGCCGTTCGGGACGCACACTCCGAGCGTCGTGACGCCGCCGGTGGGCGGGTACATCCGCAGCTTCCGGGCGGTCAGGCCGAACAGGCACTCGGAGCCGTCGCCGAAGTAGCCGTTGAACATCCAGCTCGCGTCGATGCCGCCGGGGATGAACTCCTGCAGCAGGAGGTTCGGGACCTCCGGATCCTCGAGGCGATCGTACGCCGCGAGCAGCTCGAGCGAGTCGTTGACGACGACTGCCGTCTTCACGCCGGTGCGCCGTTCGAGGCGTGACCCGTCGATCCCCTTCACGACGACGGGGAAGACCGCGTCGGCGAGGAAGGCCAGGACGTCCGACCGGCTCTGCGGGAAGCTCGTCGCCGGCGTCGGGACGCCGAGCCGCGAGCAGACCTCGAACAGGGAGCGCTTGTCGGACACCGCGCGGGCGACGCCGGGCGGCTGCTCCGGGAAGACGAACGCCTCGTGCAGCGCGTCCGCGTGGTCGGCGACGAAGAGCGCCGAGTGGTCCTCGGTCGGGATCAGCACCGGCCGTCCGAGCCGGTGGCCGAGCGCCTGCAGCTCGCCGAGCGTGTCCGGCCTCAGCTCGAGCCGGACGACGCCGCGGACGTAGCGCGAGCGAGCGGCGGGAACCACTCGCCTCCCCGTCACCGCGTGCACCGGCACGCCGAGACGGCCGAGGCTTCGCGCGGCGCCGAGGGCTCCGTACGACAGGCCGAGCAGAACGGCGGGCCGCATCACGCCGCCGCGAAGGCGGGGACACCGAGGGGAACCACCTCTCCCGCCTCGACGAGGAACGTCTGCGCAAGGTCGTCGACGTGGGCGAGCACGAACTCGAGATCGGCAAGCTGGCCAGTCCGCCTGAGGAAGTCCGCGCTCGGGCTCTCTCGGATCGATTCGACGGCGGCCCCGCGCCAGCGCTCGACGAGCTCCTCGGTCCGCGCGTCGGCGGCCGCGAAGCCCGCGTCGAGGAGGCCCCGCGCGATCCAGGCGCAGCACAGCTGATCCTCGGGCCGGAAGTCGCCGCGCGTACCGGCGCCGAGGACGGCGACACGGTCGGCCGCCTCGGCGAGCCGCACGACCTGGGCGGAGACGTTGCGGAGGCACGCGACGGAGATCTCGTCGGCGCCGGCGGCGGCGCAGACGAGCCGCGTTCCCGACGAGGAGAGGAGCACCGCGGGGCGGTGCACGTCCTTGCGCGCGGCGAAGGCGGCCGGGCTGTTGTCCAGCTGGAAGTCCGCGGGCCGCTCGCCGGCCTGCTCGCCGGCGAGGAGTGCACCCGGCAGCTGAGAAGCAAGGCGTCGTGCCTCCTCGAGCGAGGCGACGGGAAACACGCGGCGGCCGGTCGCGGCCGCCGTGACGGCGGTCGTCGTCGCGCGGATCACGTCCACGGCGACGACCGCGTAGCCGCTGCCGTACGCGCCCGCCCGCTCGGGGAGGGCGTCGATGAGGACTGTCCGCTGCCTCAAGGCCGGGGCGGCCTCAGGTTGCTCTTCGCGAACGCATCGGAGTGGAGGCCGCGCCGGTAGATCTCCACGCGCAGCAGCTCCTCGAGGCGCACGTTGCAGAGATGGACGCCGCTGCCGAAGTGGTCGAGGAGCGCGAACTGGCTCGGCTTGGTCGGCGCCTCGAACAGGACGGTGTCGAGCCCGAACGCGCCGGCGAAACGGTCGGCGAAGGCCCGATCGAGCTGGCCGCGGTCGTCGAAGAGGCCGACGCCCTGCGCGCTCTCGCGCGCTTCGACGACGAGCTGCACCGCACCGGCGTCGAGCCACGTCCGGCCCTGCTCGATCAGCTCGTCGACGACGCGGTCGACGAACGTCCCGCCGTGCTTCAGGCCGAGCTCGAACTGGACCTCGAGCCCGCGCCCGTGCGCCAGCGCGACGACCTCGTGCGGCTCGAGCTCGAGGTCGGCGAAGCCGTTCGCGCACTCGACGCGGGTCGCGCCGACGTCGGCGCACAGGTCGAGGTACTCCGGGAGCCGGCCCTGCGCGACGGCGATCTCGAACGGCCCGCCGCCGGTGACGGTCGGGACGCCGTGCGCGGCGGCCGCCGCGAACTTGCCGCGGCTCGCGGCCTCGTCCGCGATCAGCCAGCACGCCATCGAGATCTTCAGGAGCGACATCAGGTGGGCGCTCTGCGCCAGGTGGCTCTCGAGCGTCGCCGGGTCGTAGCCCGGATCGAACGGGCTCGTCGCGGGCAGCGGCTCGGAGACGCCGATGCTCTGGAGGAAGCCGCGGGTCGTCGGGCGGGTGGTCGGGGCGATGGCCACGGTCTCGTTATGGGCGGAATCGCCGTGCGACGCAATCCCCTTTCCGGTGGGATTCGTACGATTCGGCCCGGTGCGCACCGACGGCTGGTACGGCGATCGTCCGCTCGAGCTGGTCTTCCCGGCCGAGTGGGACGTCGAGGTGTTCTCCCCGCGGACGCCGCCGGCGCTCTCCGACGGGCAGCTCGCGGCGGCGCTCGAGCGACCGACCGGCCAGCCGCCGCTCCGGGAGCTCGCGCGCGGGGCGAGGCGCCCCCTCGTGCTCGTGGACGACCTCACTCGGCCGACGCCGGCCGCCTCGATCCTCCCGCACGTCCTTCGCCACCTGGCGGACGCGGGCGTGGCCGAGACGGACGTGACCGTCCTGATCGCGACCGGCACGCATGGACCGCCGCCGCCGGGCGGCCCGGAGGTCAAGGCGGGGCCGGGCCGCTTCCGGCTGCTCGCCCACGACGCGTTCGGCCGGACGGCGTCGCTCGGGCGTTCGTCCGCCGGGACGCCGATCCTCGTCGATCCGGCGGTGGCGGCGGCCGACTTCGTCGTCGGCATCGGCGGCCTCTACCCGAACCACACGGCGGGCTTCGGCGGCGGCTCGAAGCTCGCGCTCGGCGCGCTCGGCGCGCGGTCGATCCTCGCGCTCCACACGCGACACGGGTCGCTCGGCTGGGGCTCGTACGCGCCGGACAGCCCGCTGCGGCGCGACCTCGACGAGATCGCCGCCCGCATCCGGCTCCGGACGACGATCTCGGTCCACGTCGACGCCGCCCGCGAGATCGTCCGCATCGCCTGCGGCGACCAGCGCGAGTATCTCCGCGACGAGGCCGCCTTCTCGCGCTCGGCGTTCACGGCGCCGGCGCCGGGCGACGCCGACGTGGTGATCTGCAACGCCTATCCCGGCGACATGTGGCTCACGTTCGTCCGGATGAAGGGCATGACGCCGCTCGTGTACGCGAAGCCCGAGGCGTCGCGCGTCGTCGTCGCATCGGTGAGCCAGGGGCTCGGGTACCACGGCCTCTTCCCGTACCTGAACGCGCCGCCCCGTCACCGCGAGCGGCGCGCGCTGATGCGCCTGCGCTCGCTGCGCGCGCGAGAGCTTCCGGGCTTCGTCGCGGCTCGGCTCCGGCGGCCGGCCTCGGCGCCGGCGGCGCCGCGGCCCGCGCAACGCCCGGCATGGCTCTTCCGGACGGGACCTCCCGGGACGGTGCCCGCAGAGATCCCGGGGATGCACCACGTCGACTCGTGGGATGCCGTCGTCGAGGGCGTGCGCCGCGAGCAGGCCGGTGGCGGCCGGCTCCGCGCCGTCGTCTACGAGTGCACGCCGATCCAGTGGATCGCGGAGCCCTTCGACGGCCCGAGCTGGATGGTCGGCTGAGCGGGCGCCGCGGGCGGGCGTTCGCCAACCCCCGCTTGTAACACAGTGTTACTTGGGCTTTCGGGCGAGCGCGAGGTATTGCCGCCCCGACGCGCGCAGGCCGACCGTGCCGCCGTCGGCCATCGCCTGGAGGCGCGCCTCGAGGCGCGGCGAGGCGAGCATGCGCCGGCCGAGGAACGTGAACGGGCCGAAGCCGAGCGTCTCGCCGCGGGCCTTCTCGAGCCCGGCCTGCGCGAGCAGCCCGTCCGCCTGGCGCGGCGTGTGCAGTCGCTGGCGCCGCGGCCGGAGCGCGCGGCGAAGCGGCGCGAGCCAGGGGAGGTGCCTCGGATCGAGGAACCACGAGAGCCGGCGCGGGTTGTCGGTCGTCAGGATCACGTAGCCGCCCGGCCTCAGCACGCGCGCGAGCTCCCTCAGGCCCTGGATCGGCGAGCTCAGCCAGGGCAGGAGGCCGATGCCGAGGACGAGCTCGAAGGCGTCGTCCGGGAAGCCGAGCGTCTGCGCGTCGCCGAGCTCGGCCTCGACGCCGTTCTCCCGCGCGAGCGCGACCATCTCCGGGCTCGCGTCGACGGCCGAGACCGCGAAGCCTCGCAGCCCGAGCGCGGCTGCGAGCCGGCCCGCGCCGCAGCCCGCGTCGAGCACGCGCGCTCCGGGCGCGAGCTCGAGGCCCTCGATCCAGTCGAGCACGCGCCGCTCGCGCTCGGCGTAGATCGCCGACTCGAGCGAGCCGTCCGCGTAGCTCCCGTCCCAGTAAGCCGAGCCCGAGAGGGACCGCACCGCCGGAGGCGACGTCGTCACGTTCTCGTTATCGGCGACAAACGCCGCCGAGGCAAGCTCCCGCAGGCCCCAACCGAGGTACTTCGCCGGCTACGGGAGCCGCTTGACGAGGACGACGCGGGCCTCGCCGCGCCCGTCGTAGTCCTCGACGATGCGCTCGCGCGCGAACCCGAGCGCCTCGTGGAACGCGAGCGAGCCGGCATTCACCGGCGAGGTGACGCAGCGCACGAGGTTCCGCCCGCCCGCCTGCGCCGCCGCGAAGAAGCGCTCGTACAGCTGCCGCCCGACGCCGGACGAGCGGGCGCTCGGCGCGACGCCGACGAAGTGCACGTACGCCTCGTCGTCGTGCGTCTGCGAGAAGAACCCGCAGAGGAAGCCGACGAGGCCCTCCTCCTGCGTCTCCGCGACGAAGCTCGTCGATTCGAAGTGGACGAAGAACAGCTTGGGGAGCATCGGCGCCATCTCGCGCCCGCCCCACCACGCGTTGATGTGCTGGATGACCGTCCCGTAGTCGGACGGCTGCGCGTGGCGAATCCGTACGTCCACCGCGCAGGAGGCTACCTGCCGTCGTGGGCGTCGAGGACAATCGGTGCGTGCCTGCTGCCTGCTGCCGGTTATCCGGAGCGGCACTCGTACGACGCCGCGAAACAGGAGCTCCACGTGGGCGAGGGTGTCTTCGTGCCGGTCATACCGGCGGTGCGAGCGTTCACGGTGTCCGGCCTCGACGTCGTCGGCTCCTGGCTCGACCACCGGATGAAGGGCGGAGCCGGCCGCCGATCGTCGCCGCTCGACGAGATCCCGCCGGTGACGTGGCCCGAAGCCTTCACGGAGGAGCTGCTCGAGCTCCTTTGGGTGATCGAGGCGACGGTCGCCCTCGGCTCCGGACTGGACGCCGCGCTCGAGGCGGTTGCCTCCGGGCCGACGACTCCGGCGTCGGACCTGCCCGAGCCGTCGCAGGCCGAGCGGAGCGCGCCGGCAGGCTAGCGGCCGTCGAGCACGAGCTGCCGCTCGCCCGGCCCGGTGGACGCTGTCCGGAAGATCGTCTCGTCGAGGAGGCGCCGGTGGAGCGGGAGGAGCTCGCGATCGGTGCGCTCCAGCGCCGCGACCACGCCGGCCTCCCCTCCCAGAGCTGCGATCGTGCAGGCAGCGCGCGCGGCTCGCTCCCGGGCCTCCGATAGCTACGAGCGGCCCCGGACGAGAAGCAGAGAGGCGGCCAACCGGCCGCCTCTCCTCAGTCCTCGGAGGCTTCGGGCTCCGCCGGCGGTTCCGGCGGGACCGTGACCTTCTCGGGCTCGGGCTCGGGGCCGGCGACGATCGTGATGTTCACGCCGCCCGAGTCGTCCTCCGCACGGTCGACGACGATCGTCGCGCCCGGGCTGAGCTCCGCGCCGAGGACGAAGTCCGCGAGCGGGTCCTCGATGTGGCGCTGGATCGCGCGGCGCAGCGGCCTGGCGCCCATCGCCGGGTCGTAGCCCTTCTCGACGAGCAGCTCCTTCGCGCCCGGGGTGAGGTCGATCGAGACCTCGTGCTCGCTCATCTGCTCGCGCAGGCGGCGGAGGAGCAGGTCGACGATCTGCAGGATCTCGTCCTTCGCCAGCTTGTGGAAGACGATCACCTCGTCGATCCGGTTCAGGAGCTCGGGGCGGAAGACCTTCTTCAGCTCGCCCATGACGCGCTCCTTCATGTCGTCGTACGAGAGGCCGCTCTCGTCGCCGATCGAGAAGCCGAGCGTCTGGTTCTTCGAGATCGCGGCGGCGCCGATGTTCGACGTCATGATCACGATCGTGTTCCGGAAGTCGACCTTCCGGCCCTGCGCGTCCGTGAGCCGGCCGTCCTCGAGGATCTGGAGCAGGATGTTGAAGACGTCGGGGTGCGCCTTCTCGATCTCGTCGAGCAGCAGCACCGAGTACGGCTTCCGGCGCACGGCCTCGGTGAGCTGGCCGCCCTCGTCGTAGCCGATGTAGCCGGGCGGCGAGCCGACGAGCCGCGAGACCGAGTGCTTCTCCATGTACTCGGACATGTCGACCTGGATCAGCGCGTCCTCGTCGCCGAAC
>Ga0070741_10001838_pt1 | contig 60908 bp, 59 predicted proteins | sample Coa_R1_4_FD_66440 | JGI IMG/M metagenome (GOLD analysis project Ga0070741, IMG submission 66440) | Surface soil microbial communities from Centralia Pennsylvania, which are recovering from an underground coalmine fire - Coalmine... | ecosystem: Environmental > Terrestrial > Soil > Unclassified ...
CAAGGCGCGGCATCCCAACGAAATCGAAGTGGTGGCGATCAACGACCTGTTCCCGCCGGAAACAAATGCACATCTCTTCAAATATGATTCCACATATGGACATTACGATGGAACGGTTGCAGTGAAGGACGGTCATCTTGTGATTGACGGCAAGACCATCACCGTCACTGCGGAGAAGGACCCGGCCGCCATCAAGTGGAAAGATGTGGGCGTGCAAATCGTGATCGAGTCCACAGGCTTGTTCACGGACGCGACCAAGGCCAAGGCTCATATTGAATCGGGCGGCGCGAAGAAAGTCATCATTTCGGCTCCGGCCAAAAACGAAGACATCACCATCGTGCTCGGCGTGAATCAGGATAAATATGATCCGGCCAAACACAATATTATTTCCAACGCGTCGTGCACGACGAACGGGCTGGCTCCAGTTGCGAAGGTGCTGAATGACAAGTTCGGGATTGACAAAGGCGTACTGACCACCGTCCACGCGTACACCAACTCGCAGAAACTGCAGGACCTCGGCGCGAAGGACGTGCGCGATGCGCGCGCCGCGGCGCAGAACATTGTCCCGTCGGAGACGGGCGCGGCGAAGGCTGTGGGTTTGGTCATCCCTGAATTGAAAGGCAAGTTCGGCGGCATGGCCTTCCGCGTTCCCACGCCGACGGTTTCGGTGGTGGACTTCACGGCGGTCCTCAACAAGGAAGCCAGCAAGGAAGACATCCGCGCCGCGATGATCGAATATTCGCGCGGCGCGATGGAAGGCATCCTCGATGTGACCGACGAACCGCTGGTCTCCACCGATCTGCGCGGTACGACATATTCGAGTGTGTTCAGTTCGCTGGATACGCTCGTCATCGGCAACATGGTCAAAGTGGTGGCGTGGTACGACAATGAATGGGGTTATGCCTGCCGCACCGCTGATCTCACGGCGATGATTGCGAAATCTCTTTAGCCCCCTCCCCAGCCCTCCCCCAAATTCTCTGAATTTGGGGGAGGGTGGAGGTTGTGATGAACAAAAAAACTGTAAAAGACATTGATCTCAAAGGCAGGCGCGTCATCATGCGCGTGGATTTCAATGTGCCGATGGAGGGCGGCAAGGTCACTGACGATAAACGCATCCGCGCCTCACTGCCGACGATTCAATATGTGCTGGATCAGGGCGCGTCATTGATTCTGATGAGTCATCTTGGGCGACCGAACGGCGGTTCAGACCCGGAATTCAGTCTGCGCGCCGCCTCGGAAGTTTTGGCCTCGCTGTTGGGCAGGCCCGTTAAAATGGCGCCCGATTGCGTTGGCCCCGAAGTTGAACAGATGGCGAAAGCGCTCAGGCCCGGCGAAGTATTGATGTTGGAAAACACGCGCTTTCACGCGGGCGAAGAAAAGAATGATCTTGACCTTGCCAGGCAAATGGCTTCGCTCGCTGATGTTTACGTCAATGACGCCTTTGGTTCGGCTCATCGCGCGCATTCTTCCACGGAGGGCATCGCGCATTTTCTTCCGGCCGTTTCCGGCTTTTTGATGGAGCAGGAACTCGAATATCTGGGACGCGCGGTTTCCAACCCGGAACATCCATACATTGCCATCCTCGGCGGCGCGAAGGTCAGCGACAAGATTCTCGTGGTCGAGACTCTTCTTTCAAAATGTGACAAGCTGATCATCGGCGGCGGGATGGCGAACACCTTCCTCGCCGCAAAAGGCTATAACATGCAGGATAGTCTCGTTGAGTCTGCTTCGATTGAAACCGCCAGGTCCATCATGGCAAAAGCGGGAAATAAATTGCTCTTGCCTGTGGATGCGGTCGTCGCCGATAAGTTCGAGGCCGAGGCAAACAGCAAGGTCGTTGATGTGGACAAAGTCCCTGCGGGTTGGCGCATCATGGACATTGGGCCGAAATCTGTCAGCGCATTCAAAGCCGCGTTGAACGGCGCCCGCCTCATCGTCTGGAATGGACCGATGGGCGTCTTCGAGATGCCCAGGTTCGCGGAGGGAACGTTTGCCATCGCGAGGCTGTTGGCGGAATCCGGCGCGACGACTGTGATCGGCGGCGGCGACTCGGCCAGCGCGGTCAAGAAGGCCGGTGTCGCCAAACAAATGACGCACGTCTCCACGGGCGGCGGCGCCTCTCTTGAGTTTTTGGAGGGCAAAGAACTACCCGGCGTCGCGGCCTTGCAGGACAAGTGACAGTGCCAGCCTCTGCAGAAGTGATAGGGCCGCGCGGTTTCACCTTGGATTTGATAGAATGATTCTTGTAGAGAGAGTTCATGTTAGACGTTAAGACTCAAGCATCCCCCGCTCGGCAAAAATCAAAGAAGAAAGTGATGACGATCATTGCGATCATAGCGATCGTAACGGTTGTGCTGGTTGTTTCCGGGAGTTTCCTTTTAGGGCTGGTGCTCAGGAATGCAGTCGGCGCGGCCGGCGTCAGCGGCCCGGTGGATGGAGGCCTGGCCGACCCGGCAGTAAAACACGATGTGTGGAGTTCGCTAGTGATTTATGAAAAAGGTTTGGGCTGTGAGGATCCCGAGTCTGTGTTGATCACGGTCTTGCAACAACCGGATGCCGCCGGTGTTTGGGTGGAACGTTGGGACGTCAACGCCTGCGGCGAATCCCATTCCTACAAAGTGCGTTTCTCTCCAAGCCCGGAGAGCGGCATCGTTTACGCCATTACACGATAACAAAGTTTGAAGACAAATCAGCGGCTGCGACAGCATCCGCTGATTTGTTGTTTGTCCGTTTCAACTTCAAACGTGCACAGAGATTTGGGCAAGAAGAAGTATAATGATGCCAATTTAATCACGGGAGCGCGGAGATATGTCTTTCAATGTAGGCGAGAACGTCGGTCCATATCGAATCATCGAGCAACTGGGTCAGGGCGGGATGGCAACTGTGTACAAAGCCTATCATGCCGCGCTCGACCGTTATGTGGCTCTCAAGGCTCTTCATCCGGCATTTGGGGAGGACCCGAATTTTGAAGCTCGCTTCCAGCGCGAAGCGCGGCTCGTGGCAAAACTGGAACATCCCAATATTGTGCCGGTTTACGATTATGCGGAGCATGAACACCGGCCTTATCTGGTGATGAAATTCATCGAAGGGGATACGCTCAAGGCGCGGTTGACCCAGGGCCCGTTGACCTCGGACGAGATTCGCAAAGTCGTGGACTCAGTCGGTTCGGCGCTGGCGTACGCGCACAAGCAGGGCGTCCTGCATCGCGATATCAAACCGTCCAACGTTTTGATGGGCACGGATGGCGGCATCTACCTGGCGGACTTCGGGCTGGCGCGCATCGCTCAATCCGGCGAGTCGACTCTTTCATCCGATATGATCATGGGCACGCCGCAATACATCTCGCCCGAACAGGCCATGGGCAAGAAAGACCTCGACGAAGGCACGGACATTTATTCCTTCGGCGTGATGCTGTACGAGATGGTGGTGGGACAAGTTCCGTTCAACGCCGATACACCGTTCTCCATTATTCACGATCATATTTATTCGCCGCTCCCGATGCCGCGCGCCATCAACCCCAAGGTGCCGGAAACCGTCGAGCGCGTTTTGTTGAAGGCGCTGGCCAAAGAACGTTCCGACCGTTATGCAACGGTTAACGAATTGTCGCAGGCGTTCAAGGACGCATGGACACAGGCGGGCATCCCAATGCAAGGCACGGCCATCACGATGCGCCCGACTTCTCTGAAGCCCGAAACCCAGCAGGGAACCAAAGCCGCGCCTGCCAAGGGCGAGGCAGCCCCCGCGAAAACGGTGGCCACCCAAAAGGTCCCGGGAAAGAAGCGTTCGCCGTGGCCCCTCATCGCGACCGGCGTGTTGTTGTTGATCTGCGTTGTCTTTGTCTTGATTGCTTTTCGCGGCGGCGCGCGTTTTTTGAATCCAGCAAATCCGACGGTTGCTGTACCGACCCTGCCGCCTCCAACGCATCTTCCTCCGCCGACAGCCACGGCTCCGCATCCAACCGATACGCCGCCGGCTTCGCCTTCACTAACTCCCATTCCGCCTGCGATTGCAACCGCGCTCGATCATTTGAATCAGAATCCCAACGATCCCGGCGCGAACCTTCAACTTTCGCTCGCGTACTGGGATGCGGGTCAAACGCGCGACTCGCTGGTGGCGCTGGCAAAGGCTTCTGATCTGGCCGGCACAGCCAACACGCAGTTTTTCCAGATGGCAGGCGATGAATTCAGGAAACGCGAAGCCTGGGTGCCTGCCGCCGCGATGTACTTGCGCGTCATCAAGTCATTGGGACCAACGGGCAAACCGACCGAGGACATGGTAAATAATTTCCATGAAGCGCTTTATAAAGCGGCTACTTCGCCGGTTGATCTGCCGTCTTCGCTTCCGTTTGATTCGGTGAGTCGAGTCGAGCAACCCATCACGATGGTGGCCGAAGCGCGTTATCTTTATTTCAACGGCCATCCCGAGGATGGACACGCAAAATTAAATGAAGTGAAGCGCCTCAAGCCGGGCATGTCCGAATCTGCACTGCTCGAAGCAGAGATGGACGCGCAAGAGGGCAAGACTTTTGCGGCCAAACAAATTCTGAACATTCTGCTGGCCGATCTCAATACGCCGGATTGGGTGCGCGAGATGGCTCAGAATTTGTACAACAGACTTCCATGACGAAACGAATTCCACTGGTTGCCGGAAATTGGAAGATGAATAAGACCATTGCGGAGGCCAGGGAACTGGTCTCTTCGATGTCGGCGCGTCTGCGCGAGATCGGCGGCGTTGAAAAAGTGTTGTGTCCGCCGTTCACGAGTTTGATGGCGATCTCAACGATGCTCGCAGGCACGGACATCGGCCTGGGCGCGCAGAACATGTATTGGGAAGAAAAAGGCGCGTTCACCGGCGAGGTCTCGCCGTTGATGATCAAGGAATTGTGCAAGTATGTGATCATCGGACATTCCGAGCGGCGCGCCTATTTTGGCGAAACAGATGAGACAGTCAACAAGCGATTGCGCGCCGCGCAAAAATTTGATTTGACCCCGATTGTGTGTGTGGGGGAGACACTGGATGAATACGAATCGGGCCGGACCGAGGCAGTGGTCGCGCGCCAAATCAAGCTTGGCCTGGCTGACGCGGATTCGGCGTTCGCGCCGCGCATTGTCATCGCGTATGAACCCGTTTGGGCGATTGGAACGGGCAAAGCCTCCAGCGGAGAAAATGCCAATGGAGTGGTCAGCAAGGTCATTCGTCCGGCGATGAGCGCACTGTTCGGTGAGGCGACCGCGCAAGCCATCCGCGTTTTGTATGGCGGTTCGGTGAATGCAGGCAACGCGTCCGAATTTTTCAATCAGCCTGAAATTGACGGCGCGCTGGTCGGCGGCGCGAGCCTCAAAGCCGATGAATTTGCGGCGATCACGAAAGCGGCATCCCGACTAGACCGTGGACAATTGACCATAGACTAATGCCGACTTCGTTTGATGGACTTTTTTGGTTTGCATTGACCCTCCTGCCGCTGGTATTTCTCCAGCGGCTTTTGCATCGCGAGATACAAGCCGTGCTTTTGATTCTCAGCCGCAGTCCTGAATTTACGATTGCGATGTTCTCGATTATTTTTTGGCCGGGGGTTTTACTGCATGAGTTCAGTCATTATTTGATGGCGGTGATTCTCGGCGTGCGCACCGCCAGGTTTTCGCTCGTGCCGCAGATGTTGCCGGATGGACGTTTGCAACTCGGCTATGTGGAAACCGTGAAGACGGACATTGTGCGCGATTCCTTGATCGGCGCGGCGCCGCTTTTTTCCGGCGGGTTGATCGTGGCGTATCTGGCCGTGACGCGGCTGGACTTGCTTCCCCTGTGGGATGTGTTTCGCAACGGACAATTCAACTTGTTTTTGATGGGCGTTTCCGTTCTCCCGCAGGTCAAGGACTTCCCCATTTGGTTTTATCTGGTGTTCACCATCAGCAGTACCATGTTGCCCTCGCGGTCCGACCGCCATGCGTGGACGCCGCTCGGCGTGGGAATCATTGTGTTGATCGCGCTGGCTGTCTTGGCCGGCGCGGGGCCGTGGATGCTCGAACACCTTGCGCCGTTGTTGAATGATTTCATGCGCGTTACGGCGGTCATCTTCGGGCTGAGCGCGGCGTTGCACGCGGCGTTGGTCTTGCCCATCGCGCTGATCCATTTTGTTCTGGCGCGTATCACGGGCGTGGATGTGAAGTAAAAAAGTTGGACGCGGATAAACGCTGACGAGTGCGGATGGCAAAAAACTTTTTCTGCGCTCCTCCGCATCCCGTAAAAATTGGCGCAGGATATTTAACTTTTCTTCCACCGCGAGATCAGCATCTTCACGCGGACCCTCATCCGGGCGTCCGCATCGGCCACGGCCCACAGCGAGCGGATGCTCTTCCAGGTTTCCTCGTCAATGGTGACGAAGTCTGCCCAGTCCTCGTCAATGTATTTCTTCATCTCATTTGGCGAGTCCCAATAATAAAAGAAGGGAAAATACTCTTCGCGCTCGCGCGTGAACCACTTTTGCGACTCGGCCCGCGCCATAGACTCGTTGGCGGCTTTGTCATCTTCCAGGCCAACCGGCAAATCGCTGACGCGTCCGGCCTCTATGACTTCGCGGCTCGAGGCGACTTCAATTGGCCAGCCGCCCGTCAGCGGGCGCAGGTCAATCAGGATTCCATTCGGCGCAAGGGCACGATGAATCTCACTCAGGGCATGGACCATGCCCTCATGCTGAATTCATCAGAGCGACCAGGCGAGGATGGCAATGTCGAATTTTTCTTTACCAAAGGGGAGGTGAATCGAATCGGCGCGGGCGAATGAAACGGGCAGATCAGAAGGGCGGTCAATCGTCGCCAGACGCAGGTCATCGGCTTCGAGGTCAATGCCCGATACGAATTTTGCTGACTTGGCATACTGCCACGTCAGGCGTCCGTCGCCGCAACCGATCTCGAGCATGCGCTTGCCGTCGAAATCAGCAAAGCGATGCAGGGCTTTTGTTTCCGTCCGTTCAGGGTCTTTGAGGAGGGGCATAGTTTGATTTTGGATTTATTGAGGTTATGTCCAGCCATCTAGTGAAAATGTTCATCTGTGGTTAACACTAACTCACGCGCAACACCTTCGACCCTCGAATTTTACCCTGCTTCATTTCCAACAGCGCCGCGTTTGCGTCCTTCAATTCGAACTCCTGAAACTCCGGCTTGATGCCCGCCTCCGCCGCCAGCGACAAAAACTCGCGCACGTCCTGCCGCGTCACGTTCGCCACGCTCTTGATCTCCTTTTCCATCCACAACTGCGACGGATAATCCAGCTTCGTCAGCGCTTCCTTGTCCGACTCTTCTTTGCGGATGCCGTTGATGACAACCCGGCCTCCCGGTTTGAGATGCTTCAACGCCTCCATTACCGGACCCCAAACGGGCGTGGTCTCGATCACCGCGTCCAACTCTGCAGGTGGATTCTGCTCGATCGCGCCGGCCCAATCCGCGCCAAGTGACAACGCGAACTCGCGTTCCGCCGGGTTGCGGCTGAAGACAAAAATTTTCGCGTTCGGATATTTGTATTTTGCCATCTTCAGCACAAGATGATTCGATCCGCCGAAACCGGTCAGGCCGAGCAACTGTCCATCGCGGAGATTCGCCAGCCTCAAGGAACGATATCCGATTGCGCCCGCGCATAACAACGGCGCGGCTTCTATGTCGCTCAACGATTCAGGAATAGGATGCACAAAGTCCGCGCGGGCGGTCATGTACTCGGCGTAACCACCGTCAAGGTCGCGGCCTGTGGCTTTGAACTCCGCGCACAGATTTTCATTTCCCGCTAAACAATGTTCACACTTTCCGCACGCGGATGCAATCCACGCCACGCCAATGCGGTCGCCAGGTCTAACAAGTCCAATGGGTCTTACAGGCCCCTCTTTGACTTGTTCGACTTGTGAGACTTCTTCGACTATTCCGACCACCTGATGCCCCAAAATGATGGGCAAGCGCGGCCTCATCCGTCCTTCGATTTCGTCGAGTTCTGTGTGGCACACTCCGCATGCGATGACACGAATCAAGACTTCGCCCGCGTTGAGTTTTGCCTCCGGCAAGTCCACGAGCGAAAGCGGAGTTGGATTTTGTGCAAGCGGCGCGGTCTCGCGCAGAAGCATGGCTTTCATAAGCTACACCTGATTACTGGTCACTAACCACTGAACACTGAATCATCCTGTCCCAAACTGACGGTCACCCGCGTCACCGAGTCCCGGCACGATGTACCCGCGTTCGTTGAGATGGTCGTCAATGGCCGCCAGATAAATCGGAATGTCAGGATGGTGATCCTGCATCATTTTGATGCCCTCCGGCGCGCCGATCAGCCCGACGAACTTGATCTTCTTCACGCCCCAGCGCTTCAAGACGTCAGCGGTGGCGGTGGCCGAACCGCCGGTGGCCAGCATCGGGTCCAGAATGAGGCACACCGAAACAGTCGGCTCGATGGGTAGTTTGTTGTAGTACTCCACAGGCTTGAGGGTCCGTTCGTCGCGATAGAGTCCGATGTGCCAAACTTCCGCGACCGGCATCAACTCCCAGATGCCTTCGACCATGCCAAGTCCCGCGCGCAGAATCGGCACGAGGCCGATTTTCTCTTTTAATTCATAGCCGGTCATTTTCGCCAGCGGAGTCTCGAGTTCGCGCGGCGTGACTGCCAGATCCGCGGTGGCCTCGTAGGTCAGCAACGCGGCGATCTCGCGCACCAGCTCACGGAATTTCTTCGGCTCGGTGTTTTTGTCGCGCAGGCGGGAAAGTTTGTGCAAAATCAGCGGGTGTTTCGACGCAAAGAGGTTGGGCATTTCTCCTCCGAAAGGTTATTTTAATTATAGCCCGGATGACTCACGCCGCGCAGTGGAGCCTCGAAAGCATGTGCCTTGCGTCTGCGCTGAGGGGTTCCAGAAACGGACAGGCGCGTCCCGCCAAAATTCGGCGGCCTGGCCATCCGCCTTTGCCTTGGAGAGTTTGCGACAAATCCAGTGAAATAGACAGACGTACGGTTCGATTTTTTGAACAATTCATCTACGAGCCGGTCGTAAAAATCCAATCCCTTTTTGTTGACCTTGCCTGCGACAATTTGAATTGCGAGTTTAGTTATCGCTCGGCTTTTTCACGGAAAATTTCGCGACCTTGTTTTTGCTGACCGTGTACAAATTGTTCTGGCTATCGAAGGCCATTCCAAACACCGCGCCGTCGTTATCACCGATACTGCTGATGTATTTGCCGGTCGAATCGAAAACTTTGATCTCGAAGATGTCGTCCACGTAGATGCGGCCATAGCCATCCACGCCGATGGTGATCGGCCCCTGGAACTTGGCCGGGTCGCTATCGGACCCTTTGACTTCGCTTCCAAATTGATTGATGAATTTTCCCTGCGGCGAATATTTGAAAACAGCGTAGGTGAAGTTTCCGAGGATATACATGTTGCCGAGACCGTCCACGGCGAGATGTGTATCAATATCGCTGTCGCCGGTGATGTCGCTGATCGAATTCTGAATTTCGAGATCAATGCTGTTGTCCCGTTTGAAGCGGACGATGGTTTCGTTATCGGAGAGCGCGTAAAGCGTGCCGTCCGCTCCGAGGGTTACATCATTGTAATCATGATTATCATCGCTGATCTCGCCGGTCTGTTGGCCGCTTTCGTTGTAAATCAAAATCTTTCCGCCAGTGACAATATAAATCGTTCCATTATGGCTCACGGCTGTCGCCTGCACGTAGGTCTTTGGTCCGAGGGAGAACATCGAAACGAATTTGCCGTTCGGGTCGAAGATTTGAAGGCGGCCGTTGCTGTATTCCGCGACGACGATGTTTCCGTCGCCATCCACGCCAATCGAGCGCGCGTCTTCGAAAAGGCCCTGTCCGATCCCCTCGCCGCCAAACGACAGCGTTTTGTTTGCAAACCCGATTGAACTCAGCGGACTGAAAAAGGAAAACGCTCCAAACACAGATGGGACAAAAAGGATCGCTCCTGCAAGAATGCTGATGCAGGCCAGGATCGCAACGATTAAAGCGCAGGATGCCCCGCTTCTTTTTGTCGCGGAGGGCGTATAGGTCTCTCCCGAAAAGGTGGATGGGGTGGATGTTTGCAAAACAGGCTGGCTCGAATAATCCACCTTCATCGTCTGCCAGTTTGTTCCGGGCCGCCCGGGCGTCAACGCCACCGCGTGACCTCCAGCCATGGCTTGCACGGCCTTGACCGCATCCTCATGTTCCATGCCGGTGATACGACTGTAGATCTGAGCGGCCTCGTCCACGCGGCCCTGCTTGGCAAGCGAGAGCGCTTCCGGCAATTGCATGGCATTGCCGACGATTTGATTCAAATCAATGCCGTTGAGTCCAAATTGAAAGGCATCGTTCAATGTCGGCCCGGCGGAGGGCGGAGGCGTGCGCAATGATTCAGGGATGATGACAGTCCCGCCGCAATACGGACATTTCATGGTCAGCGTGCCGACTTCGGGTTCAATCGGCGCGCCGCAGGATGGACATTTGAAGGCTCGTATGGAGGCGCTTTTTGCCACAGACTCTCCTCGCTTTGGTCTCTGATTTCCGACAAGCATACTCGAAATAAACGGTTCTGCAAATAGGAAAGGAAGGTGAGTCTGGGATGAAAATGAAGACTTTCTAATTTGCCTTGCACGTTGAACAGGATTACAATCCAATCGCTCGACAGAACGTCTTCGGCGGCCGCGGGTGGGCCGCTTTTTTCACGGGTCTTCATGAAAGTCTCTTCTTCCATCATCGAAGTAAAAAACTTGACGAAGGTTTATTCCACCGAGGCAGGCGATTTCAACGCGCTCCACGACGTCAACTTTCAAGTGAAGAAAGGCGAGTTCCTCGGTGTGATTGGAAAGTCCGGCGCGGGCAAATCCACCCTGCTCAACATGATCACAGGCGTGGACCATCTCACCTCCGGCGAAGTCCTTGTGCGCGCCAACGGTCACACTGTATCGGTCCATCAACTCGACGAAGATGAATTGGCTCTTTGGCGCGGGCAGACACTGGGCGTCATCTTTCAATCCTTTCAATTGTTGCCGATGCTCACCCTGGTCGAAAACGTGATGATGCCGATGGATTTGTGCGGAAACTTCAAGCCGCGTGAATCCCGCGAGCGGGCGCGTGAACTTTTGGCGTTGGTGGAACTCGAAGATCAGATGGATAAACTTCCCACGCAAATCTCCGGCGGGCAGCAACAGCGCGTGGCGATTGCCCGGGCGCTTGCCAACGACCCCCCTATTCTCGTCGCAGATGAGCCGACCGGCAGTTTGGATTCTGTCACTGCCGATCACATCTTCGATGTCTTCGAACATCTCGTACAGGATCGCGGCAAAACCATCATCATGGTCACGCACGATAACAGTCTCGGTCCCCGCTTCACGCGCAGTCTTCAAATCGTGGACGGGGAAGTGGTTCATTTAACGGAAGCCGGACACAGGTCCGAAAGGAAGCGGATGAAATGATGGCGCCTCGTTCCGCCCTCAAAGCGGCTCCCGTCAAATCGGCTCGACATCACGCTGAGGACATGATCAAAATGCACGGCGTCGTCAAGTCGTTCAAAAATCCTGCAGGCGAATTCGTGGTGCTCAAAGGCATTGACCTGATCATCCGCCGCGGCGAGTTCGTGGCGATTGTCGGAAAGTCGGGAAGCGGCAAATCCACATTGTTGAACATGATCACCGGCATTGACCATCCGACGGGCGGCAAGGTGATCGTCAACGGCACGGATATTTACGCGTTGACCGAAAGCCAGCGTTCACTGTGGCGCGGCAGGAATCTCGGCATCGTTTTCCAGTTTTTTCAATTGCTTCCGATGCTTACATTGCTCGAGAACGTGATGCTCCCGATGGATTACGTGGACGAATATGATTTCGATGAGCGGCCAAAGCGCGCCATGGAATTGCTCGAAATGGTTGGGTTGGCAGATCAGGCCCATAAATTACCGCTGGCGGTTTCGACCGGCCAGCAACAAATGACGGCCATCGCGCGTGCGCTTGCGACTGACCCGCCTTTGCTTGTGGCGGATGAACCCACTGGAAATCTCGATTCAAAAACTGCCAGCCACATGATAGATGTATTCGAGGAACTGGTGCGACGCGGTAAGACGATTGTGATGGTCACGCACGATCCATCATTAACCTCGCGCGTGAAGCGCACCATCGTCATTTCAGATGGCGAGTTGATTGATGAAACGGTCGCGAAGGCATTGCCGTTGCTCCGTCATCGCCATATGCTGGAGGTCACCAAGAAGGCAAAGCGAATGATGGTCAACGCCGGCGAGGTGATTTTGGATTGCGGCAAACCCGTGAATGATCTTTATATGATTTCTCGCGGTTCGGTAAGCGTCATGGCTGGGAATACGAAGAGCAGTAAGGTGCTGGCTCATTTGCAAGCCGGTGAGATTTTCGGCGAGATCGAATTACTGCGCGGCGGCAAAGCGATTGCCTGTGTCCGTGCCGGGAGCCAGCCGGTGGAATTGCTGTCTTTTCCACGCGAAGATTTTCTGCGTATCATCGAAGAGTCGCCGATCACGGCGGAGGCGCTGGGAAAGATGGTACAGGATCGGTTGAAAGAACATGCATCAGAGAAAAGAAGTGAGAAGGAAAATATAAGAGGAAAGAAGAAAGAAGTGGAGAAACGGTAAGGGTAAATCGGGAATAGTGAGTTGACGATAGTTTTCGCCAATCTCGATTTCCGAATATCGAATATCGAATTCCTATGCAACCTCGATGGCGTAAAGTTTTTCTCGATTTGATCGAAAATAAGGCCCGCACCCTGCTGGTGGTCTTTTCCATTGCGGTGGGCGTGTTCTCAATCGGCGTGATTGCCGGCGCGTATGTCATCATTTCTCATGACTTGAGCATCAGTTACGCGGCCAATAACCCGGCCAACGTGGAGATCCGCACGTTGAACAATTTCGATGATGGCGTGCTGACCTCCGTCCGCAACATGCGCGGGATCGAAGACGCGGAGGGCCGCCGCGTGATGAATATCCGCGTGCGCGCCGAGAACAGCTCCACGTGGACGACGCTCAATGTGATCGCCTTCGACGATTTTGCCAAGAACAGGATTGACCTGTTGACTCCGTATCAGGGTCAGAGCGCGCCAGGCAAGAAGCAGGTGGTTCTTGAAAAAGATGTACTCAAACACTTGAATGTCAAAGTGGGAGATCAGTTGGTCTTTGAACTCGCCGATGGCACGACCAAATCTTTGCCGATAGTCGGCATCGTCAAAGACCCGACGACCGGCGCGGGAGATTTCCTTGCCCAGCCGTTTGCATACATCACAATGAGTACACTGCCCGCGCTTCGTCAGCCGGAACTTTATAACCGCATATATGCCACAGTGACAACTGGACAGGACGATGAAAAGCACATCAGCGACGTGACGGCTTACGTCAAGGACAAACTGAATCGCAACGGAACGATTGTCTTCCGCACACGCACATCCAAGACTCACGAACATCCGCTGGCTTCCACCATCAACGCCATACTTGGCATTTTGATGGCGCTTGGAATCCTGGTTGTATTTCTTTCTTCGTCCTTGATTGCCAACACGCTCAATGCGTTGATCAACCAGCACCTGCGTCACATCGGTGTGATGAAACTGGTCGGCGGGCGGAATCGCCAAATCCTTTTTATGTATCTGGCTTTGATCGTTTCGTTTGGTGTGCTGGCTTTGCTGATTGCCATCCCGCTGGGTGGACAAGGCGCGTATGGCCTGGCGGCCTTCATCGCGGGCGAACTGCGCTTTGACTTACTTGGCTATCGCATCGTGCCGATGGCTTTCATGGTTCAGATCGGAATTGGGATTTTGGTCCCGCTCATCGCCGGACTCGTGCCGGTCATCAACGGCTCGAAGGTCACGGTGCTGAAAGCCATCAGCGGGGATTTGGCTCGAGCCGAGGGCAAGCCGCTTCACAAAAGTCCGAGGCGGGAATCGGCGTGGCAAAGATTCGAAACGCGCGCGGCAGTCGCGTTGGCAAAGCGCGGCATCCACATCCCGCGTCCGTTTTTGATTTCGCTTCGCAACACGTTCCGCCGCCGCGGCCGTCTGATGCTGACGCTCTTCACGCTGACGATGGGCGGCGCGATCTTTATCGCAGTGTTCAATGTGCGCGTGACTCTGCATGATTACATCGGCGCCATCGGAAAATATTTCCGCGCCGATGTGACGGTGGATTTTGATCAGCCCTATCGCGTGGACAAAGTGCAACAATACGCGATGCAAGTGCCGGGTGTGGTGGACGTGGAAGGCTGGCAGGGCATGAGCACCGACCTGCTGTATCCCGATGGCTCGGTGGCCGAAACGCTGAATATCCTCGCGCCGCCCGCGCATAGTGAATTGGTTCAGCCGATTCTTGTTTCGGGGCGCTGGATCCATTCCGATGATGAGCGCAAGATTGCGATCAGCGAAGCCGTCCTGCAATATTATCCCGACCTGAAAGCGGGCGATTTCCTGCCGCTGAAAGTAGATGGCCGCGATGAACAATGGCAGGTGGTTGGCATTTTTAAATTCGTCGGGCGCGAAGGCATCCTGGCTTATGCTCCGCTCGAATATGTGGCGCAACGCAATGACCTCGCAAATCAGGCTTTGTCATTTCGCATCGTGACTGCGGGACACGACCGCGCAACTCAAGATCGAATGGCCGATACTCTTGACCATTTCTTCCGCGACAATGGATTCAAACTGCGCCAGGCTCAATCCGGACTGGCTTCGCTGGATACCGCTTCAGAAAGTTTGGACACGCTGGTGACGTTTCTGCTCATCATGGCCCTGCTGACGGCGGTCGTCGGTTCGATGGGCCTCGCCGGGACGATGGGCATGAATGTGTTGGAGCGCACGCGTGAAATTGGAATCATGCGCGCCATCGGCGCGGTGGACAGCATCATCATGCGGACGGTCATTGCAGAGGGAATGGTCATCGGCATCATCTCGTTCGGAATGGCCATCATTTTATCTGTCCCGTTCACGTATTTGCTTTCGTTGATTGTCAGTCTGGCCGTCTTCGAGACTCCAATCAAGACCGTGTTTACTATCACGGGCTACCTCATCTGGCTCGGCTTGATTTTGGTTTTATCTGCAATTGCCAGCGTTCTGCCTGCGCGCAACGCGGCGCGGCTGACAATTCGAGAAGTGCTGGCGTATGAATAATCGCCCTCGCCTAACCCCACCCGGCCTCCCCTTCCCTCTCCCAATTGGGAGAGGGAAGGGGAGGTGTCCCGAAGGGACGGAGGGGAAAGGTGAGGCAAAAAGGAAGGTAATATGAATAAGAAAATTGTTACCACGGCTCTCTTGATTTTGATCTTTGCTCTGGCTTTGACCGCTTGCGGCGGGCCAGCGACTCCGACCGCGACCCAGCCGACGGCTATCCCCGCCGGCGCGGTGATCGCGGAGGGGCATATCCGCCCGCTTCAAGGCGCGATGCTGGCGTTCCAGGCGCGCGGAACGGTAAGCGAAATCCTTGTCAAACAAGGCGACAAGGTCAAACAAGGCGATGTGTTGGCGCGCCTGTCGAACGCGGGTCAGGCCCGCGCGAGTCTTGTCGCCGCGCAACAGGCATATGATTCCCTGCTCCGCAACGCGGATGGCGAACGCGCAAAATTGTGGCAGGCTTATATGAATGCGCAGAAGGTCCGTGCGGATGCGCTGAACAAGTGGAACAATCTCGATGTGAAAGACATTGAGAGCCGCATGAAGGATCAGCAGAATGTCGTTGACCAACGCCAGACTGATTTGGCGGATGCACAGGCGGAGTTTGATAAATACAAAGACCAGCCTGAAGATAACTTCTATCGAAGAAATGCCGCAGATAAGTTGCAAAGCGCGCAGGAAAATCTCGACGAGGCGATTCGCAAACTCGAATCCATCACGCGCGAGCGCGATACCGTCCGCGCCGCGCTGGATGCGGCCCTCGCCGCCGAGGCCGAAGCCAAATATCAATATGAGTTGACCGCTGACGGCCCGAACAAAGACGAATTGGAATTAGCCAAGGCTCAACTGGACGCGGCGCAGGAGACGCTGGATAATTTTGAACTCAAAGCACCGTTTGACGGTGTCGTGGCCGATGTCAGCGTGCATGTCGGCGATCAAGTAGGCCCGGAGACGACCGCGGTGAGTGTAGCGGATTTCGGTCAATGGATCGTCGAAACGGATGATGTCACCGAATTGGAAGTGGTCAAGCTCAAGGTCGGTCGAAGCGCGACGATGATCCCCGACGCCTTGCCGGGTGTCACGATCAAAGGCGCGATTGAAACGATCAGCCAATCGTTTACCAGGCAGGGCGGCGATATTCTCTACACTGTTCGCCTCAAGGTGGATGAGGTTGACCCGCGTGTGATGTGGGGGATGACGGTTGAGGTGACTTTCCCGCCCAATCCGTAATTTGTTGTTCAATGAAAACAAAAATCCGCAGTGCAAACTTGCGGATTTTTTTTATTTTCTGTTTACTGTCTACTGCTTACTGGATACTGGTCACTGCTTCTTGATCACTGCCTCGCGCTCCGGCCCGTTTGCGACCCAGCCGATTTTTGTTCCAACCAATTTCTCGATGGTTTCCACATAAGCCCGCGCTTTGGAAGGCAGATCTTTGTATTTGCGAATACCGCGAATATCCTCCTTCCAGCCGCGCACCGTTTTATAGATCGCCCTGACTTTGTCAAGTTGGTACGAATCCAAATCGTAATAATGGACTCGCTTACCTTGGAATTCATAGCCCGTGCAAATTTTGATTTCGTCGAATTCGCTGAGAATATCCAGTTTGGTCAGGAACAGACGGTCAATGCCGCTGATCTGAACCGCGAAGCGCGTCAACTCCGCATCGAACCAGCCCCCGCGGCGGACGCGCCCGGTCGTGGCCGCGACCTCCCTCAAAGCGGACGCGGCGCGCTCGTCGTCTTTGATCTCCGTCGGCATGGGTCCCGCGCCGACGCGGGTGGTGTAGGCTTTGGTCACGCCGATGACGCGCGAAATGTTCCTCGGTGGAATCCCCAGGCCCCCGGTCGCGGCGGATGCGAGAGTCGTCGAGCCGGTCACGAACGGATACGTTCCCCAATCCGGGTCGAGGCAGGTTCCCATCGCTTGTTCAAGCAGGAATTTCTTTCCGGTCTTCAATCCGTTTTGAACGATGGGGAAGAGTTCGGTGATGAAAGGTTTGATCTTTTCATAATGGCCGCGATATTCATCGCGGACTTTTTCAAAATCAAGCCCCGTTCCGCCTAACGCGGCGATGATTTTGTTTTTCAATGAGATTTGCATCCGCAATTTAGCTGTGAACAAATCGTTGTCTGCGAAATCGCTCCAGCGTATGCCGTTGTAACTGATCTTATCCGCGAAGGTCGGACCGATGCCGCGCCGAGTCGTTCCTGTCGCGCCCGCGCCTTTCGCTTCTTCATAAAGCCCGTCCAGGATTTTGTGATAAGGCATGATGACGTGGGCGCGCGGCGAAATGAACAGCCGCTTTTCGAGTTGGATTCCCGCTTTGAGCAGATCGTTCATCTCGTCAATCAGCACGGACGGGTCCATGACCACGCCGCCCCCGATCAGGCATTTCGCTTTTGGGTAAAAGACGCCGGAGGGCACAAGATGGATTTTGAATGTGCCGTATTCATTGACAATCGTATGCCCGGCGTTGTTACCGCCGTTGAAACGTGCGACGTAATCGAAGTCTCCGGCGAAGGTGTCAATGGCTTTGCCTTTGCCTTCGTCTCCCCATTGTGTGCCAAGAATGACAGTGACAGACATCATGCCTCCGAATCTCTGAGATGACGCGATTATACTTCGCGAAGCATTGCACGAAAGGGTCACGCGCCATATAATCGGCGCGGCTGATGCGCAGAGTGTCATGCTGAGGAGGCTGTGGGTCGAGTAGCCGCGAAGCGGCATATCGAGGTTCAGCCGACGAAGCATCTTTTTCATAAATTTAGACTCTTCGCTTCGCTCGGAGTGATACACTCTGAATGAGGAGATCGCCATGAAAATTTTGCCTGACCTTGCTTTGACCTATGACGACGTTTTAATCGTTCCTCAATATTCCGATGTGCCGTCGCGGCGCAAACTCTCCACCCAAACAAAACTCACGCAAAAAATCAAACTCGAAGCGCCCATTGTCTCCGCCAACATGGACACTGTGACCGAAAGCGACATGGCCATTGCGATGGCGCGCGAAGGCGGGATCGGCATCATCCATCGTTTTATGTCCATCAATGAACAGGTGCATCAGATCGCCCGTGTGAAAAAAGCGGAGTCGTTTGTTGTAGAAAATCCGCTCACATTGACCGTCTTGCACACGGTCGGAGATGTGAAGAAGATCGTCGAGGAGACGTACACGGGCGGTATTTTGATTCTGGATGGCGGCCAGCGACTGGTCGGGATTGTCACGACGCGCGATTTGCTGTTTGAAAACGACGACAGCAAACCGCTCTCGGAGATCATGACGAAAGAAGTTGTCACCGCCCCGCGCGACACCACGCTGGAACAGGCCGAAAAAATCCTGCATGAGCATCGCGTGGAAAAATTGCCATTGGTGGATAAAGACGGAAAACTGGCGGGCTTGATCACGATGAAAGACATCATGAAGATTTCCGAATTCCCGAAGGCCACCAAAGATGAACGCGGACGTCTCGCGGTCGGCGCGGCGGTGGGAGTGAAACCCAGCGAACTCAAACGCGTCGAACGACTGCTCGAGGCGGGCGCGGACTGCATCGTGGTGGACATTGCGCATGGCGATTCCAAACTTGAGATTGACACCATCAAACAAATCCGCAAAGCCTTTGCGAGCGCGCAAATCATCGGCGGGAATGTGGCCACTGCCGAAGGCACGCAAAGATTGATCGAGGCGGGGTGCGACGCGGTCAAGGTGGGTGTTGGCCCCGGTTCGATTTGCATCACGCGCGTTGTGGCCGGCGCGGGAGTCCCGCAACTGACCGCGGTCATCAATTGCGCGGCGGTGGCGCGTCCGCAAAATATCCCGGTCATCGCGGATGGCGGCATCCGCGCATCCGGCGATGTGGTCAAAGCGTTGGCCGCCGGCGCGTCCACGGTGATGATCGGCAGTTTGCTGGCTGGCACGGATGAAAGCCCCGGCCTGCTGATGACGCGCAAAGGTCATCGTTACAAAGTGTCGCGCGGCATGGCGTCGCTTCAAGCCAATGTGGCGCGCAAAGTGCGCGAGGGCGAGGGTGACATCACGCAGGAGGAAATCGAGGAGTATGTTTCCGAGGGCGTGGAAGCCGCGGTGCCGTATCGCGGCTCGGCGCGCGAGATGCTGAGTCAACTCATCGGCGGTTTGCAATCGGGCATGAGCTACACCAACGCGCACACGGTGGATGAATTGTACGAGAAGGCGGTCTTTGTCCGCATGACGGAAGTGGGACTGATTGAGTCGCGCCCGCATGATGTGGATGTGATGTAGAAGATGGAGAATGGTGTGTAGAAAATAGAAAGTGGACAATAGCGATGAGAAGCCGCGTCGTTCGCGGACCTGAAGCGGGCGCGCGTTTTATCGAGTTATAATCACTCTATGACCGACTCCCCTCGTCCTTCGGCAGGCTCGGGACAACGTCGTCCCCTCGATCCTGAAGCCAAACCCGACGACCGCGTGGACAACGCGCTCCGTCCGCAAAATTTAAACAATCTCATTGGGCAGAACCAAGTCAAAGAGAATCTGGGAATCCTGATTGCCGCGGCGCGTGGGCGCGGCGAGGCGCTGGATCACGTTCTGTTTTACGGCCCGCCCGGTTTGGGAAAAACAACGCTGGCTCATGTCGTCGCCAATGAAATGGGCGTCAACATCAAAGTGACTTCGGGTCCGGCCATCGAGCGCGCCGGAGATTTGGCTGCCATCCTCACCAACCTGCGCGCGGGTGATGTGCTCTTCATTGACGAAGTCCATCGCCTCGGGCGCGCCGTGGAAGAAGTGTTGTACCCCGCCATGGAAGATTTCGCGTTGGACATTGTCATCGGCAAAGGGCCCTCGGCGCGATCCATTCGACTCAAATTGCCGCGCTTTACCGTCGTCGGCGCGACGACGCGGCTGGCGTTGGTCACCGCGCCGCTCAGGGCGCGGTTCGGCGCGGTCTATCGGCTGGACTATTATGATTTGGCGGCGATGCAGGCTGTCGTCACGCGCGCCGCGAAATTGCTGGCAGTTCATGTGGACACAAGCGGCGTCGAGGAGATCGCGCGCCGGGCGCGCGGCACGCCGCGCGTCGCGTTGCGTCTGTTGCGGCGCGTGCGCGATTTCGCTCAGGTGCGGGCGGATGGAACGGTCACGGCCAACGTCGCAAAAGAAGCCCTCGATCTTCTGCAAGTGGACCCGCTCGGCTTGGACGATGTAGATCGCCGCGTGCTGAAGACCATCATCGAAAAATATAACGGCGGGCCGGTGGGATTGAACACGATTGCCGCCTCGATCAGCGAAGAGCAGGACACGATTATGGATGTGGTCGAGCCGTATCTTCTGCAGTTGGGATTTTTGGACCGCACGCCGCAGGGACGCGTGGCGACCAAATCCGCCTACGAACATTTGAATTTGCCGTATAGCGAAGGGCAACAACCTCGTTTAATTTAATGGAGATGAATTAATGGTGATCACGATTCTCGAAGCCAATGTTGCAACCGGGAAATGGTCCGCATTGGAAGACGCGTATCGCAAAGGTACGAAGGACGGTTTACCGCCTCAAATGGTCCAGACGTTTCTGACGCAAAGCACGTCGGATCAAACGCTCTGGCAGATCATCTCGGTTTGGAAAAGCCGCGAAGCGCTGGAGGAGATGCGTAATTCCGGTGAAACCCCGGCAGGCATCTTGATGTTTCGCGCCGCGGGCGCCGAACCGAAGTTGACGGTCTTTGCCGTCCCGGCTTCCGCTCCGTGAGGTGAACTATGGAAAGCCTTGGCCGCTATTTAATGCTCGGCGCGATTGTGCTGTTTCTAATTGGCGGAGGAGTGTATCTCGCCGCGAAATTTGGCATCCCGATTGGAAGACTGCCCGGCGATATTCACATCGAAGGCAAGAATGGAAGTTTTTACTTTCCTATCGTCACGAGCATTCTGCTTTCGGTTGTTTTGACGGTTATTCTGAATATTGTGGTTCGATTCTTTCGCAAGTAACTTTCAGCCACAAATGCTGATTACGCCGAATATCGAGACGGAAAAAGAGATTGATTGCTTTTGTATTGAAATCCAAACGCCGGCCTTTTCTGGTTGATCGGCGACTTGCATATAAGAGAGGGTTTTACAAATCAAAATTTTTGTTTCAAGATGTGTATGATTGGCCGTGGTCGAGTTTGCCCATATATTTCGAAGATAAAGGTAAAGACTGGTTGCGGGAGCATGGGCAGAAGTTTCCGCCAGCGGAGGATTTTGGAAAAAAGCTGGGATGATTAACGACTGAAGTCGTTACTACGCAATGATGAAAACCTCCGATTTCGACTACGACCTCCCCGAATCTTTCATCGCGCAGACGCCTGCCGAGCCGCGCGATTCGTCGCGTTTGCTGGTGCTTCACCGCGATACGGGTGCGCTGGAGCATAAAATCTTCCGCGAGATCGGTGATTACCTGCATCGAGGCGACTTGCTCGTGCTCAATCAAACGCGAGTTATCCCGGCGCGTATCTATGCCCGCAAATTCACGGGTGGACGAGTCGAGTTGCTCCTGCTCCGTCGCCGCGACCGATTGACGTGGGAGGCCTTGGTCGGAGGCAAAGGCCTGAAAACGGGAAATAAGGTCAAGGTCGAGAATGGACCCGAGGCCGAGATTGTTGAAATCCTGAACGGTTCGGAACGATTGATCCAATTCTCTGATCCGATCGAGCCGTATTTTTCCAAAGTTGGCAATGTCCCGCTCCCGCCGTACATCCACGAAAAACTGCGTGACCCGGAACGCTATCAAACCGTCTATGCTCACGAGCCGGGTTCCGCCGCCGCGCCGACCGCGGGCTTGCATTTCACACCTGAGTTGTTGAAGAAGTTGCAAAAGAAAGGCGTGAAGATCGCGTATGTGACCTTGCATGTGGGGCTGGACACCTTCGCGCCGGTGACGGAAGACAATCCTGAAGAACATAAAATCCACACTGAATGGTGCCAGTTGACTCAGGAAACCGCGGACCTGGTCAATCACGCGAAGCAATCCGGTGGGCGAGTCATCGCGGTGGGGACGACATCGGTACGTACGCTAGAAAGCGCCGCCACGTGGACCGTGGACGGCGGACAACAGACCGTAAGCCGTCCACCGTCCACCGTCCAGGCTTTTACCGGCCCTACTTCTCTTTTTATTCTCCCCGGCTATCAATTCCAAGTGGTGGACGCGATGATCACCAACTTCCATTTGCCAAAGTCCACGCTATTGATGCTGGTGAGCGCGTTCGCGGGGCGCGAAAAAATTCTGGAAACCTACGAAATCGCGATCAAGGAAGGCTATCGCTTTTATTCCTTTGGTGATGCAATGCTAATTTTATGATGTCACTGCGAGCGTAGCGAAGCAATCTCCGCGATTATCAATGAGGTTACTCCAACGAAGAACGCGTCTCGCAATGACAGACATATAAAATCGGAACACATGACACTTGAATCTCTGAACAAAGAAATTATCGCCTGTCGCAAATGCCCGCGGCTCGTTGCGTGGCGTGAAGAAGTGGCGCGCAAAAAGCGAAAAGCCTATCAGGATTGGGAATACTGGGGCAGACCCGTTCCCGGCTTTGGCGACCCTCACGCGCGTATCCTCGTGGTTGGACTGGCTCCCGGTGCGCACGGATCGAATCGGACCGGGCGACAATTCACCGGAGATGCCTCGGGCAATTTTCTTTTTCCTGCGTTGTATCGCGCGGGGTTCGCGAGTCAACCCGATTCTTTCAGCCGCATGGATGGCTTGACTTTGCGCGATATGTACATCACGGCCTCAGGTCGCTGTGCTCCGCCGGGTAACAAACCTACGGCGGAAGAACTCGATAACTGTCAGCCCTATCTCGAACGCGAAATTGAATTGATAAAACCGAAGGTGATTGTATCTTTGGGGCGCGTCGCGTTTGAACGGGTGTTGAAAATATTTCCTCGTCCACAAACCGTAGACGACAGACCGTTGACCGTCCATCGCCTGCAGTCTATGGTCTTTTCTCACGGCGCATTCTATAAACTGAATACGGATCACTGGTTATTGTGTTCCTATCATCCCAGCCAGCAAAACACGCAAACGGGGAAACTGACCGTGAAAATGTTCGACCAAATCTGGAAAAAAGCCAAAGAGCTGGTCAATGCCTAAGCTTTTGACTCCCGGCGAACCCGCGCCGGAATTTGAACTCAGTGATGTACACGGAAAATTTATCAGCCTTTCAGATTATCGTGGCAGGCCCATCGTCCTCGCGTTTCTGCGTGGTTTTCTCTGACCATATTGCCGCGCGCAGTTAGCGCGCCTGCGTGATGATTATGAAAAGTTCACAAGCCGCGGCTCCGAGATTCTGGCGGTCGGCCCGGATTCGACCAGTGCATTCTATGAATATTGGGCGCGAGAGAAAATTCCATTTATCGGCCTGCCTGATCCCAGCCACGCGGTCGCGAACCGCTACAAACAGGAGGTCAACATCTTTAAAATGGGACGCATGCCGCTCGTCACGGTGGTTGATAAAAATGGTTTGATCCGTTATGCTCATTATGGTTCATCCATGTCGGATATTCCTGAAAACAAAATTCTTCTCGGCGTAATAGACCAATTGAACGCGTCATCCAATTGACATGACCTTAGGACAAATTGCTTTTCTCGGTTCCGGTGAAACCTCGCTGGCAGGCGGACGCATCTTCGAGATGCTGGCGCGCGCCCTGCCTCAGCCCTTGCGGATCGCAGTTCTAGAAACGCCCGCGGGATTTGAACTCAACTCGCATCAAGTCGCGGGACGTGTAGCGGACTTTCTGAAAACCCGGCTCCAAAACTACACCCCGGCCATTGACGTGATCCCGGCGCGCAAACGCGGGACCTTGTTCAGCCCGGACGATGCCCATATTCTCAAGCCGTTGTTGTATGCCAACATGATTTTCATGGGGCCGGGCAGTCCCACGTATGCGATTCGTCAATTGCAGGGGAGCCTGGCGTGGGAATTGATTCGCGCGCGACACCGTCAGGGCGCGACATTGGCCTTTGCTTCATCGGCAACCATTGCGGTCGGCGCGTGGGGACTGCCAGTCTATGAAGTTTATAAAGTGGGACAGGATATCCACAGCGTCCCCGGTTTGAATCTGTTTGGAGATTATGGTTTGCGCGTCTCGTTTGTCCCGCATTGGAACAATGCAGATGGCGGTGAAGACCTGGATACCAGCCGTTGTTTTGTTGGCATGGATCGTTTTGATCTGTGGTGCAAGGAACTGCCCGCGGAAAATATCACCATTGGCCTGGATGAGCATACCGGTGTAATCATGGATTTTGATTCAGGTCAATGTGAAGTAGTCGGCGTCAGTTCAGTTTCACTCGTCCATGATTGCGATCCGAAGATGTACCCGGCTGGTGCAAAATTCTCTTTGAGCGAGTTGGGAACAGTGGGCATTCCTGACCCGATTGAAACGGGAATTGATCCCAAAGTCTGGGAAATGGTCGTGAATGCACCGCCGCTCGAAGAAGATAAGCCTTCAGAAGAGGTGCTGGCGTTGCTGGATCAACGCGGCAAGGCGCGCCTCAACAAGCAATGGGCCGAGTCGGATCGAATCCGTGATCAGATCGCCGCGCTGGGCTGGACCGTGCAGGATACGAAGGATGGGCAGAAGTTGGTGAAGGGCTAAGTCCCCACCTATCCTCCCCCAAATCCAAAGGATTTGGGGGAGGTGTCACGAAGTGACGGAGGGGGTGATAGAATCGAAGTGCAGGAGAATCCAATGCGCGCCACCGACATCATCATCAAAAAACGCGACAAAGGCGAACTCACTCAGGAAGAAATTAACTTCTTCGTGCAGGGTTTTGTAAAAGGGGATATTCCCGATTATCAGGTCTCGGCGTGGGCGATGGCTGTTCTGCTCAACGGCATGACGCCGCAGGAAACCACCGATTTGACTCTGGCAATGGTTCTTTCAGGACGCATCCTCGACTTGACCGGCGTGGTGGACATCGCCGTGGACAAACATTCCTCCGGCGGTGTAGGCGACAAAACCTCGTTGGTTGTTCTGCCGATTGTCGCCGCGTGCGGACTGCCTGTTGGAAAAATGTCGGGTCGGGGACTCGGCTTCAGCGGCGGCACGCTCGATAAAATGGAATCCATCCCCGGCTACCGCGTGGATTTGAACACGGATGAATTCAAGAAACAACTCAAGGAAAAGGGCATCGTGCTCACGGGTCAATCTCTGGACCTCGCGCCGGCGGACGGCAAATTGTATTCTCTGCGCGACGTGACCGGGACTGTGCCCTCCATCCCGTTGATTGCTTCCTCGATCATGAGCAAGAAGATCGCGGCCGGCGCCCAGGCCATCGTCCTGGATGTCAAAGTGGGCAACGGCGCGTTCATGGAGACGCTCGACATGGCGCGCGAACTGGCCGACCTGATGACTCAAATTGGCGATCTGGCTGGGCGCAAGACGATCTGTTTGCTTTCGGATATGAATCAGCCGCTCGGTCACGCGGTGGGGAACGCGCTCGAAGTAAAAGAAGCGATTGACGCCCTCAAAGGCGGCGGTCCGGCAGATTTCCGCGAGCATTGCCTGCATGTCAGTTCACACATGCTGGTGGTCGGCAAGCGCGCCAAAGATTTGGATGAAGGCCGCGCCATGTCCGAAAAAGCGATTGCGGACGGGAGCGCGCTGGAAAAGTTCCGCGTACTGGTCGAGGCACAGGGTGGAGACGTTTCGTACGTGGATGATCCCGATAAATTGCCGCGCGCCAAATTCGTCGAAGTGGTGAAAGCGCCTCGAAGCGGATACCTTTCCAAAGTCGAGGCGCGAAGCGTGGGTGAAGCCTCGGTGGCGTTGGGGGCGGGCCGCGCCAAAAAGTCCGACGCAATTGATCACGCTGTCGGTTTCATCATCCATCACAAAGTCGGAGATAAGGTGGAGCAGGGCGAACCGCTGTTCACGATCCACGCCAACGATGAAAAAAGATTGGCGGAGGCCAAAGCGCGCGTCCTGGCCGCGCATGAGTTCAGCGATACATCGGTGCCGCCGCTTCCTTTGTTTTACAATTGAAATGTCGCGCAGGCTTGCGGATTTTTTAAGATTGGGGCATACTTGGTGCGGAGCGCGCAATGGCTAAAGTTCCCCTGCGAAATTACAATCGCGAGATCGAGAGCATCATCGAGCATGGGCAAGGGCTGGATGAGGCCATCGCGCATTGCCATCACATTCTGAAGACATTTCCCAAACATCTCGAAACCTATCGCCTGCTTGGCAAGGCATATCTTGAATCCAAACGCTACGACGCGGCCGTGGATATTTTTCAGCGCGTGCTGGTTTCGGTGCCGGATGATTTTGTTTCGCACGTCGGCATGAGCATCATCGCTGATGACAAAGGCAAACTCGATGACGCCATCTGGCACATGGAGCGCGCTTTTGAAGTCCAGCCATCCAACGCCGCGATTCAAGGTGAACTGCAACGCTTGTTTGGCCGCCGCGACGGGGTCGAACCGCCGAAGATTCGTTTGACGCGCGGCGCGCTGGCGCATATGTATGTGCAGGGCGAACTGTACACGCAGGCCATTTCTGAAATTCGCGCCGTGCTCAACAATGATCCTGGGCGCACCGATATGCAGGTGTTGTTAGCCAAGGCTTACTTCAAGAACGGGCAGAAGACGGAAGCCACTGAGATCTGCACGCAACTTCTCAAACGTTTTCCATATTGTTTGGATGCCAATCGCACCATGGTCGAGATTCTGCCCGGCACACAGCGCGCTGACTCAACGCAAACCTATCGCCGCCGCGTCAACGAACTGGACCCGTACGCGGCCTTCGTGCAGGAATCTGTTTTCCGCTCCGATGAAGTCGCGGATGGAGTTGTGACTCTTGAGAAACTTGAGTACAAAGGTCAGCCTGTGGAGATGGGCGCGAACTGGGGCGGAACTTCGGGCATCGGTCTGGAATCGGATTCGACCGCCCTCGGCGCGCAACCGGATTGGCTGAAGGCCGCCGCATCAGGCCCTGGACCTGCGCCGGCTCCCGTTTCAAAACCTAAAGAGGAAATCCCGGACTTTCTCCGTCAAGCCGGCTGGGGCGAGTCGACCGGCACGTTCAAAGAAGGCCCTGCCGTGCCGGAACCCGAATCTGATGCGGTGCAAGCCGATCTTCCCGCATGGGTCAAAGCCATGCAACCTTCCAACGAACCTCCATCACAGCCCGCGCCTTCGCAACCGGTCGCGGCTCCTGCAGAGGAAACTCCGAATTGGTTGCGGAGTCTCGGCGGGAATCAACCGATGACATCGGAGCCTGTTGGTGAAACGCCAGATTGGCTCAAGGGTTTTGGTGAGACTCCATCTGCTGAACCTGAACCCGTGGCTCCGTCTGCCGAGTCAACGAGCAACACAGATTGGCTGCGAAATCTTGGTGGAGAACCATCTAGTGTTGAACAACCCGCCTCCGCAGATGTCCCTGATTGGTTGAAAGGACTCGGTGAAGAGCCGGCAGAACCGATCAAGTCAACTCGACCTCCAGCGATGGAAGCGCCCGCGCAAACCTTTGCCGAAGAAACTCCCGCGGTCAAACCTGCTGGCGATCTTGGCGGCCTGGGCACGACCCCGAAAGAACAAGATGACGCCATGGCCTGGCTCGAAAGTTTGGCGGCCAAACACGGGGCCAAATCTGAAGAGTTGGTCACCGACCCGAACGCGCGCACAGGCGTCGCGCCGGAGTGGGTGGATAAAGCCAAAGAGATTGGCGAAACGCCCATTGCAAGCGCGCCCGCTGTAAAGTCCGCGCCTGAGGCGGCAGCGACTGAAGATGAAACAGGCATCTGGCTTCGCAATCTGAAAGAGGGTCAGACGGACTTCATGGAAGAGTCCGCTGGACCCGAAAAAGAAGAGACGCCGATTCTGAGCGCGCAGGAAACACCGGATTGGTTGAGCGATCTCGGCTCCACGCCTGTTCAGCCGGAACAAAGTACGGATGTTCCCGAATGGTTGCGCGGCGAATCATCACAAACCTCGCAACCCTCGTTTGAATCAACGGAAGAGGTCGCACCCGCTTCGGCTTCCGCCGAGGATTTGCCGGACTGGCTGGCAGGCCTCGATAAGGAAGACGCGGAGAAAAAACCGATGGCGGCCTCTGACGAGGAACTGCCCACGTGGTTGCAGAATGAAACGGAGCCAGAATCCACAGAGCCGACTCGTCCCGCAGATTGGCGTCGCGTGGAAGAACGACCCGCGCCGGAAGAAGCCTCTGTTCAGGAAGAATTTTCTTTTGAAGAACCGGCTCCGCAAATGAAAGCCGCGCCGCGGCCTGAAAGGAAAGTTGCTCCAACGCCGCCGCGCCCGAAGCCCGCGAGTGTATCGCCCAAAGTAGGTGAGGTCTCGCTTGGCAACGCGCAATCTGAACTCAGCCGCGGGAACATCGCCGCGGCGCTCGAGATTTACGGCAGGTTGATTCGCAAAGGCAAGACACTCGAAGAAATCATCCGCGATCTGCGCGAGGCGCTTTATCGTTACCCGGTGGAGGTGCCGATCTGGCAGGCGCTGGGTGACGCATATATGCGGGCCAATCGTTTGCAGGAAGCGTTGGACGCGTACACCAAAGCGGAAGAATTGTTGCGATAACGCGCAGGGGCGGAGCGCCGCTCCGCCCCTGCTGTTTAATTCTACTTTTTGGAGGAATTTGTGGAACGAACGCTCGTACTTGTCAAACCGGATGGAGTTCAACGCGGACTCGTGGGCGAGGTCATTGCCCGCCTCGAACGCCGCGGACTTCGGCTGGTGGCGGCCAAATTTATGAACGTCAGCAAATCTCTGGCCGAGACGCATTACGCGATTCACAAAGGCAAGCCTTTTTATGATGGATTGATTTCATACATCACGTCCGCGCCGGTGATGGCCATGGCCTGGGAGGGCCCCAACGCGGTCGCCGCGGTGCGGCAGACGATGGGCGCCACGCGTCCGACCGAAGCCGCGCCGGGCACACTGAGACATGACTTTGCCCTCGAAGTAGGCCGCAACCTGACCCACGCTTCGGATGAACCTGCCAACGGCGAGAAGGAAGTCTCGTTGTGGTTCAAGAAGGAGGAGTTGGTGGATTGGAAGCGTGAAGTGGATAAATGGATTTTTGAGAAGTAAGAGAATAGTGAGTAGTGAATAGGAAACGTCCGCAGGCTGTGAGGTCCGCGGACGTTGATTTTTGGCTAACGCTCTGTTGGGCGCCGATGTTTTGCCAGAACTTTTTGATGCAGAAGAATAGACCTTATTTTTTTAATATCGTTAATCTGAAAAACGGCCTTTGCTAAGTAGTCGGTCGAAATAGATTTTATAAACTTTCGCTCCCAGCAGCGTCCACGCCGCCGAGGACGGCGGCCTGAGTAGGAATTTGTTTTCTAAAAACTTACGACCGACTACTTAACCGCCCAACTAGAGGTTAGACTGCGCGGTTGCAGTCTAAATATCCTTTGGGCTTCTACAGCCTAATCCCCGAAATTAACGGAGGAATTAGATTGCTGGATTTACGGCAAATATAACACCTTGACCTGACCTTCGCTTATCTCACTTTTCTGATCTTCCTCACCAGCACCGTTCCCAGAACAAAACAAACCGCGGCAATGATAAACACAACATCGTAGCCGAGATTGGCTTGCCCGATTCTTTTGCCCACAGTTTGGAAATAGTCAAGCATTATTCCTGCCGGCAGCAGGACCAGTTGCGGAAGTGTGAAGGCAATGTGCCAGACGCCCATATCTTTTGCGTTGTCGGATTCTGACGGCAGAACGTCACTGGCCAGCGCCCAGTCCACGGCCTGGTATGCGCCATATCCGAGACCGAAGACGATTCCCATCATTACGGCCAAATCGAAGGAGGTAAAGAAAAGGAAGATCAGTGGAACGATGGCCTGTAATCCGCTCGAAACATAGACCATTACCTTTCGTCCAAAGCGATCAGAAAGCACGCCGGCCGCGAGGGAACTGGCAACCGCGCCGAGCAAGAGCATTAATCCAAAGACCGAGACCGCCGACTCGGGATTCTCTGCAACGTTCCGCCCGAACAAGGTGAAAACTTTGACCACATCGCGGAAGTAGAATTGCAAAAATTCCTGTACTGTGAAAAAGCCCATCACCATCAGGAAGCGCGTCCAGAATACCCATCGGAAATCGTGATCGCGCAATGGGTCAAACACGCCGCGCAGGAATTCCCTGAAGCGGAAAGGCGGAAGTTTTTCGACATTGCGCGGTTCCGAGGTAAAGAAGACGGTGCCCAACATGCTGAGCATCATCAGCACACCGATTGATATATAGATGGCATTAAGATCTGTGACGCCATTTTTCGTAAATATGATCCCTGTTGCCGCGCCGACGGCGTTGCCGAGCATGCTCATCAATCCATACCACCCCGCCGCGCTTCCGCGCTGTTCTTTCGCAACGATGTCAGGAATTAACGCGTTATATGGTGCGTTGGCGACATTGTTCCAAAAGACCACCCAAATGGCCGCACCGATGTAAAGAGGCAGGGACGAGAGATCGTTTTCGCGCGGACAAACTGCAAGCCCATAAAGTCCGATGATATTGAACAGCGTGCCGACAATGATCCATGGCCTGCGCCGTCCAATGGGCGTCATGATGCGGTCGCTCAACGCGCCAAAGAGCGGAGCAACGATCATCGAGACAATGGCGATGGTTGGTAAAATCAGCCCGAGCGTCTGTCCCTTGGCCTCATCACCGCCCATGATAAATGCCTGCTTGGGCAGAGTGATGAGCAGAATCGCTGACCAATGTGCCTGGATTCCAAACCAGAACAGCGCCATCATGGCTTGTTGGAAGTGATTTAAACGAGGTCGAGCTGGGGCTGTGCCAGTGGCATTCATGGTCCTCTCCTAACGCGCAGATTTACGACCTGATTTGATGATAAAAACCCCGCTATGAGCAAAAGGCTACTGGACTCGGATCAGCACTTTGCCATCGCTCCACAACTCTTCGAGATCATAATGATCGCGCTGATCGGGCGAGAAGAGATGGACGACCACATCGCCATAATCCACGACCACCCAGCCGTCGCGGGCTTCGCCCTGTTTGCGTCCCTTTTTATGGTGCTTCGTTCGGACCGTTTCCACGGCGGCATCCGCCAGCGCGTCCAACATGCGGTCGCTGGTGCCGGTGCACAGCACAAAATAATCCGTAAAGGATGCAATGTCTTTTATGTCGAGCAGGAGAATATCTTCGCCTTTTTTATCTTCCAGCGAGTTGACAATCGTGTGTGCCAGTTCGAGTGCGTTCAGAAATCACCTCATGAGCGAACCCCGAGCGGGGCGGAGAATAACTTTGTGTAGATAGAACCGGTTGGAAGTAAATCGCTTTTGAATAAATGCACCGCCTCCACGCGCACTGAACCGATTTTGCCGACTTTTGTCTCTTCCAGCGCTGAACGGATTTTTTGCAGTTCCGCCGCGGAGGCTGTCTGGCGGACGCGGCCAATCGTCAGATGCGGTGAAAAGCCGCGTTCTTCTGTTTCGTAGCCGAGGCGCGATGCGGCGGTTTCGATCGCGCGTTGCAAAGAGATGAGCGAGGCTGGGGCGCTGAGTCCCACCCACAAAACGCGCGGCCGGCGCGAGGTCGGGTAAGAGCCGATGCCCTCCACGTCCAAATCAAAGGCGGGAAATTGCGCGGCTTCGCGCGTCAACATCTGTTTGATCAAATCCAGGTTGGAGGCAGAAACATCACCGAGAAATTTGAGAGTCAAATGAACGTTATGCGCGGGCACCCAGCGTATCAAGTCATCGCCCAGTGTTTTACGCAGGCCGCTTGTTGCTGATTGGATTGCATCCTGAAGGGAGGCGGGAAGTTCGGACGCAAGAAAGGCGCGCAGAGGCCCCATTTATTCAGGTACCTAGAATTAAGCGATCCACCGCGTTTTTCAAATCAACGTATCCCACAGGTTTGGTGAGGTAGACCGAAGCGCCCGCGTCCAGGCCGGTGCGAATATCGGAGGGCGTGCTCAGCGCTGAAACGATAATGACTGGAATTTTGGCCAGCTCCGGCCTGCGGCGCATGTAGCGCAAGACTTCCAGGCCGGAGACATCCGGCATCATAATATCCAAAATGATCGCATCCGGTCTTTCCTGCGCGATCAATCCCATGGCGGGTGTACCCGTATACGACTTGAGGACGCGGAAGCCGCTGACGCGCATCATCTCCGCGAACAACTCGGAGACATCCGGCTCGTCTTCGATAATCATGACTGTTTTTTGAGTGGAGGACATTGTGTCCTAAAATAGCACAAGACATGCGAAATGGCAAGGGCGTGTAAGGATTTGCATTTTGCCGCTGTCACATTGTGTGAAATTAATGTGGAGGAACCATGACTGAATTGGAGACATTTCGCGCCGAGAAGGACGAGTTTTTCAAGAACAGCCCGCAAAGCCCCCTGACCCGCGAGCAGAAGCGCGCTTTCACAGGCTTGAATTATTTCCCTGAAAACCCCGCTTTGCGACTCGAAGTCAAGGCGGAAGAGTTTGCGACGAAAGACCGCATCGAAATGCAGACCTCGACCGGGGACGTGCAAAGTTACATCCGCCACAGTCGAATCCGCTTTCGCGTGGACGAACAGGATGTGGTGTTGACCATCTATCAGGCCGATTATGGATTTTTCCTGCCCTTCGTTGATTCGCTGGCTGGCAACGAGACGTATCCCGCGGGCCGCTACCTCGAGCCGGAGCAATTGCCGGGCGGTCGCTTTTTGGTGGATTTCAATCTGGCCTATAATCCATACTGCGCGTACAACGAGCATTGGTCCTGCCCTCTTACGCCGTTCGAGAATCGGCTGAAAGTTCCGATTCGAGCCGGGGAGAAATTGTTTGATACGGAGCATTGAGAGATTGATCCGCGAATTGAGGCGAACCCCGCGAATTTTCAAAGGCGCGCAAACAAAAACCCCAACGGATCATCCGTTGGGGTTTTTTTCGTGTCGCTTCGTGGATGCTCTTCTAGATTTGGGTTGAGGATCAATCATGTTTATTCATGATTTGCGGGCAGTCTCTTCGAGCACACTCATCAACGCTTCGTATTCTTCACAGCAATCCGAACACAAATCCAGGTGCTCGCGCAGAAGCGGCATCAAGCGCGAAGCGTCTTGACCGTGGATTTCCTTTTCGACAAACTCGTCCAGTTGAGCAAACACTTCCTTACAGCTCGTCTCTTCTACGCGGACTTTATCGAGCACGCGCAGGAATCCCTGAATCGCCTCATCAGAAAGTTCCTCTTTCTTTTGAAGACGATTACGAATATTCTGGATAATTTCTTTTATATTCATGCCAGACCTGTGACTTGGACGGTTATGCTCAGATTATTCTTACTTTTGTTCAAAAGCGGCCAAAACTTCCTGAGCGGAAATGCCTTCATTGAGGAGACGGCGTTTGAGGCGCAGGCGAGCGTCGTGAAGAAGTTTGTATAGAGCATTGCGATTGGTCTTCATCCGTTTGGCGGCTTCCTCCAGTGGAACATCCTGAATCCCCAACAGAACGAGCGCCTCGCGTTGTTTGGGAGTCAGTTCCTCATTCAGAATGCGGCGGACGCGTTCGAGCATGTCGGCGCGCACCGCGGACTCCTCCGGAGTCGGAGAGCGGTCAGCCATGAGGCCTGCGGGCGCGGGCGTTTCCTCGTTATCCAACATTTCATCGAGGGAGGAATCCTGCCAGCGTTTGCGGCGTAACTCCGTCAGCGCAATGCGCACCGCGATTTTATGCACCCAGGTGGTGAACATACTACGGCCTTCGAATGTATCTAATTGATCGAGCACGCGCAGAAGCGTTTCCTGAGTCACTTCTTCGATGAGCGGCGCGAACAGAGGATCGTTGGGCGAGAGCCAGCGCGAAAGCGCGTACGGCAGGCCGTGCTCCACAACTTCGCGCAGATCGGTCAGCGCGGCTTCGCGCGTCGCGCCGTTGCCGCGTAAATCAGAAAGCCAGGTTTCATTAGTTCGGGTGGTCATGAATGGCAAAATTATAACAGAACGAAATTTTGTGATTGCAGATCGCGAGACACTCAAACCCCTTGATAACAAATGACCACTGGTTCGAAAGTGGTCATTTGTGTGGGCGCGGATCGCGTAGCACTCGAACCCTCGATAAAAAAGTCATCACGGTTTCGTGATGACTTTGTGGGCGCGGAGGGACTCGAACCCCCGACTTCTACTGTGTGATAGTAGCGCTCTAACCAACTGAGCTACGCGCCCGGGTGACCGAGATTATAGCCGAGATAAATTGCCTGCGCAAGGAGTGGCTCCCCCCTCCGTTTTTGGAGAGGGCAGGGGTGAGGGTTTTCTACGGCGCGGGCAGTACATCCCATGGGTCAATGACGTTGCTGGCCGTGCGGACTTCAAAATGCAAATGCGGGCCGGATGAATGGCCGGTGCTTCCCACGGATCCAATGGTTTGTCCCTGCGTCACATTATCTCCGCAGTTCACGAAGATCGCGCTCAAGTGCCCGTATAAAGTTTGGAAGCCGGTGCCATGATCAATCATGATCATGTTTCCATAGCCATAATTATTCCAGCCCGCGTACACCACCACGCCTCCATCCGCCGCATAGACAGGGTCGCCCAGGTTGCCCATCAGGTCAATGCCGAGATGATTGGTCTTGGTCGAATAATCAAAACCGGAGAGAACATGCTTCGGTGTCGGGTACACAAAAGTCCCATAGCCGACCGCGCCGCCGTTGACCGCCGGGCACGCACCCGGGCCTCCCACTTGTGCGCTGGCCGGGTTGGTGCGTGTGATACCCAGTGGAACCTGTCCCGGTGCGTGATATTGATAATTTCCACCAGGGACGATAATCCATGTGCCGGGCTTGATGTTGGGATGTGCATAATCGCCGATGGTGCTTGGGTCAAGGTGGTTGAGCGGATAATCAATAATATCTTCAGGCTTCACTCCATAGAAACCTGCCACGCCGTTCAAGCCCTCGCCCGCCTGCCATTCGCGGTATACGCCGTCCACCGGTAAAATGTTCAACTCTTGTCCGGGTTGCAGATTATGCGGGTCGTCCAGCAAAATATAATAATTGGCCGCAAAGATTGTCTTTGGTTGCAGTCCATATTTATCGGCGATGCCGATCACGGTATCGCCCGCTTGAACGGTATATTTTTCAATTTCCTGACGCGGCCGCGAGGGGACATTCGTGTGAGGATCTGTTAGCCGGAGGATGCCAATGGATGAAATGTCGAGCGGCGCAGAGAAGCCCGGTTCAGGCGCGGCCGCTATCGGGGTCGGACCCTGAGGCGGCTCGCCGCTTCCCCGAACCTTTGACCCCGGCTGAAGGAAATAGGCCTGCGCGAGCCAGATCACGACCGCAATCGCGAGGACCGAAAAAATATTGGTTGCCGCGCGTAAAAAGGATTCGCCCAGCCCCATCTGAAGCAGGCTTTGCATCCATCCCGATGTGCGATTTTGGCGTTCCTTTCGTTTGGAAGTTTCATTTGGCTCTTCAGTGTCCCCTTTGCGTGGCCTTGATTCATCCTTGAAGTTGTTTTGCATTTACTCTCCGGCGGCGCATGATAACATGCGCAGAATCGAGCGTCAAGCAATCCCCTAAGCGGAAGTTAAGCCTGTGTTTACACCCGCGCGATCAGTTCAGCGCGGTCGTTTTTGGGCGTGTTCACCAGCGTGGAAACAGGATAGGCCTCCATTTGATCGGCAGGAAATGGCTTGATGAGGTGATTCAATGTATCGGCAGTGCGCGCCGCGGTATCCAGCCAGTCATCATAATCTTTCGGTTGCAAAATGACGGGCATGCGATCATGGATGGTCGCCATCAGTTTGTTGGGCAGGGTGGTGATGATCGTGCAAGACCGGATCGAAGAACCATCGGATGAATGCCATTCATCCCAAAGCCCGGCGAACGCGAATGGCTTGCCGGTCTTCAAGTGAATGAAGTGTGGGATTTTCGTTTTCGTTCCCGGCTGTGATTTCCATTCATAGAACCCATCGGCCAGAATCAGACAACGTTTGTATTTATAGCCGCCGCGAAACGACGGTTTCTCGGCCAATGTTTCGCCGCGCGCGTTGATGAGTCGCTGGCCTATGGATGGATCTTTAGCCCACGATGGAATCAATCCCCACACGAAGAAATCCGCGGCTTTCTTTCCATCGTTGGGGATTGCCAGCACGGGTTGCGTCGGCGCGATGTTGTAGCGCGGCGCATATTTATCGGGCAGAGAGAAATCTTTAAAAGCCGATTTCAATTCAGCATAGTCAACCGTTAAAGTGTATCGTCCACACATATACTTTTCCTTTTATTTTCTGAGTCGTCTCACATCGCCGTCTCGCGTCGTGACTCCAACGGCGTCCAAATGCTCCAGCAACGCCTGCGCGTATTTGCGGCTCGTGTTGAACATGTCGCGCGCCTCAGCCAGCGTGATCCGTCCGTTCTTTTCGATGGCGGCGCGAATCCTGGCGGTCATCGAATCATAATCCTGTTTACGAAACACGACATCCGCAGAAACCGCGATGAATACATTCGATTCGATCAACGCATTGAGGACTTCCTCGCCAATTTCCTCATGACATTCCCTGACAGTTGGCGGGTCAAACGGATTCTGCGCAAACTTCCGCATCAATTCCTGAACTTTGGCCTGCTGACCGCTATCGAAGCGAATCTCGTGCGACGGCGCGGCGACAAAAGCGCCGTTTTCGATTAGCGATTTACGATTGACGATTGACGTAATCACAGCATTGAAAATGCGCGGCGATAACTTTAGTTTGCTCTTGAGTTCTTCACGGGGAATGCCGCGTCGAAGTGGAAAGTTTTTGTGATAATTTTCGACGATCTGCAGGACTTTTTGATTCAAATCATTCCAGTGTGGAAGCGGCGCCAGGAGGTCGTCGTCAATTTTGACCAGCCTGCCAGACGTCAGCAATTCGTCCATGACTTTGCTGGCAGAATCTTTTTCAAGATGAGAGCGCGCTATCATTTCGCCGGGTGAAGAGATGCCAATGGACAGCGCAGTCTCGTATAAAACGTCGGCAGGCGAGCCTTGAGCGAGGGATTCGAGACTCTTCAGCACATTTTCATCGAAGCGTTTATGTCGTTGCGCGGGTTGCGGATCAACGATGGCGCCTCCGCCGAGTGTCTCGCCGGGAGATGGGCGGCGCAAAATGTAGCGGTCGCCGCGTACAGCCACAATGGGATTCCGCAGCTCCAGTTGAATCCAGCCTTCTTCGCCCGGAGAAAGTTCTTCCGCGCCGAGCAGTCGAAGCGCGGCGACGGTCTCGCTGGTTCCGATGAAGATTTTCACCTCGCTGGAATGTTTGAGCGGCGAGGTTGCATCTTTGAGCAGACGAAGGCGCGCATCCACGCGGCGCGTGGCACGATATTGACCCGGATGAGTTAACACTTCGCCGCGTTGGATTTGTTCCGCGGCGACGCCTGAAATGTTCACAGCGGTGCGTGAACCGGGGACTGCACTTTCTTCTTTCTTCTTGTGTGTTTGCAGGCCGCGCACTCGACCCCTCAAACCGGATGGCAGGATTTCAATTTCATCGCCGAGGGCGAAATGGCCGTCGGTTAGCGTGCCGGTGACAACTGTGCCGAATCCTTCCATGCTGAAGACGCGGTCAATGGGCAGGCGCGGGCGGCCAAGGTCGAGGCGCGCGGGTTTGTCGCGCAGGATGTCGGCGAGGGTCGCTGTCAGTTTGTCGAGTCCGCTTCGGGTCCGGGCAGAGACGCGGACGATGGGCGCATCTTGCAGAATCGTGTGCCGAACAGCCGTCCGCACATCGGCTTCCATCAGATCAAGCCAATCGTTGTCGGTGATCAGATCAGTTTTTGTCAGGACGATGAGTCCGGTGGGGATTTGGAGCAAATCGAGGATCGCCAGATGCTCTTTGGTTTGCGGCATTACGCCTTCGTCCGCCGCGATGACGAGCAGGGCCGCATCAATGCCGCCGACGCCGGCCAGCATATTTTCGATGAAATCGCGATGCCCGGGCACATCCACGATGCCGATCTCTTCACCATCGGGCAATGTCAGCCAGCCGAACCCCAACTCGATGGTCATCTCGCGCGCCTGCTCTTCTTTGAGGCGGTCGGGGTGCGTGCCCGTCAGCGCCGCAATGAGCGTGGACTTTCCATGGTCAACGTGGCCGGCCGTTCCGATAACGCGCATACGATTCATGCAGGGGCACAATATATTGCGCCCCTGCCATATTCATTTTGCAGATTTCTTTGCTTTCGTCTTGCCGTGACCCATGATGCGCTCGTAAGCAGTGAGCCATTCATTGGAGATGTTCATCAGTTCCTGTAATTGTTTTTCGGTGGTGTCTGTGGTTTGATGGAGTTGATCCTGCATGGTTTGAGACATATCGTCGAGCGAGGTCACGCGCTGTTCAAGTTTGTCCATGTCTTTGCGGAGGTCGCGCATGGCTTCTTCCTGTGAAAGGGAGTGACCTGTCCAGCGCTTTTGTTCGTCGGCCTTGAACGCCACCCATTCCTGACGCATGCGGTCCTCGCTCAGCCTTTGCATTTCGCTGACTTCAGCGATGCGGCGCTCAAGCTTTTGATTCAGATCGTTGTAGGCATCCTGGGCGCGTTTTGCGGCGCGAATCGAATCGTCCAGCGCGGTCATTTGCGCTTCCATGTTCTCTGCCTGCTTCTTGAATGTGCTGTATGTTTCCTGCCAGTCTTTCCAGGCTTTGTCGCGTTCCATCTGCATCGCGGCCTGCTGTTCAAGGAAGTTTGCCTGCGCTTCGAGACGGCTGTTCTCAGTCTGCACCAATTCGTTGACGCGGCTTTCCAGACTGCGGATGTTGTCGGAATGCAAAATAGTTTTCTCGCGCGCGTCGTCGGCGCGCTTGCGGACGGAGGTCATTTCGCCCTGCAAGTCTGCGATGCGCTTGGCGTCCTGCCGGCGCGCCTCATCCATTGCTTTCTGGGTCGTGAGAATATTCCTGTTTTGTGTGACGGCTTCTTCGACTTTTGCCTGCATATCCTGCATGGCCAGATTGAGTCGTTGTTCTTCGTGAACGCGCTCTTTGAATTTCTTGTTCAGCTCGGCGATCTCGTCCAGTTTCAGCAACTTTTTTGAAATCTCATCGAGTTCCGCGCGAAGCAGTTTGGATGCATCCGCCTCGCGACGCATGGTTTGTTTTTCTGCCGCCTCAAGCGATTTGTTCAAATCTGCCCGCTGTTTTTCCATGATCTGGTCGAACTGATTCAGGCGCGCCGCGGCAATACTGATGTCGCTAAATTCCTTGCTCATGGTCTTGAACTGTTTGGTCAGCGCGTTGACGCTCGCCTCGAGAGCGGTCAATTGTTCACCCAACTCCCCAAGCGCGGTTTTGTTCTTTCTCTGCTGTTCATCGAGCCACTCGACACGTTTTATGATATCTTCGAATTCCATGAAATCCTCCGCGGATGTTTAAATTATAGCATGGCCGATTCGGCGCTCGTCTCAACGTCCAAGATGCTGGAACATCAACGGCAGTTTATCGAGCAAAGGACGAAGCACTTGCGGGAAGATTCCGAGGACGAAAAGCCCGATCATGCCCAGACCAAGCATGGCGCGCTGAACCCAGGTCTCTTTCGAGTTCCAGGGCGTTTCCTCTTTCTCCGTGACCAGCACTGCCATCATCCTGACTGCGCCGGTCAATAGACCCAGCAGGCCGACCAGGAACCAGATTGCCATGGTCAGGTCCTCGTGTGCCAATCCCTCCCACAAAGCCAGGCGAGGCGGAAAACCCGCCAGCAGAGGAAGACCGGTTGTCGAGAGCGCGGCTAGAGTCAACCCCCCCGATGCGATTGGGTAAGTGCGCGCCAGCCCCTGCATGGATTTAAAGTGATGTGTTCCATCATCCGTTTTTAAAATCGAAAGTGATAGCGCCCAAATTGCAAGACCAAGCCCGCGCGGAATCAGAAAAAGAAAGACAAGGTCCGTGCCCGCGCTTGCAGTTAGGCCAATGGCAAGCAAAATAAATCCTGTCTCCGACACTGTGTTGTATGCCATCAACCGTCCGACATCACGCTGAAAGGCGGCCCACAAGCCGCCAGTCACCAGCATCACCAATCCGATGACTTGCACACCGCTCATCAGGGACGGGGAATTGCGGAGCCAGGCATAGCGATCCAAAAAGCCCATGCCAAAGATGGCCGCGATGGTGGGCAAAATCCAAAGCAGAAAGCCAACCACATAGGGTGAGCTTTCTTCCATCAATTGCGGAATCCAGCTATATAGCGGGAAGATTGCCAATAAGAAGACAAAACCCAGGCCGAGCAAAGCAGTGGATTGAACGGTCAACGCCAAATCGCCGGGGCTGGCCTCGACGCCCGCCAGTTGCCACCCCGCGAAAAGGATGAATGGCATGGCGAGAGTTTGATAGATGAGATATCGAATCAGACCGCGCCCGGGCTTTTGATCCGGCGGAGACAGCAAAGGCACTGAAACCAACACGGCCATTTCGATCAATAGCGCGGCAAACAAGAATGGTTGAACCGCGATGGACGCCACGAGTAGCGCAGTCACGATCAAGCCATAGGGCACAAGTTGACGCGCAACACCGGCCGCCTCGGTCCCGAAGAACCACAGCGCGCTCATACCGAAGACTAACACCAGCAAAGGCGCATTGGCAGGCGTGAGCACGAGACTGCGTCCAAACAAAATCGCGGACGAGGCAATCTTGAGCGAGATCGGTCCGATCTTCAAGGCTTCGTCAATCGGAATGATCAATGCAATGCCGGCGAGGATCAGGGAGGTGGTGCCCCCAATTGCCGCCACTGTCCGCTCGCGAAAGAATAAGAAGGAGAGTCCGCCAATGATCATCGGGGTGAAGATCCAGATCAGCGGCGCGCTCATGCAACTTCCTCCGGAGTGGAGGCATTCAACAAATACGCGCCGACCAGGCCCAACCCGAGATTGACCACAACCAGCAAAGCCGCGACGAGAATGGAAGCTTCGACTCCCGCATATAGAATCTCAAAGCCGGCAAGAACAGTCAGGAGTCCGAAGATTACGCGTTCGATCTGTGAAGTTGTACCGAGATGCAAAAGGCCGATGCCGCTTAATAAAATTCCTCCGGCGATTACGGGCATTCCAAGTCCGGGAATGTTGGCTTCGACGCGCGGCGTGACGGAAACTGTCAACACCACAATCATGCCTACCATAAAGAGCCGAAAGGCGCGGCCTTGCGGCCAGAACTCTTCGGTCGTTTGCTTGGTCGAGGGCAATGCGTTCAGAGTCATACCCAGCGCGGCGGTTGCCATCCAGCCGGTGACAAGTTTCGCGGCGGCCATGCCGAGCGGCCAATGTTGGCCAACCAAAAAAGCCGCGGCGAGATATTGCACCGAGAGCAACCCCATGTCCCGACGCCAGTCGCGGTTGAGGAGCAGGCCAGTGGACGTGGCCAGCAAGGTCATAACGGCGATCCATGGAAGGACTGAAACCAGCATCTTATGGCTTCCTTTGAACAATCAGCGAGACGAATAAAATCAAGAATAGCAATGCCCACATGATACCGCCTTCGCCTTCGAGGGTCGTTGATATTGTCTGGCTGATTCGCGCGAACCAAATATAGACAGCCCACAGGTTTTGATAAAGCCGATCGAGGCGCGAGGCAGTTGTCGGTTGTACCCAATGGGCGCGCACCGGATTGAGGGCGGGAAGACGCGGCGTGGCCCACAGCAGGCCAAGGGTCAGTAATGAGGCGATGAGTCCTGCGATCCATGCTCCGGTCTGCATGGCTCCATCCCATCCCCAAAACCCAAGAATAAGTTGAACCAAAAGCATGAGAATGATCCCGAAGGGATAAACGCTTCTTGCCCAGGCGGGCTGTGACTCAAGCGATGCGCGCGTCGAAGGCCGCAGTGCATGACGGATAAAGCCGGCGATAATCAGAGCCTGGGCGGCCAGTAAAAGCGGCAGGAAAATTGTCAGGCCGCTAACATCAGTTTGCCAGCCGACTGCCGTCAATGAAAATGGTAATGTTGACAGCGCCCATGCGCCGATCAACAGGGCGCGGTTAAGCCAGATTTGTTGAACGGATGTTAGAAACAACGCGCCGCCCGCCAAAACCAGCGCAACGCCCCAGGCAGTGGCTCCACTTTGGTCGCCGCGCAAAGCAGATGCAACGGCCAGCGCGCCGAGGCCAATCAACCAATAGGGGCGGCCGGTTAATTCATCCGGTGCGCGCATCCACATCCAGCCGCCATACAACGCGGCGATACATGCGAAGACCAAAAGAAAAGGGGTGAGCGGAGAGGCAAGGCTCGCGGTCGGGATGCGCGCTAACAGCACAAGACTTGACGAAGCCGTGACCAGGCGCAAGGCGGTGCCAAGTCCGCGGCGCAAAGAAGTTTCGGAACTATAAGGCAGGTGCAAAGGCAAAACGCCGACGCGCAGTCCAGCCGCGACCAAAAGCAAAAGTCCGGCCTGAGGCGGAATGGAAGTAAACTCTGTTGTTTTTCCCGAGGCACTGCTGACCACATTGGCGAGAATCAACAATATGATCCCGATCGCGCGTGTCGAAAACGCGGCCACCACACGTTCACCGGCCTCGCGCTCGTTGACTGTTCTCAACATGACGATCAATTCGGTCAGATCGAGGGCGGCCCATACCATCGCCAGCGTGAGTGGATTAGCGGCTGTCACGGCCAGCAATCCAAGGCCACATAGCGTGATTGAACCGGCCCATGCAAATGAACTTGAAAAGCCCTCACGCGCTGATGCGGTCAGCAAGATGGCCAATGCCAGCGTTACCAGACTGACGGCATACGGCCATGAAAGTCCATCGGCGGAAAATGATGGGGACGTGGAAAATAAATTGGCGGGTTGCCACGGCAACAGGGTGAACGAGAGCGGGATTTGAGTCTGCCAAAGAAGAACAGTAATCCATGCCAGGAAGGTAGCGGCCACTGCGATTACCCAGGTGAAGCGGAATTCCGGGCGCGTGAGCCGCAGGATGACCAGAGTCAGCGCCGCCGCAAACAAAAGCAAAATGGTGATTAGAATCAACATGGGCAGGTAATTTTATCAGTTTTGATGGGCAATCGCCACGCTCCATCTTTGCGCATTTGGTACAATCATGACATGCGATACCGAGGCGCTTCAGGGGTATTTCTTTCGCTTGGATTTGTTTTGTTTTTATTCGCGATGCTGACGTCTTGCGCTTCCGGTCCGGACCCCGAATCGGCCTCCGCTTCACAAGATTCTTTTACGCCCACGCCCTTTCAACCCGGCGTCTACGATTCTCCTTTCGGTGTTCCTTTCACTCCTCGACCCGCCGTGACCTTCACGCCGTATCCCACAACCCAGGTCCGCGGAAATTCATTGATTGTTCCGGTTATCGCCACGCCGTCGGATGCGGCGATTTTTTCTCCCATTGAGATCAATCCGCTGACTGGCTTGCCGCCTTCCGATCCCGCGTTGTTGAATCGTCGCCCGCTGGCGATCAAGGTGGCAAATTATCCTCGCTACATTCGGCCGCAATCCGGCTTGAGTCTTGCAGATGTTGTTTATGAATACTATATCGAAGATTTGCTAACGCGTTTCATCGCCATTTATTATGGCAATGACGCCAAACAGGTCGGGCCGGTACGCTCAGGCCGTTACTTTGACGAGCATGTGGCGCGCATGTATCACGCCTTTTATGTGTTCAAATATGCCGATCCGCGCGAATACACCTACTTCAAAAGCGGGAGTCTTTCCGATCTTTTGGTTGTGCCGGGATTTGGCGAGTGTCCGCCATTCTTTGGGGGAAAACGCCAGATCGAAAGTTACAACAACGCCTATTTCAACACCACGAAATGGAATGATTGCGCCGCCCGCCAGCGCATGGACAACTCGCGCCAAAATCTCCGCAGTGGCTTCTTCAGCATAGTGCCTCCGCAAGGTGGATGGGCGGTCAGCCGCGTCTTCACCCGCTATTCCACTGATGATTACAACTACTGGCAATATGACCCGGCCTCCGGGCGATACCTGCGTTTTCAGGAGGCCAATGATACGCGCGACAACAAGCCGGAGACCTACGCTCCTTTGATGGACGACCTGACCAAGGAGCAAGTCGCCGCAGATAATGTGATTGTTTTGTACGTCTCGCATACGTTCGCCAACGAATTCGAGCAACAGGACGAAGTCTTCCATGTCAATCTGGTGGATTCGGGCAAGGCGTATGTGTTTCGAGATGGCTTTGCCTTTCCTGCATATTGGTCTCGAACCGACATTGACCAACCGCTTTTGATTACCGCCGCGTCAGGAACGCCCATCTACTTGAAACCCGGCACGACTTTTTATCAAGTCATCGGAGAGACCTCCAGCGATTGGTCGGACGGCTTGGATTGGCACTTCGATTTCCATACACCATAAGGTGTAAAATAAGCCTGCTTGTGAATTTTGTTCCGGGAGTTTGTAATGACTGCACAGGATTTTCGCGTTGAAAAAGATTCGCTGGGAGAGTTGCGCGTCCCTGCAAATGCTCTGTACGGAGTCCAAACCGAGCGCGCCGTGGAGAACTTTCCAATATCAGGTTTGCGTCCGTGGCGGGCGTTCATCTGGTCCATCGCGGCGGTGAAACGCGCTGCGGCGGAGGTCAATTTTGATCTTGGCTTGTTCAACGACCGCGAAGTAGATGGCAAGAAGTTCACTGCCAAGCAACTTTATTCTGCAATCTCGCAGGCCGCGCAGGAAGTGATGGATGCAAAATGGGATTCCGAATTTGTCGTGGATCCGTTCCAGGCCGGCGCGGGGACAAGCCACAACATGAACGCGAATGAAGTGATCGCCAACCGCGCCACACAGATTCTCGGCGGAGGATTGGGCAGGTATTATGTTCATCCGAACGATCATGTCAATATGGCCCAATCCACAAATGATGTGATTCCAACTTCGATTCGCTTGGGCGCGCTGTGGCGGCTGAACGAATTGCTCGACGCGCTGAAAGGACTTCAATCCGCGCTGGAGGCAAAGGCAGTTGAGTTTGATGGAATCGTCAAATCGGGGCGCACGCATCTTCAGGACGCTGTGCCGGTCCGCCTTGGTCAGGAGTTTGGCGCGTACGCCCGAGCCGTCGCGCGCGATGCTGAACGCGTGGCGCGGTCTGCTGAGGGGTTGAGGAGGCTGGGAATTGGCGGCACCGCGGTCGGGTCCGGTTTGAACGCACATCCTGAGTATCACAAGCGAATGGTGAAAAAATTATCCGAGTTAACCGGACTTAAATTGTACGAGTCTGATAATTTATTCGAGTCCATGCAGTCCATGGCAGACGCGGCAGATTTCTCTTCCGCGATTCGCACACTGGCATTGACCCTGATCCGCATCGCAAATGATTTTCGGTTGCTGGCCTCGGGGCCATCAACTGGACTGGATGAAATTCGATTGCCCGCTGTTCAGCCTGGATCGAGCATCATGCCGGGCAAAGTGAATCCGGTGATGGCCGAGATGCTCGATCAGGCCATGTTCCATGTGATCGGTTGCGATACGACCGTGGCGCTTGCGGTGCAGGCCGGACAGTTGGAATTGAATGTGATGATGCCGATCATCGCGCACAATTTGTTCGAAATGATGCAGGTGACCATCGGCGCGGTCAACGCGTTTACCGAACGCGCCGTGAAACGCGTAACGGCGAATCGCGAGAAGGCGGAAGGCTGGCTCTCGAAAAATGCGATTGTGATCACGGCTTTGAATCCGCTGATCGGCTACTCGCAGGGCGCGACATTGGTAAAAGAGGCATTGGCAAAGAACGCGTCGATTCGCGAACTCGCCGTCGAGAAAGCGAAGGCGGGATTACTCAAGCATCGCGATGAAGATCGTCCGGTCAAAGCGGAAGAAATTGAATCGGCGCTCTCCGATCTTCGGAAGTTGACAGAGGGCGGGATTATTGGCGGTTCGGTTGGAGGATAGAGTCGTCCGCAGATTTTTCTTTGTGATGATTACATGAGGAGCTTTCATGTCTTTTGATCCGACTTTTCTCAGCAACTTCCTTCTCGTTCTGACCGCCTTCGGCGGAGCGTTCCTGGCCGCCCTGTGGATTGCTCTCGTTATCTGGACGTATCGCGACATCCGTTCCCGCGCTCGCGACCCGCTTGTACACATTTTGTCCGCTCTGCTCGCGGCTGTGTTGAATCTGCCGGGCGTTCTCGTATATTTGATTCTGCGTCCAGCACGCACGCTCGAAGAGGAATATCAACACACGCTGGAAGAGGAGGCCCTTCTTCAAACCCTGGAGGAACTTCCGCTTTGCCCGGGCTGTGAACGCCGCGTCAAGGATGACTGGCAGGTATGCCCCAACTGCCACACGAAATTAAAGAAGACCTGTCATCACTGCGGCAGGCTGATGGAATTGCCGTGGAATATTTGCCCGTATTGCGGCACACCGGTCCCCGGCATGCGGCAGGAGGGCGTTAGCATGGACGATGCCCTGCGGGATTTGGGGCTGGGGAATAATGATGGGGATGTAAAAGCCGAATAGAAGGAATTTGTTTTGAAAATCGAATCCATCACTTTACATCATCTTCGGATGCCTTTAGTCGCGCCGTTCGAGACCTCGTTTGGGCGCGAGGTGGACCGTGAGTGTGTTATTGTCTCAATCCAAGCGGAGGGACTTGTAGGCTGGGGCGAATGTGTTGCTTCTGGTAATCCTGGCTACAATTATGAAACGACTGGAACCGCAATCCATATCCTAAAGGATTTTGTCGCGCCGTTGATTCTTGGCCAAGATATAAAAGATGCCGCCGATTTTCAACGACGTGTGGCGGGCATTCGCGGGCATCATCTTGCCAAGGCTGGTGTCGAGATGGCGTTGTGGGATTTGTTCGGGAAGCGCGATCATAAGTCTCTGCGCGAGATGTTCGGCGGAAAAAAAGACAAAGTCGAGGTGGGTGTCTCGGTGGGTTTGCAGGAATCGCCCGAAGTCCTGGTGAGAGCCGTAACGGATTATGTTCAGCAGGGCTACGCGCGCGTCAAGATCAAGATCAAGCCGGGCCGCGATGTCGGCGACGCGACCGCGGTTCGCAAAGCCTTTCCGAATCTGCGTCTGCAAGTGGACGCGAACTCTGCGTATTCGCTCGAAACCAGTCAGACTTTGCGGCCATTGGACCCGTTAGACCTTTTGTTGATCGAACAGCCATTATTCGAGGATGACATTTGGGATCATCGTAAATTGCAGGAGCAATTCCATACGGCCATCTGCCTCGATGAAAGTATTGTATCGCCGCGCCACGCGCGCTACGCGATTGAGATGAAGGCTTGTCGCGTCATCAACATCAAAGCGGGACGTGTGGGCGGGCTGAGTCAGGCGCTTGAGATTCACGACCTGTGCCGCGCGCAAAATGTCCCGGTTTGGTGCGGCGGAATGTTGGAAACGGGCATTGGCCGCGCCTCGAATCTCGCGCTGGCTTCACTGCCCGGATTCGTTTTGCCGGGCGACATCTCCGCATCCGACCGTTATTATCGTCGCGATATCACACATGAAAAATTCTCGCTCAACTCAGACAGCACAATTGATGTGCCGCGCGGCGCAGGCCTCGGCGTGACGATTGACGAGAACGCGCTAAAAAGTTTTTCGTTGGCGCGGCTCGAACTCAAACCTGCTTAGCGTCGCTTCGTGAAAAAATTATTGTTTCTCCTGCTCGCGGGGGCTTTACTTGAGGCGTGTGCGCCGCAAGCCGCCGCGCCAACTTCGCAACCGAACGTCTCGACTTCAACACCAGCCTCCGCGCTGAATGGGTTGTGGATTAGCCCCACGATTCCTGATGCGCTCCGTCAGACCGCGCAGGGCTGGGGCGTACCGCTTGCCTTGAATTCTTCCTCAGCTTCCATGATCCTTGATGTGGATTCAACGTCCATCGTCCATAATCCATCGTCCGTCTGGATATATGCGCTCGTTGCTCCATTTCCAACTGTGACGGACGGCGTGACTCTCGACGACATAAAATCTGCGTGGCACGGTTCATCGTCCGGACCGTTTGCCGGGCGTCCGTTATGGATGGCAGAGTCAACCCTCGCCGCGTTCACCGCGCTTTGGGGCGCGCCCGCTAACGGGTCCGTGAAAGTTGCGCCTGCCGATCAATTGCTCGATGATGTGTGGAAGAATCTTCCATCGTGGGGAATTGTTCCGTTTGAATCGCTCGATCCAAAATGGAAAGTTCTGACCGTTGATGGTCAATCTCCCATCCGCAAAGATTTCGATGCCAGTCAATATCCGTTGCAAATCACGTTTGCTTTGCGCGGCAGTCAGCCTTCGGCCTTCAGCCTTCAGCCTTCCAACCGCGATCCATCCAAACTCACCACCGTCATTATGACCGGCACGACCTCGCTGGTGCGCGAGATTGCTTATCAAATGGAAGTAAAAGGGATTGACTATCCCGGCTCGGATATTGGCGACTGGCTGAGGCAGGCCGACATCCTTCATGTAAGTAATGAGACCTCGTTCGACCCGAATTGCCCGCCTCCAAATCCAAACGAAAATAGATTCTATTGCAGTGACCCAAGATATATCGGCCTGTTCGATAACGTCGGCGTGGATGTGGTCGAGTTGACCGGCAACCACATTTTGGATAGCGGCGGAAGGTCTTTTTTATACACGCTGAATCTTTATAAACAACATAACATGCAATATTTTGGCGGCGGTGCAAATTTGGAAGAGGCGCGCAAGCCGCTGTTGATCGAAAATCACGGCAACAAGATTGCCTTTGTCGGTTGCAATGCCGGTGAGTTGCCCGAACCTTTTGCAACAGATAATGTCCCCGGCGCGAATCCCTGTGATTATGCTCAATTCACGAAACAGATCAAACAACTGCGCGCGCAGGGATATTTGGTGATCGCCACCTTCCAATACAAGGAAGGCTACTCGCCGCGGGTCATGCCGTGGCAGTTGGGCGATTTCCGTCAGGTCGCCGCGGCGGGCGCGGACATTGTCAGTGGAAGTCAGTCTCACGCGCCGCTGATGATGGAGTTTTATGACGGCTCATTCATCCATTATGGTTTGGGAAATTTATTCTTTGGTCAAATGGGCAACCAGCCGCCGGGACCCGGCCTCCCGCCTCAGCCCGCAGAGCGATACGAATTTCTCGACCGCCATGTCTTTTACGATGGCCGTTACATCAGCACCGAATTATTGACTGCCATGCTGGAAGATTACGCGCGTCCACGCCCGATGACCCCCGATGAACGCGCCGCGTTCTTGACTGCTTACTTCGGTTACAGCGGCTGGATTCCGCTCATCCCCACACCCGCGCCTGAACAGACTCCCACCTTATATCCGCTGTTGAACTTCGTTCCACTGCCGACGCGTACACCCGTGCCGCGTGTTACGCCGACGCCGTGACGCGTCAGTCGAAATAAATGTTCAGATCCGAGCAATCGAATCGATTCCCGCAATTCGGGCAGATGACTTTGCAGTTCTTCTCGTACATCTCAAACCCGCATCGGTCGCAAATAAACTTGTGCTTTGTATTTTCTTCGCTGCCTTTTCCTTCTTTACTTCTCACTTCTTCACTTTTTACTTCTTTTCCCATCTCAACCCTCCTTCCACACAACCGGCTTTAGCAACGCGGAATTGAATTCGCTCAACCGCGTCTCGCCAAGTCGTTTGACTTCAGCAATGACCGCGTCCATGTCTTTTCGGAGTTGGGCCACGTCCACGCCGCGACAGTGATCCGGCCAATCTCTCAGCCACTTCATACTTCGTCCATGGACCTTGACCGCGCCGTGATAATTATGCCGCGTCACGTGCAGATAAGTCACCGCGGCCTCCAAAACCCCCTGATACAACTCACGAATCTTCCCTTTTTCCTCTTTCCACGCGATTTCCAACTCTTCATGCGCCTCGAAATATTTTCCGGCATTGAACAGATGCAGCCCCTCGATGGCTTTGGGATGCAGAGACCCGTCACAATCGTTTGCGCGCATAGCGGCAGTATATCATGAGCGACATTCGATATTCGAGTCACGAAATTCGACTATCGAATAACGAACATCGAATTTTGGCCTTTCTACCAGTGGTAAAATCTCACAACATGAGCAGGCGCTGGTTGTTGGCTTTCGGTGTGTTGGTCTTGGCGGCGGTAGCGATTCTCGCCTCCAGTCTGCATGATGTCCACTTCCAGCAGGGCAGGGCATTGCCGGTCCAATCTTCGCCCGCCGCGCCGCAGGCTTCGTCGCTGATTTCCAACGCGCCTGCCACTCCGCTCTGGAAATCTCTGTTGATTTGGGCGGCCTTCGTCATCAACCTGATCATCTTCTATTTTCTGATCCCTCCTGAACAGCGCAAAAAAATATTGCGGATGGTCACCCGCCTCGCGCTTACTGTGCTGGCTTTGTTGATTGCCCTGCACTATCGGCTGATTCAAATTCCAACCTTGGATGGCCCGCCGCCGACTAACAACGGCGCGCCCGCGCCGGGACTCGGCTCGGATGCGGATGTGCCGACTTTCCATCAGCCCGAAATGACGCCGTGGCTCATTTATCTCATCAGCCTCGCGGTAATTGCCACGCTTCTTCTCTTGACCTGGGCCGGCTACCGTGGGTGGATGCGTACCCACGCTCGAAGCCTTTCCGGGTTGGACGACATCGCCGAGATCGCGCAATCATCGCTCAACGACATTGCCTCAGGCCGCGACTGGGGCGACGTGATCGTCCAATCCTATGTGCGCATGGGCGAAGTGGTCAGTGCGCGGCGCGGGTTGAATCGCGCGGAGGCCATGACGCCGCGCGAATTCGCGACGCGGCTTGAGTACGCAGGTCTGCCCGCCGAGGCAGTCAAAGGATTGACGCGCCTGTTTGAGTCGGCGCGTTACGGCGCGCGTAAATCGAGTCAATCAGATGTGAATGAAGCAGTCGCCTGCCTCAACTCGATCCTGCAGGCCTGCGGGGTGACTCCATGACTCGCGCCCGCTGGCTGTTGTTGTTTGTCATCGTCGGGATATCAACCGTGCTTGCTTTTTTCCTGCACGATGCCATCTACAGTGCAGTGGTCGTGCCAATCGCCTATGTGTTTTGGGTTTTATGGATTTATTATTCTGCCGTCCCTCAACTTGTGTTGTGGATTGCATTGCTTTTGATCTTGTTCATAACGATCACGTCTAACTTTATTCCCGAAGGGCGCGGCTCGAAACGCGCATTGCTCAAACGCGAACCCTCGCAAGGAGAAGTGGAAACACTGGCGACCTGGTTCTTCAAAGCCCGCCGCGGTAATTATTTCAAGTGGCAGATTGCCAACAGGCTGGGTAAGATCAACCGCGAGTTGAGTCAAAGTTTTGGGCGGCGCGGCCGGCCCGAGGTCCAGAATGAGGCGGTGGAGAAATATTTCGACGCGGGGTTGAATAAATCCTTCGTTGATTTTCCGCTTGCAAAGAATCAAATCCGTCCCGCGCCCACGCCGCTGGATTTGAATCCGAAAGACGCAGTGGATTATCTTGAGTCTCAAATGGAGAATCATCGTGGCCGATATTCGTGAAGTTTCTGCGCTGAGCAAAAAAGTAATCTCGGAAGTGGAGCGCGCCGTGGTGGGCAAACGCGGCGTGCTCGAAATGGTGATGACGGCGGCGCTCGCGGGCGGACACGTGCTGTTCGAAGATTTTCCTGGACTTGGCAAGACGTTGATCGCGCGCAGTTTTTCAACGGCTCTTGGCCTGGACTTCAAGCGGATCCAATTTACTCCTGATCTTCTGCCCGGCGACATCACGGGCGGTTATATTTTCAATCGCAATAAAAATAAATTCGAGTTACGCCGCGGCCCGGTGTTTACAAATATTCTTCTGGCCGATGAAATCAACCGCGCTTCGCCCAAGACCCAATCCGCTTTGCTCGAGGCCATGCAGGAGGGACGTGTGACGCTCGAAGGCGAAACGCTGACTCTGCCTGAGCCGTTCATCGTGCTGGCGACTCAAAACCCGATTGAATATGAAGGTACGTTCCCACTGCCCGAAGCGCAACTCGACCGTTTCATGGTGAAGTTGTCGGTGGGTTATCCGGCCATGGAGGAGGAAAAGGAAATCCTGCGTCGTCGCCGCGAGCGTCGGCAGGACGAGGTCGCGTTGCAGCAGGTCATGAAGCCGAAGCAATTGCCGGATTTGCGCGCTGCGGTCGAGACCGTTCATGTGGACGCGGATATCGAAAGTTATATCGCGGCGTTGATCCATGCCACGCGCGAAGATCGGCGCGTGTCGGTCGGCGCGTCGCCGCGCGGTTCGCTGGCTTTTCTGAAATTGGCGCGTGCCCGCGCCGCGCTGGATGGGCGCGATTATGTCATCCCGGATGACATCAAGATGTTCGCGACTCCTGTTTTGAGCCATCGCCTGATTCTGCAACCGGAATATTGGATGTCGCAATCTGTAGCGAGCGACGTGATCGAAGATGTCCTGAAGAAGACTCCGGTGCCGGTGACCCCCCTCCGTCTCCCCCCAAATTCACAGAATTTGAGGGGAGAGAAAGAGGGGGGCCGACGGAGGTGAGGGAGGTCTTATGTCTCGCGCTATATTCCTCGGCCTTCTCATCTTTTTCCTGCTTCTCGCCAGCCTCGTGACCTTGCATGGCGCGATCCTGGCGTTGACCATTCCGCTTTTTTTATATCTTTTTTATGGACTCTGGCGCGGGCCGGAAAATGTCAAGTTCAGAGTGCATCGCGAATTGAGCGCGGAGCGCGTCGCGCCGCAGACGCCGGTTAAGGTCACATTGACCGTCACCAATCTTGGAACTGACATCGAAGAACTCTCTGTTGAAGATGTTATTTCTCCCGCGCTGAATATCACCGATGGGAGCAATCGTCATTTGATTTCTTTGGGCAAAGACGCGAGTTTTACTTTTGATTACACCGTCAGTGGACCGCGCGGCGGCTTTCCGTTTGAAACAATCCACACGGAGGCGGGCGATCACTTTGGGCTATCGCGCGTAACGCAAGACATCCGCACATTCGGGCAGTTATTTGTGTTTCCGTCCATTGCCCGCATCAAGCGCGTCCCGATCCGGCCGCGCCGGACGCGCGTTTACTCGGGGACAATCCCTGCGCGCGCGGGCGGTGTGGGAGTCGAATTCTTCGGCGTACGCGATTACGAGTCTGGCGATTCGCCGCGTCAAATCAACTGGCACGTCAGCGCGCGATATCCTGATGAATTATTTTCCAGCGAATATCAGCAGGAGCGCGTAGCCGATGTGGGCATCGTACTGGATGGCCGCGAGAGATCAAATTTGTTTGCGGGCGGGCATACGCTCTTTGAACACTCGGTGCTGGCCGCGGGCGCGCTGGCCGATGCGCTGCTCGCGCAAGGCAATCGCGTTGGTTTGCTCGTTTACAGCGCGTACCTGCATTGGACTTTCCCCGGCTATGGCAAACTTCAGCGCGAACGCATTTTACACGCGCTGTCTCATGCCGAGCCGGGCGCGAGCCAGATTTTCGAGGGCTTGCAATATCTTCCCACACGCATGTTTCCCATCGAGTCGCAAATTGTTCTGGTCAGTCCGTTGTTGCAGGACGATTTTCCGACTCTGGTTCAATTGCGGGCACGCGGCTATCAGGTGATGGTGGTGAGTCCGGACCCGGTGGCGTTTGAGCAAAGTTATTTGCCGCGCCGGCACGAGGTCGAGTTGGCGGCGAGGGTGGTCCGCATGGAGCGCGATCTGATGCTCAAAAAAGTCCAGCGTGCGGGCGTGCAAGTCATCGAGTGGAACGTCGAGCAGCCTTTCGATCAAGCCACGCGCAAGGCCTTTGCGCGGCGTGTTCAAATGACGGGCAGGGTATGACTCTCTTTGCGCTTTTGCTCAGCGTCGCGATGGGAATCGGATCGCTGGCCTGGGGTTATGCACAAGCCGGCTTGATGTCGTTCGCGCGGTGGATTGTCATCTTCGGCGCGCTGTGGCTGATCGCCATTTGGCGTCGCTGGCGATGGTTTTCTTATGTCGGCCTCGCCTTCAATTTTTTAGCGGCGGCTTTGGGGTTGTGGATGTTGGACTTTGCGCCGGGCTGGATGTTTGCCGGCGCGATCGGCGGACTGCTGGCCTGGGACTTGACCGATTTTCGGTATCGCCTCCGCTTCGCGGCCTCGGACGAGGAGCGGCACGCCGTTGAGACGCGTCACCTCCGCCGAATCAGTTTACTGGCCCTGGTTGGCTTCGGGCTGGCGAGCCTGGCGATGATCATCAAATTTCAATTCAATTTCGAATGGGCCTTATTATTGACGATTGTTTCCGCTTTGGGGATTATTCAATTGGTCAACTGGTTTCGTAAGCGTACCTACTAATGTTTGATGAAATAATGTCCGCAAGATTCACATAAATTTAGCCTACAAAAGACACTTTTTGAGCGGACATTTATATGTCAGAACTCAGTAGCACAAGACCTAATTAGAATAGCGCGTACATTTGGGACAATTACTATTTATGTAAGAACAATTTTTCGAGAAGGCCATTTTCGTCTTTTGATGCCTTTATTTCCCCATCCAGCCACGCGGCGCGCAGGCGCCATAAAATCTTCTGATATTTCGGCCCAGGCTCAAGGCCGAGTTTCTTCAAGTCATGGCCGGTAGTGTGCGGCTTGACGTGCCGCCACTCGGAAATATATTTTTCCAATTTCTGCTTTGGTCTTCCGCGCGCGGCGAGAGAGACCGCGTAGGCCGCGGGCAAAGGGATTTTGTCGAGACGCTCGACGCACTGGCTGGGTTTCAAATCAGCGAAAGAAGAAAGATCGGAAAGAAGCTTGGATGAGGCCTTCAGAGAATCAAGCAATGCGGCGGTAAAGTGAAGTCGCTTGTTGAGAGATTCGATTTCCCTGCCTGACAAATCCACCAGCCACAGCATCCAGCGCAAGAGGCGATATTCGATATTAGATAATTCGAGACCCTTCGCTTCGCTCAGGGTGACAATTCTTTTGTAAGTGGATTTATCCCAATGTAAGGCTGGATGAATCGGCTTGAGCAAATCAAGTGCGTTCAACCGCGTCAGCATGGACGCGGCTTTCGGCTCGTCGAGGATCAAGTCCAATTCGCGGCGGATGCGCTGAGCGGAAAGTTTTTCCACCAGCGGACGCGCTTCAGGAATCAAAGCCAGTGTTTCGTCGGCGATTTTGAATCCATATCGCCGCTCGTAACGCACGGCGCGATACATGCGCGTGGGATCGTCAACGAACGAGCGCGGATGCAAAACACGGACGATGCCTTTTTGCAAATCGCCCAATCCGCCGAGGTCGTCGCGCAATTCGCCGAAGCGCTCGCCGTCCAATCGAAGCGCTAAGGTGTTGATGGTGAAGTCGCGGCGACGCAAGTCGTCAGCAAGGCTCCCCATTTTCACCGTCGGCAACGCGGCAGGATGGGAGTAGGTCTCGCTTCTGGAAGAGATCAGATCAAGAAAGCCGATATTCGATATTCGATCTTCGATATTCGATGTTTCGGCTTTACTCAGCACAGGTTTTCGAGTATCGAGTATCGAATCCTTCAAAATCCATTTCGCCGTTCTGAACTTGTCGTGAATAGTGACCGTCCCACCGTATTTCGAAGCGAGCACACGCGCCAGCCGGATCGCATCCCCCTCCACGACGAGGTCAAAGTCCGTTCCGTCGCGGCCCAGCATGAGGTCCCGAACGAAGCCGCCGACGATGTAGAGCGGGAATCCCAGCGCGGAGGACTCGTCCGCGACGCGATGAATCAAGTTGCGTCGCGTCGAGTCTAAAGATTTTTCAAGCAAATCGGCGAGGTTGCGCGTCACGGGAATATTGTAGCAGAGAAAATCGTGTATAATCTGCGCCATGTTGAACCCGTTGCCGCTTGCACTGCGTTCTCCGGCGTCCCCGTGCATGACAAAACAAGCCTGGTCTGGTTAGGTTCAGTTCATCGTGTCTACGAGCGGCTCCCAGACTATGGCGAGCCGTTTTTGTTTTCGGACCATAGACGAAAAGCTGAACACTGGAAAGTGGATTGTATGAAAGTAAGCGTTTTTGGCGGATCACAACCCAAGGAAGGTTCTGCGGCATACACCGAGGCAATGGAACTCGGTAAACTTCTCGCGCAACGCGGACACATCGTATTGACCGGCGGCTACATCGGCACGATGGAAGCCGTCTCGCGCGGCGCGGCGGAAGCGGGTGGACACGTCATCGGCGTGACCTGTGAAGACATCGAACACTGGCGCGCCATCGGGCCCAACGCGTGGGTCAAGGAAGAGTGGCGCAGGAAGACGTTGATGGATCGTTTAATGGGCTTGATCGAAGGTTGCGATGCGGCGCTGGCTTTGCCCGGCGGTCCCGGCACGCTGACGGAAATATCGTTGATGTGGAATTTGATGATCATAGGTTCTTTGCACCGGAGGCCGCTCATCCTGATCGGCGACGGATGGCAGACCGTCTTCGATCAGGTCTTTACCAGTCTGGGCAATTATTCGCCCGATGGACAGCGCGCCTTGTTACAATTCGCGCCGGATGTAAAATCTGCTGTTGAAAAATTGGATAACAAATAATTTTGCCCTCACCCGCCCTACGGGCACCCTCTCCCAAAATTGGGAGAGGGCCGGGGTGAGGGAAAGAGGAAAAATGGCTGAGGAAAAATTACCTACAAGAGCAGAGAACTTCGCCGAGTGGTACAACCAACTCGTGCTCAAAGCGGAACTGGCCGATTACGCGCCCGTGCGCGGTTGCATGGTCGTGCGGCCTTACGGTTGGGCGCTGTGGGAAAACATCACCGCCGCGCTGGATAAACGCTTCAAAGAGACCGGTCACATGAACGCGGCTTTCCCAACCTTGATTCCCATGTCGTTCTTTGAAAAAGAAAAGGAACATGTGGAAGGCTTCGCGCCCGAACTGGCCGTCGTGACTCACGGCGGCGGCGAGAAACTCGAAGAACCTTTGGCGGTGCGTCCCACCTCCGAGACCATCATCGGCTACATGTATTCGAAATGGATCAAGTCATGGCGCGATCTGCCCGTGCTGATCAATGTCTGGGGTTCGGTCTTGCGCTGGGAATTGCGCACTAAACTTTTCCTGCGCACCGCGGAGTTCTACTGGCAGGAAGGTCACACCGCGCACGCTACCAAAGAAGAAGCGCTCGAGGAAATGTATCGCATCCTCGATCTCTACGCGGACTTCGCCGTCAATGAGGCCGCGGTGCCGGTCATCAAAGGTCGCAAGAGCGAGACCGAACGATTCGCAGGCGCGCAAATCACCACCTCCATTGAGGGCATGATGCAAGACAAGCGCGCGTTGCAATCGGCCACGTCCCATTATTTCGGGCAGAACTTTGCCAAAGCCTTCGAGATTCAGTACCTCGATAAAAACAACTCGCTTCAATTCTGCGAGACGACTTCGTGGGGACTGTCCACGCGCATGATCGGCGCCATCATCATGGTGCATGGCGACGATCAGGGTCTGATCCTGCCTCCCCGCCTGGCGCCCATTCAGGCCATCATCGTTCCCATATTCAAAAACGATGCCGAGAAAAGCAAGGTGATGGAAGTCGCTGATAAAGTTTTTGCCGAACTCAAAACCGCGGGCATCCGCGTCAAATTGGATGATCGCGACAACGTCAGCAGTGGATTCAAATTCAACGATTGGGAAATGCGCGGTGTTCCATTGCGCGTGGAGATCGGGCCCAGGGATGTGGAGAAAGGCTCGGTCGCGCTGGCCCGCCGCGACGTCCCCGGAAGAGACGGGAAATCCTTCGTCTCGCAAACGGGTCTCGCCTCGACTGTGAGCGGCTTGCTGACCGAGATTCAGGATGCACTCCTCAAGCGCGCTACCGCGTTCCGCGATGCCAACATCCACGAACCCAAATCGTACGATGAGTTAAAGAAGATTGTCGAAGATGGCTGGGCTTTCGCCTGGTGGTGCGGATCAGCAGAATGCGAGGCCAAAGTCAAGGAAGAGACAAAGGCCACCACCCGCAACATTCCTTTCGATCAGCCCAAGAGCGAAGGAAAATGTGTGGTGTGCGGCAACAAGGCGACACAGAAGGTTTATTTTGCCAAGGCCTATTAATTACGAATTCCGCAGTATGATTATTTCGTGATGCGGAATCCGTAAGAAATTTATGCCCGCCATTGACCTCGCCCGCCTTCGCAAACAAGCCGCCCGACTTTCGGACTTTTTCTTTGTGCCGGATGAGTTCATTCGGCATTTGCACGAGACGCTCGACTTTTATGTGGACCGCAGTGTGCGAAAACAACAGGCGGTTGCGCCCAGCGCAAATTTACAGACCTACCGAACGCCTTCCGTCATCTTGAAACAGATCGAACAGGAACTGATTCGTCCCTCCCGCGAAGACCCGGACGCTGCGCTGGATCTGGCTGACCGCCTGTGGGACGAGGCCTATCTCGAGACGCGCGTGCTGGCCGCCTTCGTGCTGGGACAGATTCCGCCGAGCGAGGAACGTCTGCTGGCGCGGCTCACCGCCTGGACTCAACAAGTCTATGATTCGAATCTGCGCGCCGAATTGCTGAACACGAGTCTCTCGCGCTTGAGGAAAGAAGCGCCGGATATCTTCCTTGAGCTGGTCGGCGAGTGGCTTCAGCCGGAACGAACGCGGCTGTGGTCAAACGGGATTCAAGCTGTCGTGTCCGCGGTGAGCGACCCGCAGTTCGTCAACTTGCCCCCATTGCTGAAACTCATCGAGCCGGTCATCACTGCCGCGCCGTCGAAACTTCAAAATGAGATCGAACAGTTGGTGCTGGCGCTGTACAAATCTTCCCCCACCGAAACAACCTATTTCCTGCGACAGGCATTAAGTCAATCGGAAGACCCGATGACCGCCATCACGTTCAGGCGCATTTCGCCTTCTTTTCCACCTGCCTTGAAAGAAGAACTGCGCGATTTCATTCGCGTCAAGCCCATCACTCCAAGTTGACTTTATCGTTACAGATAACGCAGCAAGCTGAAAGGAGATTGAAAATGCTCAATTTCATCAATGTGATCTTCGGCGGCGCTCTGCTTTTGGCTGGACGAAAATTATTTTGGCTGTTCGTCGGCGCGATCGGGTTCGCAATCGGCATTCAAGTAGCGCTTCGCTTCTTCCGCGGCCCGGAATGGATGACGATTCTGATCGGCGTCGGGCTGGGCATTGCCTTCGCGGTGCTGGCGATCTTCATGGAAACTCTCGCGATTGGTATCGCGGGTTTTCTGGGCGGTGGTTATATCCTGCTGAATCTTGCCGGGCTGATCGGACTCGATAGAGGCATTCTGACCTGGATCATCTTCATCATCGGCGGGATCATCGGCGCGGCGCTGGTTGCCTTCCTGTTTGACTGGGCGTTGATCGGCATCTCCTCGATGGCGGGGGCATCGTTGATTTTGAACGCAATTCATTTCAGACCGGCCGTCAATGTAGTGCTCTTTTTCATCCTGGTCATCACTGGCGTCGTGATCCAAGGCTCCGCCCTGCGCCGCGATAACGGACAGCAAAACGCGCAGCAAAATAAATAAGCAAACAGAATTTCAGGGAGAGGGAGATGCTCAAAGAAAAAATTTACTGGCATGAAACAGTTGACATGCCGTCGGATGAAAACCCCGCGTCTTTACCGGACCAGGTGGACGTGGCCGTTATCGGAGGCGGGTACACCGGCCTGGTCGCCGCGCGCACCCTCGCGCAACGCGGGGCGCGCGTGGCCGTGCTAGAGGCCGAGACCATTGGCTGGGGAGCCAGTTCACGCAACGGCGGCATGACTCTCACCGGTCTCAAACTGCCGATGCAAATTGTCTTGAAGAAATATGGCCGCGAAAAGGCCGGGCGGTTATTTCAATGCTCGCTCGATTCGGTTGATGCCGTTGAACAAATTGTCAGGGAAGAAAAGATTGACTGCGGCTTTGCGCGCACAGGCCATTTGCTGGCCGCCAACAAGCCCAAACACTTCGACGCGTTGCGCGACGAAGTCGAGTTTATGGCGAAAGAGTTTAATCACAAGGTAAAACTGATCGAGCCAAAAGATTTGAAAAGCGAGATCGGCTCGGATGTTTATCACGGAGCGCTGATTGATGAAGCCAGCGGCGGGCTGAACCCGGCGCAATACGTCGCGGGTTTGGCGCGCGCCGCGCAAAAGGCCGGGGCTTCACTGAATGCACGGGCGCGCGTCACCCGCCTCGAACGGGGCGCGAACGGGTTCACCGTCGAAACGGAACGCGGCAAGGTCAACGCGAAAAACATTTTCGTGGCGACATCCGGCTACACAGGCAATGTCGTAAAGAGCCTGCAAAAGAAAATCATCCCAATTGGTTCGTTCATCATCGCCACCGAAAAATTATCGGATGAATTGGCACATGAACTCAGCCCAAAGAATCGGATGATCTTCGATTACAAACACTACTTAAATTATTTCCGGCTGTGGGACAACCGCTTGATCTTCGGCGGGCGCGCCGCGTTCTTCCCTGAAGATGAAAACACGATCAGGCAAAGCGCAGAGATTTTGCGGCGCGAGATGATTCGGGTTTATCCGCAATTGAAAGATGTGGCAGTCGAATATGTTTGGGGCGGCACGCTGGATTTTGCTTTCGACATGATGACGCACGTCGGTGAAGAAAACGGAATTTATTACTCGCTGGGTTACGCGGGGCACGGCGTGGCGATGGCAACCTACCTGGGAAAGAGCGTGGCCGAAGCAATGCTAAACGGGAACATAAAAGATCATCCCTTCGCGGCCTTCCCCTTCCCCGGCGCGCCGCTGGGACTCTACGATGGGCGTCCGTGGTTTTTGCCGTTCGCGGGGATGTGGCACAAGATATTGGACTGGATCGAATAAAGAGAATTTAACCGCGAAGATCGCTAAGCACGCGAAGATTCAAAAAGTTTTTCTTAGGGTCTGTATGCAAATTCGTCTCATGTCATTCTGAGCGACCAACGGGAGCGAAGAATCTCGTTTTTTTCGTTCAAAATTTGAGATTCTTCGTCGCTTCGCTCCTCAGAATGACAC
>Ga0070741_10001839_pt1 | contig 60892 bp, 86 predicted proteins | sample Coa_R1_4_FD_66440 | JGI IMG/M metagenome (GOLD analysis project Ga0070741, IMG submission 66440) | Surface soil microbial communities from Centralia Pennsylvania, which are recovering from an underground coalmine fire - Coalmine... | ecosystem: Environmental > Terrestrial > Soil > Unclassified ...
TGCCAAAAATGGCACTGGCGGCTCTGTATGTTCCAGATAACACTGAGCTTTCGGGCGTATCGTAAATATTCGGGAATATGCTGGCTGTCCAGGCGCTCTAACCAGCTGAGCTAACCGCCCAATGACTTACGGACTTTTGTGACCAGTTTAGTGACCAAACGCGCGCTGGACAGCTTCGTTCATCAGCCGCTTGATGTTATCGATCTGGTCGCAGACCGAATCCGGATACTTAACAACAAAATGTGCTGTGTCGTTCGGGTCGTACGTGATGCTTTGAGGCAACGCTACCGAATACACGTCAACCATCATCTGGATAAACGGGCGCTGAATCGCCTCAAGCTGGGCGCGCAGCGTTTTGCCTCCGTTGCGACTACCGCTGATCATGATCGCCATCAGTTCACCTCGCTTGGACGTTGAAACACCGTCTGCGCAGTCTCGCGCTGGGCGTCCTTCATCAAGTGGGTGTACACGTCCATTGTAACGCGCGCGCTCGAATGACTGAGCCACTCCTGAGTATCTTTTACGCTCTTCGTCTTGTGATACACGATCGAGCCCGAGGTATGCCGCAACAGGTGCAGCCCGTCCGCGCGTGGTCCTAGGTCGAGCTTGAGCCGGTCGCGCAGGACTGTCTGCAGCGTCGTCCGCAGATCGTCGGGGTTCGCCGGCCGACCGCTCGAGGACGCGAAGATGTAATCGGCAGGTCGGGTCCGTGGGGACATCTGTTTGTGCAGCTCAAGGGCTCGGGTGAGCTCGGCAGTCATGGGGCGCGGCCGAACGCTCGCGACGGTTTTGGTCACATCAGCGTGGCCCCGGTAGATCTTGCGCCGGACGTAAAACACACCCTCTGCAAAGTCGACGTCTTCCCACTTGAGGCCCAGGGCCTCGCCCATCCGTATACCGGTGAAGAGCAGCACGCCATAGAACGCGCGCGAGCGTATGTACTCGGGCTTCGCGAGCTCGTCCCACAGCTGCCATGCTTGCTGCACAGACAGGGAGGGCTTCTCGTGGCGCTCGACCTGGGGAGCCATGCTTTTCTTTACGGGAGACTTGGGGATGAGCTCGAGCTCGTCAGCAGCGTAGGCGAACATCGTCGACAGAATAGCGTGGATGGTACGGCGCGTCTTGTCGCTGAGCTCTTTTTGCTTTAGCCGGGCGTGGAAATCTGAAATATGAGCAGGCCGGACCTCGGCCAGTTTCATGTGATCAAAGTAGGGCCGGATGTGTTTGCTGACGAAACTGCCCTGGGTGATCTGCGTGCTGCCGCGCCAGTGTTCGTCGACGTAGCTCTTCCATTCCTTTTCCATGTAGCTAGCGAACGTACGTTCGGACGCTGGGACCGCGGCGTTGGTGTCAGGGCGGAACGCGCGCGAGAGTTCAGCTTGAGCTTGAACGTAGGTGCCGTGGACGGTTAGAGCGTGACGCTTGCGACCGACGTGACCGAAGCGCTCGCAGCCTTCGCAGCGCCACTTGATCAGGTAGACCTTGCCGCGCTCGCGTTCTTCGATCGTGCCGGTTCCTTGTTCGCGACGTTTCATGGATGCTCCTCCACGTATTTTTTGATAGTTCCTATCTGCGCCAAGAAAAGCACCACCTTGCTACATGGCGCAGTGTTCAACTTTATCCAGCCGTTTGGCAAGCGGCCGTCCGGCCATTCGTGTCGAGTGTGAGCAGCGCCATGACCAAGTCGCAATGCTTCAACGTAAACATTCGTTGGCTGAGCGTGCAAAACTTCATTAAAGAAAGGAACGTCATACCAAATGTCGCGCTGGATCATCTCTTCTTCCTCATTGGGAATCCTTCGCCGAAAACGATGAGTGCTTGACCAAAAGCTCGAGATCAACAGGCCCAATGCCCGAGCCAAACGCCACTGGGTTCTGAACTCCTGCCTCTTTGACTCTCAAGTAGTTAGCCAGAAAGATGTCTGACCAAACGCGTTTGAATTCTTCGTTCATCTCTTCTTCCTCCAGTCGATTTCGTGTTGCTCGATCCAGGCCAGGATCGCTTTGCGCCGGAAGCGTATGCGCGGCTTTGAGCCGGTCCCGAACGGAATGTGGGGGAGCTGACGGTAGTTCAGATACACCCAGTTCGGGTGAACACCCAACAGCTCGGCGACTTCTTTCGCGTCGAGCAGGCAGTCTGCACAGTCAGAGGGAGCGGCGGCTTCGGGCAAGCGATCGTGCTCGGCGAGTGTGATCGGTCCGCGATTCATGAGGCCCCGAATATATCATGCGAGCGCCAGATTTCAAAGAACTTTATTCGGAAAATCATTTCCATTTGCTGTGCAGAATGTTGCGTAATTACAGCTGTGCCAGACTGACAAATTACTGAGATTTAATCGCGCGGAGTTTGGCAGCGCAAGTGCTCTAATTCGTCGCATTATGACACTCACTCAAGAAGTCATTTCCGAAGCATTTCTGCAGTCAGCTAACAGCGAGGACATCGCGATCCCTGAACTGCTCAACGACAACCCTCAATTCAACAATGCGGTTACCGCGGCAATGCTGTTGCACGTACTTGCCGGACCCAAAAGAGCGCTCGCATCCGCAATTGCTCTTGGATTCGACGCCGGCGTGAAAGCGCAAGAACTGAGCAGCAACCTCGACAAAGAAGACGTTCCACAGACCACTAGCAACTGAAGGGAGGATCATCTTGGGCCGCAATAGTCACCTCTCGTCAATTGACGAATCACAAAAACCCTGGACACGTAAAATCACTGACAGGGAATGGAACCGAATTTTTGGGAGTTCGTCCGATGGAAGAGCCAGTTCTAAGCGCCGGCAGCGAAGCGCATCTGTGCAAGCAGTGTCAGGCACCAATAAACGAAACGTGCCAGTGCCCGGTGTGCCGAGTGCTGACCGGGATTGAGGGATTGAGCGCAGGGACCGGATCTTTTGTCATCTCTGTGCAGTGATGTATTCGGTTGTAATCAACAGCTCATTTCTGTCGAACGCTCACAACGAGTGGAGACGTAACCAGGACGATCGACGCAAGAACATGGGTCTGTGAAAGGAAAAAGGAGAACATGCAAATGAACGAAGCCAAGCAAGTCATCAATTTCTTGCTCGATAGCGGTGTCGAGAAAGACAAGCAGATCGTCGCACTTCGGCAGCAGCTTGAGAACGCGCAGGCGGAAATCAAACGGCTTGAAGCGCGTCTCGACGTTCCGGTGCCAAAACCAGTCGAACAATCACCCAAAATGGATTCTTAGCTCGTCTGGGCGTCCATCAACTTCTTCGAAGGGGAAAATTTCAATGGCAGTGCTGTGTGTGGAAGTAGACCGCGCGGAGGCTGGGGTACGACCGGCCGATTTTGGGGATGTCATTCGTGAGTGCCTGCGAATGGCGGACTCTGGGATGTGGGATCGCAAGTTAGAACTGCCGAACGGCCGGCGCTGGACCGTACGGCGAATCGTCAACGCGTACGGGCTCGAGCGGCTCGTTAATTACAGGGGAGAGTGAGCATGGCACGAACCACAACGCAAAACGGCCGTCCGCTCAAGAACAACACGAAGAAACAGTTCGGAGCTCGTGAAGCGTGGCAGGCGCGCAAGCGCACTGGCCGGAAACAGCTCTGGGATCCCGAAACACAGTCTTGGCGCCGGGAGGAGCCTATACCATGAACACCCTCCTCATTCTCGCTCTCACCGTCGCCGTTATCTCGCGAATCGTTACCCAGGAGGCGATCTTCGCCGAGGTCCAGGCTTGGGCGCGCGCGAAGCAAACGTCACCTTTTGTGGTACGAAAAGTGACATACCCGCTGCAATGTCAGTTCTGCTTCAGCGTCTGGGTTGCGATCGCGATCGTGTTGTTTCTGGACTGGCCGTTTCCGTGGACATATCTGTTCATCCGGATCGCCACCGCGGTTGGCCTGGCGAACGCAATGCTGATCTCGTACGAATACGTGGCAGTACAGATCACTCGGTTGCGTCTGGGAAACAAGCTCCGGACCCTGACTTTCGATCGTCGCGAGCTGGAGTTCAATGAGCTCAAGGCCGATCTTGAGATCATTCGCTTACAAAGACAGCGGGCGTTGGCGCGAGAGCGTGAGGCCCGGCGCACCACGTTCATTCCGACGGACAACGAGTTTCTCGCATGAAGCTTCAGTGCCGGTGGTCAGCGCCGATCGACATAGACGGACTAAACGACACGGACAAGATCCGCATTCGACAGATCGGTCTGCGCCGGTGGATGGACGAAGTCAGCCGGCCCCAGCGATCAGGTCGGGGCGGAACCAAGAAATGCGAGGTCTGCGGGAAACGTTTCGCGATCGAACGATCGACTGCAAAATACTGCAGCGAGAAATGCCGACAGCGTGCGAGCCGATTGTCACGCTAAGGCATATACAGTCAATTGAAAATAAAGGACTTAAAAATTGGATTTGCTGGTTCTGGTAGGGTTGGATGGGTAAATCGCCCTACCTCCTACAAGTTATTGAAAACAAAGGGAGACGAAAAATGACCGTTGCAGAGATCGTAAAACACATCGAAGAGGTCGCCGAGAACAAAGCGGGCCAGGCCTCGTCCCGCTCGGAAAGTATCGCGGCTCAGCAGATGCTCGCGACCTGGGAAATCGCTCTCCAGCTGGCAAAGTTGAACGAAAGAGCCCGAGAGGGAAACTAATGAAACGTAGACGCAGAACACCGATAAAGAAATGCCATAAATGCGACGAACGGTATTTCATGCGCTTCCGACCAAACGGCGGCAAGTTTGCTAAAAATCTCTGTTGCCCTTCGTGCGGGTTCCCGACAGGTCCACAGGATAAAGGGGCGCCACCCCTATTACCTTCGTACTCTTGATCAAACGCTTGCTCAGGCGCAGGCTTGGCTCATGAACCGAACTTTCGCTCTCGTCCTCTGCGTAGCCTTGGCTGGTTGCGCTGGCACCTCGAGTCCGCCTAACACGCCGCCGGTTACGACGAACCTGACCAAGGCGCCCTGGACCATCACCTTGGCCGGCGGGGACGGCAGCGTCATTACGGCCTCCCTTCAGTCTGCACAGACATGCTCTGCCGTCACCGGGCCAGCGTGCTTTATGGCCGCGCAGCTGAACGCCAACGACCCGGGCAATCCTGGGGCAGCCCAGGCTCTCGAGGTGGGTGTGCCGGTTAACCCCGTCCCGAATGGCAAGGGCGGTGGGTACGGCATGGCGTTCGACTTCCAGTATCAGGTCAGCACGGACAATCATGGCCTGTGGTATCTCGACGGCCAGGGGAGCTTCCAGAAGGACGGGACGATCGCCGGCACCTGGACCTGCGATTCACAGACCCCGGCATGTGGCCCGGTCGCGTACCCTACAGCCGGCCTGAGCGGGACGTTTACGGCAGTCCAGCAATAGGCTACCCCCACCCTCTACTGTAGAAAATGGACTAAAAGCCCGTAAGCCACGCCAAACAAACCTTTTCGGCTTAGTCCATATGAAAAATCATAGGATATATATGGACTAGCATATATAAAAAATTGGTCCATCAGACCCTCATTCGAAGTCCAATGGACCAATATTAAGTATATATGTAATGTGTTAGTTACAGAGGGATAGTCTCACTCCCCCGGTATACTCTATGCGTCGGCCCCTTCGTCCGGCCGAACCTTCCGGTAAGGACCACGTTCAACCGGCTGCCGAAGCTGCTTTGTTTGGACTGCTCGAGTAAGCAGATTATAAAGGGTCGACTTGCTGTGAACCCCGATCGCTATCCCGATATCCTTCGCGTCGAAGTTCTTGTCGAACGGGGCCGCGGCCAGCCACTCGTCGAACTTCTGCCGTGCAGACTTGACGGGCGCCTTCCGGACCAACAGACCGTCCTTGAACCCCAGCTCAAAGAAGTCGTTCTTGCCGTTCCTTCGAAGAATGGAGATCGTCCTGGCATCGCCGGTCGACTCGGGATCCTTTTCTTCGATCACTACGACCGTGGAAGAATACCCAGCCCAGGAGACTGAGCCAGCTATTCTTTGGCGCGGGTTCAGGAACCGTTCCCCTTCTCGCGTCTTCGAGACGTGCGCCGTCCCGATGATCGTCACTCCGCGCTGTTCGCAGAACTCGCCCAGGCCACGCATGAACTGTGCGGTGACTTTTAGATCGTTCACTTTCCCTTCCGGCGTCTTGGTCTGAATACCCTCAATCACGAACATCTTGATTTTCGGGTTCTTGTCCAGATAGGAAGCCAGGTCCGCGCGCAGCCCGTTCTGAAACGTGCTCGAGGGCGGGGCATAGAAGTTGAATTTTGACGCGTCGATGTTCATTCGAGCGCAGGTGTCGTTGAAATCGAGCTGGCCGCGGTCGTATGAAATCCACATGAACGGCGGCAGTTCTTCCTTGTAGCCCAGGACAGAACGGCCCTTCATCCAACCATCGAACCATTGGAGAAGCAGGGTTGTTTTGCCGGCGCCAGACGCACCACCGACAAGGTGAACACGGCCGTGAGGAAACATCTGCGGCGCCTTCTCTTGTGCAGACTGAGTTTCTGGTTCGTCGTCAAATGGGTTAGGGTCACGATCGTCCGGCGGAAGGGACGATGTTTCGAATACGTCTTCGGACATACGGAATCTCCTGAAAAAGTGTGGTACAGCTCAGGGGTTCAGTAGGGTGAATTCGGTCGGTAGGTTGTGTTGTTCGCTTCGGTCAGCGCTGCTAATTATAACAAAAATTCTTGGACCACGAATCGGCGGAAGATAGGACCGCTGAGGGCGAGGTCACACGGAGGATACAAATGGAGACGTTTCAATCCGTGGTCCAAGTTCAAAGCATACCAAAAACATGACTATTACGATTTGGGTATTATCGGGTCACAATGGCACGTTCTTATGTTCGAAGATATTTGAAGGGGCGATCCACGACTGATCGCGCGCGCCAACTTCGTCAACAAATCCTTGGCTTCTTTGGGAAGAAATGTAAACGATGTGGCTTTGAAGATGAAAGAGCTTTACAGATCGATCATGTCAACGGAGGCGGTCACCAAGAACATAGAAAAATCTCACGAGCCGGTAGTGGGTACACATTTTATCTCCATGTGCTTGCGAACTTGAACAACTATCAGATTCTCTGTGCTAACTGTAATTGGATAAAGCGTTCCGAAAGAGACGAAGTCTTTCGAAAAATCAAAAACAACTGTGCCAGATTGACAAAATCCACGTAATTTCGTACAATGTGTTCACGTTTGCATTGTTAGGTTGATTCGCTGAAACAGCGCTAGCTCCTCCGTGCTGGCGCTGTTTTCCGTTCAGGATCTATGTGAATCTCGATCTCGACGCAATCATTTCCGAAATTGTGGCAAGTGGGGTAAGTCCCGTCGCGGCCGAAGCGGGCGCCAACCTCGTGGACTCGTGGATCAGCGAAAAAGGCTCTCAGGACATGACACGCCGCGTCATCGCGGTTGAGCTTGGGTTCATGCTCTGGCTTGATGACCTGACGGTCGCGATCGGCGTGCAGGATGCTGTGTTCCACGAAGCTCTCGGACATCTCGGCGGCGAATGGAAGAGCGCCAAGGAACCCAAGAAAGACGCCCGAGGCCGCGAGACATCCTGGTGGAACGAGGACGTATGGCGACGTGAGCTAAGTTCAGGTCCGCAGGTCGGCCTGTACGCCCTGGCGCTCCAGCGCGCGACATACATCGAACGAAAAACCGGCCGCAAGTTTGTCTTCGATGAACCGAACCCGCGCATTCTTATCCGCGCCGCCGTCAAAGCGAACCCCGTACGTTTTTGGCCATCCGACCCCACGGATCCCGAGACGCCTGAGATCTTCAGCTTCGACCAGGCTGCTCTTGACTCAATCGCAAACGGCATCCGTGCTAAAGCTGCACAGATCAGATGTGCGCGGCGCGCTGGCTTGGTGCCCTGGCAACTGCCCGGGGATCATTGCTTCTCGTTCGGGCGCACTTGCCAGTTCTACGACAAATATTGCAAAACTCGTGTTCATCCGATCGTTCTGGATGCGAATGACAAAATCATCGCCAAGTTCGATGCGAATGATCCCGCGGCGCAGGCTGCGCTTCCGTATATCGATCCGGACAAGTTGTCGAATCCGGACCTCGTAATCATTTCAGCGTCTCAGTACAAAACTGCGAGCTCGTGCCTCGAGAAATATCGCATTCAAAACGGCTCCCTTGTCGAGGAGACGAAGGAAGAGTCGTTGGCTTTGGACACAGGAACGGCGATGCACGCCGGCCTCGCAGAATTCTATCGACAGGTGAAAACATGGCAGGAAAAGACAGCGTAGAGAAATTAGTTCGTCTGTGCAACGCAAAACTCTTGCAACAGGAAATAAGTGCGACTTCGGTGGTGTTGAATGATCTTGCTTTCGCAAAAGCCCCTGGCGGAAAAGATCATCACCACAACTACGAAGGCGGGTTGGCAGAACACACGCTCGAAGTCGCTGCACTGGCAATGCGCTTTGCAAGCGGGTTCTACGAAGAGCATTACGCCCTTATTGCTGCCATCTTCCACGACTACGGCAAGATCTATGACTACGCATTCGACCAAGAAAACAAAATCGTCAGCACGCCGTTCCAGAAGGACGTCGGACATCTCGTTTGGAGCTGGGAACAGTTTCGGGAGATCGCACGAGATAAAGGACTGTTTCCTCAGGCGATCGACAAAATTAGTCACGCTATTCTCGCGCACCACGGCCGGCGTGAGTGGGGATCGCCGGTTGAACCGATGACACCTCTGGCCTGGGCTCTGCACAGTGCAGACATGCTTTCGTCGCGCGGCTTCAAATTGTAGCTGTGCCAGATTGACAAATTGCCAGTAATTACTGTATAATTACCTCATCATCAAGAAAGGTTCCTGTGGCAACTGACGCGATCTCTCCTTCTGTGCAGAATCAGCCTGTTGGCAAAGTTTCAGCGGCTCCGACGCCTGCAAAGCCTTCTGTTCCGCCTGCCTCGTCTCCTGGCACGACGCCGGCCGCAACCACCTCTCTTGCGGCCGGCGTCAATGCGGTGGTCGGTCAAAAGGTCATCGTGCCGAAGGGTATTCGAGCGTTCAACACGCAAGACTTGAAAAAAGAAGTTTCGTTCTTCCGCGGCATGTTGTACGGCGAGACTGACAGCCGCAAGACGACAACGGCCGCGGACTTTGGTGGACCGGAGAGAACGTTCATCATCGGGACTCGCGCCGCCGAGCAATTGCTCCCGCTGCAAGAAAGAAGTTTCCACGTTGCATTGATCGATGATGGTCCGGCGTTGAGCTGGGCGCTTCAATATCCCGATCAAGCGGCGCGCGCGTTTGGCTTCCCCGAGTTTGCGGATATGTTGGCTGCGCCTGACGCCGAGCCTGTCTTGATGGTCGACGACATGACCGAGGGCGCGAACTTTTTGGTCGACGACAACTCCACGCGAGATGACGGATCGGACGTAAAGGACGGCCGGCAGATCTATAAAGCCGTGAACGACAATCTACGTGAGATCATGTCGAGCCTGAAGCGTCGCCGGATGCATCTGGTGCTGACTGCTCTTGCCAAGAAGTTCGAAACGCCTCTCGCTAACGAGGAAGCGATTGGACCGGACATGCCAACCGGCGCGCGGTCGATCATCACCGCGGATCTTGAGCACGTCCTGTTCATGAAGAAGTCGACGCATAAATTCATCACGCGGCCGATGTACATCAACTACAAAAAGAAAGACGAAAAGGGCAAGGACCAGCTGTACAAGCGTGAGATTTTTGCCAAGAACAAGCTGCCGAAGGAACTCGCCCTACGTCAGCCGCCGGTTCTGAATCTCTCCGGCGAAGAAGACATGGACCTGCGCGCTTACTGGAACAAAGTCAAGCCGCCAAAAAAGTGACCATGATGGTTTGGTTGGCCTGCGCTGCACTTGCGGTTGCGTTACGAATCGGTGTTGCTCTCTGGATGGGTCGCAATGGAAAACATCAATAGTCTTTTAGATTTTACCGGCCAGCAGTTCAAGGAAGTCACGCAGGCTTTTTCCGATCGAACTGCCGCCGGGGACAAAATTCTGGAAGCAACGTTCCAGGCGTTAGCCGTTCTGCCAGAGTTTAACGAACGTTTCTACGACATCGCCGCACGCACCGGGCTTGATGTCACCAGTCCGATTGTGCAGCAAAGCATTCGCGCAATGGCGATCTCGTTCTTTTTGTACGGCGAGGCTCTCGGTCGTATCGAAGCCCCGCGAGTAGTGAATTAGTTTTTCAAGTGGTAAATCTTTGAGGAGATGAAATGGAAGAGCTAGCAACAGGCACGTTCGCTGAAGAGGCATTGCCGGTCGCTGACGAGCAGATCGTCACTGACGATGATGTCTTTGCAACATCTGAGCTGGAAGTTCCTCCAGCAATTCCGGACGCACATCGCGGCACCATTGAAGGTGTCGAGCTGAAGCGTTACGAAAACGAAAAACAGACGGTCTCGATCGTCGTCAACTTGCGCTCGCAAGATGTTCCGACGCTGGATTCGAGCCTGGAAATTTTCCTTCCCAAAGGGTTCGTGGAGAACATCCATGTCGACGCGTCGTCCTTGCCGGAAGAGGAAGGCAACAAACAGCAGAGCTCGTTCCGCATCGGCGTGGCGAACTCTGATGGCACTGCCACTCTTCAGGAGCTGCGCGCTCTGGCGAAAGAACAGGGCCGCACTGCAGGCCAGGTCGGGATCACCAAGAAGGCCGAGACGATCGAAGAGTTCGTCGACAATCACAGCAAGCTGCTGACCGGGCTGGAAGTGATCTTCCTGCGCCGGCCGGATGGCGGCGACGATCCGCGGTTCAAGAACCGGCTGCGCGTGAAGTCAGTCGTCAGCATTTCTCAGCTGAACAATCCGAAAGCCTTCAAGAAATATCAGAAGGCCTGGGAACAACAGTAAGTTTGATCTGCCCCAACGCGAACGCGGGCCGCAGCGCGTAATCTGCGGCGTTATTTCCTACAACAAAATATGAAGCATCAAGATCCATTGCCAGCGGGCGCTATTGGGCGTAACCGAGCCGGTATCCCAGTATTCAGCCGAGCGACGAAAGTTGTCGACGCTGATTGCTACAACGGCCTGAACGAAGACGGCAAGCCGACGTTCGTGCGCTGCAAAACGATCGTTGCAATGACGGCATTCAACCGATGACCACGACAGCCCTCAAAGAGATTTCGTGGACTCCGTTTCAACAAGCAATTTTTGACTTCGTTGAAAATGGAGAAGGCTCGGCCGTTGTTGAGGCCGTTGCTGGAAGCGGCAAGACGACCACGATCGTTGAAGCCGCGCGGCGTCTACCTTTCGGCACTGAGGGCGCCTTCGTCGCATTCAACCGTGTTATCGCCGACGAGTTGAAACGCCGGTTACCGGCAAGCGTGCCTGCCATGACGCTGAACGCTCTGGGCAACCGCGCGTGGAAAGCGTTCATTGGCAAATATCCCGAGGTCGACGGCTACAAGATCTCAGCGCTGGTGCGTGACATGACCAGCAACAACGATCGCGATTTCGTAGGCGACGTAAAGAAACTCATCGACCTGGCAAAAGGCATTGGCTTGGTCCCAGGGAATCTCGTCCGAACATCATGGGGTGAAGCACGCGGTCTGGTTCCTGACTCCGACCAAACCTGGCAAGATCTCATGGACGAGCATGATATCTCGTTCAAGTTTCCTGGGCAGGAAAAGGACGCACTGTCGCTGGCCCGTCGGGTCCTTCTCGAGTCGATTCGGGTTTCTCGAGACAAGATCGATTTCAACGACCAGCTGTATTTGCCAGTTGTGTTCCGCGCGCCGTTCAAGAAGTATGACCTGCTCTTCGTTGACGAAGCTCAGGACGTGAACGCGATTCAGCTCGAGATGATTGAGCGCAGTCTGCACAAGCAGGGACGATTGATCGCCGTCGGGGATCCGCACCAAGCGATCTATGGTTTCCTCGGCGCAGGAACTGACTCGCTCGAAATCATTCGAGAAAAATTCAACGCTGCGATGATGCCGTTGCACGTCAGTTTTCGTTGCCCGCGCAAGGTCGTGCAGAAAGCGCGGACGTACGTGTCCCATATTCAACACAAGGACGATGCCCCAGAAGGCGACGTCAAAGTGTGGGGCTCAGCGTGGAGCAGCGACGACTTTCAGCCGACGGATGTCATCCTGTGCAGAAATAACGCGCCGCTGATCTCAATGGCTTTCAAGCTCATTCGAGACGGGGTCGGGGTGAAAGTGTTGGGACGTGACATCGGCCGCGGACTGATCGCGCTGGTGAACAAGCTGAAGGCTACGGATACGAATGATCTCCGGCGAAAGCTGTTGGACCATTTGGACAAGGAAAGCAAGAAGCTGCGCGACAAGCCTGATCAGATCGCCAGGCTCGAGGATCGCGTCGCAACGTTGATGATCTTTATCAACGCCCAGGACAATCTGTCGTCTGTGCAGAATGTCATCGCGTCGATCGAGAAGCTGTTTTCGACGGATGACGCAAACGAAAACAAGCAACTGTTGACTTTGTCAACGGTGCATAAAGCCAAGGGTGGCGAGTGGCCGCGGGTGTTCATTTTGAACCCAGGCCTGATGCCGGCTGGCTGGGTTGAGCCAGGCACCTGGCAGTACGACCAAGAGATTCATCTGCAGTATGTAGCTGTGACCCGAGCGCAAAAAGAATTGATCTACATCGAAATGGAGTAGTTATGAGTCTTGATTTTAGTGAGTGTCCTCTCTGCACGGTGTGCTATCCGTACCGGCTGAGCAACGGCCTGATTGTCAGTGTCGATATCACGCAGATCGACGAGGAGTATTTCCAAGTTACTTGGCTTGGAGACGATTCCGAAAGCCGCGGCGCGGATTTTTATGGAAAGGGTGCTGAGCAACGCGCCCAAGACTATGCCGAGTTCGTACAGGATACGTTCGCGCGAAATTTGCCGATCGCGATCAACCAGGCCGACGGGCATGCAGACGAAATTGAACTACTGAATCCCCCGGGACCGAAAGGAATGTTCTGATGCACGGCTGGATCGGGGTGGATCTGGATGGCACACTCGCCGAGTACACGCATTGGAAAGGTGCTGAACATGTCGGTGCGCCTATACCGCGTATGGTCGAAAGAGTCAAACAGTGGCTCGCAGAAGGAAAAGAAGTTCGAATCTTCACAGCGCGTGTTTGGCCTCTTGGAACTCTCTGGGCAGAAGTAGAGACATCCGAATATAAAAAGCGCACGGCCGAAGCAATCGTTGCAAAACACGCCATTGAACGCTGGTGTCAAGAGCAATTTGGTCGCGTATTGGAAATCACTTGTATCAAAGATTTTGGCATGATCGAGCTTTGGGATGACCGAGCAATCGGCGTCATCAAGAACACCGGCGTTACGCGATGATCGATAAGCCGTCACAATGCTTCGCCTCCGGTTGTCCGCTCGCGGTTCTGTGCAGGCATTGTGAAAAACCGTTGGAGGAACACGTTGAAAAGAAGTGCGCTGACGGTAAGTCGTTTGAATCGCTTGGACGAGGATTTGTTCTTGGAACTGGAGACCCTGCTAAGGCAAAGTATGCATTCGTTCTCGAAGCTCCAGGTCGCGAAGAACTCTCATTCAAGATCCAGGCAGTCCCTGGAAGATCTTTTTTCTCGGATCCGGCAGAGGTCGAGCGCGAGATTTCGACGCGCAGGCGCGACTATCCGGACGTCCCCGTCGAGTATCTGACGCGTGGGGCGCCGGTAGTCGGACAGAGCGGTGCAGCGTTGTTTGGTTGGATCTTGCCCAAGGCAGGCATCAAGCGTGATGAAAACGTCTATCTCGACAACACGATTCGGTGCCTCCCTCCGAAAAACGCACAGGGAGCGTACTACCCAACTGGAGAAGTTAAAAAGGGAGCTGAGCGTTGCTGTCGGCAATGGGACCGAATCGAAGCCTACCGGCCTGACGTTCTCGTCTTTGGACTTCATCCTGCAGGAATACTACGAGAGATTACACCCCTTCCTCTCGCAGTCCGAGATGCTGAAAAAGTTCGAGACTTCACGAATGCGGGACGCCGCGTACTCGCCCTATTGGGAGGAAAAGCTACTCAGGCGTTTGCTCGATACGGAAGCAACATCAGCAAATGGAGAGGACATTACATTACGTTGGCTGCAGACTGGGCGAAGACATACAAGCAGCTCTTCGAGTACGTCGCGAAGCGTAACGCCAGAAAGCGTAAAGCCGTGAGCGAAGAGACTGACATCTGGGGTGTGCCTCAAAGTGTGGTCGATCGTGCTCGGGAAAAGAACACGCGGCCGGACGAGCTGAATCCGGTCGCGTGTAAGAGTTTCAAACGTTACCAGGGCAAGCGTGCGCCGAAATGCGGTTGCGCGCCGTGCTGGGACAAATACGAGGAGCTTCACAATGTCCAAAACACAACAGCCGTTTCCGAAGAAACTCGCTGACATCAAGGACGCCAACGGCACGTCTCTGCAGTCGTATGCAGAGAGCGTCATGGAAAAGTCGGATACCGCCGGCTTGCTTACGTTCATGGTGTTTCTGTCGCCCGACGGCAATCTGTTCACCACGATCTCGAACATCGCGGTGCATGAGCAGCCGGATCTCCTGCACCGCATAGCTGCACAGATGCGAAAGCCGGCGAAGAGCCGTACGACCTTGACGCCGAGCACGGAGCCGCAGGCATGAACATCAACGACATTGCTCAGGCTGCGTACGAAAATAGCCGGGCCCACGGCTTCCACGAACAGCCGACGACGGTTGGCGATCGCTTGATGCTGATCGTGTCGGAGATCGCCGAAGCTCTCGAGGAGTATCGCAACAATCACCGGCCGAACGAGATCTATTTCAATCCCGAGAAGCCGGACAAGCCCGAGGGCGTGCCTGTCGAGCTAGCGGATGCTGTGATTCGCATCGCCGAATTCTCTGCGCTCTATGGAATCAATCTCGGCGCGGCGATCGAGCAAAAGATGGCGTACAACCGCACACGGCCCTATAGGCATGGAGGGAAAAGACTCTAGTCGTGGCTCTAACTCGCAAACAGATTCAGCGCCGTTACTACGAGCGAAAGTTTCTTGGTAATTATGAAGCACGCCGTGACAAAAAGCTCCGAGAGACATACGGGATTACATTGGATGAATATAAAAAAATGCTTAGAGCTCAAGGAGGCGTATGTGCTCTGTGTCACCAGCCACCTATAAAAAGGGCTTTAGACGTAGATCATTGTCATATCACGAAGAAGGTTCGTGGGTTGCTGTGTCCTCAATGTAATAGATACATCATCGGAGTAATTGAAAAGCGTAAGGTAGATCCAAAACAAGTCGCAGATTATTTATTGGAAAAACATTCGCCATGTACCGAGTTCTCACCTCTTGGCCGGAAGTCGTCCGAGACGCAATAGCAATCCAGCAACTGTTCGGACGATCTCCAATTGGATTGGATTTAGAGTGGGACAAGAACGGCAAGCCAACGATTCTTGGTCTCTCCGACGGCCAGTTGAATATCTCCGTTCCTTGGGCAGAAGGTGTTCCTTATTTACAAGAGCTTATTCAACGTCATCCGCACACAATTTTTACTGGACATAACGTAGTCGGTGCAGATTTGCAGGTGTTGAAGGAAGAACACATAGTCATTCCTTTAGCACAAGTGGAAGACACCATCATCCGACATTGGCTTTCGAACATGCACCTTTCCAAGAGCTCAGGCAAAGCGGCGCTCGAGGAAGATGCCGGCGAAAAACGCGGCCGCGGGTTCAATAACCTGTGGACGATGGCATCTCTATACACGGACCTGCCGCATTGGAAGGACTGTCGTGGTCCTTTTTGTGAAGGTCCGTGTCCAGAGCATGACCCACAAGGATACAACGGGCTTGACGCCGCGGCTCCTGTACAGTGTTTGCCTGCGCTCAAGCGCACGATGCAGTTGCGAGGAATCGAGCGGCTCTATCCTCTGCACAGAGAGCTTGCCTGGGTGCTGGCTGATATGCGCGAGTATGGGGTGTATGTGGACACTCCTTACATAGATCAGCTACGCGCTGACCACGAACGCGACAAAGAAGCTCTTGCTGTGCAGCTGCCGTTCAATCCTAAATCAAATCCCGAAGTCTTGAGGTTCTTCGATGAGACATACGGGCTGAAGCTTGACGACAACCAGGAAGAGACGATACGAGACGCTGTCGAGGACGCCGGTGGCGAAGAGTTCGCGCCGGAAGAGCTGGCGCTCTTGCTCGAATACAAAGAGCTGGGGAATGGACCTGATCGCTGGTTCCAGCCGTACTACATCGGCAAGGATGGCTATCAGAAAGGCTTTCTCGACGAAAAAGGCTTCATCCACCCGCACCTGTCGTTTTTCACATCGTCCGCGCGCATGATGTGCAGCTCGCCGAACCTGCAGAACGTCGCGAAGCGGCGCAAGAGCCGGCGTAAATGTGAATGCGGACACATGAAAGCTGAGCACTCTGGCAAGTGCATGATCGTTGGGTGTACGTGTGAGAAGTTCCGCGGCGAGGCGATTGGCAAGAAGATTCGGCGCGCGTTCATTGCGCCGCCTGGCTGGTACATCGTGCGCGCTGATCTTTCGAACGCGGAGAACCGCGTTGTGCTGCACCTGAGCGGGTACGAGATTGGGAGAGATGTTGACTTGCATGCATGGGTCCGTGACATTGCGGGTCTAACTGAGGATATGGAGTTCTGCAAGATCTTGGGCAATGCGCGAGAAGCGGCGAAATCGATTCAGCACGCTGGCAACATTTTGGAAGGTCTGCAGCTCAAGTATCCGCAAGAACTCCGTTCGCCTAAGATCAAAGCTGAGATCGCGGCTGGCGCGCGCGTTGTGTATCCAGAGTGGACATTCGAAGGGCGTGTGGTCACGTTTACGGGCGTCAACCTGGCGCGGCGTGCGTTTGGCGACGCGAGCTGGGCAAACCGGCGCGCGGCTCTCGACATCGCGAACAAATATTTCGGGCGCTTCCCGGGTGTGCGGGCGTTCCAGCAGCGCGTGAGCAAACAGGCCGAGACAGAACACGCGGTGCGTCCGCCGAACGGATACGTCACGTTGAGCTACGGACCACCGGACGATCGCATGAAGGCTGCGCAGGGCATTTTTCAACAGCAACCAGTCGCGCATATAACGAAGTTAGCTCTTTTGAATCTTCATCGGCGCTGGCGCGAAACAGGCAAGATTAGACCTGTTCTACAGGTGCATGACGAACTAATTGCCTACGTAAGAAACGATGTTGATCCTCAGACGGCAATGGGCTGGATTCAGCAAGACATGGAAGTCGTGAATACTGATGGTGATTTGAAAGGGCTGTTAATCCCCGCAGAACCTTCGTGGGGTCCGAACTGGCGCGATCAAAATAAGAAATGACTGCAGATCAAAAATACTATAAGCGACATCGCGCAAAGATTCGTGAGAAACAACGTGCTTACTATCAACGTACACGTCGTCAGAAGATTGCGTATCAGCGCGCATATTACAAGACGCATCAGGAGTGGATTCGTAAACGTACGCAACTGTGGTGGAAACGAACTAAAAAGGCACGCGCGAAAGTAAAACGTGCCTGGCGGCTCCGTCAGTACGGAATCACACTTAACCAACATACCTTGGCTCGAAAGAAACAAAACAATCGTTGTGCTATCTGCCTAAAGCGCTTGCCGAAGTATCCTGCAACAGATCATTCGCACAAGACGGGAAAGTTTCGTGCATTGCTCTGTCATAGTTGCAACCGCGGCTTGGGGTTCTTCCAAGAGCACATCCCAACCTTACGACGGGCCATTCGATACGTGAAAACTCATGCCCACTGACTTCTCCAAAATTCCGCAAGAGCTGCGTGATCTCCCGCGATGGATCGGCTGGCGTTACGAAGAGCGCAACGGGCAGAAGACAAAGGTCCCGTACAACGCGCGCACCCTCGAGCTTGCCAGCTCCACGAACCCGGCGCACTGGACCACGTTCTCACAGGTGCTCAAGAACGGAAAATATTTCCGCGGCCCGGGGTTGGTGATCGCGCCGCCATACATGGGGATCGATCTCGATCAGTGCCGCGACCCGAAGACTGGCGACGCCGAACCGTGGGCCTGGAACATCATCAACGAACTCAACTCGTACACCGAAGTGAGCCCGAGCGGACGTGGCTTTCACATTTGGGTCAAAGCGACTATGCCGGTCCGTGGACGCAAGAAGAAAATGGCCAACACGTTCGTCCTGTCGGCCGAGGGGAAGTCGCCTGCTATTGAGGTCTATCGTGACGGACGCTACTTCACAATGTCTGCACAGAGGCTTGAGGATCAGCCCGTACTATCCACTTGCGGCTCTTGTGAAGGCTCTGGGTTAATGGACAGCGGCGGCGTAACGATGTGGGACGCGCCTATTAACATACGATGTGAATGTACGTACGGTCCTTCGTGGAACGTCGAAGCGCGCGATCTGAGCGCCTGGCTCCTGGGGACGTTTGGAGAGATCACGGAGGCTGAGCTTGCCGAAGCGACCTACACGCCGGCAGATCCAGACGGCGACAACGACTCGACGGCGAGCGGTGAGGAATTTCGCATCGCTTGTGCAGTCGTGCGCGACCTGGGCATCGGCGCCACCCGCGATCAGCTCTATGCAGAGTTCTTGAAACGTGCGAAACCCCGCGCGAAGCTAAAGCGCAAGGACTACGTCGTGAGGACAATTATCAACGCGCAGGCGGCCGTCAAGCTGCACAGAGGCGCTTACGTCGATCCGTACGGCGACTTGTTTTAATTCGGTACAATATGACAAGTTGGCACAATTCCTATGAAAGTTCAGGTCGACAAAGCGGTTCTCGCGGGATACCGGCGGCGCGCGCTGCGTCGGTTTCCCAACGAATACATGGAAACGATCTGGGGCAAGGTGTCAAAAGAGGCCATTCAGATTTGTGCGTTTTACCCGATCGACCATAAAGGGCAGCAAGAGTGGCTCGAATACGAGCCTGCGGACGTGGAAGATCAGAAAGAGCGCCAGGACGGACCGGATCATCCGAAGCTTCAGTATTTAGGCAGCATTCATTCTCATCCTGACGCAGATGGAGAACCGAGCGAAGCTGACTGGCAGAGTTCGCGACAAGACGGTGAGCGTGTCATGGGAATTTATCAAATCGTTCGCAATGGCGGACGCAAACGCGGCAAGGTTCGTTTCTATTCCGAACCTCTTCAAGAGTTAGAAATCACTTGAAAAATCAGGCGAATTACCGTATAATTACAAAATCAACCAATGGCAAAATTCAAGCTTAACGGAAAGCCTCTGTCAGAACAAATGTCCCAGCGCGGCCGTGTCATGGCCTTTGTGCAGAAACTTCCATACGGAATATTGACGTCGCGCGAGGAGCTCAGTCAGAAATTAAACATATCGAAGGAAAGCAGCGCATTTATGCGTCTTCCTCAAGACGTTCGCTTTCGTCTTCCAGATCGTCGGGCCGTGTACGGAAACGCAAGAACCATACGTGATCTCAAGAAAGAGTTCTCCAAATGAAAATTTCCGATGTAGTAAAAGAACAGCGTGACAAAAGCACTCCTCTTAGTGATCGCGAAAAGTTTTTGACGAAAGAAAATACCTCTCTCAAAAATCAAATCTTGCGTTTGCAGGAAACCTCAGGCTTTCAGCAAATTCTCACTGAGAAAATTTTGAAGGCTGTAGAAGCCCTCTCTCCTCTTGAGCCGCGACCGTACAAAGTAGGCAAGAATGCTGAGGCTGAAATGGCCGCAGTTCTTCAGCTCAGTGATTGGCACATTGGTGAACAAATCAGCGCGCGAGAGACCGGCGGGTTCGGACTCTACAACTGGGCGATGGCGCAAGAGCGCGCAAATTACATCGTGACGAAATTCCTCAATTGGCTTGAATCACATCGCGCGAGTTTCAAGATTCCCAAAGTTTATATCTTCGGCCAGGCGGACTGGGTCAGTGGAGACATTCATAAGGAATTGCTCGTCACAAACGAGTTCCCATTGCCTGAACAGGCCGTGAGATCAGGGCAGCTCTTTGCACAAGTTATCGCGCGGATCGCGCCGCACGCTCCTGAACTACACGTCGTTGCGATTGAACCTGACAATCACGGCCGGTTGCAACCGAAGCCTCAGTTCAAGCAGAAGGCGCAGAACAACATGAGCTTCGTGACCTACGCAATGGCAGAAGCTCTACTCAAAGAACATGGCAACATCAACTGGATCAACAATCATCGCATTCGTGAACTGGTCAACGTAGTCGGCCAGAAGTTCCTGGTGGAACATGGCGACGTGATCAAGTCCTGGCAGGGTATTCCGTACATGGGCATGATGCGCCAGGCCGCGAAGGAAGCCAGCAAGCACATGCGCGCGATTCTCGAACAACAGCGTCGGGAGCTGTCCCGTATGCATAACGAGTACGGATTCGACTACGTCGCGCTCGCCCATTTTCATGTTCCGAACGTGATCGACAATCAGATCCTCGTCAATGGTTCTCTGAGCGGCACAAGCGAGTTCGACGAAGGCGTCGGACGTTACGCGAAGCCCTCACAAGTCAGTTTCCTGGTTCATCCGAAGTACGGCTTCTTTGATTGGGTTCCGTGGTCAACGAAACGATAGCGCTCTGCGGCCGCTGCAAGATTCGATCTAAACACCGTAAGCATTGGTGGTGTAAGGAATGCAGCCAGGCATACACGAAGGAATATAGACAGCGTCCTTCAGTTAAAGAACGCGTTCGTAAAGTGTGGAACGACTTTTATCAGCGTTTGAAGTTGGAGATTCTTCGGCACTATAGCAAGGCAGAAGTTCCCTTTTGTGCTTGCTGCAAAGAAACGACTCTAGGATTTTTGACCTTGGACCACATCAATCAGGATGGCGCTCAACATCGTCGTGCTCTTGGGCGTAGTGCTTATTTTATGTATCGCTGGATTCGCAAGCAAGGTTTTCCTGAAGGCTTTCAGGTTCTCTGTTTCAACTGTAACTGCGGCCGCGCGTTGAACAAAGGCGTGTGTCCTCATCAGGAGCAGTCATGAGTGCTCGTGTTTACGAAGTCACAATTGTGCGCGATCTCAAGCGCCCTTATAAGCCAGTCCACCTTGGAGGCTTCCTGCGCTGGATCATGCAGCATCCTGACGCCAGCCGACATGGGCTCGGACGTAAGACTCCGCGTCGCGGCTGGAAGCAACACTTCGCGAAGTATCCGCAGCGTGGTCTGGCGTTTGCCCTCCGGCTACGCAATGCCATTCTTGCAGCACGAAAGGCGGCGCGTGAAAAAGCTTAACGGTCCGACAGTCTTCTTCGTTCGTCACGGAGAGACTGTCATGAACAAAGAAAATTTGCTGCGCGGTCATGACAACCCTTCGCTCGATCGGAATGGCATCGAGGAGGCAAAGAAGTCTGCACAGACGCTGAGCGCTTACCCGCTTTATCACATCTATGCGTCGGACCTGCAGCGCACGCGACAGACCGCACACATCATTGGAGTCAAGACGAATACTGCGGTCACTCATGTTGGTGCGCTGCGGCCGTGGGATTACGGCAAGTTGACCGGGAAGCCGGTGAACGCCGAGACGTTAGCGACGCTTCAACACTATCAGGATCATCCTGACGAGAAGGTCCCCGGCGGCGAAAGCTACAACTCTTTTCTCAAGCGCTATTTCGTGCCTGTGCAGGCTGCGCGTTCCTGGTCCCTGAAGCATCCAGACAAAGCGATTGTGCTTGTGACGCACTCGCGCAATTTGTATCCGCTTCGGCGTCTTCTCGGCGAGAAAGATGCGCCGATTCCAGTGCATGAGACGAAGGGCAGTTCTGCCGGCATGCCTGGCGAAGAGTCCCCTGGTTCAGTTTGGAAGGTTGAGTTCAGTCCGGATGGTCAATTCGATATTTCAAAGGCGTAAAGGATAACCCATGAAGAAAATTTACTTAGCCGGTCCGATTAGCGGTTTGACGTACGAAGGTGCTCAGGACTGGCGTGACTATTTCAGCAGCAAGATCAGCCCTGAGATTCAGTGCTATTCCCCTCTCCGAGGAAAGCAGTATTTGAAAATGCGGGGACCTCTCGAGGGATCGTACGACGAATTCCCTTTGTCAACTGACACCGGCATTACGACGCGTGATCGGTATGACTGCATGGGCGCCGATGTCGTCGTCTTCAATCTACTCGGAGCCGAGCGGATCTCGATCGGCACCATGATCGAGTTGGGCTGGGCAGACGCCGCGCGAAATCCCGCCATCTTGATCATGGAAAAAGAAGGGAATCCACACGAGCACCCGATGCTCCGTCAGACGACACACTTTCGCGTGAGCAGCCTTGATGACGCGATCGCCTTGGCAGAGATCATTCTGCTGCCTTCCTCGAATGCAATCAACAAGCGTGTGGAGAGCGTCAGTGCAACGGAATCTGGAACGCGAACTGTGGCTTAGGGTCATCCGGTTCGCGCAAGAGGAAGCGGCCGGGCGACACACTTCGGGAACTCAGCAGAGAACGACGATGCGCCGCGCGCGCCGCTGGCTGACGACCCGCAACAAAAATTTTGTTCTCGTCTGCAAAATGGCAGGCCTCAACGACGTGCAGATCAACACGATCGTGAAAATGGCCTGCGAAGCTCAAGCTACGAGGCCGTTGCCTGAGGCAACTTGGCTACATCAAAAGGAAAATTAAATATGAGTGAAGTTCAGAACAACCAGAAAGATGTACGTCTGTTGGGTCCAGGTGGTGCGCCAACGCGAGCGACAACACTTCCGACTGATCCAGCCGAAAGAAAAACTTATCCCATTGCAAGCGGTTTGATGGACTATTTCCCTGACGCACTCGTGGCAATCTCGCACATTTCGTTTCAGGGAGGTAAACAACACAACCCAGGGAAGCCTCTTTTCTGGGATCGCAGCAAATCCTCGGATGAGGCCGATACCATGCAGCGCCATTTCTTGCAGCGCGGAACTCTGGATACTGATGGTGTGCGCCACACCGCAAAGATGGCCTGGCGCGCGCTCGCGCTCTTGCAAAAAGAGCTTGAGGCTGAACAGCAAGCCCGTTAGCTATTGTCGGATTTCGTGTCCTGGCCGCGGATCGCAGCGACCGCTGCGCGGAGCTGGTTGACTCCGTACGGTGACACTGCGAATGCGGCCAAAGCAAGAATGATCTGTGGTAGCCCCGACACCCAAGCAGAGATCTTAACCGGATCCTGCAATGACATGGCGTGACGAATACACCACCAAACTAATGCCATGCTCGAGACACTCAGCCACGCCGAAATGATTCTGCTGGACGACGGTGAGCCGTTCTCACTGAACGCTTGAAACACAAACTGTTTTGCTTCTGACCAGTTCATACGAATTCCGGCCGCGGGATTTTGGTCGCTGTCATAAATGAGCGCCCAATGCAAGGCCTATTCCAACGCCCACTCCGACCTGCTTTATCGTTGATCCAATTTGATGCCAAAACCCAGGCTTCTTTTTCAATACAACAATCTCGCTGTCCTTCGCAGCCAACTGTGCATCCTTCTGTGCAGCTATTTGCTGTTCAGCGGAGTAGTCCGTTTGGCACTGCGCGAGTTTCGTCTGTGCTACTTTACCGTCCGCCAAATCTTGAAACAGTGGCAGAACGTCTTCCTTTGGAAACGTAACGGAATCGTCAGTCTGCACAGTGACGGGGGTCGGCAGATTGGGAGTTACGGTTGGTAGCTGCTGAGCGGCTTGCTGTGTCGTCTTCACCTGTGCGATCGTCTTCTCGAGGGTGTCGATCTCTTTCTGAGCCTTTGCGTCGTTTGTGCTGATCTGCGTTTGCAAGTTTTCGATCGTACTCTGGGCAACATTTACCTGCGCTTCGGCGATCTTCACTTGCTGTGCAGCTTGCAGCCGCGCATCATGCTCAGCCAACCAGGAATGAAACGCGATCATACCAACGGCAATCAGCACAAGATAGAAAAAGTGCGTCTTGGCGTAAGTTTCTAACCAGGAAATCATTCAATCACCTCAAGCTCTCGATCAAGGCCGGCGTCAATGCTTTCGCGAATGTCGTGCGGCATGATAATGCATCCTTCGCTGGAGTGTTCTGGATCCGATGCGGATGCGCCGTGAATGCGAAAATCTCCGCGGCCACACATTTCATTGCTTGACGCCGGCGTGAGATTCATCGTGATCGGACCAAGCTTCGGGTGATGGTATGCGGGTCCGATCGCATATTTGCCGCGTGGCAAGGGCCCAACATTCTTTTCGCACTGTCCGTTCGGATCGTTCTTGTGCGGAGGCTGCCCGGCCCAGCCGGTTGCGGTTAGCGCTCCGTCATGAAAGAGTTTTCCTGTTGACTGTTGAAAGGTGTACATGAGACCACCTGATTTACATCGCAAAGCTGATTGATAAACCCGTTCCGCCCGCCAACGTGCCGCTTACCCAGCCCGCGGTGAGATATTTCACGGATGCTGGGAATCCGATCGGCGACGTAGTTTCTCCAGCGCCGGGCGTGAAAATGGCACCAACTGTTCCGGACGTAATTGTCAGCGTTCCGATTACGTAAAAATTGACCCCGTCCAGCGACCCGTAAATATTGATTTTAATGCTGGTTGCTGTGCCTCCTCCGAGGTCTACTTGAAAAGCGGAATAGGTTGGCAGCTGCCCACGCGCGACGGTGGGGACGATCGAATAAACCTTTGCGTTCGCCGGCGCCGTGGTGCCGCTCACGTCGTTTCCGCCACCCGCCGTAGTAATGTTTTGCAGGATAAAGGCCTGGGACCCACGTTCGTACGCCACTGCTGCCATAATTGCTCCTATTTAATTTTAGCGCGTTTTCTCGGCTCCGTTTTACTCTGGTTCAGGTTGAAAGAAATCTCCTGGAGCAAGACTGTCTGCTGCTGCAGATTTTCAGTCTGCACAGACTGGGCGTCAACGAGCTGCCCTTGCGCCGACACGATTGACTCAAGCGACTGCTGCATGTGGGCCATGTGATTGTGCAGAAGTGTATTGGCCCATTTACTGATCTTCTTTTGAACCCACGCGAAGGCTGCGAGAAGAGCGCTGGTAAAGCCTATGATTGGGGACCAGGGCTTTAAGAAATCGCTGATGTGATGAAGAGTGATCTGCATAAACTATGGCTCGAAAAAGAACGCAGGAACAGCTGCCGCAGCCGCGGAAGTCTGGGTCAGGGTGGTGAGCGCGCCCAGGGTTGCTGGCATGCTTCCCCCGGCAATGTGATTTGCGGCAGACGCAACCCTCGGAGTGATTTGCTGAATGATATTTGCGTTAGATGTTCCGCTGTCGAAATAATTAGCTTCCGGTCCAGCAAACGCCCAGTATGCAATAGCTCCGCTTGGGTCATCAGTGCCGACAGCAAGATAGTAGGTCCCTGGGTTCAATTGCAAAGCTGGGATCGTGAAGTTACGAGAGGCAGTTCCGTTCGGGATGGTCAGAACTGTTTGCCAAACACGATTCTTGTTCGAGTCGTATATGCCGATATACAGGTTGCCATTCCCAGCAACAGAGTTTTGTCCGTTCAGTGAAATGTGTCCAAAGGAAACAGTAGGCACAGCTAGGAAAAATTCCCACACCACGACGTTGTTCTGTCCGTTTGTCTGGCCTCCTAAGCTTCCTTGCGGAGCTGCGTGGAGGTCTAAAATGCCAGGGCCGATCATGTGCGGCGCGGTTCCGATCGAAGCGCTTGAACTGAAAGAGATGTTGCCTGCGCCATCGTCAGTGATCGTAATTCCCGAGCCTCCGACCTGATTCAGTTTTGACTGAGAGCCGTTGTTTGTTCCATTCGTCTGCAGTAGAAGCGTAGAAATTCCGCTGACGCCCGGCGGCACTGGAGGAGGATTTAGTTGGGACGCTGTGTCAAGATTCAGCGATGCGCCCACGATTGAATAATTCGCCTGGCTGGTGATCCGACCTTGATTCCAATACTCGACGGTATAATAAGTCGACGGCGGGTTACTCGTTCCGCCTGGATCGATGTTGTCGTTGCCCCAAATCGGCGTCGAAATATTTCCGCTTGAGTCCGGCGCGACGTCGATCTGAGTTTCGACGATGATCGTAGTTCCGATCACGCGTGGGACGAAGCCGGAAAAGTTTCGAAGACGAAAACGAACGAAAGCGTTGCCTTGCAGGTTAGCCCCTGTTGCGTCTTCGAACTTACACGTTACTGTACAAGGCGAAGGCATATAATTATCACTATTTTACCCTTCCTGCTTTGACAGCATCAGCGAGAGGTCCGCCAAACGAGAACGACGTGTCCCCATCTTCAGGGGAGCCCAGATCTAATTCGCTTTGGGCCGGCGGGCGCCGGTAGTCGGTGAATCCTTCGAGGCCGCGCTGGGCTTTGCCGATTCTTGCTGCATTCCGTCTAAGACTTCGAGCAAGAGCTTCTTGGTCCGCTCCTTTGATGGCTTCGCCGGCGGGCTTTGGCGTGACGTTTTTGAGTCTTTTGTCGAGCTCATTGAGATCCACTCCTAATTCAGACAGCTTGCCACGAACTTCGGGATCTGTCCTCATGATATCAGCAAAGTCATTGCTGTACGCCTTCATCTTGTCCGGCGTCAACCGTTCCAACATGTCTGTCGGACGATAATACGTTCCTCCCGAGCTTTTCCATCCAGACATCTCCGCGAGCGTTTTCGTAAACGTCCAGATCGCGGCTTGAGCTTCCGCAGGTTCCCATCCCAACTTCTGTGCAGCTTGACGGGTACGCAACGCGAGCGCGTGATAGAACTGCGGCTTGGCCATCTGCTTTTCATTCACACCAGCGAAGTTACCCATCCACGAATCAAGCGTGACATTGCCAAACGTGTTGCTCAGGTTCTTTCCAAAGTTCCCTACCTTGAAATTCCTATTGCGATCTTCCAAAATGTCCTGGTCGTTTAGCGCGCGCACTAAGTTCGGCAGCTTCGAAGGCTGATTCGTCAACGGACGAATGTCTCCGTTTCGCATCGCTTTTTGAATCTCACTAATCGTTGTCGGCCGGCCGGCGTCGTGCCAATCCTTCCAGAAGGTCAGAGCTTCACGTAGGTTCAATGGGACACCCTGTTGCGGTGACGTTGCAGCAACGACATTCGCCCAACGATCAGCGTCTTCTGGCTGAAAGTAATCCGGTGCAAGCTTTCGCATCGCATCGAACGCGTCGATCGAACGCTGATACCATGTTTTGCCAACTGCGCCCTTGCGCGCCGCAGCTTCGAAATCGTGGACCTCAGGCAGCTTACGAAGAATTTGAGCGAACTGATTCCCCAGGCGTTTCGATGTAGCCTGTTCCCGTTCTTTATCTGTCAACAAGCTCAGCGGATCACCATTTGGAACCTTGCTCGCTTCCTCTCCAGGGAATGCCGCACCAGTAGTCTGCACAGAAGAGGACTCGGCCGGGCGTAGGTGCTGAATGCCGAGTTCTTTGGCGGCGTTTGAGAGGCTGTTCTGCATCGGGCCGTTCAAAACGCCGGCGTTCAAACGATATTGACCATCAGGCATCACCGTGACGTGCGCGCCCCCGGCCGGGGTTTCTTCAGGAGCAAAAGATTTGCCATGAAACGTGAGTTTTCCTGTTTTGTCGATCAGGAAATTGTTTCCAGGGCGATTGATCTCTTCTTCGCTGGCGACACCATTTCCAGCATGTCCGCCTTGCTGCATCAACTCTTGTTTGATTTCTTGTGATCGACGGAGAAAGTCGCTGGTGCTCGCATCCGGACCAAGCTCAGTTCGAGCGCGTTTCTGCGCTTCAGCATCGTGCTGTAGATTTCCCCAGGGGGAAGCGACATCGGTTCCTGTCTGTGCTGGCGCTTCGGCTGCAGCTCCTCCCAAACCTTTACGCTGAACCGAGGCGCGCGCGAGACCAGCTTCGGCCGCTAACTTGCCGGCAGGAAGTTCTGCAGCTTTGTTTGGTGCCCCGACGAGCTGAGTCTGTTGTCCATCGAAAAAGAAGTTGATGCCAGTCCCTGGTGCTGTGTATCCATCGTAGCCAGCATCTCGAATCGCGAGTTCTTTTGCGTTGGTTGCGGCGTACTGAGCGATCGTGTCGTTTCCTGTTTTGTTGAATGCGTCCTGGTAAACACTCTGGGCCGCATCATTCCATTTCGGATCTGTGATGTCAGCCAGCGCAAAATTTCCGCGAACCTCATGCGAATACTTACGCCCAGCGATCGCGGGCTCTGGACGTGTGCCGGCGGAATACGCATAGAACCCTGCCGGCGCATCTTGTCCAACGCCAAATTGAGTCCCAACATTCAGCCGAGCGCCCTCTTGTCCAACCGGCATGCCTGTCTCTTTTTGAGCAATACCCCGACGACGGCCATCGATGTAGTCCAACTTTTCGTTCGATAGGTGGTAACCGACGAACGGCTTCTTCGCAGGAGTGGCCGCGGCGAGAGCTTGTGCTCGAAAGTCGACTGAGAAAGGAGAGTGGACGGGTTCACCTGAACCTCCGGTCGGCAGCTCTTCACCACGACCCAAGTGATAAATGGCTTTCTGGTTCATCTGCTGTCCCATCTGCGCAGCAGCTTGTTTGTTCGGTGTAGTCGCCGTGATGTCGAGATAGTGCAGACCTGTCGGGTCGGCCCAGGTGCCAACCTGGAGATTCGGATTTCGAGCGAGCAGATCGCGATGTTGCGCGACAAAATCGTTGTACTGCTCTGGGGTGAACGGTTTGGTGGAAACGACGGTGTGTTCAGGAGCGACGCTCACCGCCCAGTTGTTACTCCCAGTCAAATTTTTGCCGGTGCGAGGATCGAAGGTAGATCCGCCTGCCGTTAGATGAGACTCGAGTGCGGCTTGACCGACAGCAGGATGCTCTCCGGCGAGACGGGCCTGAGGCTCATGAGCAGCGTACGCTATCGCAGTCTGTGCAGCGTCAGCGCCGGCGCCAGTAATCGCTCCTGCGTAATCACCTTGACGTAGTTGCTCTTCATACTTGGTTGGCTGAAAGCTGCTCAATGTTGAAACAGCACCCTTCGTTGCAGCGCGGCCCAGGTCCTTCAAACCAGCTTTCGTTCCGTACGTATGTTTGGCTGCACCAAAGGCATCCTTCAAAACATCTGCCTGAGATCTGTTCTCGTCTTCAGACGTGGGAACGTACGTGTCGTCGCCTTGCCCAGGAAAGAGAGCGTTGTGAATCACCTGAGGAATGGAAGGCACTCGTTCTTGCAGAGCTTCAAAGGCACGAGGAATGGCAGTCTCAGTCGGCTCGTTCCCGGGAGTCAATCCGATCGGAATCGGAGGCGCAGCAGGCTGCTCTGGATCATCCCACGATCCGCCGGCACCACTAAGTTGTTTCTGCGGAGGCATTATTTACTCGACTCTCTCTTGACTGTTTTTTCAAACAACTTTCCTTGCTTCGGAATTCGCCCTTTTGGAAAATCTTCCTTCCGGCTGGGGCTCAGAAGTTCCTGTTCTGGAGCAGCCGGTTTGATTTCAGACGGCCGCACAAACTGAGGCGGTGTCTGTAGCGAAGGCTGATATGGAATGACCGGCGGTGGGCCACTGGGTTGGCCAATTGGCTCAACGTTTGAACCCAAAGGAATCGCAGTCGGTCCGCCAGGACCAACACGCTGCACAGAAGGACCACCGGCGGGCAGGAGGCCAGCAATAGGACGTGCGCCGGAGCCAACCGCACGGTTGGGAGTGGCGCCACTTTGCGCCAACTTTTCAAATCCAGACTGAAGTGCGTCCCCGATGTTCACATTTGCGACGGCAGACTGACTCGCGCCGGCAAGCCCAGAAACGTTTCCACGAATGATGTCCCAGGCATGCATCGCTTTTTGTATGTACGGAACTCGTCGCTGGAGTTCCGCCATATTCATCCGAGCCTGGAGCTGATCACGTACTGAACTGAGTGCAGCGTAGCGTCGTTCGTATTCACGAATCCCGCCTTCTCCACGCTGCGAAAGCGTGTCAGAAATTTTGTTCCCGAGCTCTTGGTCCAAAGCTTTGAGCGAAGCCAAACGACGCTGCGTCGCGGCGCTCGCGGCACGATCAGAAGGTGTCATGCTTTCGAAATCACGCAATGCGGAGTTCACGGTGCGAGCAAGCTGATCGGTCTCAGCAAGTGACAGAACTCCCTGCTGAGCTTTCGCAGCCAGAGCCCGGTCCGCTACAGTGCCAGCCGTCTTTGATAAGAAGTTCAGTCCATTCGAGGCGTCAGCACCCACTTGCATGCTGACGGGAACGGCTGCGTTACGGGCAATCTGCGGGGCACGCTCAGTGTTGTACATCTGCGAGAGGTGGTCATTGATGCCTTGGACTGTCGCGCGCACACGCATATCGGGGCGGAGCATTCCGCCCTTCGCGTCATTCAAATTGAGCTTCTGACCGATCTCGTTTAGGTCACCGGCCGCTGCATAAAGATTCGCGCGGAACCCTGGATCACTGCCTACGGGCGCCGCCGCCCTAAAGATGTGTTCAACGCCGTCAACCGCTGCCGGATGTAAAGATGCAGCTTCAGGAATGACTGAAGCCTGGGGAGTGCGTGTGGCGGCTGAATAAGCTGCTTTTACACCGCGAGCCGCAGTAGAAAGCGCTTTCGGCGCGACTGCTGCCCCGGCTGCTGTGCCAGCACTTTCGGGAGCAACCGAAAGAATATCGTCTTCCATATTGCTGCGCTCATCAGGCGAGGCGTTTGCGAATTTTTTCCAGTAAGAGACAGCGTTCAAAACAGGCTGCACAGCCAGACGATCGATAACTCGGCCCGTCGGCCCAATTTTGGTTTCGAAGCCTTTGCCGAACTGCTGACTTTCTTCTGGAGTCTCAGGATCTGCCGCAGCGTGGTAAATCTGTTTTCCCGCGGTGATCGGATTCAACATTGATCCCGCTGCACTGAGTTCGCGTTTGAACGTGTCGTTTGAAGCAGCATCACCTCCGGTGTAGCGATCAAACGCACTCGGCTCTTGCTGTGCAGCTGCCGCATGAATCGGAGTGGTCGCCGGCGTAGGTGGGGCAGACTGCTGCTGCATCATGAACGAATCAGGAGTCAATGAAGAGCCCTGTTTCGCCATGAACTCGTCTGGCGTTAATTGCGAACCATTTGCCATCTTGACACAGCCTTACTTATTGATCTGGTAGCCAGCGTCTGTGAATTCTCTCGTCGCTTGCTGCACAGAAATGCCTTTAGCAGCGGCGTACTGGCGAACGTGCTCAGTCGTAGCTGTTTTGGGAGCGCCGCCGGAGGTGTTGCCAGAACTCGATGTTTTGCCTTTGATCTTTGGAATGCCTTTTTCAAGGTTATTGACCATGTTGTCAAAGGCGTCAAGTTGGGTGATCATCATGTCTCGATTGCCACTTCGCATGCTCGGTAACGTAGCCAGAATCGCACCGCGCAATTTGTCTGACGCAGCACCCATTCCAGCAATATTACGAAGAGACATAGCACGTTCTTGCAGTTGCGCCATCCAGGTCACAAATCTTTGCTGATCAGGAGTAAGCCGATCAGTCCCGATTATCGTGTCAACCTCGTTTTGAAAAATTGATGGATCATCAGTCGCACGCGCCGCCATTGTGAATTTGGCAATGGTGTCCGCACTAAGAGGAGTTTCCAGCTGACCAATTGCAGTCCGCATGTTTCTAGACGCAACACGGATGTCATTCATTTGAGCTTCGGCGCTGATTGCCTTCGCACCGGCTCCCGCAGGCGCAGCGCCCTGAGCAATTGCGTTGCCGGCGGTCATCCATGAAAGATTGCCTTCAGGATCTATAGACTGCACAGGACGAAGCATGGCGTACATCTGCGCGCGTGCGACTGACGGTCCAACGGCCGCGACCTGGTGAATCTTGTTGCCAATGCGATCAAGGGCCCACATTCCGTCTTGTCCAAGATCTTTGATCGTGATGCCCTTCGCCTGGAGCACTTTGCCGATCTGTTGATATTGCTGAGCGCTGACCTTCTGGCCAGACATCGTCGGATCACCAGCGACCGCAGCCACCCACGGATCGACTTCGAACCGGCCAAGCAGCATGTCGCGCACTTTGTCGGTTTGGGCATCATTCAAACCCATCTTTGACATTTGCAAGCGGAATTTGGACCCGAGCTCGGGATCAGCTAAGATCTCGGGCTCGGTTAAGGAACGAAACCCACTCGAGGGATCGTTCGGATTGTTGAGCGTGTACCCGTACCGGCGCATGTCGCCCATCATCTTGCTCTGTGCAGTATCAGCTTTCTGTTGATTGATTTCGTTCGCTTGTTCTTTCGTGCCGATCATTGCAGCGCGCCAGGCGGCTTCGTTTCCAAGCTGCATACGGCGCATTGCCAGCTCGCGATCGAGAGGCGTGCCGAAATTCTGTTCGTAAGCATCGCTGGCATGACTAAGAAAGCGACTCAGCGCTCCGAGTTTGGCTTCGGGAGTGAGCGGCCCGGTGTAAGGTTGCCCAGGCTTCGGCTGCGCGGCGGTCATCCCTGTCACGCGAGACAGTATGCTCAAGAACTTATTTTTCGGTCCCTGCGGAGCGAGAGACGGGAAAGAGCCGTCACTTTCAGACTGCACAGGAGGGAGGGACGATGACGCGTCTGTCTTGATCTCAGGAGGCGTGGGATCTTGATCACCGCTGGGAATCTGGCTTGTTGCCGGGGGTCCGACTTTGGGCGCATTGAGGGCCGGAATTGGACCGATTGTGCTGGAGCTCAGCCCTTGGCTCCCAGAGCTTCCTCCATCGTCGGCAGCTCCAGTGTTGGGAGCATCGACATCAACATCTTCTTGCGAACCGCGGGTCAGTTGGCCGCGCAGCGCATTGAACTTTGCTAAGAGTGGATTTTGCGCCACCTGAACACTTCCCTTCTTATACGGCAGCGATTGCGCCTATTTTTGCGGCAGTACCGATACCCTTCATTACGTTGCCAAAACCAGAAGTTGCGCCCATTGCAGTTTCAGCCTGTCCGCCTTTCATCTGTTCGTCGATAGCCGGTAGCGGGCTGTAGAGCTGCTGCTGTTCCTGGTTGTATTTCACTCCTTGAAGGCCCAGGCCAAGCTGGTTATTCACTTGCTGCCCGTATGCATTCGTTGTGGCTTCGCCGGCGTTGCGGTTCGCGCTGTTGATCAGTGATGCAGACATGCCACTTGGAGCAACGCCCATGCCACGCGCCGCCAACCCCTTCTGTGCAGCTGCCACGGTGTCGCCATAGGCCTTCCCGATTTGCTCTTTTTCTTGCCCGAATTGCTCTTTGAGATACGGATTCAATCCACCATTGGACGGCAGCGCGAAAAGTTTGTTCGCAGCTGCATCTCCAGCTCCGCGATAGCTGTTCTGCAGTCCTGTGTAAGATTTGGCCAAATTGCCGGCGGTATTCGTTGCGCTTTTTACAGCATCGAGCCCTGGCGAAGAGAAAAAGCCCATAAGACACGTCCTGGTCAATATTTTACAGGAATTTATCGGGGTGGATTACGCTAATTGCTCGACAGCGTATCCCAAGCTATATTGCATGCTGGTGGCGCCACTACTAGCATAGCCTGCCGATGTGACAGTTACGTTCGATCCATTTGTGTGGATTACAATTGAAAAAGGTGTCGTGACCGCCGTCGTGTTGGTGGTGGATGTTGCGACCAGAACCGCGGTTCTCGCGATTCCGCCGGCATCGGTCCAACTCAGCGTCAGCGATGGCATTGTGCTGCTGGTCGTAGCGGCACGATTGATCGACTGGACCCCAGAGACACGGAAGACACTTCCAGCGGTCGGGGATGTGATAAGTGTCTTTGCTGCACCTGCGTTGTAATTGGCAGTGAGAGCTGTCTGCGAATCGGTGGCATAGACCGGAGTCACCCCGATTCCCACAGTCGCCTTGTTGTTGTACGTCGTAACTTTTGCGAGGAGTGTTAAGTTGCCGCTGTCATTGATGGAAGCAACTGCTGTGTCTGTAGCAGTAACTCGTTTGGCAAATTCCAAGCGCCAGCCGGTTCCGTCCCCTACATAAATTCTCCCCACAACAGGAGATCCGAAATTGCCCGCCATCTGGAAATTCGTGCCGCCGTTTGCTGCGAGGCCAGTGTTGCCGGTAAAAATTAGGGCACCAGTCATCGACATGTGCCCATCAGCATTGACCGTAAACTGTCCGTCGAGAGAGCTTGTTCCCTGCCCATTGGCGAAAATAGTAATGCCGCCGGCGTCGGTTGCGGTGCTTCCTGTTTTGCACTTGATGGCACCTCGAGAGGTTGAACCGTCCCCTTGGAAAATAATCTGACCACCCGCACTATTTCCTGAACTGGCGTTGCTAAAAACAATTAGGTCTTCGCCCATTCCATTGCCGCTGCCTGATATATTTAGCCGCGCGTTTCCTGTAGCATCGCCAATTGCTAGCGTATACGTGCCTGTCAAAGAAAGGGAGGGATTTGTGTTCAAAACAACGCTCCCTGAGCCGGTCACGCCGTTTGACAAATCCGAGGCTGCAAGCTGGCCGACGGTGATAGCAGCGCCAGCGGACAACTGCTTCAACACTTGAGACGCACCGCCAGTTGCGGATAGATCAGCGTTCGTTCCTCCACGAGCCAGCGCAAGCTGCCCTGTCGTGATCTTGGACGCATCCAGGTTCGGGATATCCGCAGCAACCAACGATCGAAAAGTTGGAGCCGCAGCTACGCCTGTCGTGGGTCCCGCAAGAATTTGATTTGCAGACTGCGATAGAAGAGAAGGCGCCAGTGTTCCCGAAGTCGTAATTGGAGATCCTGGCACAACCGCGTTAAAAATAACGCCATCTCCAGTCATCGCAACAGAAGAAACACCTCCCCCGCCGCCGCCCGTAAGGTTCACGGTCGCGACACCGTTAGCTACAGAAACCGACGAAACTCCTGAAGGGAAATCGAGTTCGTTGATTCCGTTTAGGTTGAGTTTGAGCGTCGCCATACTACTGAACTTGTTCGAGCACTAAATGCAACGCGTATTGCATCGGCGTCGCACCGGAGGTCGCATAACCAGACGTCGCATACTGAATGTTCGTTCCAGTTTTTGCGCTGATCACGGTCGATGCCTGAGCAAACGTCGTCAGCAAGTTGCCGCCACTCGTCGCCGTGATATCCAACGACTGTGCAGTGTTGTTGTCTGGATCAGTCCAGGTCAACGTGATCTTCGGCAAAGTAGACGAGCTCGTTGCAACCTGACTCACAATGATGTACGCCATGACCCGATAGCGGCCTGATGCGGTCAAGGCCAGCAACGTCGTAGCCGCAATGTTCGCCCCTTGCGCAGTGAGATCGACCTTAGCAACCTCCGCGAGAGAAGCCGGCACGTTTCCAGAAACGTTTCCGCTTCCGTCTTGCTGCCAGGCTACGTTGACGTGCAGCGCGTCTGGAGCTGCTGGGGTTGAATTAGATAAATTGACCGCCACAAAAATGTCCTCCCTTTTAAGTTTACACACCATTAACCAAGATCTTTTTCGTCACGTTCACGCTGACTTCGTAGTCATAGCTCACTGGAAAGTTGTTCACCTGCACGCTGACGTTTCGCGCAGGCTGCACAGAACGATTCACGTTGAACGCCGCCACTCGGGACTCGAGATTGGACTGGGCGTTCACGAACACATCGAAGTCGTCGCTGATCGGGATGCCGTTGAGTTTGACGGTGCTCCAGAGCGTCATGGGTACGAGCGTGCCGGTGGCATCCAGCACGAAGAGCTGGCCGAGCGCGGGCGCGGTGGGCGACACCGGCGTGGTCTGCAGATTCGTGGCGTCGATCACGCCAGGGTCCGCCGGGTCCACATCGATCGACGCACCCCCACCCACTACCATCTGTGCAGACAGATTTTCCCCACTCCCGATCTGATCGAAGGTTACGGCGGTCGTGGTTGACGGTGTGCTTGAGCCAGAGCCAGCGTTTCCTATTGAGGCAGTTCCGCCGGCCGTTCCTGCGCCGCCGACGCGCCCCAGAGAAGTCTTGAACGCCGATTGCAAGCCATAATTTCCAAATCTCGCAAGCGAACGGGTTTTCGACGTAGTGTATTTGTCCTGCACAGTCGTTGGGATCGTGTTTGTGTCGTTCGAGTCAATCGAAGTGTGTGCGACAACGCCACTCTCAGGGCCTCGCGCCGACTGCGGATTCGAAGGCGTTCCGGCTGTGGTTCGAATTCGGTAGCTGACTGTTTTAGAATTGCCATCCGTCGAATCAAAATAGCTCGACTGGGCGGCGTTCGTGATGGGAATCACCTCCAGGTCGTCGGTGAAGGTGCCGCTCGCAGATTTGAGGATTTCGTAACCGTCGGGGCTTCCGAGCGCGGTGTCGGACGGAGTCTGCACAGGAGACCACGTGAGCTTGAGCCCGCCGCGCGCGCTCGTCACGCTGAAGTTGTACGGCGTCGGCGCCGGCAGGGAGTTTTTCACGGCCGTGCCGAGCTTCGCTTTCCAGTTTTGAAGTGTTCCAGCTAGATCCTGCGGGTTGATTGTCGGTAAGGAACGTCTCCGCGGAGCTGAGAACGGGAGGTGCTTGCTCATTACACACCTCCAACTTGATCACTGGGCAACAAACCAGGAGCGACATCAGCCGCGAGTTTGATTCCTCTGATAACGCCGGGGTTAGCGCTTGAGCGCGCCTGAATCTGAATAAGTAGGCGCTGACACACGGCACCACCTTCGCTGAAACCTCGATACCGATTGGCTCCCTTGGCCGGTTTTAGATAAAGCGGTTTGCCTGTTCCTGGGTTATCAACATCGATCGGATCCAGCCAGTACGTGATCGAAACGTCCTTAGCAAACGCTGCGGAATCGAACTCGAGCTCAAGATATCGGAACACATGCGCGTGCTCTGGATCGCCGAAGTCGATCAACGCTGTTTGGAACGTCGCCTGCGGATACGTTCCAGTTGTGTCGAACGTTCCAGTCTGATCGTCCACAACATAGACATAGCCGTCAGGCGCGCCTCCGATTAGAACCTGTTCACCTGGGCTGACTTCGAACATCGCCAGCGATGAAAAACCTCGCTGTAGCTGGAACCATCGTTGTGTAGTGAAGTCATAAACGAACGTGACATACGTAGTGTCTTTTTGTGGGAACGAAACAACCCACCAAGCTCGAATGTTGAAGAAATAAAATTCGCTTACGAATTCGTCCAAACGGGCAGGATCTCCAAGAGCGAATTTCTTTCGCATTGGCTTGCCAATTTCGGCAAGTTGTGACGTCGTGTCCATGATTTCGGTAATCCGTGTGGCATACACGCTCGAGGGATAAAGCATTCCGCGTCGATCGTAAGACATGAACGCTAATCCGTACGGAGTCGACTTCGAAGCAAAACGCCCTGCGCCACCTAGCGAGAACGCAACATGCTGCGCGATCGCGAAGTCATCAACGCTTTCGCCGTACAACGGATAACATTGCGTCTCACTGAACATATAGAGCGCGTCCATGTGCGACGTCAGAGCCCGAATGTGACGTGACTGGTCGGGATAACTGACCTCGTTCACCATGTCTGAGATTGTGTGCGCGTTCGCTCCAGGTACACACTGTGTAGGGTCGCCGTTGTTTCCGCTTGTCACTTCCTCGTTCGCAGTGAAGTTAAAGAAGAACGGCTGCGATTCACGCCGGCGCCATTGCCGTGTCTTGTGTACAGAGAGCAATTTGCTCGAAGGAGGCTGATCGTTTCGGACCGGCCGGTAGATAGGCAGATACGAATTTGTCGGATCGTCAATAAACGGAGACGAATCCCCGAAAGGAGTAGCAGATAGATCTTGCGTAACTGGAACCGACCCCAGATACTGACCAACTTTGCTTCCGTCCGTTTCGCTGGCGTAGACGTGCCAGTGTGTCGCGCGCGCATCGCAAATTACGGCACGGCCATTCGAAATACTTGCAGCAGCATTCGTCTGAAGCAGCAATGTGTTTCCTGGCGATGTCGCGGTGCCAGCATGAGTCTCAGCAACCCCACTCGTGTTAGTTAAAGTCAACGATCCGCTATCACTTGCTGTGCAGACGAAGGTTCCATTGTTGTTGCCATTGACGAATCCAGTAATGACAAACACCTGCCCTACGAAAGCATTGCTTGCTCCCCCGGGGATCGTCCCGAGATATTTTGTCGTCACACCACCCACGTTATTCTGCACAGAGGCGAGAGAGAAGGTTTGTCCGCCGCCGACACCAGCGATCGTGCCAATGAGCGTTCCGTTGATGTACAGAACCTTTCCCACCATCTGGTTTTGTAGATCTGGGGAGGTAGGCCCTGGACTATCGGTGGACGCTGACCCTGTCACGTTTTTGCTTGCGGTGGAAGATGTGAACAATCCTGGTTGCTGATATACGTTGACTTTTGCTCCAGAAATTGAGCCGGTGATCTCGCTGTAGTCCGGCGAAGACGAACTTTCCGTCGCGCGGCCGGTGGTCTCGTCTGCGTTTGTGAACCAATAGTATTTCCCTAGGTTCGCGTTGATCTGGCCGGGGTTCGATCCAGTTCCAGGGATAGGCGTACTTCCGTTGACGAGAAACACGAGCTGTTGTTCGTGCTCCCACTGGCGATAGTTGATCTCGATGTTGTACGTGTCCGCGGACGGGAAATTTACGGTGAACGTGTCATTCCAGTTACCGCTTTTGTTGGTGCCGCCTCCGCGGTTGGGGATCGGGTAGCCCATGACTGCTGTGCGCGTCTGCCAGATGTTCTGCGAGGTGGTGCCACCCTGGAGCACCGGAGTGGCGCCAGTCGCCTGGCCGTTGTCGATCCCAAAAAACGCTCCATCGTCGTGCTGAAAAGCGATCGTGTACGTTCCTGGTTTCGAAATCTTGATGGAGAACACAACCGACATGCTGTAGTTTTCGGTGGCTCCGGCGAAAGGTGTCGTATAGCTGGCGATCGACCCGTCAGGATTGAGCGTTGCCCATTTCATCGGTTGAACGTTCGGGTCCGGACTGCCAGTCAGTTGTGGAGGGTTGAACATCGCACTATTGTTCGTCGCATGCAAGCCGCCCCCAGGGGCTGCAGTCGGAAAGTTCAAGTTGAAGTCTCCGTGGTGCGACGTATCAAAAGTGCTTAACAAATAAGCAGTCACAGGATCGGTATCGCCAGTTGGGTTGTCACCAAAGAACACAGTTGGAGACCCGGGGATGACGTTGATCGCAGGAATGTTCATCGGGATGTCGAACCCAACGATCACCCAAGAGGTGCCATCGAAAAGCCAGTTGGACGCGCCGTCCGCAAGATAAAAACTGTTTTGCTGAGTAACACATTGCGGTGCATCAGCCAACGTGCCAACTGCAGCGACGAGCGTCCACGTTCCTGAAACGTTCTGATAAAAATTGCAAGTCTTGGTCCCGACTATAGAGTTTGTGCGCGCGGCCGCGAACCAGAAATATTTATCCGTGCCGTCAGGCTGAGCCTGCACAAACTGATACAGGCCAACGACCGGGCCCGAGAGCGCCTGGTTAATGTATTTCGGCTCAACTAGCTCTCTGTGCAGCTGGCCGTCGTCGGTAGGAATGAAACTTTGGACTTTGCGAGCTGTGGCTGGATTTTGTGCGTTCTGTCCGGAGTAGCTGTCTTCGCCGGTTATCAGATTCCACTTGCCGTCTTGTGTACGGCCGGATGTCGGTTTGCGTGCCATGTTTTAGCCTTCTCACCGCGGTTGCGTCTTGCTGCTTTGCTCGCGGGTAGCTTTCTTACCCCAAGAAATCTTGTACAAACTCCGGATCGGCCTGGTTGCGCGGGGCGGCGCTCGCGGCAACAGTCAATAGGTCATCACGCCATTCTTGCTTCCACGCTTCGAACTGCGCTTGGTCCTGCATGCCCAGCATGGCTTTTTTCACTGCGTAGTCAGCAATCTTTTTTGAGTATGGAAGTAGAATGTCATCAACCGGGTCGCCCGCTTCAAAGTCTGGCAACGAGCGCGTATACCAAATCGTCATTTCGAAGTTCGCTTCAGGGAACTGCGCCAGTTCGAAGCGATTCGTGCCAAGAATCGTGTAGAAATATTCAACGCTGGGAGTCAGTGTCGGATCGACGCTGGCTGACCTTCGAGCAGATCTAAAATCATCGTCGGTGATACTTCGATAAATAAACACCGTCTGCTCATATCCTTTGGTCGTGACTTCAATGAACTTAATCTCACGAAGATCGTCCGGCAATAAATACGAACGGCTGCTGGTCTGCAACGTTCCAATGGCTGCGCCGCTTAGATCTCGAGGAAAATAATTGGTGGCAGTACTGTCTGTATTTTGAGTGGATTGAGAAAAATACTCGTCCGCTTCTGTTTTTAACACAGCCCAGATTTCGTCTTTGGCCTCGTTGAGGTAACTCATCAACGTAGCGTCGCGGACGCCATTCGAGAGTCCAGCTAGACGATCGTTGGCTAAATCGATAAGATCCTGACCGACCATAACAAAATTATAGGCAATTTCTCAGAAGTCGGTCAGCTTGATCAAAGGTTCTGAGTCCGGAGTAGTCTTTTTTCCGTGAAGCATTTGTCGCAGGTCGCGATTTCCATGAAGCAGGTCGGTTTCGCGGCGTCTCCACAAAAAGTGAACTTGATCCGCGATTTCCTGATTCATGGCATGACGCTTGTTGCCCAGGATACGCTCTGCTTCGGCTTCAGCGTTCTCTTCTTTTCGCTCAAGCTCGTCAGCAAACCGCGCGTAGCCGCCATATCGACTGATATCGCGTCGACAGAGTTCGTTGTAAATTTCGGGCGACAGAAATTTCGTGAAGACGATCACGCGCCGGCCCTTACGAGCACTGGCGAGCTCCTCACTGATCTGTTTCCAGAGATCCAACACCTTCTGCTTCTGTGCAGCTGACATCTCTTTTGGCGATTTCTGCACAAGAGCTTTGATGCGTGCCTTACGCCTACGCAGGAACTGTATTTCGCTGTCAGGAATGAACGCTTTGCGATCAATTACCCACTGTCCGATGGCCTCGCCCCAACGAACATCGAGCAGGCTATCCATCAACTGAAGCGAGCGCACAAATCCCTGCGGAGGCGTTTTAGGCATGCTTATACTCCGTCTGGCGAATCGGTCCCGGCTTCACCGTCGACGTCTGAACCGTCGGAAGCATCGAGACTATCTTGTTCGTTCTCGTCAAGATCATCGTTTTCATCGTGAAGCTCTGGGTGATCATTCTTGTGCTTCGCGATGTGACGAGCCAGCCGGCCGAGAGTTTTCTGATCAGTAAAGCAGATGGGACAAGTTGTCGGTCCGACAACAGGCCTCGCATCTCCTTCACTCAATTCACGAACGCCGATTTTGATTAGATACGGCGCAATCGGGCCAGTCAGTTTGTCATTGCCGACAATGACGGCCGACCCGCGAATCAGGGCGTTTGCCACGGTTGGGCCCACAGTGCGAGTGAAGGACTTGCCTTCCTTCTTCTGCCGGAACTTGAATTCTTGTCCGTCGAACATAACAGAGACATACGGACCCTGGTTGTCGTTTTTCCACACACGATTGCTTTTGAGGGCTTTGAGAATCTCTTTGCCTTCAATTTCTCCATCTGGGGTGGCGACGCGATCGTTGGGTTCAACTAAGCGGAGAGTTACTTGGGTGGTTTCTATTTGAGCCATACGCTTTTCCTTAATACGACAGGCGCTGCCGTGAGGCTACGCTGCGTGGGCTGTGAGCAATGACCTGGCTGCACAGGAAGAGGCTCATGTATTCGTCGAAATTGGCAGCAAGAAAATCGTACCAAAAACAAAAGGCGCCCGTTTTAGCGAGCGCCTTCAGTTGGATAGAGCTACGGCTTAGTCAGCGTAAACGCCGCTCGAAACCGTCGCAGTGATACCGTCGAATCGGACGTGAGCATCGCCTTTGTCCGAGAAGAAATTCTCGTACACGCGATACCGGGCTTCGTAGTTGTCCTTGTTCTGCACACGGAACAACACGGTGCCGTCGTCGTCCGCCCATTCTCCCTCGACTTCGGGGACCCAGAACAGGTGCGACTTGTTCACGCCGAACAGGGTGCCGTAAGGCAGATCCTTGTCCACTTTCACCGGGGTTCCGTTGAAGGTGTACTCGGCTTTGAACGCGCCGGCCTGAGTTCCGCCGTCGAAGTTCTTGGGTTCGCCACTGCCCATATACCGACGATCGCTCTCGGTCAGCTTGATGATCTCTCGCCGAACCGATACGTGCGCCAGATACTGGTCAATGACTTCGCCAGATCGTTCCTCGGTGTCGTCCGTGCCGCGCTGCAACACATCCGGCAGAACTGGTCCGACGTTCGACACGATGTTCGAACGGAAGAACGAGTTCGCTGCCTGGCTACGATCAAGCCCGAAGATGCTCGATACGAAGGTCGTCGAATCGACGATTCCAAGCAGACCCATCGGCTCCAGGTTGAACGAAGATTCGTTCGATCCCAGAGAGTTGGTGCCCAGGGTGACGATGTCGCCAGCCACCAGGTTTGAGCTGGTGTTCGTGTCCAACTGAATGTTGGGCTCAGCGACGGCCGTCACGGTTCCGACGACGCGGAAGGTGACTCCCGTTACGTCGGTGATTGCAACTACAGCGCCGACCTTCACGAAACGGGTCACGTTCGTGGTGCCAGTCACGCCGCCAGGGTTAGCAAGCTGAATGTTGCTTCCCGCAGTGACCGACCCGGTCGTTACGACAGTGGCAAGAATGCCGGACCCGAAGCCAGCCAGCATACGGTTCCGCTGGCGAGCCAAATCGTCGACGAGCCCCTTTTGTTCGGAGTCCATCGCGCGGGCAAAGCTACCCTTGTCACTACGGGACGCCTTCATGACCTGCGCGGTCAATTCAATACGTCCCTGGATGAACCTCATTGGAATCTTGAGGTTCGCATAGCCCTGCTTGCCAGCAATAGGCAAGCCGCCGCCTTCCGCCGTCGCTTTGACGCCGGAGTTACGGCTCTTACGCAGAGCCAGGACGACCTGACGGCCTTCCCACTCATACTGCTCGATGTCACCCTTGGTGAAGAGATCAAGCAGGCGTGTCTTCTCGTTCAATTGATTTCGGATCGGTCCAGCGTAGACGTCTTTCAACGCCGCATCAAAACCCGAAACGGTAGTATCCTGAGCCACAAAAATTCTCCCTTGTTTCGTGTTTCGACCCGACAGTTACCCATCGATGTCGTTTACTGCTCCGACCCGTCCGGCAAGTTAAGCAGCAGAGGTGCCAGCGAAGTGCTTACTTGCCACTTCCCAGGCTTCGTCGTGTTTAGAGCCGATATAGTCTTTCCGGCCCCCAGCGTCCTTACGGACGTTGTCACGCTGCTGATCTTTTCCTTTTCCGGCCGCGCCGGTGTTGGGCAAGTTTTTATTGCGCTGCAACTGCTTGCCCTTGTTCAGCGCCGTGTTGCTCGGTTGCTGAGAAGTTGCCTGGCCCGTCCAGCCGAGATTTTTCTTCACGGCTTCGTAGCCTTCTTTCAGCACCGCCTGGGTAACGGTTCCACCCGCCCAGAATTTCTGGACGCGTTCGTCGTTACTGTTGATCCACGCTGTAATCAGCGTTTCAACAATGCCAGCCTTGGTGCCTTCAGCGTCATCGCTGATTTTGTCGGCAGCAAGGAACTGCACCACGCTGTTCTTACCGTCTGCGATTACGGACTGACGGCGCATCTCTTGTGCAGCTTCAGCGCCCTGAGTCGTCGAATTTTTGAATTCTTCGAACTCTTTCTTGAGCGCTTGCAGGTCCTCCTTCGGAACAAATCCGAGTCTTGGAGCATGCTTTTGAAGCCACTTTAGAGCCGCTTTGTCCTCTTTCGACAGCTCGGCATCGTCGTCCGATGAGGTGGCGCCTTTTCCCTGATCGCCATTCTGCACAGACGACTTGTTTGCCTTTTCAAACTCAGACAGTTTCTGACGAGAAGAAATCAACTCTTCGAAAAGCTGAGATGCGATCTTGGGATCCTTCACGCCATAGCGTTCCAGTTCCTTTTCCCAAGCAGATAACTGCGCGATTCGAGTGCCAGCTTCGTTGTACGCGCGAATGGCCTCTTCACGCGTCTTGTACTGCTGACGATCGTTTACGACCAAGAAAGGCTGATCGCCCTGGTCGTCGCTTTTGCCGCCGGAGTTCCCAGCGTCGTCATTGGTTTCTTCGACATCGACCTCACCTTGAGTACCAAGGCTTTCGTCGTCGTACGGCATTTGTTACTTCGCTTTCTGTAGGGAGTAGCCCTACGCTGGATTTGCCGGCTTAAACATTGTCGGCAGAGTTCCAAAACTCTTAGTACGTGTGCTTCGCAGCTTTCGTCGACGTCTTTGCGTTCGAAACGACGGTGGCGTGCGCCGCACTGTTAAGCGTCGAACCGGCTGTCGCGAGTTGCGCGATGCCTTTTACAAAATGTTCGACGCAGTCAAAAAAGTCATTGCCGCCGAATGTGCTCGCAGCATTGATTGCCGCCACGTAGTTCGTATTCGCAGGAAACAGGCTCTTTGCCTGTCGAACCGCATTCTTGGCCGCGGTAATTGCGTTGTTGATCACCGCAGAACTAGCAGTCACGCTCGTGGTGGCTTGGTCCGCTAGGTATTGGAGGAACTGTTTTGTGAATTCCTGGGCATCGGGCCCGCTGAACGATGCGCGGGCTTTCAAGAACGCCTGGTAATTCGCGTCGGTATCTGGAACAAAAGCCATATGTCCCCCTTAGTCCTGCTCGCTGATCTGCCCAAGCAACGTTGCTTCAGGCGCCCACGTGTAGCCGCGCGCAAACACGACATAGACAACGAGGTCGGTCGGCTGCACAGGAGACGTGCCGTTCAGGATCTGGGTGATATCCAAGCGAAGGAAATCGCCCTTGTTGACCGGAACCGGGTTCGAGCTCAGCGCACCGTAGTTGTCGGCCAGAATCGGCGTGTTGGCCGTTCCCAACTGCTTCGCGTGTGAGAAGTTGATCTTGGTCGCGCCAGAGAAGATTGACGTGCCGTTCTTCTTCAAGTCCGCAATGACGTCCTGCGTCGGAGCGCCGGATCCATCGGTGCCCATTACGCCGAACGCTGCAAAGACGGCCTTGATGAACCCGTTCGCAGGAGCGACGATGTTATCGATGTCGTTTGCGACCGCGGCCGCGCCAGCCTTGCGAAGCTCGAAAATCAGTTCCTGTTCATTCTTGATCTTAATCATGTGGTTTCCCTTATAGTTTGCCCCGGCTTTTACTTCCGCCGGATACTCACGAGATAATGCTACCAATTTCCGCGAAACTCCGTTTGCGAGTCCAAAACGCCGATGTTTTGCCAAAATGACACACCTTAGGGCTGGAACCATCCAGTGAGAACTGTGATGTTGTGAATCGTGACCTCAAGCATCCCGTAAGTGGTCCAAAGAGGAACAAGCGCCGCAAGGCAGACCGAGCCTTTCTTCGAGATCGGCGAGAAAATCAAATAGAGGCCCAAACTGCACAGGACATACAAGCAAATGTATAAAAGTTTGAGGGTGATCAGGCGCCCGGTCAGAAGGTGATAAAACAGATCGCGCGCAAATGGGTTGGCTTCGAGCATTCCCCGCGACATGCCCACGACGGATGTAATGAGATCCAAAAGATTCGCGATTAGGAGAAACGCGTATGCCAGAAAAATCGGGCGCTTTGTCATGAATGTGATTTTAACGGAAGGGAAAACTAGCGTTTTACGCTGGACAGACCTGATCTCATTCCGAGAGTGCTCGCTAACGTCGGAGCATCGTTGTTCTGTGCAGCTAGCCTTTGCGCTACATCTAGCCCTGGGGCAGGCGCTACTGGAAGTTCGTGAGATTGGTTTTCGTCATACTGACGAAGCACATTTTGTGCAGGTCCGCCTGCGGCGTTGTCCAATTCATACGCACCTTGCGAAAGCGCAAATGGATCCCAATTAACCGATCGAGCGCTATTCAGGAAGTCGCCCGCTGGACCAACTACACGATTCAGCTTCGCGGCGAGAGGAGAGGACAAAACCTTGTCGTACGCATTGCGCGCAACGTTCTGTAAACCGCCAGCCATATGCTTAGTGACGCACGGCGTCGAAGCCGTGTTGAGGCTTTTCGCCCTTCATCGAATGTCCTTCGGCCGCGGCTTTGTTGAACTTTTTGGTGCCGTATTTCTTTCGGCCGATGGACGCGGCAAGCGCCCCAGGATTGGTGACACCTGGCTTGTGTGCCAGTTCACTTTTTAACGCAGAGAACCCAACGTACGCCATGTTAGTTTCCGCTGCGGTCCTTGTTCCCTGCGTAGAGCGGTTTCGCAACGCTCGCGGAAGGACTCTTCGGTCCCAGACCGTTCTTGTTGGAGCTCGTGCGAGTGTGATCCGCACTTACCGGCCGGCCATAAGCCCACGGCGAGCTGCCAGGATTGCCCTTTTTGTTCTGATGAGATCCCTGGCGAAAATTTTTCTTGCCGGGATACTGCATCTCATTCTTCGGTTCAGCCATGACTCTTTACTCCTTGTTCTTACGCAACGTTTTCAAATACTGCTCGACAGATTTAAGTCTATCGGATTTGTCGTTCGACTGTTTTAATGCGCCGTCCGTCGGCTCGTACCAATCGGAACAATAGCGATCGATCGGAAGAGGAATCTTGTCGGAACCCGCAGGCTTGTTCAAGCCTGCCCAAGCGATAAAATTCTTGTTGCCACAGAGTCCTTTCTTGGCGTCTTTCAGATACTCGCAGTTCGCGCACATGGATCCGCCGCGAGGGACTTCCATCGCAGCTTTGTGGTCTGGAGGGAGATTAGGCTGCAAGTGATCCTCCCGGCTGCGCCGCGGGCCCGCCTGGGATATGGATCGCGTCAGGGCTGCCTTCCGGTTTAATCACGTTGCTGCCGGCGGCGATGTCCTGTGTCTGTGCAGACGTGCCGAGCCTCGGATCAGGAACTTCGGATCCATCAGGAGTGGCGCCAGGTACGCTAGAGGCATTGTTCGACTGAGCTCCCGCCTGAGCACCGATCTGCGCCTGTCCGCTGGAAAGCTCCTCGTCTTCCGGAGTATCAGGCAATCCCATGCCGGCCAAAGCCATTTGTCGAGCCACAATATCCGTGACGGTATTTGCAATGTGCTCGTACCAGACCTGTTGGCGCTCTTCCGGCAGCTCGCGGAACTCATCCGTCTTCGCAAAGTCGGTGTGCATCATGAGATGCACTTTTGAGTTGTCGACCATCGGCCGGACTTGCGGCATGAACGATATATCTTCGAGGAACTGATCCTGTTCCTTCGCGGCGTCCTCAATGTCGATGTTCTTCGAACCCAAGAGATCCATTTCGCCGTACGCTTTGAGAATGTTGAAGCGCGTTTCTTCGTCTGCCGCAGGATTGACCACGCCAAGCTGCACAAGCTGGGCGATGGTCGCGCGTTCGGTGGCGTTCGACTTCGGGAACATCCCGTTGTAGTCGATGATCAAGTTCACTGCTCCCTGGAGATCGGCCTTCGTAAACTTGGAGACCTGCCATTTGCGATTCTTGCCGGCAATCACGCGAATTCTCTCTTCATCCCAATTCTCGCGAGCAATCTCAAGCGCGAACAGCTCAAAATTGCGCCAGCCTTTTGCATATTCGCTCATCAGCGGCGACATGGACTTCTGCGCGCGCTCGCCGAGGTAAGCCAGTGCCGAAGCTGCGGTCACTCCTGGGGGAGTATCGCCGCCTTGCAAGAAGAATGTTCCGCCGACGCGCTCGATCGAGTCATCGATCTTGGCGATCAGCATGATCAAAGGTTGCAAGTTACTCAGCTCAGCAGGAATACGCTCGGGTTTGGCAAACTGTCCGCCGGCGCCCGCGGGAATCGCGTTGTACTTGACTTCCTGTCCAGGCTCGCCGGTGATGATGTCCGTTCCGGACCCTTTCGGAATCAGCCAGATCGGATTGCCCATTCTCTGTGCAGTCAGACGCAAGTTCGCTTCGACTGTGTTGCGGAAAATTTGCAAGGGAATGAGATCGTCCAAGCGCGTTTTGCGCCAGAACCGGCCGGGAACTTTGTCGAATCCGAAATGGACGAGCGGAAGGAAATATTGTCCCTTCTTAATTCCTGCTCCGTATTTCGTAGTGAGTGGTCCAGCCTCTACCACAGCCTGAGAATTGGCTCCAAGGCGTACAGCACGAAGTCCCTGAGGAAATTTTTTGCTCGGTAGTTCATAGAATTCATAAGCGGTCACCTTTGGGTTTTTGGGCGCAGCCGGTCCGCCGCCGATGAAGCCTCCGGAAGCGCTAAAACTCGACGTGACGTGCGCCAGGACATCGAGATAATACTGCGAGAGATCATTTCCCCAATCGGCTTGGATAACCTTGGCGAATTCTGGCCAACGCTCTTTGGCATAGTCCAGATCGTACCGACGCTGGCGCACAAACCGACGCTGGTTCTTCATGTCGGTGATGCGATGGTCCAAACGAATCTCAAAGGGTGAGCAGACATCAGCTTGAATCGCGCCGATCGGATACTGATCTCCAAGGGGCGCACCTTTTTCGTCTGTCGCTGGCTCGATGTCTTGGTGAAAGTCGCCTTGCTCTGCACAGACTGGACAGCTTCCCTCGGACTCGGCGAGCTCCTCTGGCTTCATGACGTTCCCGCAATGTGTGCAGGATTGGAACTGAACGAACGTCGTGCCAAAGTCGTCGGACATGTTGTAGTGCGGAAGGAGAAATACATTCCCGGTTGCAATCAGCCAGCCAGCGAGATCCGTCTCCTTGTCATCGATCTGCGCTTCGGTGTAAATGACTTCTCGAAGGCGATCGCCAACTTTGGCTGTGGCTTCGTCAGCCGGATCTTTGGTCGCAGGCTGATAGACGATCGGCACGCGATGCCCTTGGACAAGCTGCGCCACGATGTCGTTGTACTTTTCCTGAATCTTGTTGGTCTGGGCGCGTGGGAACCAGGCAGGCAATGCACGAGGTCGCCAGCGACCTCTTTCGTAAATTACCCATTGTTGCCCGGCCAGGAACAAGATGTTTCTAAACCACTCCCTCTCGAAGAGGGACCTTTGAAAGCGATCAATCGAGAGTGCGCGATCAATGCGAGCACTGATTGCCTGGACGTCTTCGTAAGGATCTTTCCCTTGTTCAGCGTCTTCGTCTAATTGTTCATCATCAGGATTGTCGACGTATTCGGCCATTCGGCGGCGCCTTCAAAAAGAAAAACTTCATGATAATTATAGTTATTTCTGTGCAGAAGCATTTTTGAGCTCTTCGAGCATTTGATCGCTCGCTTCCTTCAGCTCGTCAGTGAGCTCAAGCCCAGCATCGTCATAGAGGGTGTTCATGGTCTCACCGTACAGCTCGCCGAGCTCTTTCTCGCGCTCTTTCCAACGTTCCTCGGCCTTTTTCTCGCGCTCGGACGCTTCCTTCCGCCCGATCGACGTGACTTCCGGCAGGCCAGTGCTGGTCATGAAAGCGTCAAGCTGATGGTCCGCACGTTCCTGGGCTTCCTCGAATTTCTTGCGATAGAATTCGATCTCGCTGTAGGCTTTGTCGGCACGCTCTTTCTGCACAGCAAGACGCTCCTCGAGCGCGACAAGCTTCTGTGCAGCTAACTGTTCCTGCAAAGCCATTTCCTGAGCGGTTAAGATGGTGTAGCCGAAAAGTTTCCTCATTGAATTTCCTTTCCACAAAAAACACAGCTGGTTGTCCACGTGGGTTCGGGTTTGGTCCACCAATAGATTGCTCCGATGACGTGAGGCAGTCCGTAATTCGGATGCTGGCCATCACGACCGCCGGCTCTGCACAGATCAGGAGTTTTGCGTTCTGCCATTAGTATTCTGACTTTCCGGCGTATTCGTGCCTGAGGCTGTCGTCACTGATGGGCATCTCATTGATTTCGTCGAGATCGGCTTCGCGAAGAGCGGCGCCGCCGCTGCGTCGATACTGACGTTCGTGAATGCGTTTGTCGAGGGCCCGCATTTCGCGCGCGCTCAGGGGATCCTTTTCAGCCATCTGTTGATACTTCTCATCGATCGGATCCGGTTTGATTTTGTTAGCTGACGGACGGGTCATGGCCAGATAGCGAAACGCATCGCAGGTATCCCAGCGCGCAGTGTTCGATTTGTACGGCGTGTCGACTTTGTCCGGATCCCATTTGTAAGTGTCGTGCTCGCGGATGAACTGTTCGAATGTGTTGAACACGAACGCCTTTGGAGCGCCGAGGAAACGGAACTTCTGGAACTGTTCGTTCGGCTGCGTCTCGCTATACCAATCGGGCAAGTGCCGGCCCTTCTGGACGTGCAGATATCCGTTAGCTTGCAGAATGCCTGGCACAACTTCCTTGCGTGCGATCTGGCAATGGATGCCGTAGTCCTGGGCGAGTTCGACCATCGCAACTTTGTTCTCCCAGTCCATGACGAACGTGGTGCGCGCATCGTCCCAAGGCAGATGAGTCTTGATCCAATTCGCAATTTCGCTTACGCGGCCGGTGCGTTTGGTGAGCCCCTGAACGACGATGATGTTGTTGTCGTCGTCAATATAGCCAGGCACCACGGCCCAGGGAGAATCTCCTCCCACGTCGATCGAGACCACCAGAGGCCAGTGCTTCGGAATGTCAAACGGTTCGATAATGTGAACGGACCGGAACTGCTTGTCGCGCAGTCCGCCGTCGAACGACTTGTAAATCTTGCCGTGGAAGTCGTCGAACGAACAGTAGACGTAGCGCTCGACCCACTCCTTGTCCCAAGCCGCGATGTTCGCGTCGAAGAACGCGTCCTCGATGAACCCGCCGTTCGAGACGCGATTTTCTTCTGAGTTCATGGCGACGCCGAGGAAATCCCCTGAGCGGAACGCCTGATAAAACTTCCCATTGAGCGGGAGCGCTTTTCCTTCCTTGTCCCGGGGCCACGGCTTGAACCGAGTAAAGAACATTTCCCAGATCCAGTCATGTCCGTTCGGGTTCGCAGCGACGAAACCAAATTTCTTGGGGGCGCGAATGAGACGAAGACGAGACGTCATCGCGTTCCAGTGATCGATCGTGCATTCTTCAGCCTGGTCGATGAAAAACCACCCCAGGTTGGCGCCCAGACGACGCGTTTTTGTCATTGCTTTCGCGTCATGCAAGTGTCGGAACATGATGATCGAGCCGTTACGCAGCAGGACCGTCCGATTGCGCTTGTTGAAACTCTTGATCCACGACGGCGGGCACAATTCGAAGAACGTGATCATCGTGGACTCTTCAAGATCTGTGCCGTGATAGCGCAAAATCATCCCGACGTTGCCAGGAATACGCGCTGAAAGAATCAGGCCTTTGATAACGCCAGCGTGCGTCTTGCCGCAGGCGAATCCACCATCCAAAGCAGAGAACCGTTCGGGCGCAAAGATGAATTCGCGTTGGGACGCGAGGAATTCACCAAAACGAGACGAAAGCTCGTGCTTTTGAATCGGCGTGGAGTTGAACACGCTCCAATTTTATTTGAATTTTGCGAACTCGGTTTTAGTGCCGGACGCTTCCGAACCCACCATGACTGTGCAGCAAGCTATTCGCCGGCGTCGGTTGCGTCGGAAACTTCGGCAAGGGAGACAACTGAGGTCCCAAGCTCGATTTCGGCATGCTGGCGTTCATTCTGGGCATCGATTCGCCGCCGTGCGAGGGCATTCTGAGCTTCGGAGGCGCAATCGCGTTGCCTGATTTGGCTGCGCGCGGTAGCAGCGAGTTGATTGAAGTCCGCGGATGAAGTGCGTCGTTTCCGAACATAGGAATATTTTACGACATTCGACGAACGCCGTTTAATCCTGAGGCGTTTCCGGCCTTAGCCCCAGGATTTCCGCGGAGTCCCACGGTAGGAGGTGAACCGTTGCCGGACCGCGCCTTCTGTGCGCGTAACATTTGCACGAGATCGCGCACAGCAAAACCACTTGGCAAGCCCTGGCCGCTATGAGGATATCCACCCATGCCTTCGGTGGCTTCCATGAAGTAATCAGGAGCCGACATTACAGCTTTGCTTTCAAAGCTGCCAGCTTCGCCTCGGCCAGCTTTATCGCATGCTCGACGCCGAAGAGTTTCTCTTCGAGCAGATCGAACAGGTTGTACTGAAAATGATACTCAGCGTAGCTGGTTGCGATTCCACCCAGCACCAAAAGGACGATTGCGCCAATGATCGACATGTTATTTCCTCACTTGAGAAAGTCCACTGCTGCCTAACGGTTTCATCCACTCTTGCAACGTCGCGTCCGGAATCCGGTGCTCGCCCTTAATTGGCGGGTGCGGACTGGTCACGCGCGTCAATGGGTTCAAATCGTACGGAGGCTTCGTCTGCACAGGAGCTGGAGCGTTCTGGGCTTGGATGTTCTGCTTGATCGCTTTCGAAGACTCGAGAGCTTCATCGCCGATGCCTGCGACACCTTTGACCTGGTTGACGTAATTCCGGATCGAATCGAGCGCGCTCATTGCTACCTCACCGAGTCGCCGGTATACCCGAGCGGCGGTGCGCCGATCCCGCCTCCACCGATGTCTGGGGATTTACCCAAAGGGGTGGCAGTATGGCGCGCGCGTAGCGCCGTTATCAATGACGCGATCCCGTCGCCGACTTTGGGTTGCTGCACGCCACTGAAGCCAGGACCTTGCGCGGCAACCGGCTGGCCTGTGGCTTGCGCTGGAGAAAGTTGCTGCGGTGCATAGGCGTCGGCCGCGGTGCCGGCCATCTGTAGGCCCTTTTGCACGGTCGGGTTGCTGGCGACTGAGCCAATTTTGCTTGCGACGTTTTCGAGTCCTGATAAGAAGGCGCCCATAATGAGACAATTCTACTCTTTTTCGTCTTCGTCGGAATCTTCGTCCTGTTCAAGGAGCTTCATGTTGTCGGTGAACTCACCGGCTGGGGTTTCGCCTACGACATTGTCGCCCAGACCCATGTTGTCCAGGCCTTGCTTGAGATTCACGATCGGCAGCTCGGTGGGTTTGTTGTTCTCGGAGACGTTCTTCGAGCCAAAGCCGAATGCTGTCGCGAGGATCTTGGCGGCAAGAGCTTTTTCGCGAGGGCTTCCGTTGTAATAGTCGTTCCACAGGGAAGCGACGAAACGTTTCTTGGCATCGTCGTCCAGGCCGATGCGGTTGAGCATTCGCTGAACGGCCGCTTGGATCGCAGGGTGCGAACGCCAATAATGCGCGAGCGTCGCCTGGTCCAGGGCAGACTTGCCTTTGGCGATTTCGGCCGCGGCGCCTTGGTAGTTGAACGTGTGCTTGTACACGATGTCGGCGATGTGATCAGCAACCGCATCGTCTTCGACGTTGTACTCGTCTGTGATTTTCTTCAGCTGCACAGGAGAGATGCGCGGATAGGCTTCGACCAGGGGCATTGTGGGCCGGGCGCGCTTCTTTCCTGTCGGGGCGGGCTGTTCGGGCTCATCGAGCACGCGAGCGTTCTTCTGGGCCTCGCGGTAGTGCTTGTTGTATTCGCGCTTCGCGTCACCTTGTAAAGGCATAGTCCCTTATCAGGAGGCCGCATCGACATTCACGTACGTCTTTGTCGAAATGCGGAAGGAAATCGTGTTTGGGGCACGAAGCAACGCTGTTGTTGAGCTCGACTACTTCGTCAAAGTTCGTCTGCATCCAGACGCAGAAGTCAAGAGGGTACGGCATTTCTATTGTCGGCTTGTTCGTGTCGGCATAGACGCGCGGCTTGCGATTGTTCGCATTGCCGTCTGGTTTGCGCTTGTCAAAGGCTGGGGCAGGCGCTTGTGAAACCGGATTGAGCGTTGTTCCGAACATTTGCTCGATTTTAGCAAGACAGTCGATCCGATGTTTGTCCACGAACTTGAACGGACAGTCACACTCTGGAAGGCGGGTATCAGTCTCCGGTGATTTCATCGCGCTCTTGCTCGAGGACGAGGATCTCGAGCTCGATCGTCGAGATGTCCTCGCCTTCGGCGTATGCCTTCTGGAAATCAGATTTGAGCAAGCGTATCTGGTCGTCGATGACGGCGACACGTTCGCGCTGCGCTTTAGTCAGTCTCGCCATTGGTAGCCCCTGAAGCTGTTGGCTGCGTCTCAGTCTGTGCAGCTACTTGTTCGTTGGCTGCTTTCGCTTCGGCAGTGGTCGGGCTCGCCTCTGGAGTCGGATTCTCCAAGACAGCTGACGCGAGGTACTCAGTGTCGTGATCTTCAAGAGCTTCGCAAAACAGCTTCGCGTACTCTTCGGCTTCGGTGCGCGTGCCCTTGAAGTCCAGGTTGAAGCGTTGGACGCCTTGAGTAAGTTGAACGGTATGGCTCCAGGTCGGATCACCTGAGCCGGATTGGATGATGCTGACTTTCATTGTTGTTCTCCTATAAAACGGTCGAATGTTTCGAGCACGATTTTGCGTACGTGCTCGCGCCCCAGACGTTTGAATTCTTCTTGAGCAATGTGTTCAACCATGTGTCGCACGTACTCCAGATAGTGCTTCCACACAGCATCGATCAGGGAGTGTGTTTTTGGTTCCGGCCGGCCTGAGATCTCGCGAAACGCTTTGACTGCTTCTTCAGCAGCCTGCTTGAACGTTTGCAGCGCCTCGTCAGGAATGTTCATTTGGGCTCCACCTTCTTGACATGGACGTTTTCACAGTCAACGTGGCGCGTGATCACGTAGCTGCAGCCCGGGCCTTCGAGCTGGACCGTAAAGCCGGAGCAGACGAGTTTCTCGCCGATGGGACCTCGGCACTCGGTTGTCGGCGTCAGGTCGATCGCCTTGACGTGGCATTGCGCGGGATCCTTAAGCTGCACAGAGGTGATGCAGGCCCGCGGAATGACGCGCTCGAGCACGGTCACGGCTTGTGGGAGCGGGGCGCCGACTGGCTCCTGGGCGCCGGCGAGGGACGTCAGAATGATCAGGGCGAGGATGAGGGCTCGGATCATGATCCCCATCCCAAGGTGATAACGAATGCGATGAATGCGAACGCTAATGCGACGCCTTCGATCGCCTCTTTCAGGTTTGGACCGATTTCGATCATACGAGCGGACGCTCCCCGATGTTGCCGCCGGCGCTCTGCGCAGACTCGGGTAGCAAGTCGTTCTCATGTGTCTTTGGTGCGAACGTGAGGGAGAGCTCAACGCCGTCGTCGGCAATGGTGTTGGCGAACTCAGCTAACCATGCCGTCGGGCGCTCGGCGCGCGCAAGGATCCGGAGGAGGGTTTCCTCGTGGTTCGATTCGGAGACTAAACCGATGACGATTTTGCCATCAGAATGCAATCTTGATGTCACCTTCATGGAGAAATTCCTTTGGGAAGTTTGAGACGGCGGGTCCATACCCGACCCAGGGCATGTCCCGCCTGGTCTTTACTTGATTGTGTGAATTATACCGAATTACTGGCAATTTGTCAATCTGGCACAGGTCTGCACAGACAGGAGACCAAATGGGCGCATATGTTGTTGAAAACAGGCGCTTAGGCCCGAGACCCTCAAAATTCCATTTTTGCGCTACAGTGAGCATCCGGCAAATTTCACCTTACCGGGGTCTTCCGGCCCTCCCCGGTATGGTCTCGAGCTCTAAGTGATTGATAGCTTCGCCGACTGATCGCCCCAAAACCGGGCCCTAAACAGTGGTCATTTCGTGGTCACTGAATACCACATAAGCTATTGATAACACAAGCGGTTAGTTAGGCACGCTATCTAACAACCGGACTGGCGACCGACCGACTGGTCGGTGAGTGTGTCAAATTTGACACGTTCAAAATCTGAACACAATCCATCCAGCGGCGAGGTTACTGTGTCACTTCTGACACACTTTCACGGAATTGCCAGATATCTTAGGCAATTATGGGTGTTTGACCGTGTTTTGCCCAGCATATTAGCGTATTAGATTGTCGGGAGGTGTCACACGCTAAAATGGAAAGTATTTTCCCTGTGCATAGGAATTAACTTTCCGTGTTCCCATCGGTCGCAGTCCTAAGCGCTTGCGCTGCAACAGTGTCACTTTGGCAAATTGCTTGCAATTACCCAGAGCAAGCGCACGGAGGCGCGAATACAATGGCAGCAGGAATCCCACAAAGGTTACTCAACAATCGTTATCGATATCGCTTGCAGAAGATTCGGCGTGAGCTAATCGCTGCTGGCGTCCCAACTCTGTACAAGCGTTATCAGTTGTTCCCAGACACAACAGGACGCAAGGACGAGAACGGATTCAACATTCGCTTTCGCACGTTACGCGCGTCCAACGGCGAAACCGCAGGCTTACTCTGCGTCACGATTCTAATTGCCGAAGGCAAGGACGAGAACTACGGTGGCGGGAATTGGGACAGTGACAAAGGCATCGCACGCATAAAAGAACTGTTCGCTTCGGAGGTGCGCTAATGTCCAAGCTCACGCACGACTTTCGCCCGAAGCGAATCCGGCCCGATCTTTGCGAAACGTGTGGCGGAATGAAGATCACCGCCGAGCACGGCTATGACATGAAAGCCGAGGTCGCCAAGCAAACACTCGATCACCTCATTCGCATACAAGACGCGCTCGACGCGCTCGACGACACATCGTGCATCACGCGCGCCGATTTCGTCGAAGCCAACAAGCGCGACGTTCAGCACTTGTACGCCGCAGCATGGGAAGACGCGCGAAAGCTCGTCCGTGAGCATGGTAGCTTGCGCTCAGCGGCACAATACATCGCAAAACGCATCGACGCGTTACGTACGCCTGACTTCACTGTGCAGAATGAAGGCACCATATACCTGCTCACGCCGCACACGGATGCGGCTCGTGAATGGGTGCAGGAACACATTGAAACCGACGACTGGTCAATAGGGCCGCAACACTTTGGAGACAGCATCGCGGTCGACCACCGCTACATCGCGGATATCGTTCGCGGGATTCAAGCGGACGGATTGGAGGTGCGGTAATGTCAGCACAATTCAAGCGACTTACACTCACGTTAGTATGCAAAGCTGAAGATGTCGAGGAAATCGAGCAGTTGCTTGGCGAAGCCCTAGATGAGATACATCAGTCAGCGCCGATTTTTAGCGAGACATTTTCGTTAGGTAATGCACGTAAACCTTCGGATTACTTCTGGCTTGACGAATTGAAAGACTAACGCTTCGCATGCTGACCCGTTCAGCGGACGCGATACGCCCCTCACGCGTCGCGTCCAGTGCAACGGAACAAACGGAGGAAAACATGGCGCGCAACATAGAGTGCAGATGCACGGATCGATTCACATGCGGCTATTGTCTACGCAATAAGAAGCCGTATTTTTTCACACTGTCATCTGGTGCGGCCGTTTACGAGATACCAGTCCAACGGTCGACCACCGAGGCCGCACAGGAAGAACCGACGGAGGAACAAGATGCACGCAGGTTACGACGCGCATTACATTCGTGAATTACGTCGCATTATGGTTACGCCGCAATTCGGCATTGTGGAATTGAACGGCGGACACGGTTCTTACTGGCGCACGATTGAGATCGTAACGCCACAGGGACATTACATCGAACACAACGAACTGTACAGCACAGGAGAAAGAGCATTCTCCGCAGCATGGAGGCTTGCCAATGTCTAATTACGCAGAGATCGAAGAACTCACGCGCCGGATCGCGGCTGAACTCGGCGCGCCGTGGAAATTCGCGCCAAACGCTGAACCATACCCCACGCCTGACGAATTCTGCAAGCTGAACGAGGACGACAATGCTTAACTCAATCTCTGACGTTGGCAAGCGCTGCCCGTCGTGCTCTGGCTTAATTGGCTACATGCACGACGAAGGCTGCCCGAATGACGTGCCAATCCTGATGAACATGTCAGACGTGTACGACACGATGCGTTACAGCAGCGTGGACGAACATTTCCTCCGCAGCCAAAGGTTCCTGGCACGCCGCGAGGCATCGCGTCAACGTCCGCTCGAAGACCAGTTCGTCGGCATGCTCAGTCCGTCAGACCTCGAGCTGTTGGCCGACATGCGTATCAGTTTATCCCCCACGCCAGAACGTCCAGCGGCACAGCTGAGAAAGGAGGACGATTCCCATGTGCTTTGATCCTGACTACAACAAGCGCGTCGACGAGAAGCGCGCGGACGACGAAGAGACCGACAAGAACGTGACCCGTAACGTTCGCCCGGTCGAAACGCCGGCCACTGACCGCGACCTGGTTGCTGCCTAACCGTTGCAGACCACACACGCGCGGAATCACTGTTCGCGTGTGGTCTGGAAGGGAGACGCAACACGCCCGATGAAAACACAACTGACGCCTTTGTCGATCAGCGTCCTGCCCGAGACCGAGGACGCAACCAAGCTCATGGCTGCACGCGAAGGCAAAACGCTTTCCGCGTTCGTTCGTGAACTGCTCGAAGACTTAACCGAAACCGGAGGAAGACACTCACATGGACCTAAACATGCTTGAGATACGCATCCCCCGCGAACTAACAGCACGTTTCGCTGTGGCCATTGCGTGGAACCACTCATGCGATACGCAAGCGACATTCACGTTGGGAGCGTTCCTGCGCTTCGACCGCTCACTGCCGTGCTGGCTGTTGCACAAGAGACCGATAGACGCCTGGAAGCTGGGAGAGAAATAAGTCATGCTGACATTCACCATGAGCCGCACCGGAACGTTCGTTGCGAACTTCACATCTGCACAGAACCAGTGCGGTGGTGAGGGGCAACAGATCTACAACTACACGGTCGAGATCACCATCGGCGAGAGCCTGGACGATCACGGATTCGTGCTCGACAACTACAAAGTCCAAGAGTATTTCGACCGCGAGTACAAACACGTCGAAGGTGCCCGTTCCTGCGAGCGCATCGCGCAAATCGCTGTCCACGACTTCCGCAACATGCTCGAGAACCGCGGACGCGACGTTCACAGCATCCGCGTTACGATCGCGGGTTCGTCGTTCGCTGGCCTAACCGCGACCTGGACGAAAGAGCCGACAGGCGCTCTCGTGGCCGAGATCAATCGATCCGGCGCTGTCATTCCCGTCGACAAAGATCCGAACAAAGTGCTCACCTGGCGTTCCGAAGAAGTCTTCCCTGATGACGCGATGCGGTACAAGTTCACAGGACGACCCGCGAACAACGTCGTCGCGCTGCAGAATGTTCCTGTTCCGCCGCCACCCCCAGCGCCCCAGGCTCCTGCTCTCACACAGGCACATGAGTTCGTCTATAACTATCCACATCACAAGTTCCAGACCTGCCGCAAGTGTCACAAGAGCGATGTGTATTGTGGCTACTCAGGTGCGAAGTGTATCCCCGTCGCTGTGCCAGCTGCGCCTGCCTCGCCAGTCTGCGATTACTGCGGGCGGGCTGTTGAACCAGACACAGCAGAGGGAAATGGTACCAAGTGGTGGGTTCACAGTGAAGCACCTAAGTTTTATGTCTGCTCTTCTTACGAAGACAAACCGTATGACGCGCACGCCACTGTCAACGGTTCTATGCACGTTCCCAACGCCATTCTCTGCGATCACTGCCACCAGCCAGTCGAGTCCGACAACAATGTGGGACATTGGAACGAAGGCGCACAGTGGAAGCACGTCGGACGTTCGTACGTTTGCCGCAGCAACTTAGACCTATTCGCAACGGTCAACGGGCACGAAACCGTCTCCAAATCGCAGGTGCCAGCATGAACCGTTTGCGCGCCCTGCTCACACTCATCGCTATCGTGCTCGGGCTCTGCCTGAGGCTCGACTTCGATCTGCACAGACGGATACACGGCCGCTAAAATTTCAGCATCCAAGTAGTCCTACTCCGGCGCCGGCACAGCGGCGTGGGGTGGAGGATTATAAAAACATGAAACACTCATTTGTTCCGAAATCATCTATTCCAACTATTTGCTCCTCTTGTGGCGGAATGCGTATAACAACTGATCACGGGTACGACATGATGAAAGAAGCGTCACGCGCTATCATGGACACTATACTTGATGTCCTGAAACTGGAATCCCCAGCGCGCATTCACCCGCGCTATCTACCAGAAGTTTGCGCATTACATTGCCAAAACAAACTACATTTGATAACCGCTAACCAAACAGTGATTAAGGTTACGCGAATACTGTAAGCTGACGATCCGCGCCGTTCGCAATCCGCTCACGTACATCGTGAGGCATGATAATGCATCCCTCTGAGCTTGTCTCGGGGTGCGTTGCTGATGCTCCATGAATGCGGAAGTCTGCTCGGCCGGGCCGCAGGACCGCCCTGCGCGCTCTCACTCTGTGCAGCGTGACATACCCACACTCACGCGTGCGCCTCGGAACGAACCCGGCGCTGACCAGGCGTTCAAGATCGACCAGGACGAAGGGACGAATGTCGACGCTGGCATCGGACTTCGATCACGCGACGCTCGACTACCTGCCGTTCACGTCGCTCGGTGACACAATAAAAAGCGACCAATTTGGCTCGGATGCATCTATACCCATGCAACCCAGCAACTCTGTTCTGATCGGATATCTCTGCTGTGCAGCGTCAGGCTCGAGTGGTCATCGACCACCAGTGTCCGAACCCACACACGTTTCCGACGGTGACACGATGATGATTGCATATTTGGCAACGTTCGTGCTGACAACGTTGATGTTCGTCCGCAGGAGGAAATTTTGAGCCAAGCGAAAGAACGCCGCGACTTACGTGCCTTGGAAATACGAAGGCCGCTGGCAACTCAAGTGCGTGGTGTTACCGCAATACTATCCGAGGCGGGTTAGCGGGGAGGTTCAACGTGGAGAGTGAGACAGCGGTACAAAAGGTGCGCGAGTTACGCCAGAAACTCAACAGACGCCTCGTGGAGGAATTCGGCCTATCTGAAGCCATCGAGCAGAACGGATCGGCGCAATACACGATGGAAGAAGCGAACGAATATTTTGAGAACCAACAGGCGATTAGCAATCTTCGGAGTTCGTATCGAGATGCCACGCCGAAACAACTTGAACCGCAGCCGTTTGATGTGTGCCCAAAATGCGGAGGGTATCGCTACATTCATCCCTGCGGACAAATTGGCGGATTGTGCGTGAGGTGACTGATGTCGAAGAGTGAGCCGAGCGAAGCGGAAATTCGAGAAGCATTCACAGAGTGGGTATCTATCGGGGGCAGGAAAGACTGGTACCCACTGTTGCAATTGGCAGGAGGGGATTATTACTCGCCGCACACAGATCATGCATGGAAATGCTTTCGCGAAGGATACTTGGCGCGGTCGCAGAGATCGCAGAGGAGACGATGATAAGCCAAGAAGAAAATGACCAAGCCATGCGATTTGTCGGGTACATTCTCGAATCACAAAGTCCTGAGCCGGGTGATCTCGATGGCGGGGAAATTCAAGAGTTGCTCACAAAATGCGGCTTCTTAAAAGAGACCGCAGTCACAGAACCATGCGACCCAGAGAATTGCACGTGCGCGGAATTCGGGATGCCAACAACTTGCTATCGGTGGACAGATTTGGCGCGAAAAGCCAGAGATGTCGC
>Ga0070741_10001840_pt1 | contig 60818 bp, 52 predicted proteins | sample Coa_R1_4_FD_66440 | JGI IMG/M metagenome (GOLD analysis project Ga0070741, IMG submission 66440) | Surface soil microbial communities from Centralia Pennsylvania, which are recovering from an underground coalmine fire - Coalmine... | ecosystem: Environmental > Terrestrial > Soil > Unclassified ...
TGATGTGCGCCCACGAACTCGGCGGCGCTGCTTCAAAGGAGACTGGCGATGCCGGAAACGATTGACGACGATGACGTCACCATTGCCGGCCTCTACCCCGAGCTGACTCCCGAGCAGCAGGAGGAGGCCGAGTATTACCTGACGCGCTACCTCGATCTGGTCAGGCGGATTTACGAGCGCAACCCGAATTTGACAGAGTCCGGGGATGAACCTACCATGCCCATGATTTAGTCTCAGACCATTATTTCCCTGCTGTCTTCCCTGTTTCGGTTTCACTCAATCCCGTCAGCAGCAGGGCGATCTTCAACACCTATGTCCGCCGGAAAATATTTTTCCTACGTCCGCGTCTCCACCGTGAGGCAGGGCCAGACCGGGACCTCGCTCGACGAGCAGCAGGCCGCAATTGAGCGGTACGCTCTTCGCTATGGCCTCGAGATCGTCGAGCAGTTCGAGGAGAAGGAGACCGCGGCGAAAATGGGGCGCCCGGTCTTCAGCCGCATGCTCAGGGGACTGAGGCAGGGCAGGGCCTCGGGCGTGATCATCCACAAGATCGATCGCAGCGCCAGAAACCTGAAGGACTGGGCCGAGCTGGGTGAGCTGATCGACAATGGGGTTGAAGTTCATTTTGCCAACGAGCAGCTGGATCTGTACTCGCGTGGCGGCAGATTGTCGGCGGACATTCAGGCCGTGGTCGCCGCTGATTACATTCGCAACCTCCGGGAAGAAGTAATCAAGGGATTTTACGGCCGGATCAATCAGGGGCTCTTCCCGATGCCCGCACCCGCCGGCTACCTCGACCGGGGACAGGGCAAACCAAAAGAACCCGACCCGGTGCAGGCGCCGCTGGTCAGGCAGGCTTTTGAATTGTACGCGGGCGGGCGTTGGAGCCACCTGGCGCTGGCGGAAGAAATGTATCGCCGCGGGTTGCGCAACCGGCATGGCGGGCGGATCACCAGAAACGGGATGGCCCATTTACTCCATAATCCCTTTTACATCGGCCTGATCAGGATCAGCACCACCGGGGAAACTTATCCGGGCGTTCACCAGCCGCTCGTCCCCCGATCACTCTTTGACCGGGTGCAGGCAGTCTCCACCGGGAAGTGCGTGGTCAGGAGGGAGCATCACTTCTTCCTCTTCCGCAAGCTCATCACCTGTGCCGCCTGCGGTAACAGGCTGATCGGGGAACGACAAAAAGGGCACCGCTATTACCGCTGCCAGAAGAAAAGCTGCCTGCAGAAATCAGTCCGGGAAGAGCTTGTCACCTCCGGATTGCTGGAACTCCTGCGAAAACTGTGCTTCACCGCAGAGGAAAACCGGTACCTGCGGAAGAAGATTGCGGCGATGTCTGTTGAGTCTGCCGCGCTCCAGGAGAGCCGGAAGAAGACCCTGCATCTGCAACTGGAACAGATCCGGTCACGCCTGTCGAAACTGACAGATGTATATATAGAGGGGACGCTGGAGAAGGATTTGTATCTGGACAAGAAAAACAGCCTGCTCCTTGAAGAGCAGTCCTTGAAGGAAAAACTGGCCGATGCTGCCGCCGGCGGGGATCAGATGTTGCGCCGGATCGAAGAATTTCTCGAACTGGCGAATCAGGCTTATTCAAGCTGGGAAATGGCAACCGGGGAGGAAAAGAGGGAAATGGTCGGAATCGTCACCTCGAACCTGAGCGTGTCGGGAAAAAACCTGATAGTTAAGCTGAATTATCCGTTCGAAGTGGTGGTAAATCGGAGTCATGGCTCCTATGGTGGACCGTTACGAGCAACTCATCGAACTTTGGAGGAGATAGTAAACAATCTATGTATCCATTTTAGTGATTCAGTATCTTGAAGGAAGCGGCGACACCATTCAGTGTGGCAGCAATTTGAGTTGCTGATTGTGTATTCTCAGGTGACTCTTGAGATGGTACCCATACAAAAACGTACTTTGAATTACTTCCGAGCTCTGCTCCTTGCCCGGGGTCATTCTTTATACTATCCCACTTCGCAACTGGAATTATACCGATAGCTGCGAAGGTATTGTAACAAGCACCGGTTTTCGGGTTAGGGGTCGTGCTGCATTTGCTTGCTGGGACCTCGAAGTCAAGATATATAATTGATTTGTCGGATACGGATGTTCTCGCTTTCGTTGCTAATCCTTCCCAACTACTCGGGAAACTTAGACTGAAACTGTACGTGTAGTTGTTGTAATTATATCCTGTAGAAGTTTGTTTTATTTCTTCACCAGAGCTTTTTATTTGTGATGATTGTTGAGTTGTAGCTTTGTTTGTTGTACTTGCAACTGGAGTTGAGTTTGTTAAGTTGTTTGTAACTATTGGATGCTGTTCTGCTTTAGGTGTAGCAGCTTTGTTGTTCAGCAGTAGATAACCTACTGCTCCGGCAAGCAAAAGGATAACTACAATAAAAGTTACGTTGAGTATTTTTTGGTTCATTTTTTGTTCGGCGATTAGTTTAGTAAGTTTATGGATTTATTATACACCCGCATTTCCATTTCCTCATAATTTCTAAGGACCTTGGAAACCTTGAACTTTTGTAGCTCTTAAATAAGGAGAATTTCTCGACAAATAATTTCGCCAGTAAAAATACCGCTCACGTGAGCGGTATTTTTATTGGTGGACCGTACCGAGCAACTCATCGAACTTTTCATCTCTTGCATGCTCTGCTCGGACAGCTCGCTGAGTATTTCCAGTACAACGAGCCGCAGACGTTTTCGCAACAGGCGCTCACTGCACCTGTTGCGCGATGACCAGTATTTGATCATCAGGTCCACACACACAAACATGCCGTCAATAAAAGCCTTGCGTGTGAGTATGAAGTTGTGATTTCAGAATACCGTCCGGTGAAAGTTCTTCACAGGGGGAATATTCAGACGCGGGCGGCTATAGTTTTGCACAAGCGTTAATAAAGAGATTGTCCGGTTCAGTTGCGCTGGTTCTGCCAGCTCAGTTTATGTGCTTCAGTGAAGCTCTTCAACTGATGCCGGTTGAGGAATGCGACGACGGGCCGGCCGCAGGTCTCGCAGAAGGCGTACTGCACTTCAGGAATGCCGTAGCCGATGACAACCGAGTGATCGAAATTATTGATGGGTTGTTTGCAGATCGAACAAATGTCGTAGCGCATGGAAAGCTGGTTACTGCTGTGAATGATGCTTTGCCTGTCGGGAGCCCCGCGGCTCTGAATGGAGAGGCAATGAGGAAAGTTATGACCTTACCATAAGCATACCTCATCGCTGGAATGTCGGGAAGGGGCTGAACCACCGCCCGATCAACCCGCCGCGTGACCCGCAGCGCATCTCTACATCAATCCTGCCTCAGCGAGAGCCCGGTGGTAGATCGGCTCGAATCCCTCTTCCATCCGGAGGTACGACAGCAGCTCAGTCGCCGGGACGACCCGCCGGTGTGCGATCTCGAAGCGGGGTTCCCACTTCATCAACCCGACTTCCGCCCGCCACACGGAACGGACCAGCACGAGGCCTGCCTCCGGACCCGTGAGGCACGCGGCACGGCAGAAGCCGAGGAGCCGCGCCGCGACCACGACGGCACACGTCTCCTCCAGAACCTCCCGGCGGAGAGTCTGCTCCCAGGATTCATCACCCTCGGGACGCCCGCCGGGCCAGCCCCATCGCTCACCATCGTTGCTGATCAGCACGACGGCATCGTCCTCGGTCACGCAGAAGGCATTCGCCCCATGGGCCTTACCCGCCGGGACCGCTACGGGGGAGTGCCAGGCGACCAGCCAGTCGCCCCCGTTGGAGCGAACTGCTAACTCCTCGCCGTCGCGCGCGACATGACTCTGAAGCATTGCCATCTCCCTCCAACCAGTCAGGCGGGCTGAACTGCGCGTCGCCTGTAAATTGACAGCCTTTCACAACTTCGGGAACTCGACCAGCTTGATCTCCTTGCGGATCTCGGCGAAGCGCGGCAGGTCTTCGATGTCCGTCCGGTAAGCGAGGCCTTCGGCAATCAGGTCGTACTCCTTCATCACCCGCGCGCCGGAGACCGGACGGCCCTGCTCATCACGTTCGCGCCCCAGCAGATAAACGTGGTCGGAGATTGCCAGCGCCGAAGTGACGTCGTGCGTGATGATGATGAATGTGTTCAGCGTGTGTTCGTGCGCGATCCGGCTGATGACGTTGATGACGTTCGTGATATTAACCGGGTCAAGCCCTGAAAATGGCTCATCGAGAATGATGAAGTGCCGGTCCCGCATCAACTGCTGGAGGATCGCCACACGCTGGCGCTGACCGCCGGACAACTGGACCGGCCACGCCAGTCCCTGCTTCACCAGATTGAATTCATCCAGATACCGCAGCGCCTTCTCTTTCGCCGCCGCCTTCGCCATCCCCGAGTTCCTCGCCGGCACGATCAGATTGTCGAGGACCGTGAGATCCTCAAACAGCGGGTAGCGCTGGAAGACCACGCCGACATCGCCGACCTTCACGGGGCAGAGGTCACCGCCTTCGCCCTTGTTGACCAGCACCCGCCCGCTCGTCGGTCTGTCCAGCCCGGCGATGATTCGCAGCGCCGTCGTCTTGCCCGCGCCCGACGGCCCGAGCAGGCTCACGACCTGCGGCTTATCCTTGATGTTATGGATCGTCAGCGAGAAGTCCTTCAGCACGACGAGCGTCGTCCCGTCATTCATCGGGAACTCTTTCGAGACTTCCTCGACGGTCAGTAACGCCTCAAGCATTGTGGCCGGGCCGGCGAGCGGTCCCGGGAGACAGACATCTTCATCACTCACAGGCTGAAACTCCCCCCGCGAAGTCAGTGTCGCGGCCAGTACATAATAATGAAGACCCCGGCGAGCGCCACGAGGCCGCCGATGAGGTCGAATTTGTCGGGCGCGACGCGGTCAACGCCCCAGCCCCACAGAATTGAGAGTACAATAAAAACGCCCCCGTAGGCGGCATACACGCGACCGAACCCGGCTGGCTGGAGCGTCGGGATAATCCCGTAGAGTACGAGCACCGCGGCACCCAGGACGGCCAGCCAGAAACTCCGCCCGGCCCGCAGCCAGAGCCAGATCAGATAGCCGCCGCCGATCTCGCACAGCCCGGCGAGGACAAAGAAGAAGAGAGATCTGGTCAGTTCCATCGTTTTTCACGCCGCGGGGACCCGGACATAATCAGTGGGTGCGCCGCGGGTCGTCCTCATAAGCCGGGCCGAGATGGCAGAGATGATCGAGCGTTTCTGCGAACAGTTCATAGAGCGCTCTGAGCCGCTCGATGTCAGTGACCACGCCAACGATCTGGCAGGATAGTTCATCCACGCCATCCGGGAACGCGTCGCCGAACCATCCCTCGTCGTCCCTGACCTCAAGGCGGATGTCGGGCTGCTGCCGGATCAGGTGCCGGATCCGCGCATCACCGAACAGTGCGCGGGCCTTCGCTTCGTCGCTGGCCTTGATGACGAAAGCATCATCAAAATCCGGGTCCCCGATCTCGACATCCTGCAGGCCGAAATATGTGCCGAGCCGGGTGAAGATGTTCCCGCGGTAGACGGCGAAGTGGAACCCGTCCGGATTGACATAGGGGGCACGCAGGCGGGTGAGCGTCAGGCCGTGCAGGCCGCCCGTGTCGTGAACATCGAAGGTGACCTCCCACCCGCCGACCTGTGCGCACACCCGTCCGCCCTGCGAGCCGCCCGGGATAAAACGGGCGCCGATTTCACTGGCGAGTTGCTGCCAGACAGCGTCCTGGTGTGGCGCGAAGAGAGACCTTAAGAAATCCATTCCTTCCCCGCCATCAGAGGGTGTGCTTTGGGGCTCCCCCTCCGAGTGAGCAGACCGGGCAACAGTAACCGCCACCCGGAAAGTTTGTAAATAGCTGACTCGTTGTGACTGCGAAGGACGATGACCAGCCGCCTGGAACTCGATGAGGTTTCTGATGACTGGTAAACATGAAGAACGTTATGTGACGTAATATGAACCGGCAGGGGAGAGGTTTCAATTGTCCCCTGAAGCGGAGGTTTTATGACAGGAGTTCTGATAAAATCCCGGCGAGGATGACTCTCAGCGGAGCCAGTTCGCCGTGCAGGAGAAGAAGCAGACGCTGCTGCGGTTGAATCAATCAGGCACCCGCTATCGCTGCCAAAGCACATTATCCATCAAGGAGTTTACAAACAGTGAAGCACAAATTCATTTTTCCGGGCCTCATCGCGGCCCTGCTGGTTATCGCTTCAGTCGCGTGGGCGCACGAGAAGGTAAAACTCTCGGGCTATGTGGTTGATGTCGCCTGCGCCTCCGAACACGCCAGGGATGCGGCGGCGGATGCCGTGAAGTTCGCCGCCGAGCACACGAAGGAGTGCGGGCTGATGGACGACTGCGTGAAGAGCGGCTACGGCATCTTCGCCGATGGCCAGTGGCTGCCCTTCGACGCGAAAGGCAACGAACTCGCCAAAGCCCTCTTTGAGAAAAGTGGGAAGAAAGACCATATCACGGCGACCGTCGAAGGGATGAAGCACGGCGGAAAGCTGATGGTCGAGAAACTCACCGAAGAATAACGCCGCAACACCTGCCGAAAACAAAGGGGGCAGCGGTTCTTCGCTGCCCCACTCAATCTGACAGGCAATACTTCATCAGGACGGCTGTGCAGAATTATTTCTGCGCCGCCGCCGCGCCGCGCCGGCCAGTGAAATAAGCCCCGTGCCGAGCAGCACCAGTGTTGCCGGTTCGGGGACCGCTGCGGCTACAAACTGACCGCGAATTTCACCGCCCGTATTGGTCGGGGTGTGAATGTTGAAATACAGCAGCCCGGCATTCAGGTTTGCGAGAGTCACAAAACCCGCCTGCGTCGCGTTCAGTGTGATAGTAGTGGTGAATGTTCCGGAGGTTGCGGCGGGGATGAATGAGGTGAAGTCCACAAGCACCGGGGCGGTGTTGTCAGGCCCCCCAAGCGCGTGAATATGCGACCCGACCGGATTGCCAGGCAGGCCGGAGAAAGTTACTTTCAGGGTAATCTGCGTCGGGTTGTTGGTATCAAAGGTCAGGGTCGCCACCCCTGCTGCATTGGTGTTGATTGGCGTCGGCCTCTCGTTAGCGCCGTTCAGATTTGCTACAAAAGTGATCGGGTCCGCTTTCGCCGGAGCCGACAGCATCGCCACGCTGAGGAGAATCGCGGCTACGCTCAAAAGTTGGATGAACTGCATGGGACACTTCTCCTTTCGGTTAAAGCTCCGCCAGAAAGCTCTGGCTGTTGCTTGACAGTTACCGCTGTTGATGCTGATCGGTCGTGATTTTCTGCCGGTGGCAGATAAGCTGAGGCTGTGACCGGTGGCTTTCAAGCTGATGGTGCGAGCGCCGACGGTTTGTCATCGAACGTCGGGTTGAGCCGGGACGGATGTTTCAGCTCACAGTCGACCTGAGAAGATGGATCCGGCCCACGCTTTGCCGACCTCTGCGGCCCGCCCGGTCCGGCATCGTGAAGAGACAGTGGTTTACTGCCTCTTCACCTGACGCCCGCTTGATTCAACCTGACATCAGGCCTCGCGGCGCTCTCGTCGCGACGGAGCTTCGGCGGGTAGACGCGCACCCAGACGTAGTCGTAAGCCTGCGATGGCAGGTCCTCTTTCAGTTGGAAGTCGTAGGATTTCTGCCCGCCAAAGTGCCCCTCGAAGGTGGCGATCTCGAAGCGGAAGCGCTCCGACTGGCTGAAATTCTGAATGTCGCTGTAGCGCCAGAAGCGCGAGTCGGATGGCGTCTCCCTTGACTCAAAGGTCATGCGGTCGGGGTAGATTTTCAGCACGCCCGCGCTGCCGCCGAAGCGGTGCAGGTGTCTGACCGGCACCTCGTATGCGGGCGTGCCGTCACTCTGCGGCATGACGCTCGTCGCAATCGGGTGAGTTGCCCTCTCCATCAGCATGGCGCTGATTTCCGGCGTCAGCTTTCCCCCGGGCAGCCTGAACCTGAAAACCCGGTCGCGCCCGACCATTCGCCTCTGATCTTCGTAGGTCGTCAGTGCAAGCTCTGCAGGCGACACCACTGTAATCTGCCTGATCTCAACGTATCGCCAGGCTCGCGCATCCGGCTTGTGATCCGTCTGGTATTCAATCCCGTCCGGCGTGATGACGAGCGTCCCACGGCAGTTGCGCAGGGTGTGCAGATGCTCTGCCGCAAACTGATAACGCTGCGCGGCGGCAGGCCGTGGCGTGAAGACGAATAGCAGTAACAATGCTGTAAATATGCTTTTCATAACTCCCCCGATCAAAAGGCAGTCTCCGGCTGAATTGCCCCGCCGTGTCGGCGCAAAACTTTGACCGCCTCAAGCGCCGCCAGCGGAATGGCCCCGACGGCCAGCAGCGCTAAGCATTCAGACCAGGACATCTCCGTGCTTTTCAGGAATGTTCTCAGCATCTGGTTGTGATGAGCCCAGGGCTGAAACACCAGCGTCAGCGCCGCTATCAGTGCGAGCCTGATGTTTGACAGCAGGCCGATCTCCCAGACTGCTCTGGTCTCGCTGCGGGCACCGAAGGAACGCAGAATCTCAGCGTATACCAGCGTGGCGAAGGCGAACGTGCGCGCGGTGTCGAGGTCGTGGTATCGCAGGCCGTAGAGGTACGCGGCCAGTGAAACGCCTGCCGTGAGCAGCCCGGTCAGAATCATCGTCGTGAAGAATTTGCGATCCGTGATGGATTCGCTGCGGGGACGAGGTGGGCGATTCATCACGTCGGGATCAATCGGATCGGTAGCGAGTGCGAGCGCGGGCAGTCCATCCGTCACCAGGTTGATCCACAGGAGGTGAACCGGCAGCAGCGGAATCGGCCAGCCGACCAGCACGCTCACCGTCATCATCAGCAGTTCGCCGAGATTCCCGGCCAGCAGGTACTGAAGCGTCTTTCTGATGTTGTCGTACACGCCGCGCCCTTCCTCGACGGCGGCGGCGATGGAGGCAAAGTTGTCATCGGTGATGACCATGTCTGAAGCTTCTTTGGTCACCTCAGTTCCCGATTTCCCCATCGCAATGCCGATGTCAGCACCCTTGATCGCCGGAGCGTCGTTGACGCCGTCGCCGGTCATTGCAATTACCGCTCCCGCCGCCTTCCACGCGCGCACGATCCGCAACTTGTGTTCGGCGCTGACGCGGGCGTAAACGGCAACACCGGTAACGCGCTGCTTCAGTTCGTCGTCAGAGAGGTGATCGAGTTCCAGTCCCGTCAGCACCCCTTCGTCGCTGCGAGCAATGCCAAGCTCACGTGCGACGGCCATCGCTGTCTGCTGATGGTCGCCCGTAATCATTACCACGCGGATACCCGCGCCGTGACATCGTGACACTGCTTCACGAGCTTCGGGGCGCGGCGGATCGTACATTCCGGCCAGCCCGACAAAAACCAGTCTGCGTTCGATGCCGTCTGCTTCGGCATCCCTGATTTCTTCCTCATCAACCTCACGATAAGCCGCCGCGAGGACACGCAGCGCACCCTGAGCCATGTCTGCGATCCTGGCTGTTACCAGTTGAACGTCATGCCCGCTGATCTGACGCACGCCCTCCGCGCCGAGGATGTGAGTGCAACGCCCGAGCAGGATGTCCGGCGCGCCTTTGACCATCGCCCGCAAACGCCCGTCGGATAGTCGGCGGATCACCGTCATCCGTTTGCGGTCGGAATCAAACGGATACTCACCGACACGAGGGAACTGCGTTTCAATCGCGCTTTGCTCAAGGCCGAACTTCATTCCCGCCGTGAGCAGTGCGCCTTCGGTCGGATCGCCGATGACAGCCCACTTCCCATCTTCACTTGAAAGATGCGCGCCGTTGCAGCCAGTCAGCAGTGTCAGCAATGAACGAAGTTGCTCGCTTTGTCTGTCATCGGGAGGAGCGCCGTTGATAAGTATCTCTCCATTCGGGCCGTAGCCTTCACCCGCCACGGTGAAGCTCTGTTCAGCGGCGTACAAAGTGCGCACAGTCATTTCGCCGACCGTCAGCGTGCCGGTCTTGTCGGTGCAGATCACGCTGGTCGAGCCGAGCGTTTCGACCGCCGGGAGTTTGCGAACCAGCGCGCGTCTGCGCGCCATGCGCTGCACCCCGAGCGCGAGCGCGACCGTCACGACCGCAGGCAATCCTTCCGGCACAGCCGCCACCGCGAGACTCACCGAAGTCAGAAACAGTTCGACAGGAGGAATACTGCGGAGAAAGCCGAGAATGAAGATCACACCCACGACGCCCAGCGAAACCCAGACGAGCATCCGGCCAACGGCTGCGAGCCGTTGCTGCAACGGCGTGCTTTCGTCAAATGACGCTTCCGCGAGCAGACCTGCGATGTGGCCAAACTCGGTCTCCATGCCAGTCGCGGTCACGACGGCATGACCGGTTCCGGCGGCCACGCTCGTCCCCATGAAGACCATGTTCCGGCGGTTGCCGAGCGGCACTTCTGCCTGTTCCAGTGCGGCAGCGTGCTTGTTGACGGCGTCCGATTCTCCGGTCAGCGCGGCCTCGACGCATTTGAGTGATGCGGCATCGAGCAGCCGCGCATCGGCAGGCACGAGGTCACCGGCTTCGAGTTCGATGATGTCGCCAGGAACGATCTCAACCGACGGAAGCATCACGACACTCCCGGCGCGTCGAACCCTGGCGCGCGGCGAAGTCATCTTCTTCAGAGCCTCGATGGCGCGCCCGGCTTTGTATTCCTGAAAAAAACCGATGACGGCATTGAGGACGACGATGGTCAGGATGGCGATGCTGTCAATCCATTCGCCCAGCAGGCCGGAGACGACGCCCGCGCCGACGAGCAGCCAGATCACCAGACTGTTGAACTGGCCCAGCAGAATGGCCAGCGGATGTATCGGCTCGGCTTCACGCAAGGCATTCGGCCCGTACTGCTGCACCCGCTGCTTCGCTTCTTCAGTCGAAAGACCGTCAGCCGTGACGTTCAACCGCTCCAGCACTTTTTCGACTGGCAGGCTATGCCACACAGGCGACGGCATCTCTTTCAACTCACGTTGCTGCAACTTGCGTTTCACTTCAGCCATCAGCAACCTCCTTCCCTTCCGCGCGCAGCAATCGCACATTGCGGGTGACACGGGCAGACGTAACTGCCCGACAGGTAACGCTCCAGCAGACGATCAATCAGTCGCTGCGGGTTCGCTTCGTAGATGACTTCCGCCCCGGTCTTTTTGCCGAGCGTGGTTTCCAGCGCGGGCAATGCAGCGGTGATGCCACCTGTGCCAGTCAACACGCCGATCAGCTTGCCTTCCTCATACGCAATCGAGAATTCACCCAGCGTGCCGGAACGCCCGCCGACCACGACCACGATGTCGCAACTGCGGATGTTGATCAGCTCGCGTCCCATCAGGCCCAGCCCGGTAAAAATCAGCACGTCATACTCTCTGTAAGGTGCCGCGAAAGTTTCGATATGCTCCTTCAGGCTCACCGCAGGCGAGATGCCGATGACATGCCCGCCGACTTCTTTTGCTCCCATCACTGCCTCGTGCGGCAATCCCGGACAGGCTCCGGTCAGCAGGCAGCACCCGCTCTCGGCAATGGCGCGCCCAAGCTCCCGGCAGAGTTCCAGACAGGATGCAGTGAGATCGCCACCCGCTGACCCCATCACGCCGAATCTGATCTGCGCGCCACTGAAGGGATCGCGCGCAACCCTGATGCCGTTCGCGGAGACTTTCTCAATCTGACCTTTCATTACCGCCTCACTTCTTTCTTTGCCTGGCTCTGCTGCAACTGCGACCAGACCGCCAGCACCGCAGGCACGTAGTTGCGTGTTTCCAATGGCAACAAGCCGCGCCGCGCCAGCTCGTCGAAATTGCGGAGGCCGGTTTTGTCAATAACCCGCTGAACCTTTCCCTCGCCCCAGTTGTAGGCAGCGAGCGCCAGTTTCCAGTCGCCGAACTGCCGATAAAGATCGCGGAGGTATCTGGCCGCTGCGCGGGTCGAGTGTTCGGGATGGGTGCGATGATCGTCGAGCGGCCCTGCTGTCAGGCCATAACGTGCAGCCGTTGCGGGCATCAGCTGCCAGATGCCGCGTGCGCCTTTGGGCGAAAGCGCCTGCGGGTTGAATCCACTTTCCACCAAAGCCACGGCGAGCAGTTCGACGGGAACCTGTTCTTCAGCCAGAATGCGCGCCAGCGTATTTTGATAAGTACCGTACCGGGCAGCCACATTTCGGGTCAGCCTTCGCGCAGGTAAAGCATTTGTGAATAGTGTCTGCGGCTTTTCCGGTGGCGCAGGATTCAATGCGGCCCGCTCTGCGGCAATGGCGCCCGCCAGTTCATCAAGGAGATGACTCCGTTGTGACGGCGTGATTTCAGCGATGACCGTTTCAGCCTGCTTCAGTGCGGCTTCGGCGCGCTCGCGTTCCCCCTGCTTTCTCGCGGCAATGCTTTCATTGAGCAGCTTCGAGGCGGCGATCACTCGATCCGCAACTGAAATCCGCCACTCAACTGCCGTCTCGATTCTTTGCATTGCCCGCGCGACGGGATCTCCTTCCGCTGTTACCGCGGACTGCGCGCGCACCGGCAGCGCCGCAAATGCGGCTGTCACCAGCGCCAGCGTCAATGTCACATTTCTGAGCTTCATCGCTTCATCCCTCAACCGGTTGCGCCCTGCAGCACGGGCTCCGCCGCCGCGAACTTTTTCACCTCGGCGTGCCACTTCCAGATTGCGTAGATCGCCGGATAAACGAACAGTTCGAGCGCGAATGAGAAGACCATCCCGGCAACCATCGGCGCGGCGATGCGCTTGGTCAGGTCCGCGCCAGTGCCGGCGGCCACCATCACCGGCAGCAGCCCGATGAAGTCCACCGCGACGGTCATGAATTTCGGGCGCAGCCGTTGCACCGATCCTTCCAGAATTGCTTCGCGCAGATGCCCTTTCGTTTTCATCCGGCCTTTTGCTTTCCTCGCGTCATAAGCCAGATCGAGGTAGAGCAGCATGAACACGCTCGTCTCCGCGTCCACGCCCAGAAACGCGATCAGTCCGACCCAGACGGGAATGCTCAGGTTGTAACCCAGCAGGTAGAGGAACCACATCGAACCCGCCGCCGAGAACGGCAGCGACAGCAGGACGATCAGCGTGTACGCCGCTGACTTCGTGTTGAAGTACATCAGCAGGAAGATAAAAAAGAGCGAGAGCGGCACCATAATCATCAGCCTTTGTGCGACGCGCTCCATGTTTTCGTACTGCCCGCTCCACACGAGCGTGTAGCCGACCGGTAGTTGCATCTTCTCTTTGACGGCCTGCTTCGCGTCAGCCACGTAGCTGCCGATGTCGCGCCCGCCCACGTCCACATAAACGTACCCGCTCAACCGCCCATTCTCATCGCGGATCATGCCGGGGCCGGAGAGCAGTTTGATGTCGGCAAGCTGTGCGATGGGAATCTGCCGGCCGCCGTTCATGACTGGCACCAGCGTGCGATTGAGACGCTCAAGTGTGCTGCGGTAATCGCGCTGGTAGCGGACGTTGACCGGGTAGCGCTCGCGCCCCTCAACCGTCGTGGTCACGCTCTCGCCGCCGACCGCCGACATAATCACCATGTTCGCCTGATCCACCGTCAGACCGTAGCGGGCCAGTTCTTCGCGTTTGAGATTGAAGTCGAGGAAATAGCCGCCCGCCGTGCGTTCGGCGAAAACGCTGGTGGTGCCCGGCACGTCTTTCAGCGCCATCTCCAGGTGCTGGCCGAGTTCCTGAATCTTGTTGAGATCAGGGCCGAGAACCTTGATGCCCACCGGCGTGCGGACACCTGTCGTCAGCATATCCACGCGCGCCTTGATCGGCATCGTCCACGCATTGACCACGCCGGGCAGTTGCAACTTCTCGTTCAGCCCGCCAGGGCTGTAGATCAGCTCTTCGGTGCTCTGATGATCCGGCCACCCCAGCCGCAGGAGCTTTTGCAACCACTCCGGCGCGCGTTCTGAATACCACCGCTTCACCTTTGGCCACTGATCCTGCGGCTTGAGCACGACTACCGTCTCCATCATCGAGAAAGGCGCGGGGTCGGTCGCCGTCTCAGCCCGCCCTGCCTTACCGAAGACTCGCTCAACTTCCGGGAAGGACTTGATGAGCTTGTCCTGCGTTTGCAGGAGCCGCTGCGCTTCGGTGACGGAGATGCCGGGCATCGTCGTCGGCATGTAGAGCAGCACACCCTCGTCGAGCGGCGGCATGAACTCCGTGCCGAGCCGCAGGTAGATCGGGATCGTGGCCAGCACAACCAGCACCGCGCCGATGACCAGGGCGTAACGGAACCGCAGCACGAATTCGACCACTGGTTGATAGAGCCGGTGCAGGAAGCGGCTCAGGGGGTGTTTCTCTTCGGGATAGATTTTGCCGGTGATGACCTTGTTGGCGAGCCAGCAGAGCCAGCGCGGGCGGAAATCAAACTTCTTCGGACGAATCAGCAGAGTGACAATCGCCGGAACCAGTGTGACCGACAGCACGGCGGCAACGACGATGGCGAAAATGTTGGTGAACGCGAGCGGCCTGAAGAGCCGTCCTTCCTGTGATTCAAGCGCAAAGATCGGCGCAAACGCGATGGCGATCACGAGCAGTCCGTAAAAACTTGGCGGGCCAACCTCCTGGGCCGCGTTGATCACCACATCCTTGAAATCGCCCGGCGAGCCTTGCGCCAGCCACTCTTCCAGTTTCTTGTGCGTCTGCTCGACGATCACGATGGAGGAATCAACCATCGAGCCAATCGCAATCGCAATGCCGCCGAGCGACATGATGTTGGCCGTGATATTCATCCCCAGCATCGGGATGAAAGAGAGGATGACGGCAATCGTGATCGTTACAATCGGGATGGCCGCGCTCGTCAGGTGCAGGAGGAAGATGATGATGACCAGACTGACAACTGTCAGCTCCTCGATCAGCGAGTCCGACACTGTGGAGATCGCGCCCTCGATCAGTGCGCCACGATCATAGGTGGTCACGACTTTCACGCCGGGCGGCAGCGTGGGTTCGATTTCGGTCAGTTTTGCTCTCACCCGCTCAATGACTTTCATCGCATTCTCGCCGGAGCGCATGATGACAATCCCGCCGACCGTTTCGCCCTGGCCATCAAGTTCGGCGACGCCGCGCCGCAGATCGGGGCCGAGCGTCACCGTGCCGAGATGCCTGATCAGAATCGGCGTGCCGCCTTCCATGTTCGTGCCGACGACAATGTTCTCGATGTCCGCGAGCGAGCGAATGTAACCGCGCCCGCGCACCATGTATTCGCGCCCGGTGAATTCCACCAGGCGTCCTCCGACATCGTTGTTGCCCGACCTGACCGCCTCGGTCACTTTATCGAGCGGAATTTTGAAGGCCGACAATTTGTTGGGATCGAGGTTGATCTGATACTGCCGCACGAATCCACCAATCGGCGCGACTTCGGCCACGCCGGGGAGCGATTGCAGTTCGTAGCGCAGCCGCCAGTCCTGCAGCGAGCGCAACCCGGCCAGATTGTGCTGACCGGTGGTGTCAACCAGCGCGTACTCAAACACCCAGCCGACTGCCGTCTCATCCCGCCCCAGTTCGACGTTGACGTCTTTGGGCAGCTTCGGCAGGATGTTGTTCAGGTATTCCAGCGTGCGCGACCGCGCCCAGTAAATGTCCGTGCCGTCTTCAAAAATGATGTAGACGTAGGAAAAGCCGAAGTCGGAAAAGCCGCGAATGTCTTTGACCTTGGGCACGCCCAGCATGGATGAAATGATCGGGTAGGTCACCTGATCTTCCATAATGTCCGGGCTGCGATCCCACTTTGTGTAGATGATGACCTGCGTGTCCGAAATATCGGGAATGGCGTCGAGCTTGATGTTCCTCATTGACCACAACCCGGCGAGCGTCGCCATCCCAGTGATGAGCAGGACGATGAAGGTGTTGCGCGCGCAGAATTCGATCAGTTTGTTCATCATCGCTTCACTCCTGCGGCTTCTTCAGTTGATGCTGCGAGTGGTCTTCCGGTTTGGGCTGCGGGGGCGGGGGCGCACCAGGCTGATGCTGTGAATGATCCTCTTGCCTGGGCGGCAACGGTGGTTTGCCAGACGGCGGGGCATTGGGCGCAGGGGTTTTATTCTCGCTGCCCTGACCGCCGCCGTGACTCATGCCGGGCATGCTCATGCCGCCCGCTGCCGATTTCAATTTGCTTTCTGAATCAACCAGGAAATTGGCCGAGGTCACGATGCGCTCGCCTGCTTTCAGTCCACTCAGCACGATGAATTCGTTGTCCACTTTCGCCCCCAGCTGCACCTTGCGCGGCTCGAAATAACCTCCTTCGTGAGCGATGAAGACCTGTTGCTCGGCGCCCGAATCCATCACCGCTTCCTGCGGCACAATCACGCGCCTGCCGTAATCAATCTTCAGCTCGACGTTGGCATACATCTCAGGCTTGAGCGTGAGTTGCGGGTTGGGAATTTCGACTCGCACCTTGAGCGTGCGCGTGGCGCTGTCGAGTTGCGGATAGATGAAAGTCACCTTCCCCTTGAAAACGCGTCCCGGATAATAAGAAAGAGTGACATTCGCTGTCTGACCGGGTTTGATTTCCGGCGCTTCGTATTCGTAAATGTCGGCGATCACCCAGACGTTTGCGGGATTGGCAATCGTGTAGAGTTCAGTCTCGGGCGTGACGCGCTGCCGGGTGAAGGCGTTACGTGTGAGGACGATGCCATCAGCAGTCGCGTAAATCGTCATGGCCCTGGTCGGCTTGCCATTCTTTTCCAGTTCCGCAATCTGCTCTTCACTGATATCCCACAATTCCAGCCGCTTGCGTGAAGCCTGATAAATTGACTCGGCGCCGTTCACAGCCTCCTTGAAAGGGCTGGTTGAAAGTTCTTTGCGGCCTCTGAGCGCGAGCAGATATTCCTGCTGTGTCTGCCACAGTTCCGGGCTGTAGATGGCGAGGAGCGGCTCTCCCTTGCGGACCTGTTTGCCGGTGAAATCAACGAAGACCTGTTCAATCCACCCGTCAACTCTGGTGTGGACGTGAGTGATCTTCGTTTCATCGAAAGTCACGCGACCGGTTGCGCGCAACGTCTTTGCGATTGCCTTGTATTCAACCTCGCCGTACTGAACGCCGATCAACTGCTGTTTTTCAGGGCTGATTTGAAAAACACCTTCGGGCAGTTCGGCGGCTGAGAGGCTGGCGCCGGGGTGTGCGGATGGCGCGGCTGTTTTCGCCGGAACGAGTTTCAGCAGCCGCTCGCGTTGCAGGTATGCGAACGCCGCCAGCCCTGCGATCAGCAGCAGCGCGATCACCCGCTTCAGAGGTCTCTTCTTCTGCGGAACTGGTGTGTTTTTGAAACCGGCTCCTTCAGTCCCTGGCTGCGCATCGTCGGCTTTTATCAACTCTCCGGCAGTCAGCGACTGATCTTCGGTCTGATACCCATCATCATTTCCGTTGGGGACGATTTTGCTTTCTTCCGGTGGTTTGACTTCGACTGTCATATCTCCACCTCATTGTGAGTGCCTGTTGGTGAAGGATCTGCGCCGACCGGCAGCAGTCGGCGCAGACAGGAGATCACCCGGCTCTATAACAGGTGTTTGAAGGCTTCGCCCGCGACCTGCACCTCGGCGATCTCTTTCTCGCCGGCGGCGTTGGTGCGCAGCGTGATCTTCGTGTTATTCACTTTCTGAGTGACCGGCTCGACCTTGCACGTGATTCGGGCGACTTCCTTGCCGACCGGCGTGTTGCCATGCTTGTAGCCCGCCTGCATGCCCACTTCCTTGAAAACGATCACGTGATCGTTGCCTTCCACCACGTGCTGCACCTGATACATTCCTGGCTTCAGGACGGTATTACCGGCTTTGACCTGAGTGGTGAAATGCACTTCGCCCTTTTTGCCAATGACCACATCCCCGTCGGCTGTCTTTTGATGGTGTGCCTGATGATCCTGAGCGAGTACCGGCAGGCTCAGGACTGCGACGGTGAGAATGAGAAAACTGATTGTGGTAATGATGCGTTTCATTTTTTCTCCCTGTTTCGAATTGGATTGTCTGTTGTTTCAGTACCTTGTTGATGAACTGCTTCGTCCGGGCTGCGGAGGGGTCCGTCACGGCCTTAAGTTGACGCCGACGAACGGCTCCAGCGCCGCGATTGATTTTTCCACGTTGCTGAGCTGCTCGTAATAACTCAGCTCGTAATTTCGCAAAGTCATCAGGCTGTCGAGCAGCGTCAGAAAATCCACTTTGCCCGCCTCGTACCCGGCAATCGCCGATTCCAGCGCGAGCGATGACTGTGGGATGATCGTCGTGCCGTAGAGCCTGACGAGCCGCTGCGCCGTCGTCGCGGCCAGATAGCGATCCTTGATCCGGAAGAAGAGCAGCGTCGTGATGTTTTCCAGTCGCTGACGCTCCACGCCCGCGCTCGCCGTCGCTTCGGCCACCGCCGGACGCTGCTTCTGACCGAACCAGATCGGGAGCTTCATGCCCACATTCACGCCGTACATCTCCGGCAGGCCAGGACGGTTGAAGTAAGTGAGGCTCACCGAGAAGTCGGGGTAGAAATCTTTTTTAGCGAGTTCGACTCCGTACTGCTCGCGATCAATCCTGCGCCGCTGCGCCTTCAGGGTCGGATAGTTCGTGAGCGCCAGGTCGCTCAGTTCGGCCAGGCCATAAGTGAAATCGCGCGGCCTGATCTCTTCCGGAGCCCCGACCGGCGTCTCCGGCTCGCGGTAAAGCAGGCTGTTGAGCCGCGCTTCTGCCGTCTGTTTGCGCTGCTCAAGCACCGTCAACTGGTCAATCAGTCGGGAGACCTCCACCTGCGCCTTCAGCACATCCTGCTGGAGCCCCTTGCCGACCGCAAAACCTGCCTCGGCGATTCTCGCGAATTTTTCCAGCAGCTCTTTGTTCTTCGTGATGGTCTCAATGGATTTCCCGATGAAATAAAGATCGAAGTAGGCGTCCTTGACCTCGGCCACGACATTGAGCCGCGTCTGTTCATAAGCCCACCACTCGGATTCGGCGGCGACATTCGCCATTCTGCCTTTGATGGCGAGCTTGCCGGGGAAGGGGATCTCCTGACTGAAGCTGAGCATGCGGGCGCTCGACGGATCGCCCTTCTGAATGTCGAACGGCGGGAGCGGAACCGCGTTGCCCGTGTAGCCGTAGCTAAGCATCGGCTCAGGCAGCGCCCTGGCCTGTGGCACGCGCGCGCGCATCATGTCGAAATTGCGCCGCATCGCGATAATCTCCGGGTTCTGTTCCAGCGCCTCCGCGACGAGAGTCTGGAGCGAGACGACCGTCGGCACCGGGGGCTTCGCTCCGGCCACGCGTGCTTCGCGCTCGCGTGAGTTGTCGGCACTGGCAGACGAAGCAGATTCGGCGCGGGGTTGCTGCGCCAGGGCGTTCACACTCCCCAGGGCCAGTGCGGCCACCACCCATGCCAGCCATCGCTGAATTCGTCTCAATCGCATGACAGATACCCTTCTTTCGCGGCGTCCGCGACGCTCCGGAAAGATCAGACCCGGTCAGCCGCCGGATGGCCAGGTCGCCACCCGGAGAGTAGTTCTCTCGCAAAAATCGTTATCAAAAGATCTTTTGTCTCCTGGCCGAACGTTATCGCAATCGGCACACACATTTAAATCTATGCTTTGTCTTGATTGATGTCTGTTCAATTTTGAACACCACCTTAACCAAAGACTTTTGCAAGAGGTCGTGACTGATAAAAGAAAATCAGAAGTACGTTGTGAGTTCGCTTAGATCAGCAGACAGGAGAAAGAGAGATAAAGCGGTCGTGTGCAGTGCGGTTGATGGAAGTTATGATCTGCGTGGACTGCCGGGGCGTCCTGACTGAAGAGCGGCTGAGTGCCGGCGGCTGGTAAAAGCTCCGGTGACGAAGTCATGATCCACTGCACCTCAGCCTGTGGCTTGGCCTGGCAACATGACATCACACTCCGGGGTAACACGCCGAACTGATCATCAGTGCCTGGCGCGTTTTCTTCCGCACACGAGGCCGGGGAATGAGCCGCTTCACCTGCGTGTTCCGTGCTGACGGCAGAACCGGAATGGTGCGCGGCATGACAGCAGGCATGGGCCGTTTGCGAAACCTGCCGGGCGTCATGCTCGTGCTGACAATGGCAAACGATGCCGGCCCAGGCCTGCTGCGTGAATAAAAACAGAATCGCGATCCCTCGGACCAGCCTCAGCCAGGCGGCCCGGCTGGTCACGGATGCGAATCCCGGTTTTGTCACTTGCCACGTCAACGTCTGTTCCTCGGTCTGGTCACGAACGCCGGATTGAGTCTTTCAACCCGGAAAGACGATGACATAGTCACGCCAGTCTTGTGATGCGCCATAACCTGATCGTCCTTCCCTGCGAGACACCAGTGCAATTGATGTTCCTCGTCACAGAGCTGCCTTGAATCTCCGGTCTTTGCCGGTCAGTGAACGCGAAGTGTGGAAATACACGCAAGCAGGCTGTGTGAAATTACCCAGTCGCATCGGCTGGCTCATCAGGAGCGTGGGAAAATTCTCGCGGTGTTGCGCTCGTGTGGCGCGGAATTATTTTTATTCCCCTGGAATAGATTTTCTATGTGCTGAACGGCAACCTCGGAAGCCTGACTCTTTACACTGATGAAATGCATTCCGCACGGTTTCCTGCTGGCACTGGTATTGCTCTTTATTGAATCCGCCAGCTTCAGAGTAAGAGGGCTTTGCACATAAAGTCGTTTGTACACAAAAAGTCTTAAACCACAGCTTTGCCCAAAAAGTGACTGGATGTTCAATATTGGACAGGCAGGGACTCTGTCAGCTGTTATATCTGTTTCTGATCAACCAGATTAAGACTTCTTGTGCAAGTTGGATTGCTGCACAAAAAGCAGGTCAAAAACCGGACTTTATATGCAAAGCCGAGTGAGAGAAGGAGGAGCAGAATGAATCGGGAGATATTCGTGATGAAGGTGGGGAGAAATCAAAGTCAGGTCGTGCGGCTGGCTTTCGTCCTCACGGGCGTGCTGACGCTGGGCGCAGCCGTCAGGGCACAGGGTCTTAACTATCCGGTTGGAAGTCCGACGGCTACGAGCGGAGCGGGTAACGCGCGCACTGACCCGGACAACCTTTTCATCCGAAATAACGTGGCCGGGATGACTGAGATCACGGACCGTGACAAGGAGAACCCAGGCGGGCTCACAGCGAAGGGCCACTGGCGCTTCAGCGGCGAGCTTCAACTGTCTTCTTTCAATTATCGCCGCGAGCGCCTGCTGCCGGGGCCAGCGCAGGGAATTACTTCGGAGACGCGGTTCGGCCCGCCCGGCATGGCGAGCGAGGTTACTTACACGAGCGGCGATCACAAATATGCCTTCGGACTCGGCGCCTACACCATCTTCGGTTTCCAGAGCAAGCTCAAGGACCCGCCGGAACTAGGGCCGCGTGCGACGTTCTTCGACACGCGCGTGGCGTCGAATGATTTCGCCATCGGCGGCGCGGTGCGGCTGCACCGGAAGCTGTCGGTCGGCGGCTCGTTCATCTTCGGGCGCGGGTTTGTTGATCTCGCGAGCCCCAATTCACAACTCGCGCCGCTGGGGATTGCACGGCAGGACAGGCTCGATGTCGCAGCCTTCGGGGCGCCGGGCATCAGCGTCGGTCTGCACTTCCGCCCGATCCGGCGACTCGGCTTCGGCCTCAACTATAAGACCCGGCGGAGCTATGACCTCAAAGGGAGCCTTGAAACGTTTGTGCCACTGCCCGGCGGGCAGATCCTCGCGCTCAGGCCGCGGGTCGGCGTGAAGCTGAAACCGCCCGCCGTCGCCGAAGGCGGGCTGGAGATCACAGCCACTCCCAGGCTGCAACTTTTCGCCGACTTCCGTTTCTATGATTACACGGCGACCTTTCAGGAGATTGATGTCAGAGACGAACAACGCGGACAGGTACTCTTCGCGCTGAAACTGGATGCATTCGATGTGCGCTCGTTTCGCGCCGGCGGCATTTACACGCTCAACGATGCGACCAGGCTCCATTTCGGCTGGGCGTACACCAGCAACGGATTTTCTGATGCGGTAATCACCCCCGGCACGATGAACACAGGGGGCTTCGACATCGCCGGCGGAGTCGGCAGACGGATCGCCAGCGGATTCTGGCTGAACATCGGCGTGGCCGGCATCCTGGGTCTGGAGCGCAGGATCGGCAGTGAGAAAAATCCTCTCTTCCCCGGCAGGTACACCGGCCGTGGCGCAATGCTGGGGATCGGGTTGCGCTGGTAGGCGGAGCCCTGGTCGGGCAACCACCAGCGCGCCTTCACTGCTCCCTGAGTTCGCGGCAGCAGTCCCTCGCTTGGGCGGGCGTTCTTCCCTGCACGCAATCGAATGATGCCGGCCCCTTTTCTACTGCGCTCAGTGCATGTCGCCCGGGCGGAACCTGAGGAAGAGATGAAACGAAGTCGGATGCTTCCCGTAAATCGGGTCGAGCGCCGCCGGCTTGTGGTAGAACGTCACATCCGCGCCCAGTCCCACTCTCAGTTTCTCGCTCTCCACGAAATCGCGCACCCCGCCGAAGGTGAAGGCCCCGACGCGGAAGGACCGCTCGAACTCTTCCGTCGGGTGAAGCACAAGCCCACCCACCAGCAGCGGCGCACGGACCAGCCCGGGCCGCCCGAAGATGTTGTCGGCGAGCAGCTCCTGCTTGTCAATCAGCTCCATCCGCGTATAGAGGTGGTTCTTCCTCCGGAAATTGAGCGTTGACTCAAGGAGGTAAGAATTCGAGTTGCCGTGTTCTTCGGAGTTGCGGCCCCAGACAAGAGTGCTGGCCCAGCTGCCGTTCGTGAAGGGGCGGTTGTAAGCGACTGAAGCCGTCATCCGGTCAAGGTCACCGGGCGCGATTGCCTCGGGGCTGGTCAGGTGGCCGTACGAGAACTGCATCGCCCAGTTCTGAGTCGGCGTAAACCACGTGCGGAAGCTGTACGAGTCGAGCTTGCCAACGTCAATGCCGGCGCGGTTCTCACCGGGCTCCGCCCCGTGGAAACCGGAGACTTCAAACTTGAAGCGCCCGGCGGTGAGCGCGCCGGTAATGACGCCGAAAGTGATGTGTGTTGAGTCCTGCCAGTGGTGACCAAGCGGGGCCGCCGGGTTCTCACTGGCCGAAGCGCGGTGCATAAACGCGACCGGGCCGAGCGCCGGTTCAGCCACCGGGCCGCCGTAGACCTGAAACGAAACGTTCTCAGAGAGCGGAATGGTGTAACTGGCGGCCAGCTCCATAAAGAGGTTGTGCGGGTGTTGCGCGTCAACGATGGGACGCCCGTGATAAGTCTCCCCGGTCTGGAAGAGGAGCGGGAAGCCCCCGTGCGGTGTGGTGAGCGGCTCCGCCGAGAACATCCCGCGCAGCATCAGCTGTCCGGGACCCGCCCTGCGTTCGGCCATCAGCATCAGCCAGTTCATTGATTCGGCCTTGCCGACGCCGCGCGGCCCGCCCTGCTGGTTGTAAGTGAGTTTGAGGTCGCCGTGAACCATCACCATCCAGTCATTCGGCATAAAGTGCCACGCGGCCATCGTGGTCGAAGCCGGCTGGAGCGAAGTCCCGGAGCCGATGGCGTGCATCGAGCGGAACGGCCCACCGGTCACAGTCGTCATCATATTCATCATCGTGTGGCCCGCGTGGGCACCACTGCCACCAGCCATATTGCTCATATCGTGGCCAGCCATCTTCCCGGGCTGCATCGTATTCTGATTCCCGGAAGCCGCCTGAGCGGCGTCCGGCTTCTCGCCGGTGTGGCCCGCGTGCTGGTGAGATGCCCCGGCAGCGGGCTGAGCCGTTTGCGCCGTAGTTCCCAGCGCCGGCTTTGTCTGTCCGGTCGCCATCTGGTGGCCGGCGTGTTCGTCGTGCCCCGCCCCCGCGTTCGGATGCTCGCCCGCCAGATGCTTCACATAAAGCGCCGCCTGCCAGCGCTCCTCGTCGCTCATCTTCGATTGAAAGGACGGCATTCCGCTCGGCCTGATGCCGTTGGTGATGACCCAGTAGATTTCACCGTCCGTGCGCCCGTGCAGCGCGGTCAGGTTGGCGGGCCTGACCTTCATCGTCGCCGCGTGGTCAGTCATGGCCTTGCCGTCCGGGCCGTGACACCCGGCACAGTGCTGCGTAAAGAGCGCCCGCCCCCGCTCGATGTTCTCCGTAGTCGGGGTTAAAGGATTTTTCAGTTCTTTAGCGCTCGCCGGCGCGTGACTGTGGTCGTGATGCTCCTCCTGAGCATAAATGCCCGGCCCGTAATTCGCGGCCCACACAATCGCCGTCACGCCGAATCCGGCAAGACTCAGCTTCTTTCTCTTCTTCATAACGATTCACTCCCTCTTTCGATGATTTCCTGCAGCCGGACGGCAGAGCGCCACGCGCACCGCACCGGGGCAGACGAAAATACACGACCGCTGACCTGTCGGTTTGCGGCCATTATTACTTTGCTTTGAGGGAGTGAGTTAAATTCTGAGAGGGAGTCCGAAAGTGCTGCCGGGTGGAGAGTGCGACCGGCAGGCAGAAAAGACACTGAGGTGCGGCCCCATCACTGGCACGGACCAGTGCCAGCCTGCCGCCTCGCTTAAGACGGCGTGGTTCTCAGGTATCCGGGACCCCTGCTGCTGCCTGAGCGTGACGACCTGCTGCAAATCCTGCTCGCACTGGCAGAGGCAGGTGGAGGATTGAGCGGTGGATGTGGGACAGGACTCATGGGTCTGGCACCCGTCAGTATCGTGCCGGGTTTCTGCCGGATGGTGTTCAGCCTCGTGACTGTGTTCAGGAGCTGATGCCGCCAGCGCCTCGCACTCCGGGCCGCAGCATCTCTCCGGAAAGTAACCGGCAGAGACTGCGTTCTGAAGCAGAAGCAGCAGGACACAGATGTGTGCGGCCATTCGCATAAGTGAAATTAGACCACCTGCCCCCCGGAGTTTCAAGCTTCCCGCTCCGCCTCTCTCACTCCACACCTTTCAGCAGGTCAAGGCAGTGGCATGAACGCAGTGAGAACGCGGGAGCCGACCCACGCAAAAATCACTGTCTTCCCGGCGAGCGCCATCTGCGGGAAGCCGGTGGAACGAGCTGTTCCGGAAGGCGCGACCGTGACGGACTCATCACGCCTGCCATCCGGCCTCACACGTCGCACACGGATCGCGCCGCCGTCAGGGAGCTTCTCCAGCCAGCACACCAGAGCGCTCCCGTCAGTGAGTAACAACACCTCAACGCGACCGACCGGGTTGCCATCATCCACCGTGACCGGTTCGCCAAAGGTTTCGCCTGCGTCGCCGGAGAAGGCCAGCCTGACACGCGGGGTTTTATCGGCCCCCGTGAACCATGCAACTGCCACACGCCGACCGGAAGCCGCTACCGACGGACCGTTCACCGGACAGCCGCTCAGCTGCCAGCCGTCCTGAAAGACCGGGCGCGGCTGACTCCACCCGCCGCCCTGCCCGCGAATCACAGAGATGTCGCGGATTTCCTTGTCCGAGCGGTCACGATAGACCACGACCGGGCCGGCGGCGGTCATCGCGGCTGAAGTCTGGCAACATTCACACACCCGCGCGTCCAGCACCGCCTCATCGGTGAGCGTTCCGTCGCGCTTGATCTTCACATAGCGCAGAGTCATATTGCCCTGCCCGTGCCCGTGGTCGTCACCGCCGGGTTTCATCTCCCGCCCGTCGAGCCAGACCGCCGCCAGCGACCCGTCCTTCGCGGCAAACATCGAAACAAAGCCGTGTTCGGCCCTGACGCCGTCACGGTGCGGCACGAAGGGGCTGCCCCACGTCCTGCCGCCGTCGAATGACCGCGAGATGGTCACGTCATAATCAAAAGTCCCCGGGCCGCTTTTCGCCAGCCAGTGGGCCGCGAGCGACCCGTCGGGCAGCGCCACCATTGAGGGAAAGTCGGCCCAGTTGACGAACCAGCCGGAGCCTTCGGCGATGACCTTCGGCGCTGACCAGCGGGCACCTTCCCTGGTGGAAAAGCGCAGCGAGTATCGTCCACCGTCCAGACGCTCTATCCAGCTCAGGTGAACGCGACCGTCAGGCGACACGGTCAGATTGGGCTGGCCACTGCCCGGACCCGCCGGCGACGGCAGTTCCTGCACCTGGGCGAAAGTCAGAACGGGAAAAAACAGTAACCCGGCGAGGGCGATGGCCCGGAGCAGATTCATATCACATTCACCTTTTTCTCCTGCGGGAGGATTTATAACTCAACCCCTCTCAGGCGCAGCGCGTTGGCGATGACTGACACTGAGCTGAAGGTCATCGCGGCACTGGCAATCATCGGGTTCAGGAGCAGCCCGAAAACAGGATACAGCACGCCCGCCGCAATCGGAACGCCGAGGACGTTGTAGACAAACGCGAAGAAGAGATTCTGCCGAATGTTTTTCATCACGGCGCGGCTGAGCTTTCGCGCCCGGACGATGCCGCGCAGGTCGCCTTTGACGAGTGTAATCCCGGCGCTCTCCATCGCCACGTCAGTCCCCGTCCCCATTGCAATGCCGACGTGAGCCTGTGCGAGGGCCGGGGCGTCGTTAACGCCGTCGCCCGCCATCGCGACTATCTTTCCTTCTGACTGGAGCTTCCTGATGACGGCGCTCTTCTCATCGGGCAACACTTCGGCGATGGCCTCATCGAGCCCCAGCTTTCCGGCCACGGCGCGGGCCGTCGTGCGATTATCCCCAGTCAGCATCACGATGCTGATTCCCTCGGCCTTCAGCAGTCTCACCGCCTCCTCTGCCGATTCCTTAATCGGGTCGGCCACGCCCAGCAGTCCGGCAAACTGCCCGCCCGCTGCCAGCAGCATGACTGTCTGCCCTTCGAGCCGGAGCTTCTCCGCCTGCTCCGCCATTCGGGGATCAATCGTGACTGACAAATCTTCCATCAACTTCTGATTGCCGAGGGCGACGCGGTTACCGTTCACCACTCCGGAAACGCCCTTCCCTGTGACTGACTGAAATTCTTCGCTCTGAGACAGCCCGGTTTTTCGCTCCGCCGCCCCGGAAACAATCGCCGCCGCAAGCGGGTGTTCGCTGCCGCGCTCGATGCTCGCGGCAAGCGCCACCACTTCGGCCTCAGTAAAGCCCGGCGCGGGGACGACTGACACGAGGCGTGGTTTCCCTTCGGTCAGTGTGCCGGTCTTGTCCACCACGAGCGTATCAACCTTCTCCATCGTTTCAAGTGCTTCAGCATTCCTGATGAGCACGCCGGCAGCTGCGCCCCGGCCTGTCCCGACCATAATTGACATCGGAGTGGCAAGGCCCAGAGCGCAGGGGCAGGCGATGATAAGCACCGCCACTGCGTTGACAAGCGCATAGGCCATCCGCGGATCGGGTCCGAAGACCGCCCAGACGATGAAGGTAAGAACTGCGATGATGAGCACTACCGGGACGAACCACGAGGCGACCTGGTCTGCAAGGCGCTGGATGGGCGCGCGGCTTCGCTGGGCCTCACTCACCATCCGCACAATCTGCGCAAGGAGCGTGTCTGCGCCGACCCGCTCAGCCCGCATCACGAAGCCCCCGGTCTGATTGACCGTGCCGCCGGTGACCTTGCTCCCCGGAGTTTTTTCCACCGGAATCGGCTCGCCGGTAATCATTGACTCGTCCACCGAGCTTGAGCCTTCAAGGACAACGCCGTCCACGGGCACTTTCTCTCCGGGCCTGACCCGCAGGCGGTCTCCCGGCTGAACGCGGTCCAGAGGGATGTCTTCTTCATTCCCACCGTCGCGGATAACTCGTGCTGTTTTCGGGGCAAGGCCAAGGAGTGCCCGGATGGCGCTGCTCGTCTGACTCCGGGCGCGGAGTTCAAGCACCTGCCCCAGCAGGACCAGAGTGGTGATGATGCCCGCCGCCTCGAAGTAAACTCCCACTTCACCGCCGTGAGTGCGAAATGAAGCCGGAAACATTTCCGGGAATAGTGTGGCAACGACGCTATACAGGTATGCCGTGCCTGTGCCAATGGCGATGAGCGTGAACATATTCAGACTGCGGTTCACGATGGACGCCCAGCCGCGCTCGAAGAACGGCCACCCGCCCCAGAGGACAACCGGAGTGGCAAGCGCGAACTGAATCCACGTGATGAGTCGCGGCGAAAGGGCGTGCTGCACGGGCTGGCCCGGAATCAGGTCAGACATCGCAAGGAGGAGGAGCGGGACTGACAGCGAAACGCCCACCCAAAAGCGGCGGGTCATCTCCACCAGTTCCGGATTCACTTCCTCTTCTGCCCTCACGACGCGCGGCTCCAGAGCCATACCGCAGATGGGGCAGGAGCCCGGCTCATCGCGCACAATCTGCGGGTGCATCGGGCAGACATATTCCGTCTTTACTGCCGGGGCCGCGCTCACCACAGGCTCAAGCGCCATACCGCACTTCGGGCAGCTGCCCGGCCCGTGCTGTCGGACTTCCGGATGCATCGGGCAGGTGTATTCGGCTCCAGCCGCCGAAGGCTCTGTTCCGGCGGCTGGCTTCGGCGCGGGCAGGCCCTCACTCGACTCCATCCCGCGGTCGCCGGTCCTTGCCTTCACATATTTTTCAGGCGCGGCGTCAAACTTCTTCTGACACCCGGGCGAGCAGAAGTAGTAAAGCTCGCCCCTGTATTCGCTCCGTCCAGCCGCGGATGCGGGGTCGACAGTCATCCCGCATACGGGGTCAATCACCTGAACGTTCGTCATCATCACCCCCTCCTTAATTTCCGGGACTCTTTTGTCAGCGGCTCAATCCCGGTGCTTTCGACCAGTCCGCATATGTCGCCATCTGCCTCGCCGGTCTTGTCCCAGCCGACCAGTGCTTTTGACAGTTCCTTACGGTAACGCCGCATCTGTGCCATCCGCTCATCGAGTTCGTGCAGGCGGTGGCGCACTATCTCGCGCACCTCCCGGCAGGGACTTTTCCCAAGCCGCTTCTCGGCGATGATTCGGCCAATCTCGTCGAGTGAAAAGCCGAGCACCTGAGCGCGCCTGATGAAATGGAGACGCCTGACTACCGCAGCGTCATAGAGCCGGTAGCCCCCTTCGGCCCGCGCGGGGCGGTCAAGCAGGCCGCTCCGTTCATAAAAGCGAAGCGTCTCGATGCCGATGCCGGTCTGGTTTGAGACCTCGCCGATTTTCAGCAGGCGGCGTTTCGGCCCGCCGGCCTCAGGCCCTGAATCAGCGCCCCCCGTGAATTTTCGTCTCGTCTGAGCCATCGTTGTATTCCCTTTCTGCAAGGCCGTTTCTTCCAACGGGAATAATTCTACACTCTGTAGCCGACTACAGAGTCAAGGGGTAATCGGTGAGGTTTTATCAGGCCCTGTTTCTTTGCCACGGGTGCGGCTTGGCGGCCGGGTGTATCATCCCTGCGGTTTCGGAATCTGTCATCACAGCGGAGAGGTTAAAGATAAGCCACTCGTGCGGGAAGAATATGCGGCTCCACGCGAAAGTCATCGGAGAATCCCACCCGGAAACGATTCTGTTCATCCCCGGCCTGTCAGGCTCCCACTCCGGGTGGGACGAGAACTTTCAGGCACTCGGCCGGAGTCACCGGCTGGTCCTGATTGACACGCTCGGCTTCGGTCATTCTCCCAAACCCGATCTTGACTACACCCTCGATGACCACCTGTCCGCCGTCAGCGACACGCTGACGGAACTGGGAGTCAGCCGCGTGCATCTCGTCGGTCACTCGATGGGGACGCTCCTTGGTCTGGCATTTGCCCACCGCTTCCCGGAGCGCGTGGACAAGATGGCGCTTCTTGCCCTGCCGTGGTTTCAGAGCGAAGTAGAGGCCCGCAGGCGCATCAGTCACAGCTCCCTGTTTCACCGCCTCCTCGCAATGGATACCCCGCTCGCGCACACAGTCTGTCAGCTGATGTGCGCGCTCCGCCCGCTCCTCCTGCCGGTGATGCCCTACCTCGTTCGTGACGTGCCGCCGATGGTGGCGCAGGATGTCCTGCGGCACACGTGGTTCTCTTATTCGAGGACCCTGCGCAACGTGATTTTCCGCGCCGAAACGACAAAGTGGATGCGGGAAACAACGCACCCGATACTGCTCATTCACGGCAGGCGGGACAGGACCGCGCCGCTTCAGCTTGTGAAAGAAAACCTCGCCGCACTCGACCGCCCGGGTCCGGCCGGACTCATCGAACTCGACGCAGACCACGGGCTCATCTTCACCCACAGTCGGGAAATTGCGGCTGCGGTCAGTGATTTCCTTTCATCCGCGCCGGGCAATTGAGCCGCTCACGCGGCCATCTGCCGGCAGCTCTCGGCGCACTTGCGGCAGGCCTCGACGCAGGCCTTCATCCGCGCGTCAGTGCCCATCTGCTCGCAGCTCCTGGCGCAGGCGTCGCACACTTCCGCGCAGGCCCCGCAGGTGTGCTTGTGCAGGTCGGTGCCGAGGAGCATAAAATCGGCGCTCGCCCGACAGATTTCCGCACAGGCAAGGAGCGTCTGGATGTGCCTGGCCTCGGCGTGTTTTCCGCCCTGCTGCAGGCACCAGCTGACTGTCTCCAGACAGACGCGGTGACAGTCCAGACAGTGCCGGATGCACTGCTCCATAGTTGTGTTCGTTTGTTGTGTGGGCTTACCTGCCATAATTCCTCCTTATCAATTGAACGTCTGATTGCGAAGTGAGTGACGGGACGGCCCGGGGCCGTCATCGCCACGCCGAAGGCTACTGGCGGCCTGACCCGCCAGTCTGTTGTTTCTGCGCCTGTGTGGCGTATTGCTGTGGGTTCTGGTCGAATTTTGCTTTGCAGCCCTGACAGCAGAAATAGTAAGTCTGCCCCTGATAGTCGGATTGACCAGCTGCCTTCTTTTCATCCACCTGCATGCCGCAGACCGGATCCTTTTGATTTGCCATTGTGATTCCCCCTTTGGATAAAAACCCGTGCGTCAGCCGGCCTGCTTCCGCATTCTGCCGATGCCGCACAAGTTGAATTGAAACGGACAGAGAGCATCGTCGTTGCACGTTTCCAGAACCGAAACCTGCGCTTCAACGACTGCTTTTCAAGCTGGGGGAGGAATTGGAATTCGGGGAAGTGGTTCAATGCTAGCAGACGGGTCGGAGGGCTACAACGACAGCCTGACGCCCTGCCCGGGAAGTGTCTGACAGGTAAAGATGCTTGGCACCCGGAAAACAAACAGGGTCAGCGGCTGACAGTCGGCTGCCGCTGACCCTCTTGTTCACCAGTCCAGTGATTTACCGGACTATGACTTTACCCCGCAGCATCCCCATTCCGCAGGCAAACGTGAACTCGCCTTTGCGCGGAGTGAGTTCAGCCACGAACGGTTCATTCAGTGGTTCAATGCTAACAGAGGGGCGGGCCTCAATGGCTCCGCACGCCACCGCCGGTGAGGTGGACGACCAGAATCAGCAGGGCCAGACCGATGGCGTGGAACCCAACTACATACACCCAGCGTGGTTTCCTGGTGGCGGATACCGGGACCACCTCCACGTCGGATTCGGAACGGGAGGGAAGGTCGGACGGCGAGACCTGACGCCGTCCGTTCTGCTTACGCAGCCCGTACGGGGTCATTCCCCACGGCTTATAGACAGACAGTACCGTTGCCGCGAGGAGTATCAGCAGGCCCCCCCCGGCGTGGACCACAAGTTGAATCCGCAGCGCGCGGAAATCGGTTGCGGCGAGTGCCCTGTCCGCAGCCACGCCTGATATCGCGGTTACCGCCTGCATATGCTGCAGCAGGATGACGGTGGCACCTGTTGTCAGCAGGAACTTCACAAGAACCCACCAGTGCCGGAACAAGCCCCACTGAGTGCCCAGTGACTCAACCAGCCCGGCCAGCAATGTGGCGAGGCTCAACGGGACGATGACGAACCAGCCAACCAGCTCCATCGAGAGATAAGCAGCACGCACCATCCCGGCATCGTGGCTGGTCAGTCCGGTGATGGCGAGAGCCAGATAAGCAGCGACCGCACCGAGCCAGCCGACCGAGAAAGTGATATGCGCGGTGAGCGTGAACTTGCGAAGAGCTGGTTTCATAGTTATGACTCCCGAATGCCCACTGATTTACCGGACTATGACTTTACCTTTCAGCATTCCCATTCCACAGCCAAACTTAAACTCGCCTTTACGCGGAGTGAATTCAGCCACGACCGGTTCATTGAGCGGCAGCGGACGATTGATGTCGTAATCCCTGATGACCAGCTCCTTGCCGCAGGTCTCGTCGGTGCGCCGCACAAAGGTGATGCGCGCAGGCACACCAGACCTGAGGCTTAGGCTGTCCGGCTGATAGCCTTTGGTTGTCAGCTCAACGCTTGCCGTTTGAACTGCGCCCTTGTCCGTCTGTTCCGCAGTCGCCGCCTGAGCGGGATCGGTATTCCGCCGGCTGCAGGCGAAGAACACGAGACCGATTGTCAAAAACAGGCAGATTGATGTTGCGACGATTTTGTTTTTCACAGTGTGTCCTTACCGGGCTTGTTCTCTCCTCAGGAATTACGCCGGAGCCTTCGGAGCTGCTGCGGCTTCAATCATATCAGGGGAGGGCCTTTCGGGTCTTCTCCCCTGACACGGGCTCTCACTGCTGACTGGTCTGTGCAGTGCAGCAGACCTCTGCAGCGCAGCAGCCTGTACCCTCAACGCAGCAGTCAGTCTTCGCTGCGCCACTGGAGGCATAAGCGACTGTGGCCAGCCCGAGAATCAGTGCGAGTGTAATTGATTTGATGACCTTCATCGTATCTTCTCCTTTTTCAGTTATTGGGGTTGATGCCGGCGGGGATCCCCGCCGGCGTGTGCTGTTGAAGTGAATCGTGGGGCGGCCTGATAGCCGTCGCGGGCGCGGACTTTCAGCCGCTCCGGCTGGAGTTCCGGGGCGAGCCTGACCCTGATGTGGTGCCGGCTGCCGTCCGGGAAGAAGTTCGACGGCAGATAGCCGATTGAATACTGGTGACGCAGCTCCAGCGCGATTTCCTCGAAGGCCTCACTCATTTCTTCGGAGTGTACCGGAAACCACGCCCGCCCGCCTGAAGCAGAGGCAAGCTCACTCAGGATTGACCTCCCCTGACTGCGTGGCAGCGGATGCGGCTCAGTCCCCACCGAATAGATAGTGACGGCGGCTTCCTGAAGCCTGCGGCGGAGCTGGCCGAAGGTGGAGCGTGAGTGATTATCCTCACCGTCGCTGATGACGATGAGCGCGCGTTTCGGGTGACGGGCAAGAGAGAGCTTTTCGAGCCCGAACGAGACCGTGTCATAAAGCGCGGTCTCGCCATTTGGTTTGAGACTCGATACGCTTCTGAGCAGGCCCTCTGCGTCCTGCGTCCCGTTATCGAGTAAAGTGGCAGTCGAGTTGAAGGCGACGAGAAAATATTCGTCTTCGCCGTGGCTCGTCTCGATGAAACGCCTGAGCGCATCCCTCGCACGAAGGAGCTTCTCCTGAGTGATTGACCCCGACACATCAAAAACGACTGCGACCGACGCCGGCGCGTCGTGGTCACTGAAAAAGCTGATCTCCTGCCGGACACCGTTATCGTAGACGACAAAGTCTTCCGGCCCGAGCCCTGCCCGGCAGCGGCCCTCGCGGTCGGTCACAGAAACAACGAGCGACACCGTCTCAGTGCTGACCGTCACACGACCGGTCTCAGTAAATGACCGCGACAGTTCTCCGCTGCGGAATCCTGACTGCGCCTGCACGGTCAGGGCCGTGCCAAGCAGGGCAAAGAAAACGGATAGAATCAAAGTGCGTTGATGAACCATACTCACTCCCTTCCCGCGTAAAAAAGCACGGTGCTTTTTCCGCTGCTCTCCGGGCTCGATTGAGCTGAGACCGAAGGCGGTAAAACATCAGGCAAACAACGGCCCTCATCAGCCCGCTTAAAAAGACGGCTGACGTGGCTTGATTGATGACACTACTCCTGAGTTAAATCAGAAGACTTGAACAGGAGAGAAAGAGTGGAGGAGGATGGCGCTCGAGCAGGAGTGCTTCAGCCGACTTTACCAGAACGTCATCTGCCGTTGCCGCCGCATAATTCAAAGAGGGGTGACAACCGATGTTTAGTGATGATGACGGAAGTTGCGCGTGTTCCTGCGGTGCCTGCTGCCCGTCATTAACCGGCTTTCCGCACCGCGATTCACAGCAGAGTTTCGCGGCGGGCGATGCGGCAACAGAATCTGACTGCGTGCAGCAGCAGGCCGTTTCGTCCGCCGGCTGATGGTTACCTGCCCCGCACACCATCCCGCCGGCCAGCGCGTGACCGGTAAAAAGGATAGTCAAAAAAAATGCTGCGAGACGATGAGCCATAACTTATATTTCACCCCGCGACGGGGGTATTTCTGTCGCCGGGTATTATATCGCCGGTGGGTATCATTTTGTTCCCTGCCAGCATTATTTTTATATCTCCAGGTCTGGCTCTTTCATTCGTTCTCCGCCCCGACTGATTGTCAGTCACGGGCACGCCCCGTCATCGCAGCAGGTCTCGCCTCGAAGTCCCTCGACCCCCTCTCTGGCGATAATCGGGACCATCACCAGCGCCGCCACAGGGTCGGACCACCACCAGCCAAAAAGAGCGTTCAGGAGAAGCCCGCCCAGCAGGATGGCTGAAAGATACGTGCAAAACTCCGTCTGCTTTGCATCTGCCGCCATCGCACGGCTGTTGATTCCACGAGCGACACGCCTTTTGGCGCGGGTGAGAAGCGGCATGACGATAAGAGAGACTGCGGCAAGAATGATTCCCGGAAAGCTTCTTTCCGGCGACTCTCTGGTGAAAAGAACCTTCCCCGAGTCAAATGTTACATACGCGGCAAGCGCCAGAAAACAAATGCCCACCACCCGGAGCGTTATTTTTTCCACCCGCTCGCGCCGCTCTTCGTCAAGGTCAGCGTGAAGCCTCCAGAGGAGAGCCGCCCCTGAAGTGACCTCAATCACACTGTCAGAGCCAGACCCCATCAGAGCAATACTCCCGGCGAGAAGCCCGGCAGTGATCGCGATGAGACCTTCGAGGCTCTTGTAAGCGAGGGTAAAATATTGAGCCGCTCCCGCCGCACGACAGCAGCCCAGGTCATTGCCCCCGACCGGATGCTCTGGCTCTGCATACTCCCACTATTTAAAAAGCCCTCTTTTTCTCAAATGAGGGAACGCGACCGCCAATCTTCGCGCTGGTGAGCGGTTGCCGTAATTCAGCTCCACCCCGACTTTGGGTGGGTTGATAACGCACATCAGCTGACCCGTCGGTCTCTTCTATTCGGTTCGTGGCGCGTCATCGTCGTGTGAGTGCGCGCTGCTCACCCCGCGCCCGACAGCCCTTGCCGCCAGTGTGATCAGCAGGCATATCATTCCCGCAGTAGTGAACGTCGCGGGCGCCCCCCACCTGGCCGCCGCTTGTCCGACCGCCGGATAGGTCAGCAGCCAGCAGGCGTGCGTCAGTGCAAAGTGAGCGGCATATGCTCGCCCGCGTTCTTCTTCCCGCGTGTGTTCGGCCAGCAGGGTTGATGACGGGATCGCAATCAGCGCCTGGCCCGCGCCGTTGAGCATCCATAGCGGTCCGAAGACAAACAGCGGCGGCACGAGGACACCGGGCAACAGCAGCAGTCCGAGGACGGCCCCGCCCAGCATCAGTGCCCGCGCCGTCCACTGATGCCGCCGACCGTGCAGAATGGCTTTGTTGCGCGCCCCCCGCTCATACCGCCCCGACGCGCGGCCCAGCAGGAGCGCCGCGACCGTCGAGCCAAGCCCCAACGCCGCCATCACCATTGCGAAAGCAGTCTCGCCGCGCCCCAGCACGTCACGCACGTAAGCCACAGTAACGACAATCGCCGCCGCGCCCGCTGTCGCCTCAGCCAGGCTGAGCGTGAGCGCCTGACGGAGCGATGGCTCGCGCAGCAGCACGCGGGTTCCATGTGTGATCTCTTTAGAGAAGGTGCGCCACGAAAGCGGCGTCACAGGTTTTGCAGCGCGCGGAATGACGACGAATGCGACTAACAGCGCGGAGATGAGATAAGTGACCGCGTCAAACCAGAAGACCCAGCGCACGCCCATCCATGCCACAAGCAGACCAGCGATGGCTGGCGCGGCGACCGCCTCGACATCCACCGCCACGCGCGAGAGCGAGAGCGCCCTGACGTACTGCTCGTCGCCAACGGCTTCGGGGATGCTCGCTTCAAAGGTCGGCGTGAAAAACGCGGTGACGGCGTTGATGGCAAAGATCAGCGCGTTGACCTGCCAGACGGCGGTAATGAAGGGGAACAGCGCCAGCAGGCCGAAGCGGATCAAGTCAGCAATGATGAGTATTCGCCTGCGGCTGACGCGGTCGGCGATCACGCCCGCCGGTTGTGAGAAAAGCAGGAAGGCCAGAATCCTCAGCATCAGCGCGTTGCCGATCACGGCGGTCGCGGATGCCCCACCAGTAAGCTGGTAGGCGAAGAGCGCGAGGCCGACGGTCGTCACCCCGCTGCCGAGCAGTGAAATGATCTGCGCGCTGAAGAGCAGACGAAAATCGCTGTTGCGCCAGAGCAGAGCAGTTGACTGGACACGCGGCGTTTCCATCAGAGTAAAAGTTCCTGCCTCAGTCTCCCGCCGGAGCAAGTCCGCGATCATCCTTAAGACCGCGCGCCGGAGACTGTTCGGTGACCTCGCCATACTTCAGATAGAGCGCCGGAATGACGATCATGTTGAGAAACGTCGAGGTGACGATGCCACCAAGAATAACGACGGCCATCGGCTGCTGAATCTCCCGGCCCGGCTCGCCCGCACCCAGCGCCAATGGGATCAAGCCGACGCCGGTGACGAGCGCCGTCATCAGGATCGGGCTGAGCCGTTCCATCGAGCCTTGCACAATCGCGTCGCGGAAACCTGCACCCTCTTCCTCCATTAAATGCCGGTAGTGGCTGATGAGCATGATGCCGTTGCGCGTGGCGATGCCGAACAGGGTGATGAAGCCGATCAGCGAAGCGACCGACAGCGTGCCGCCCGACAGAAAGACCATCACCACGCCGCCGATCAGTGCGAGCGGCAGGTTCGCCATCACGAGCAGCGACGCCCGGATTGATTTCAGCGCGATGTAGAGCAGCAGAAAGATGCCGCCAATCGCCAGGATCGAAAGCAGTGTGATCTGGCGCGAAGCTTTCTCCTGTGATTCAAACTGGCCTCCATACTGAACGAAATATCCTTGTGGCAAAGTGACCTTCTGGCCGATGGCGGTGCGCACATCATTGATGACGCCGCCCAGATCGCGGCCCCCGACGTTGGCCTGAATGATGATGCGGCGCTGCACGTTTTCGCGGTTGATCGTATTCGGCCCCTGATCCGCGCGCACTTCGGCGACTTGGGCAATCGGCACTTTCGCGCCCGTGGGCGTATCAATCAGCGTGCGGCCGATGGCTTCAATGGAGTCGCGGGCCGAATCGTTGAAGCGCACCAGCACGTCGTAGGTGCGCTGCTCTTCGAGTACCTGTGAAACCACCTCGCCGTTAAAAGCGACTTCGACCGCCTGCGCCAGATCTCCGGCGGTCAACCCCACTGCCGCCGCCGCCGGCCGATTGAGATTGAGCTGCACCTGCGGCACGCCGACCTGCGGTTCGACCAGCAGGTCAACGATGCCGGACACCGTTCCCATCGCGCCGCGAATCTCGTTCGCCTTCGTGCGCAACGTGGCAAGGTCGGGGCCAAAGAGCTTGATCGCGATCTGCGCGCGCGTGCCGGACAGCAGATGGTCAATGCGATGCGAGATTGGCTGGCCGACTTCGACGGCGACGCCGGGAAGCTGTGACAGCCTCTGCCTCACCTCTTCCATCACTTCAGTGTGTTTGCGCTCGCCTTCCCTGGTGACTACTTCGATCTCGCTCGTGTTGACGCCCGCCGCATGTTCATCGAGTTCGGCGCGTCCGGTGCGGCGCGTGGTCGAGACGATCTCCGGGACTTCGTGCAAAGACTTCTCAATCAGATTGCCGACGCGGTTCGATTCTTTGAGTGAGGTGCCGGGCGGCAGGTTGGCGTTGATGTTGAGCGTGCCTTCGTTAAAAGGCGGCAGGAATTCGCGCCCCATCAGTGGGAAAAGGAGCAGCGCGGCGGCGAGCATAATCGCCGACAGGCTGATGATCTCCATCGGGTGGCGGAGCGTCCAGTCAAGCGTTCTGACGTAATGCCGTTTGAGCCAGGCGACGAATCGCGAATCCCTTTCGTCGTGAATCAGCTTCGAGTGCGCGAGCAGGTAGTAGCAGAGTACCGGGGTCACGGTGAGCGCCACCACCAGTGAAACCGTGATCGAGATGATGTACGCGAACGCCAGCGGCGCGAACATGCGTCCCTCAAAACCGCTCAGTGCGAACAGCGGCAGAAAGACCAGCACGATAATCAGCGTGGCGAACAGGATTGAGTTCCGGATCTCGCTGGAAGCTTTGAAGAGGACCTGAGTGATGGGCGCGGGGCTGGGCGAGTGCGCGTTTTGTTTCAACCGGCGGAAGACGTTCTCCACGTCAATAATGGCGTCATCCACCAGCGCGCCGATGGCAATGGCAAGGCCGCCCAGCGTCATGGTGTTGATCGTGATGCCGACCCAGCTCATCACCAGGATCGCGGCCAGCAGCGAGAGCGGAATCGCTGTCAGACTGATGAAGGTCGTGCGGAAATTCCACAGGAAGAGAAACAGGATGACGACGACCAGAATGCCGCCTTCGACGAGCGCGCTTTGCACATTGCCGATGGCACGCTTGATGAAATCGGCCTGCTGAAAAGCTTTGGTGTTGATGACCACATCGGGCGGGAGTGTCGCTTTCAGATTTGCCAGCGTCGTTTCGATCTGCGCGGAGACTTCCAGCGTGTTGGCATTCGGCTGTTTCTGAATCGTCGCCACGACCGACGGCTGCATATTGAAACTGCCCTCGCCGCGTTTGAGCGTCGCGCCGGCCTGCACCTCAGCCACGTTCCTGACCAGGATCGGCGCGCCGTGGCGCACGGTGATGACGGCGTCGCCAAGGTCTTCGGGCGTGTAGGCGCGGCCCCGCGCGCGGATCATATATTCTTCGTTGGCGCGTTCGAGGAAACCGCCCGAAGCGTTGACGTTGGCATTGGTGACGGCTTCGGTGACCTGTTTCAGCGTCAATCCGTAATCAGCCAGTTTCGCCGGGTCAACCAATACCTGATACTGTTTGCGCTCGCCGCCGATCATCGTGACCTGCGAAACTCCTGAAACGCCCAGCAGGCGCGGGCGCACCACCCAATCCGCAATGCTTCGCAGTTCCATCGGCGAAGTCTTCTGACTGGTCAGCGAGATCAACATAATCTCGCCCATCGTCGAAGAGATCGGCCCCAGCACCGGCGGCGCAATCCCCACCGGCAGGCGCACCTGTTGCAGCTTCTCCGTCACCAGCTGGCGCGCGCGGTAGATGTCCGTGCCAAAACTGAATTCGACAAAAACGATTGAGATGCCGACGGCCGAGTTTGACCGCACGCGAAAGACGCCAGCCGTCCCGTTCATCGCCGATTCAATCGGCAGCGAGACCAGCGATTCGACCTCTTCCGGCGCGAGCCCGTGCGATTCGGTCAGGATCGTTACCGTCGGCGCGGTCAGATCGGGAAAGACATCCACCGGCGAGCGAAACGCAACTACGCCGCCATAAACGAGCAGCGCGACCGCGCCGACGATGACGAGCAGCCGATTATGGAGCGACCATTGAATGATTTTGTTGAGCATGGGTAATCGGAAATGTCGGCTACGTTTCGTGTGTATGCGCGCCAGCTTCAGCCGGATTTAGTTCCTGCAATTTCAACTGTAACGCGCCCTGTGTGACGACGCGCTCGCTCGCTTTCAAGCCCGCCAGCACCGCCACCTTGCCGCCCGCTTCGTCTCCGAGCGTCACCTCGCGCCGTTCGAACTCTTCGCCTGAGAGCAGGACGTAGACGATCTTTTTGCCTTCGTGTTCCAGCACCGCGGCGGCCGGGATGACCACGGCGTCCACGCTTTCGCCCGTGTCCAGCCTGACATCGGCCTGCATTCCGATTCGCAGCGGGCGTCCGCCATTCGGCACGGCGAAGATCACGTTGGCGGTGCGCTTTTCCGGATCAATCACCGGGCTGATGTCAACGACGGAGCCGCTGAACTCGGTGCCCGGATAGGCGGTCGTGGTGAAGACGGCGCGCGTTCTGCCCCTGAGCTTGTCCAGATCGCGCTCGAAGATTGGCGCTTCGACCCAGACCGTTTCCAGATTGACGATCTCGACAATCGCTTCGCCCGGCGACACCTGCTCGCCCATTGCCTTGTGAACTTTGACGATGGTGCCAGAGATCGGCGCGGTCACGTTGTAATTCGTGGCCGTGGCAATCGGCGCCAGCGCTTTGTTCCGTTCCGAAGCGTTCAGCACTTCCAGTTGTTTGAGCGCGGCGTTGTGGCCGGCTTCGGCGACTTTGTACCTCGCCTCGTCCTGTTCCAGCTTCTGCTGCGAGATCGCCTGCCGGGCATAAAGCCGCTGGCTGCGCTCGTAATTATGTCTGGCCTCATCCATCTCCGCTTTGGCGGCGTTCAGCTTCTCCGTCATGCCGCGGCGTTCAGCTTCGAAGCGCGTGCTTTCGATGCGTAGTTGCGCGTTGGCGGCGGCGATCTGCGAGGATTCGGCGGCGGTCGGCGTCTGGCGCAGCAGCGCCAGGCTCTGGCCGCGCACCACGCGCTGACCGATGCGCGGCAAGCCGCTGCCTGCGATCAATCCGCCGACGGGCGGGGCGACGATCGCCTGGTGCTGCGCGGCGGGAATCACGCGGCCAGTCGCGGAGATCTGCCGCGTGACCTGTTTGCTTTCGGCTTTCGTCAGCATCATGTGAACGCGCCATTGCTGCTCCATCAGGAACTTCACCGTGCCGGTCGGGTTCGCGGCGGCAGGCACTGCGGCTTCGGGCGCTTTCGCGCCGCGCCGCCAGTACGCCAAGCCGATCAACGCTCCCAGAACCAACGCCACCAAAGCGATGAGCAGCCAGCGCCCTTTGCCAGATGCAGGAGTGTTGCCAGATGCTGCGGCGTGAAATGCAGTTTGTTCTTCTCGTTTCCCGTCCAATTGCAGACTCACGGTCTGATCTCCCCTCCGATCGCTGCTTCGAGCAGCAGAATGCTGACCTGATAGTCGAACAGCGTGCGCAGATACTGCTGGCGAATGTCAGTGCGCGTGCGCTGGGCTTCCAGCAGAGGCAGCAAGTCCGTCGCGCCTTCGCGGTACGCGAACTGCGCCACCTCTCGCGACTCGTCGGCCTGGGCCAGTAGTTCGCGCTGGAACGTATCCACCTGTGCGCGCGCCGTCTCGTAAGCGCGGTAAGCGGTTTCGACTTCGGCCAGCACGCGATTGCGCGCCAGCGCCACTTCAGTCCCGGCGACTTTCTCGTCGGCGATGGCGCGGGCAATTTCCCCCTGGTTTTTGTTGTTGATGCGCAGCGGAATGGTCACGCCGAACAGCACCGTGTTGTCCACGCCGACGCGTTTGTATCCGGCGAAAGGCGTGATGTCGGGAATGCCACGCGCCTTTTCCAGCGCAATGCGCCGTTCGGCCAGCATGGCGTTGCGCTCGGCGGCTTGCAGGTCGGGGCGATTGCTCAGTGCCTTCTGTTTGAGCGACGCCAGATCAACGACGACGGGCGCTGAGCCGGGTTCGCCAGCGATGGTGACGGGCGTTTCCAGATTCGTTTCGCCCAGCAGTTCGAGCAGCCTGATCCCGGCCTGTCGCGCGGCAAGCTGCGCCTGCGCCACGGCGGAAACGAACTTTACGCGCTCTAACTTCACCTTGAGCAATTCGCTGCCAGAGATCGCGCCTTCCTCCAACCGAACCTGGTTGAACTTCACCAGGTCATCGAAGTAACGACGCTGCTCCAGCACCAGGTCGAGCGATTGCCGCGCCAACGCCGCTTCGTAGTAAGCGCGTTTGACCTCGGCCAGCCGCTGCCGCAGCACGTCGGCCAGTTCGGCTTCGGCGCGCGAAACGCTCAGGTCGGCGACTTCGGTGCGCAGGCGGCGTTTGCCGCCCAGTTCAATCGGCTGTGAATAGGTCGGGCCGACTTCATAAAGCCGGTCGAACGGCACAGTGAAAGGCGAATTGCCCGCCACTTTGAAGTTTTCCGCCGTGAACGTGACGGTCGGGCTGGGTCGTAGCCGCGCGGCGATCTGATCGGCGCGCGCGCTTTCGATGCGATAGCGCGCGGCCTCGACGGCAAGGTTGCGATCAAGAAACCGCGCCAGCACACGGTCGAGCGTCAGTGGCGACGACAAATCCAGTTGCGCCTGTTGTCCGGGTTGCGCTGGTGACAATTGCTGCGCAGGGACGGGTGGCATGAGTGTCTGCGCGACCGCATGCTGCCGACCGCCGAGCATGACCAGTGAAATGAATGCGAAAAAGTAAAGAAACCTGTTCACTTGATAATGTCTACTCAACTTTGAAATCGGTGAGCGGCAGGTGCTCGTCGAGCTTGTTGTTCTTGATGTGGAATTCGATATTGTAAGCGCCGTGTTGCGGGATCGTCACGTCGGCGACGTAAATGCCGGTCACCTTGCCGACGCGCGCCTTTGTCCGTGCGGCCTCGGAGTTAGTCCATTCAGGGCGGATGATGAGCGTGACCTCCGCCTTCTCAACCGGCGACCCGTCAGAAAGGTCTGTCAGGTGAATCAGAAACTGGCTCGGTTTTCCCGCCTTCAGCGGGCTGTATTCAAAGAAGTTTTCAATCCGGTCTGTAAACTCCGTGCGGGAAAGCGCCTCCTCCTCGTGCCTGGCCTCGGGGGACTGGCGCGAGGTGCAGGCGGTCAGAAGCACAAGCGCGATGAGGAGCGTCCGACGACAGGCGGTAGTTTTTGCGGGCACGGAGCGTTGAAGCAGCATCTCTAAAGGTATCCTTCTACTTAATGAGTTGAATGAGGGATTCAGCCGCCTCGTGTACGGCCAGCGGCGAGAGGAGAGAGATGACGCTGAGAGTCCCGGCAAAGATAAGCAGGACTAAAGCTGCCTCCCCCCTGCGCAGCCTCGAAAGTGTACTCACCTCTTCGGGGGTGGGGAGCGAGTCTGCCAGCGACACGATCCGGCGCACGCGCCTCTCAAAGCTGTGTGTGTCTTCGGGAATAAAGCCGGAGCTGAACGCCTGCGAAAAGCCGGAATTGACAAGGGTCTGTCGCCGTAATTTTACGAGCGCCCCGGCGATCTCAAGCGGGGTTTCGGTGTAAGCCACTGCCACCTCGTCGCAGACCATCTCTATCTGCTCGGTGCGCCAGCGAAGGACGAGGCGCGAGAGTGGAAAAGCAGGCGAGGCGTAGCCGCAGAGGGCAAGGGAGAGCTTTATCAGGTTATCGCGCCGCGCGTGGTGCGCCGCCTCGTGCTCAAGGACCCCGGTCAGCTCTTCGGGCGTAAGCACGCGAAGGAGGCCCGAGGAAAGAATCAGCTTTGAGCGATAAAATCCCCAGACGAAAGAGAACGGGTAGTCACTCATCACGAGGCCGACTTTGAGACCGCACCGGGCTGCGGTGCGCTCGACAAGTGTCAGCTGCTCCGGGGGTGGCGGCAGAGCATTTACTTCCAGACGTTCCACCACGCCCCCGATCCGCAGGCAGCCCCGCACACTTGAGCCGGCGGCAAACAGGGCAGCGGCAGTGACAAAGGAAATAGTAAAGTATGAAAGCGCCGGCTCAAGTGCCGCCGTCAGGTCGCCAAGGAGATGGAGTTCGTGTAACGGGGCCGGATGAGACGCCTTAAAAGCCGCCTCCCCGAGCCACGACTCCGGGAGGAGCGCCGCAGAAACAAGCCAGGCGGATGCTGCCGGGGGGATGACGACGGCTGCCGCATAAAGACGCGAGAGGAGGTGCGGGTGAGGCTCAAAGCCCCCCCTGGCGACTACACGGCGCACGGCGCAAGCAAGTGCAAAGCTTACGACGCTCAGGAGCATGCTGAAGAGGATGAAATTTTCCACCGCCGCAACAAACATCATTTCTCTCCGTCTCCGGGCCTTCTCTGCCCGCCCCGCTTCTCGCGGATGAGAGCTTCAAGCTGGTCAAGCCCTCCCTCATCTTTGGAGACAAGATCAACAAAGGTTGAAATCGCGGGCTCGGTAAACTGTCCCAGAAGAGCCCCCAGGACTTCCTGCGCCACGCCCCGCTCGAACTCCTCGCGCGTATAGCGCGGGGCATAAATAAACGCCTTCCCTTTTTTCGTCCGCGTCAGATAGCCCTTACGATGCATCCGGTCGAGTGTGGTCAGAACGGTCGTATGGGCGATGTCGCGCCGGCGGCGCAATTGCTCCTCCACCTCATTTACGGCCTGCCCCGGCTCCCGCCAGAGCAGCTCCATCACCGCCGTCTCAAGCTCGCCGAGCACATGGCCCACGCCGCGGGCGCCGGTCCTGAAGCCGCGAAGAGTTATCTTTGGACGAATACCCATGGGGGATTTCCATTCTCCTTTTCAGGGGAAGAAAAAAAGAAGGGTAAAGAGCATGACTGACTACTGTCAATAGTTAATGCTCCCGATGACTTCCGAGAGTCTGCAACATCAGCAGCACAGTCAGTTCCACTTCCACGCCCCTCATCGTTTCTCCTTGCCGGCCAATGACGCGTCGCTTCGTCGCAGCAGTTTTAACCCCTGAAGGCTTCGGCCCCTTCTTCGATACCGAAGGGGGCCGGAACTGCGGGACTGTTATAAGGTGTGACGTCAGTGTGTTGGTTACGTCGCAATCGTACATCTGAGACCGGGATTACCTGCCCCTTTACGCTTCACTGTGGTGCCAGGGCTTGCGTGGAAGACACGCTAAATCTCGATCTGTTCACCCAGTTCAACCACTCTGTCCGGCGGCAGGCGGAAATAGGCCGTCGCAGTCGTCGCGTTACGCGAGATGATGGAAAACAGCTTTTCGCGCCAGATCGCCATGCCCGGGCGGCTGGTGGCAATGATGGTTTCGCGACCGAGGAAATAACTGGTCTCTTGCAGGTCCAGTTCCAGGCCGGGCACCTGCACGTTTTCCAGCACATTCGGGATGTCCGGGTCCTCCATGAATCCATAAAAAACGTTTATCCGGCAGAGTCCGTTGCTGAGGCTTTCAACTTTGACGCGCTCCTCCGGCGCCACGTATGGCACCTGCTCCGTCTTCACGGTCAAAAACAGAACGCTCTCGTGCAGCACTTTATTATGTTCAAGGTTATGTAAAAGTGCAGGGGGCGTCATTGAGGAATGACTGTTCATGAAGATCGCCGTGCCGGTCACGCGCGTCGGCGGATGCCGCGTTATTTCCTGGAGAAAATCTTCCAGCGGTCGCGCTTCCGATTGAATCCGCTCGGAGAGGATACGTCGCCCCTTCTTCCAGGTCGTCATGACGATGAAGATTGTCACGGCGAGCAGCAGCGGGAACCACCCTCCATGCGCCACCTTGATGATGTTGGCGCCGAAGAACGCCAGATCGATGACGAGGAAAAACGCCGCCAGCGCGCCTGCCGTCAGCAGATTCCAGCCCCAGCGCTCGCGCGCCACGACGTAGAACAGAATAGTCGTAATCACCATGGTCGAAGTGACCGCCACGCCGTAGGCGGCCGCCAGATTGCTCGAACTGCGGAAGCCGACCACGATGGCGATGCAACCGAACATGAGCGCCCAGTTGACCGCCGGAATGTAGATCTGGCCATACTCCCTGCTTGACGTATGAGCGATCTTCAGCCGCGGGCAGAAGCCGAGTTGCACGGCCTGCATCGTCAGCGAGAACGCGCCGGAGATGACGGCCTGCGACGCAATGATGGCCGCCGCACTAGCGAGTACGACCATCGGGTAGAGCGCCCAGGCCGGCGCCAGCCGGTAGAAGGGGTTCTCTGCCGCAGCCGGGTTCTCAAGCAGCAGCGCGCCCTGACCAAAGTAGTTGAAGAGCAGGGCCGGGAGGACGACCGCGAACCAGACGAGCCGGATGGGGCGCGCCCCGAAGTGCCCCATGTCGGCGTAGAGTGCTTCGCCGCCTGTCACGACTAAAAAGACCGAGCCGAGGACGAGATACCCGTGCCAGCCGTTGCGGAGGAAGAAATCCGCGCCATGAAGCGGATTGATTGCGGCGATCACTCCGGGCTGGCGGGCGATCTGGATGAGGCCGAGCAGGGCGATGACGGCAAACCACATGATCGTGACAGGCCCGAACACCTTCCCGATCCCTGTAGTGCCACGGCTCTGGAAAAAGAACAGCACGACCAGAATCGCGATCGTGACCGGCATCACGTAAGGCTCAAGGAGCGGCGTCGCCACACTCAGACCTTCCATCGCGCCGAGGACGGAGATTGCCGGTGTAATGATGCCGTCGCTGTAGAGCAGGGCGGCGCCGAAAAGGCCTGTCATGACGAGAGTCCACCGCTCGCTCCTGCCCGACGGTCTGATCGGCGTGGCAAGTGCCGTCAAAGAGAGAATGCCGCCTTCGCCATGGTTATCGGCGCGCAGCACAAACACGAGGTACTTGACCGAGATGACGATAGTGAGCGACCAGAAGATCAGCGAAAGCACACCCAGGATGTTGGCCGGGGTCGAAGCAATCGCGTGCGGGCCATGAAAACATTCGCGCAGCGCATAGAGCGGGCTCGTGCCGATGTCGCCGTAAACAATGCCGAGCGCGGCGAGCGAAAGAATAAACAGGTAGCGCCCGCGCGGCGCAGCACGCGGGAAATGCGCGCCGGCGGCTGTGATGTGGGTGTCCGTGGTTGTTGTCTCTGTCATATTAATTCTGCAGGAGGATGGCAAGCTGGCACATCGGTCATCACCCGCCTGTGGAACGATGAAGGCTCCCGGCTGAATCAAAGCGGGGAGTACGAAACAAGTTGTCTGCAGGTTCAGCATCAGTGACATTCCTCGTCGCGGCAGGTTTCGCTCCGGGGTGCCTCGACGCCTTTCTGACCATGACTGGAAACACGACGAGTGCTGCCACCTGGTCAGCCCACCGCCAGCCAGTAAGAGCGTTGAGGAGCAGCCTGCTCAAAAGTATTTTCACTCATTCACCTGTTTCCGGTGATGGTGACTACAGATGTGTTTCGTCAGCCGCGCATCCCTGCGATTCAACCTGCACCGTGACGTGGGCGATTTTATACCCTGACGTGACGCACCGTCTCACGGCGGCAAGTACCGTCTCGTGCGCCGCGCCGTCTGCGAGCACTGTATGGACACTCATCGCATTTACCCCGGTGGTCAGCGACCAGACGTGCAGGTCGTGAACCCCGGCCACCCCTTCCACCCCTGCAATAGCGGCACGGAGAGTTTCAAGGTTGACATCAGAAGGTGCGCCTTCGAGCAGAACGCCGACGGCGTCGCGGAGCAGCATCCACGTGCGCGGCAGAATGAACAGACCAATACCTGCTGAAATCAGCGGGTCGGCGTAATACCAGCCCGTCGTCAGCATAATGATGCCGGCGACAATCACACCCACCGAGGTCAGCATGTCCGAGAGTACTTCAAAGTAGGCACCCCTCATATTAAGGCTCTCTTCCGAGCCTTTTCGCAGGATGAAGATGCCTGCAATGTTTATGGCCAGGCCGACCACGGCAACGAGCAGCATCGCTCCGCTCTGCACTTCAGGCGGATTCCGGAAGCGCTCGTAAGCCTCATAGAGAATGTAAAGGGAGATGCCGATGAGAACAACGGCGTTTGTGAGTGCCGCGAGGATTTCGACGCGGTAGTAGCCATAGGTTCTTTCTGGGGTCGCCGGGCGTTCGGCGAATCTGATGGCGAGCAGGGCGAGACCTAGCCCGGCCACGTCGGTCAGCATGTGCCCGGCGTCGGCCAGGAGCGCCAGACTCTTTGTCAGCAGGCCGCCTGCGACTTCGGCGAGCAAGTACACCAGCGTCAGGCAGAAGACGGCGGCGAGCCTTTTCTTATTATCTGAAGCTGGGGAGTGCGAGTGTGCGTGAGCTTCTCCCATTATTTTCCTTTCCTGTAAGCGGCAAAGGTGTCGGTGAAGGATTCACTTCCCTCCGGCCCGGGTGGTCCGGGTGCCTGCCTCCGAGCCTGCCTGCCAGAAAGAGGAAGAGCAGAAACCCGACGCAGAAGAATACGAGTGTCTGTCCCACCGACTGCTCCCCGTGCGTCTCGGCGAGTGCTTCTATCGCGCGGAGCAGCAGCGCCGCCATCCCGAAGGCGAGCACCATATCAATATCAAACCGCCCCCGCCCCCAGAGGAGTGTCGCCCCCGCCGCAGCCCCTCCGATAATCACGGCGGCCAGAGTCACCAGAGCCATCACTGCTTTCGTGTGCGTTCCGGCGCTGCGCACCTTGTCTGTGGTGAGCAGGCCAACGGCCAGAGCTTCGACGGCAAAAGCTGAGGTCAGCAGCACGCCCTCCCTGAAACCGACCACAAAGCCGCCGCCGATAACGACGCTCGCAATGACCACGTGAGTTGAGTTCAGGAAGTACACCGCCGGCGACAGGCGTGTCCTCCCCTTATCCGAAAACGTGAGCCTTCCGGTCAGCCACCTCAGCCCAATCATCAGGCAGATACCGGCAGCGAGCGCAATCATCGCCGCGGTCTGGTGGGCGTAAATCAGGTCCGGAATCAGCTCGACGCTGATGACGCCGAGCAGCGCCCCGGAGGCGAATTTCTGCACCGCACCATTCAACTCCGGGCGGGGCCGTGTGAAGAGAGCCACGCCCCCGCCGAGTAAGAGCGTCACGGCAGGAAGCGCCGAAAAAATCAGCGCGGTGCGCAGTGGGCTGTCCATCAACTGTCCCCTTTCGAGCCGGACGATGAAACAATCCGCTCGCGCAGCTCAAGCCGGGCGCGGTTCAGCCGGCGGCGCACGTCTTCCACGTCAGTCTGCAGCGCCACGGCGACCTCTGAATCACTCAAGTCTTCAACATCGCGCAGCACCAGCGCCACGCGCAGGTGCGCGGGAAGCCCGATGACAAATTCATCCATCTCAACCGGACCGGGCAGCGGCGCGCGCCCGCTCAGGCGCGTAACGGGCGAAGGCTCGTCCGGCTCACCTTCCCGCAGGCGATGATGTTTTTCGAGCCAGCCGACAGACTTTTCAATCGCCAGCTCCCGCAACCGGACCGGAATTCGTCTTTCATTCGTCAGGCGCGGGAGTTCCCGGCTGAAATGAGAAAAGACCTCGACAGTCACGTCCTCCGCCGCGTCGGGGTCTCCGACCAGACGCAGGCACAGCGTGTAGACGGTCCGGGAGTGTTCCTCCCAGACGGTTTCAAGTTTCGGAATTTTGCCGGCGAGGCTCCGGTCAGTGGTGCTTACGTTCATCCCTGTCAGTGCAAAGCTGTTAGACATACATTCCTTCTTTCTTTCTGCCGCCTCACCACATACACGCCCTGAGAACCCTGGTCCGTCAGATACACTGTTGAATGAGGCAACCTCTATGCCGCCGGCGTAAGCCACTTGCAGCTCAATGCCGGGAAATATTTTCACTGGTTATCCTGTCCTCCGTGTGCCGGCTCGGGTGACTCCGCCCTGCCGCCGGCACAAACCAGCGGTAGAGCATCGGGAGAATGAGCAGCGTCAGCAGCGTTGAAGTAATCAGCCCGCCGATGACTACGGTTGCAAGCGGCCTTTGCACTTCTGCGCCGGCGGAAGTGGCAAGCGCCATCGGGATAAAACCAAGGCTCGCCACGAGCGCCGTCATCAGCACCGGCCGGAGTCTTAAGAGCGCCCCTTCACTCACCGCCTCATCGGGAGAGCGGCCTTCGACAATCAGATTGTTGATGCTGCTGACCATCACGAGGCCGTTCAGCACCGCGACCCCGAAGAGGGCGATGAAGCCGACTCCCGCCGAGATGGAAAACGGCATCCCGCGGAGTGCGAGCGCGAGGATCCCGCCGACGGTCGCAAACGGAATCCCGGTGTAAATCAGGAGCGCCTGACGGGCGGAGCCGAAGGTGGTGTAGAGGAGGACGAAGATCAGGAGCATCGCAATCGGGACGACGAGCAGCAGCCGGTCGCTTGCCCGCTTCAGGTTCTCAAACTGCCCGCCCCACGTCAGGTAATAACCCGGCGGGAGTGAGGGCTGCTTTTCGATTTCGGCCTGCGCCTCTTTGACGAAGCTCCCGATGTCGCGGCCCCTGACATTGAGTTCGACCACGATGCGCCGGCGCGTGTCCTCGCGGGAGATTTGCGACGGGCCTTCGACCACGGCGACATCGGCAATCTCTGAGAGCGGAATACGCGCGCCTTTCGGGCCTGAGACCAGCAGATTCCTGATTGACTCAAGGTTCCGCTCACTCTCTTCCTTCAGCCGGACGACCAGCCCGAAGCGCTGCTCCCCCTCGTAAACCTGCCCTGCTTCTCTGCCTGCGACAATTGATTCAACGAGGTTGTTTACGTCCTCCACGTTGATGCCGTAGCGGGCAATCGCCGCCCGATCCGGCTTGATCTGGAGCTGCGGGAGGCCCGCGACCTGCTCCACCTTGACGTCCTCAGCGCCCCGGACGCGGCTGACGATGCGGCTGATTTTTTCGGCCTCGCGCCTGAGTACGTCGAGGTCATCGCCGAAGACTTTGATGGCCACATCCGAGCGCACGCCGGAGATGAGTTCGGAGACCCGAAGCTCTATCGGCTGCGAGAAGCTGAAAGCGCCGTCGGGGACCCCCTTTTCAAGTGCCGCGGACATCTTCGCAATCAGCCCTTCCCTGTCCCCGGCGTTCGTCCACTCCGAAGGCGGTTTGAGTTCCACGAATACGTCACTCATCTCGACGCCCATCGGATCGGTGGCCACGTCAGCGCGCCCGGTTTTTGAAACAACCCTCATCACTTCGGGGAAGCGGCGAAGCACCTTTTCCGTTTCGGTGGCCGTCCTCACCGCCTCAGTCAGTGAGACACTCGGGAGCCGGGCAATCTGGACCGCGAGCGCGCCTTCATCGAGACGGGGAATGAACTCTGAGCCGAGAAACGGAAAGATGCTGACGCTGACTGCGACGAGCACGAGCGCCCCGGTCAGGGCCTGTGCGCGGCGCCGGAGCGTGAACTCAAGGAGTGGCTCATACCACCGCCTCGCGTAAGTGATAATCGGGCTTTCCTTCTCCGACACCCTGCCGCGCAGGGCGAACGTGAGCGCCGCCGGGACATACGTCAGCGAAAGAATGAATGCGCCGGCCAGCGCGAAAATCACCGTCAGTGCCATCGGCTTGAACATCTTCCCCTCAATGCCCGTGAGGGCCAGAATCGGCAGGTAGACGACGACGATAATCAGCATCCCGAAAATTGTCGGGCGAATCATCTCCAGTGAAGCGTCGCGGACGCGCGCCTGCAGCTCTTTACCCTTAAGCACCCGCCCCAGCCCGTGCTGGCGTTCGGCGACCCGGCGGACGGCGTTTTCCGTCATAATCACCGCGCCGTCCACAATCAGGCCGAAGTCAATCGCGCCAAGGCTCATCAGATTTCCCGAGACCTTGAAGACCTGCATCAGAATCGCCGCAATGAGCATGGAGAGCGGGATGACGGTCGCCACCAGCAGCGCCCCGCGCCAGTTCCCGAGCAGCACTATCAGAACGAAGATGACGATGAGCGCCCCTTCAATCAGATTCTTTGTCACCGTCCACATCGTGCGGTCAACCAGCTCCTCCCGGTCGTAGAACGGAATCAGCTCAACTCCTTTCGGGAGAGTTTTCTTTATCTGCTCGATGCGCTTCTTGATACGACTGACGACCGCGCGGGAGTTTTCGCCCTTGAGCATAAAAGTAATGCCGGCGACTATCTCCCCCTTTCCGTCTGCCGTTACAGCACCCTGCCTGACCGCCCCGGAGGTGATGACTTCACCAAGGTCCCGCACGAAAACAGGAGTTCCTTCCCTGCCGGTTTTGACGACGATACTCCCGATGTCTTCGATGGACTGGACAAGACCGATGCCGCGAAGGAGATACTGCTCCGGTCCGCGCTCGATGTAAGCGCCGCCGACGTTCTCGTTATTGCGGGAGACCGCCTCAAACACATCGCGGAGAGAAAGCCCGTAGGCCTGAAGCCTTGTTGGGTCGAGCCGCACCTGATACTGTTTCTCGACGCCGCCGAAGCTGTTTACCTCAGTCACCCCCGGAACAGTCAGGAGCTGGCGTCTGACGCTCCATTCCTGAATGGTGTGAAGCGCCATCGCATCAAAACCGCTCCCCGGCTTTGCCGCCAGTTCATACTGATAAATTTCCCCGAGCCCGGTTGAAATCGGCCCCATTTCAGGAGTGCCGATGTTATCGGGAATCTGGTCGCGGGCCTGCGAGAGCCGCTCAAGGACGAGCTGGCGCGCGAAGTAGATGTCCGTCGAGTCGTCAAAGACGACCGTCACGGCGGAGAGACCGAACTTCGAGACGGAGCGAATTTCAGTCAGCCCCGGAAGTCCGCTCATCGCCACCTCGACGGGGAAAGTAATCTGCCGCTCGACTTCAAGCGGGGCAAGCGATGGGGCGACAGTCAGGACCTGCACCTGAACGTTTGTCACGTCAGGCACGGCGTCAATCGGGAGCCTGAGCAGGCTGTAAATCCCGCCGCCCGCAAGGATGACAACAAATATCAGAATGAGCAGGCGCTGGGAGACGGAGAAGCGAATGAGTTTGTCAATCATCAGTGTTCCTCCCCGAGTTCGCCCTTCATCAGTTGCGTCTTGAGGGTAAAACTCCCTTTCGTCACCACCTTCTCACCGGGCTTGAGCCCCCCGGTCACGCGGCGCAGGCTGTCCCTTTCAGCGCCCGCTACGATGTCACGCACCTTGAAATGGCCTTTCTCCTCTCCGGGGACGAAGACCACTGTTCGTTCGCCGATGCGCTGCACTGCCGCTTCGGGAATAACAATCTCCTTCGGCGTATTCCCCGCGCCGGTCATAAACTCGATTTCGGCAAACATCCCGGTGCGAAGCCTGCCGCCGGGGTTTGTAATTTCGACCCGCACGCGGGCCGTGCGCGTCTCCTCGTTCAGTTGCGGGTCAATGTAGTTGATGCGCCCCGACAGTGACTCATTCCCAAGCGCCGCCGAGCGGATGACGGCGAAAGCGCCCGGGCGGAGGCTTGTCACCTGCGCCTCAGGCACGTTGGCGATGACCCAGAGGGTGGAGAGGTTGGCGACCGTAAAAAGCGGCTTTCCGGCTTCAATTCCTGCACCGGCATTGACGAGCCGCTCGGTGACCGTGCCGGAGGCCGGGGCACGGAGTCTGACAAGCGAGGTGTCTTCGTGGTGGCTGTCCCTCTCGTTTGCCCGTATCTCAACACCGAGCGAGCGCATCTCATCGCGGATGTGGGCAACGTCAACTTTCGCGGTCTCCACTTCGGCGCGTGCTTCCTGAATCTCGCGGTTAAGCGCGATATTCTTCTGAAAGTCATACTCGGCCTGTGCCGTCCGGTGGGCCGTCTCAGCCGAAACGAGGTCTTTACCCGCCCCCGCTCCGAGTTCAATCAGACGGCGCGTTCTTTTGAGGGTCGCATCCGCCTCATCGAGCTTTGCTTTTGCCGTCAGCACCGCCGCGCGGTTCTCAGCCTGCAGCACGCGCTGGAGTTCTCTTTCGGCAAGTGAAAGCTTTGTCTCCGCCTCGTGAAGCTTGCCGTGTAACTGCGCAATCTGCGGGCTTGAGATGACGGCAAGCACACTCCCTTTTGACACCCGGTCACCGAGTGCCACCTGCACACGCTCAACACGGCCAGAGACGAGCGGCGTTGCCTGCTGCGTCTGCTGCTGGTTTGCCTCCACCGTGCCGGTCACCCGGAGCCTTGCCCCGACGGCCTCTTCTGTTACTTCGGCAGTCTCGATGCCGGCGGCGGCGAGGGCCTCCGCCGAAAGCTTTACTTCATCAGCCGCGCCTTCCCCGTGTTCATCCGCGTGCTTTGTTTCCGACACGGCCTTGTCGGAGGCAGTGCCTTTCCCCCGCGGCCAGAAGACCACGGCTGAGACTGCAAGGAGTGCGAACACAAGAAGAGCGACGAGCAGAAGGCGGCGTTGCCCGGACGGAGTTGTCATTTCGTTACTCATAGTTCCCCTTCACTGTTTCTCAGGCGTGCCGATTGCCGCCTGCAGGTCGGCAAGCGAGCGGTAGCGTTCGGCCAGTGCCTCGGTGTATTCGCGCTCGGCATCAAGGAGGCGGCGCTGCTCAAGGAGGAGTTCGTTGATACGAAAGGCCCCGGCCTCATACGCCCCGCGCACGGTGCGGATGTTGTCTGAGGCGCGTTTGAGAACGCCTTCCTCGAAGTTCCTGATGGCGGCCCCAGCCGCCTCATACCTCACCCACGCGCCTGCGACTTCGGCGCGAACCATCTGCTCGATGAACTCGCGCCGGCGCGCAGTCTGCGTGATGGAGGCCTCGGCCTCGGCCTTCCCTCCCTGATTGCGGTTGAAAAGCGGGAGCGGGATTGAGACCCCGACCGAGAAGATGCGGTCCCGGTCGGTCAGGGAGCCGAAGGGGGTTGAGTCAAAGGTTGACTGAGTAACTCCGTATTTTGCCGAGACAGTTATGTTCGGCACGGATTCGGCGCGGGCGAGTTTCAGGCCTGCCTGTGCGGACTCCTCTTCGAGCCGGGCAAGGCGCAGGTCCGGGCGGGTCTTCAGTGCGATTTCAATTGCCGCCTCAAGTGTGCCGGGCGGCTGATGTAAAGCCGCCGATGCGAGTACCTCCCGGAACTTGAGCGGCTCATCGGCGGGAATGCCGGAAAGCGCTTTCAGGCGAAAGATGGCCGCCTGTAACTTTCCCGCTACCAGAACCCGCCGCGAGCGCAGGCGCTCAAGCTCGACTCTCAGGAGATTCATTTCGAGCGGGGCCGCGTCGCCTTCACTGACGCGCGCCTCGACCACGCGCACGCCCTGAGTATCAATCGCATCCTGCTTCGCCGTGATTTCAAGCTCGCGCGCCGCTGCCAGTGCTTCGGCCAGTATTGAGTAAACGGCGTTTGCGAGCTTTCGCTCGCGGTCTGCCACATCGGCCCGAGCCGCTTCAAGCTCGGCCCGTGCGAGGTCAATTCTCCGCCCCCTCTTTCCGCCAGGTTCAATCGGGTAGGAAACGCCAACAAAGGTGGCCCGCTCACCCGGAGTGTTCATCACGCCGTTATGCTGCTCGAAATCAAGGCTCGGGTTTGGCCGGAGCGAGGCCTGCGTCAGTCGGGCGCGGGCGCGCTCAATCTGGAGCCGTGCCGCCTGCAGCTCGGCGTTTGAGGCGAGGGCGCGCCGGATGAGGTCGGACGCTGAAATGCCCTGTGTTGGGTCAATGGGCCGCGCGGTTCGCCCGGCGGCTGTGTCAGTTAACACCTCAAGCGGTAGCTGAGGCTCCTGACCGAAGCCGGCGGGGGCCGTGACAAGACACAGAAGGAATATCGCTGCGGCCACACGATGGCGCGCACGCGGCAGCCTGTCTGCCGCAGAACCAGTTCTGAGAAACATCACTTAACCTCTTCCTGATTTACTTTCAGAGAACTCTGCCGACACGTGCGCGACTGCCACACAATGGCCGTCGGGCACACTTCCGGCAGGTCGTTCCGGTCGTGACCAGTTGTTTGAGGGCTAAGCGATGCGGGGAGGGTGAAACAATTCGGCGAGCGGAGAGATGGGAACTTTCACAGCCGGAGGACTGGCCAAAGCCGGGTTGAGCGCCAGAGCAGGAATCCTGAATTCCCTGCACGGGAGTACGTGAGCGCAGCAGCAGAAACAGTCATCAGCAGCCGGGGTTGATTCTTCCGGGGCCTGATGACTTCCGCCTGTGGATGCCGTGAGAGCTGAACTGTCCTTGTTATTTATCGCAGCACTCGCCGTAGCGATTGGCAGGATGTTTCCCTCCTCGCAAAGCTGTGGATGGAAAACATCAATGACGGTCAGGTCAATAAAGCAGAGGGCCAGCAGCAGAATGGACACCGCCCGCTGAACGGCACGCCTTCTTCTCCTGTCGGTGAATATCCCTGCTGCCATAGACAAATCTTCCGAGCGTCAGGAACGGTACCACAGCGCGCGTTCCTGCGGCAAACCGATTAAAGTCGGGCGTTTTGGGAGAACGGGTGTGGATATTCAGATGAGCAGCGAAAATCTCCGGCTCGAAGCTGGCTGCAGGTGACCCGGAGTGTTGATTGACAGGCGTTTCGCGACGATATTTCTGATAATGGCTCTTTTCGGAATTGATTGATTTCTACGTCAGGCTGAATTCGCTGGCGGGATCTGATGAAGGAATCAATCAGGCGCTACAGAAACCCTGATTTTATCGGGTCTGAAGCGAAAACGACCATTTCTGCTCCGTTACTAAACAATGGCCTGATCGCCGGCTCTGGCACGGGTCAGGGCTTTGCCGATGGCGTCTGTTCCGGCGCGGGCTCGAACTCCAGAAAATACTGCTTCGGGAGCAGCAGGTCGAACTCACGCGCCAGACGGTAGCCCGCACGGCGCAGTTCTTCAATCACCTCGTCTTTGACGATGCTGTGGTCCCGATTGTCCGGCGTCCTGACGAAATCAACGAAGATCGAGGATAATCCGGCGGAGCCGCAGCACATCATCACCGCGCACCGTGTCGGCTATAAGTTCCTCGGCTAAACCCGCAGGCGGCGATCAGGGATGGCGATTGAGCTGTCAAGGAGTCAGAGTCAGTGGTGACGTATTCGTACTGGCGGCCCTTTCCCGATGGGACCGCCAGCCTTCCGGGAGTTCGCAAATTGTCATCACTACCTGCGGGCCTGTCATCAGCCGCGGGTGGCTACAACTTCAAGGTACTCTGATTCGACGTGAGTCGTCCCGTCGGTGGCTTGGTTATGCGCCGACCACAACCGCTCCAGGTCGCGGCGCAGCGCAGCCTGGCCGCCCTCATCGAGTGCCGCGAACGCGCGTTGCGTCGGGCCGTACCAGTTGCGCCAGAACTCGATCACCTCAGGCACAGGCAGCGGGAAGCGAAATGAGATGAGCCGCCGCGTGAGTTGCAGATCGGTGATCCCGTCATGCAGCCGCTCGCGCACGGTCTCCTCGTCGCCCCACTTCACCGGCGACGGCATATTGGGCGGCGGCGGGACGTGCGAGGCCGTCGTCTTGAACATCTGGCCGATGAAGCCCGTCGGTGTCCAGTTGGCCATCGCGATCCGACCACCCGGACGGCATACCCGTCTGAGTTCTGCCACCACCTTTTCAGGCCGGGGCGCGAACATCGCGCCGAACATCGTGACGATCAGATCGAAGCTCGCGTCCTCGTATGGGAGTTGTTCGGCATCGCCCTCGTCGAACTGAATCTTCAGCCCTTCGGCCGCGGCGCGGGCGCGCGCCTGCTCGATCAGGTTCGGCGCGATGTCCACGCCGGTCACTGCTGCGCCCGCACGGGCTGCCGGAAAGGACAGATTGCCTGTGCCGCATGCCACGTCGAGGACGCGCGTCCCCGGCTTGATCGCCAGACGTGCAATGAACTCCTCCGCTCCCGGCGCGTATGACCGGGCGATCTGCCCGAAGTCTCCAGCCGACCATGTCGCTTTAAGTTTCGCTTTGAGAGCTTCCATTTCCGGTGTTACTGCGGTCATTGCTGATCTCCTTTTTCAAAGTTGTATCTTCTGCCCGGGCTGGAACTGCCCCGACCCGCTCGTCATTACGAGTTGAGTTTTACTTTCGGATTTTCTGTGTCCCGGCCGTGATTGTGACGCTTCAGCCGGTGATGCAGTGAACGGGGTTTGCAGCAATCCGGTCAGGCGCTGCCATTCTTCCGGGTCATAGCCGTCAAGTCCGTAGCGGATATTCTCCACATCACGGCGCAGCCGGAAGGAGCGGCCCGCGCGGTCCCAGAAGGAAAAGATACTTGAATAGTTGCTGTCAGTCTCAACCCGGATGCGTGAATGATGAACCCGGTGCATCGCGGGCGAGACGATCACGACTCGCAGCCACCGGTCCCACCGCTCGGGAAAGCGGACATTACTGTGATGGAGCTGGATGACGGGCAGCAGGAGCGCGTCATAAAGAAGGATCTGCCAGAGCGAGACGCCGAGCAGTGGAACCAGCGCCAGCCGAAGCACCGATGAGATGAGGATCTCGCCCGTGTGAAAGCGGACGGCTGAAGTGACATCGAGCGCCGTGTCACTGTGATGGACGCGGTGAAAGCGCCAGAGCAAAGGGAGGCGGTGATTGGCCCGGTGCCAGAGATACATCCATCCGTCGAGCAGCAGGAGCGCGGGAAGCGCAGTGACTGCAACCGGCAGGTTGACGAGGTGCAGCAGCCCGACCCCGGAATGCTCCGCCCACGCCGCCAGACGCGCAATGAGCGGGGCGGCCACGAGCGCCAGCACCCCCGCATTCAGCAGGCCCAGAGTCAGATTACGTGCCGCGTGGCGGAGTCGCTCGCGGCGTCCTTTCATAAAAGGCAGCCAGCTCTCAAGCGCCCAGAAGAGGATCAGCCCGGAGGCGGCGGTGATGGATTGTGCCTGGGACAAGTCAATCATCATCAGCCGAGGTTAGGCTTCAGGCAGGTATAAATCAAATACTGTTTTTCTGAGGGATGGTATAGGATCGAAGTTATGTCAGACGAGTTCAACTTATACCCGCTTCATGTCTTCCGTCTGGTGGCGAGGCTCGGCAGCGTCACCCGGGCGGCGCAGGAACTCTTCATCAGTCAGCCCGCCGTCTCGGCGCATCTCAGGTCACTTGAGCAGCGCTACGGGGAGCCGCTCTTTGAGCGCACGCCGAAGGGGATGCTGCTCACGCCGGCGGGCGCGGCGGTCTCAGAGCAGGCGGGCAGGCTCTTTGCGCTTTATGACGAACTCCCGTCGGCGGTCGATGCGGTGCGCGGACATGTGCGGGGCGAAGTGACGGTGGCGGCTTCCAGTACCCCGGGGACTTATTGCGTGCCGGAACTGCTGAGGCGCTTTCAGGATGAATACCCGGACGCCAGGCCGTCGCTGACCATCGGCGACAGCGCCGAAGTGCTGGAATGGCTGCGCGAATACCGCATCCCGCTGGGCGTCGTGGGCGAGATGACGATGAACGAGGGACTGCATCGGATGGAGGTCGGCGCCGATGAACTGAAACTGGTGGCTGCGGCGGGTGATCCCATTTGCCGCGTGAGGCAGGTGAAGGCGGAGCATCTGTCAGGTCGCACATTGCTGCTGCGGGAGCCCGGTTCAAGCACACGCACCGGCGCAGAGACCCTGCTGGGAGAGGCGATCAAGGCTTTCGGGCGGGTGGTGGAGATCCGGAACACGGAAGCCATCAAGCAGGCTGTCATCTCCGGCCTGGGCGTGGCCGTCCTGTCGTCGTGGGCGACGGGTCTGGAAGAAAAGGCCGGGTTGCTCAAAACCGTGTGCGATTCCCGCCTCCGCTGGCGGAGGCAGTTTTATCTGGTGCGCCGGCGTGACCGTGTTCTCACGGGTTGCGCGGCGGCGCTGTGGGAATGCTTATCCACCTGCAAGCCGCGCTCACCGAAGCGGTGACAGCAGACTTGCATCGGGCCCTGCTCTTCTGGATGATGCTCTCACGCAGGCGAGGAAGGAGAACAAGCCCATAGTTCTTGATTTCTTTGCCGAGTGGTGCGCCCCGTGTCTGAGGATGGAAAAGACTACCTTCAGGGATGAAAGAGTGAGGGCGCTGCTTGAGGAGGCCGGGCGGAGGCTCGATCACTTCGTCGAAAAGGATGAAGACACTGCCGCCGCCTGACTCCGCCGTCAGCCGGTGGGTTTAATCATTAACCCCTCCGGGTGCGGGCTCATTCACAGTGAATAACGAGTGCGTCAGTCCCTGCCGGCACTGGCGCGAAGGGAGCGCCTCCGACTTTACAAAGTGCCCGGGGGCGCTTCCCGCAGCTTGAAAGTCCGGTGTGATTGATCGTATTGTGAGGGGCAACTGGCGACGGTATCTTATGGCTGAGGACGTCGCCGAGGGGCGGGGCTTAACGGCCCCGCCTTTTCTCTTAGCGGTTGTCGGTTGTGGCCTGTTCAGTGTGATGGGGGCGAAATCCTCTCCACCTGATTGCACACCCTCCCGGCCGGCCTCACTACGACGGAAGAAAACCGGAAATCGGTTTCGGCGGAAGCCGGGACGTTTGAGATTGCCAGGCTGTTGAACCTGTGCTAGAACACCGGCAGTTCATCACGGCGCTCTTTATCAGGAGAATAACACCAATGAGCAGTCGTGACTCCGCCGGCCTGCGGATCAGTTCCAACGTGTCGGCGATTCTCAGCGCATCCACCTTCATCCGCCTCTCCAGACCACTGTTTCTGAGCCGCGTCCCGGCGGGCTGGCCATCGCCCTCAGAGCATTACGCAGAAAGACTCGACCTCAACAGCCACCTGATGAAACACCCCACTGCCACCTTCTTCGCGCGGGTCGAGGGCGATTCGATGATCGGCGCGGGCATCCACGACGGCGATCTGCTGGTGGTGGACAAGGCCGAGGAAGCCGGTGACGGTCACGTCGTCGTGGCCAGAATTGACGACGAGATCTGCATCAAGCGGCTGCGCATCATTGACGGCGGGGTCTGGCTCTACTCCGAGAATCCAGAGTACCTGCCGATTGAGATTACTGCTGAGATGGAATTTCAGGTGTGGGGCCGGGTGATGTACGTGATCCACAAGCCGTGACGAGGTGCCGGGGGATGAGCTGTTCCATCGCGCTGGTTGACGCGAATTCTTTTTACGCTTCCGTCGAGCAGGTGTTTGACGCCTCGCTCGTCAACCGCCCCGTCATCGTCCTCTCCAACAACGACGGCAACATCATTGCCCGGAGTAAAGAGGCGAAGGCTATCGGCCTGAAGATGGGCGAACCGGTCTTCAAAGTCAGGAAGCTGATCGAGCAGCACGACGTGCGGGTCTTTTCGAGCAACTATGAACTGTACGGCGATATGTCCCGCCGCGTGATGGAAGTCCTCGCCGACTTCTCACCCGAAGTCGAAGTCTACAGCATCGATGAGGCCTTCCTCTCGCTCGAATACTTCGTCGGGATAAAGCCATCGCGGAGCAGGACCCTCACCGAACAGGGACACTTGATCCGCGAGCGGATCCTGCGCTGGACGGGCATTCCGGTATCGGTCGGCATCGCCGAAACCAAAACACTGGCCAAGGCCGCCAACCACCACGCCAAGCGGTCGGAGAAAACGAACGGCTGCCTCGACCTGACCGGCTCGCCGTACCTCGACATCGCGCTTGAGCGGCTGCCGATTGAAAACGTGTGGGGGGTCGGTCAGCGTTACTC